>Ga0078972_1013024_pt1 | contig 13966 bp, 16 predicted proteins | sample YelNatPaOPGAMG01_FD_67568 | JGI IMG/M metagenome (GOLD analysis project Ga0078972, IMG submission 67568) | Hot spring thermophilic microbial communities from Obsidian Pool, Yellowstone National Park, USA - OP-RAMG-01 (SPADES assembly) (version 2) | ecosystem: Environmental > Aquatic > Thermal...
CAGGGCAACGCTGTTCGGAGCTTATCATTACCTCCAGCTGCTTGGTGTAAGATGGTATTTTCCTGGAGAAGAGAATGAATATGTGCCAAAGAGAGAAGACATAGTGATAGAAGGGCTGAACATTAAGGAGTCGCCCGCATTTGTGAAGAGAGGGATAGTTATTGACTTCGACAATACGGCTCTCTATGATTGGATAGATTTTATGGCTAAGGTTAAGCTTAACACGCTGGCGCTTCATATCCAAGATACTGGTTTACTGCCAACACGTGCCGTGAACCGGATAAAGAACAGACATGAACTTCTAAATCAGATTCTAGCTCTTCTGGCAAAGAGGGGTTTAGACTTTAATCTGGAAATACATTTCTTCGGATCGAAATTTTGCACTGTTGACCAGAATGAGTTAGAAATAAGCAAAAAGCGTCTTAAAGAATTTCTAGAACTAGTGCCTTCAGAAATAAACGATTTCTTCTTGTGGCCGGCAGATAGGCCTTTAACCCATTGCGATTGTGAGCAGGACCGTAATCTTTCGTTATCTGACCAAGTACTCATTTTTACGAATCGGATGTTGCAGGTGATAAGAGAGGTTAGACCTAAAGCTAGACTGGCTTTCATTCAATATTTTAGTACTTGGGAACCGCCTATAAAAGTTAAACCATTGGATGGAATTTTCTTAGAAATAGCGCCTATTCATCAATGCTTCTCCCATGCCATCTGCGATCCCGCTTGCGAGTTAAATAAAAATATAGTTATTCCTCAAATAGAAGAAGCTTTAAAGATTTTTAATCCAAAGGAAGCACAAGTACTTGGCTATTGGCTGGATTCTTCTCTTTTCGGAAGGGAACGTTTTAAAGATTTGCTTGGAAGACTACCCCAATTCGGAGGCATCATGAAGCAAGAACTCAACTATTATTTGGAGAAAGGGATTCGCGCTATAACTACTTTTGTAGTGGGCTTAGACAAAGATTACTTTTACACGTTTACTTCTCCTACAGTATTCCAATACGCCCAGTTATTATGGAACCCTAAAGCAGATTTAGAACCCGAGATGATAATTTTCTGCAAAAATTTCTACGAACGCAGTGAATTAGCCCAGTTCTTCGAGCTCTACGAACAAATAGATCCTTAAGGATTTTTCTCAAAGCGCATACGCCGAATACATAAGCAGGATTTCCAATTTTATAGAGTTAACGAGGAGGATTCTAATGGAAACAGAGTCTCCAGTAATGCAAACGCGTCTTAAAAGACTGTTGCGTGAATTATACTATTTCCGGTGCTGGTTAAAATCGCTAGTAAAACGATAATAAGACTTGAAAGGGCACGAGCACGGAGGATAGAAGGCAGCTTGTTTCAGAGAGAATGGTTTCCAAGCGGAAAAACAGATTTAGCGCATGCGCTAAAGCTTCGGAACACCAGTAGGGCAGTCAACAGAAAATAACCTACGCGTCTAGAAAAAATTGGGGCATCAGTCTGCGTCAGCAGGAATGGATGAAATGCTTTTCACGCGCGCTGCCTGAATGAAGCCTAGAGAACCTCCAGTTAACACGCGGCATTGTGGAAAGCTTCAGCCATAGCATCGAGGTTAAGAACAGGCTGGTTGCGTTCTACAACTCCGTGCCGGCTAATTTCATCCGTACATCGTCAAAGTTGATTTTAGTGATTCCTAAGACTGATTGCGGAAAACCGCTCAGTTTATCGCCTTCCTGAGATGGAAATAACACTATGTGAGCATGCCTGACTCGCCCGCCACGGATAAAGACGCATACAAAGTCTGGTTTAAAGACCTTTTTTATTTTTTGGGCGACCGTCTTAGCAGTGTTGAAAACAACGGCTGTCTCCGTGTCGCTTAAGTCATGCCAGTATCGAACATGCCGTTTCGGGATAATTAGACAGTGACCCTCAGCAGTAGGGTTAGTGTCCAAAATGCCTAGTACAGAGTCGTTTTCCACAATCTTCCAAGACGGCAACTCTCCCCGGACAATCTTGCAGAAGACACACTCTTCCACAGCCATATTCCTAAACCCCGGTCTAGGATTTTTAGCATACCGCTTTTAAGCATTTTGAATAGCACACTATAAAAACAAACCGTTCTTAGGTAGCAGAATCATCAGAAGGAGCTGACAGAGTGAGTTGCAGGTTACAAGCTTGGCAGCATAGACGTTTGCGAGGATGAAGTCACCATGTGGCTGGTTTAGGAATGCTGGGATAGGATTCAAACCCACGAACCCCTGCGGGACTCGAGCCTCAATCTCATATTTTTGAAAAACTTGAGAACTATAGTTGAGGGAAGCTTTTAAGCGCGCGCTGGAGGCTAAGCACGGGTGCTACTATAGGGATGGATGGTCCTACGACCTTAGGGATCCTGTGATAAGGTTTGAGGAATGCGACTGCGAGGTTTGTAAAGGGTTAATGCCTCAAGAGATTATTGACCTGATGCTGGAGGATAAAGAGCAGGGTTTCAAAACCCTCGCCCTACATAATCTACTCGACATGAAGAGGTTCCTAGCGGGAGGAAGCTAAATGGGCAGCGGCTCAAGAATAAAACAATATGAACGGAGGTTCTTCGAGGGGGAGCAGAAACGCGGGGAGAGAGAAGAGAAAGCATTCCATACCGTAGGAATCTTCGGAGAGCATGAGGTTCGCGAATCCAAGGGAGGCGGGTATGAGTTGCTCAAGAGCGGAGAGGTTGTTGGAATCTTCCCCGAGGCTAGGATTGAGGAGAGCAGAGTAATCTTCAAGCTAAGCCACGGGATGAACTTGGAGGTTTCTGAGGAGAGAGTTAGAGAGACGTTCAGCCCTGAAAGAGCAGAGCTGTGCGGCTTAATGGCTTCGGACGGCTGTGTTTGCAAATATCAGGGAAAAGAAGGGAAAAGCTTTGGATATGAGGTTTCTCTGACAACCGTTGATTATGAGCTTGTTGGAATTTTTAAGGAGCTGTTTGGAGATATTTATAGTATGATGCCTCATGAACACCTTAAGCAGCATAAGACTAAGGAAGGAGAAAAAGAGCATTACTATGTAGCAATATATAGCAAGCAAGTGGCCTACGATCTTTGGAATTTCGGGATTAAAGGACCTGGACCATACGAGTTCCATCCTCCTACAAAGTATCTCGATGATGAGGGCAAGAGGGCTTATTTAAGGGGTTTCTTTTCTGGAGACGGGAATATCTCCATGACGAAAGGGGGCAGGCATAATATTCGTATCTATTCGAAGTGCAAAGAGGGTTTAAGTGAGCTGAGGGAGCTCTTTATAGATCTGGGGTTTCATCCCGGTGAAATTAAAATGCGTGACAGAGGAACAGTTCCAGGAAGGTATTCAGGACCTGAATACTCTTTTACCATTCCTGAAGAAGACCATCTGAGATTTATAGAGGAGATAGGATCTGAAAGAGAGGAGCATAAGAGAAGGCTCCAGCTAATAAAAGCAATAGATGAGGAAAAGAAAAGGAGGAAGGAGGAGGGATGACGATGGCAAGGAACGCTACTGTTTGGGTATGGGGCGACAGGTTTGAAGATGTTAGGACGAATTGTGAGAAATACATTAGTAAGAAGTGGAGAGAGACTACGAAAGAATGTCTCGTATACTTCTCTGGCAGGGAGAGGGATGATGGCATTGGTTTGGATATAGCTGCTTACGTAAGCGATAAGGGGAAAGTTGGAGAATTAACTGAGAGCCTGTTTTACTCAATGGTCTTCGCTGGAAACGCTAAGGTGTATTCAATCGTTATCCAATTATTCGAAGATATCTTCTCTAGCAAAGAAGCATACCCGGATTCGTTAGAAGAAGTAGAGAAAAAGCTTAGGGAGCAAGAAGAGATTATCGCAAAGAAGTTCATTAACGATCCTAAAGTAAAGGAGGTAGCACAGGGAAGAAAGGTGAATTTCATCCAGCAGATTAACCTGCTTTGCGAAATGGAATCAGAGTACGCCAACAAGATAGTTGTAGAACTCATTCACGAGGATTTTGAGAAAATTAAAGACTTGCTAAACAACCTGTGTGAAGAACTGATTGAGAAAGGCTTAGTGAAACGCATCACGGGCTACAAGTTGGGGAGAAGTGTTGACGAGCTTGAAGTTGGAGAGGTAGACATTTGGGGAGACGAGGTTCTGGTGTGGCTTGTCTGAAAAAGTGCGGGGGGTGGGATTTGAACCCACGAACCCCTTCGGGAAGAGGTTCCTCCCCGAGGTCTTGAGCCTCCCGCCTTTAACCTGGCTTGGCGACCCCCGCCTTTCTTCCCTGCAGTAAGACATATTATTTTGGATTGTTTTTAAGTTTTAGGATGAGGCTGAGTGAGGTTTTCGCTAGTAGGGTTCAGGCTAGGGTTTTAGAGGAGCTTTTAAACTCTCCTCATACTATTTTTACTCAGGTTGAGCTGGCTAGGAGGGCTGGATGCTCCTCTTCAAGTGTGGACAGGGCTCTTAAAAATCTTATGAGGCTTGGGCTTATTAGGACTGAGAAGCTTTCAGTCAACAAGATTGTCGCGTTAAATCTTAATAGTAGGGTTGTGTCTCTTCTTATCCAGTTTAACAGGGATGTGAAGAAGGCTGATAGAGATACTGCTTAAGGAGAGGATAAGCGGAAGGGGGTTAACGTTCCTCGGCTTAGAGGGTTCCAGCGGTATGGGTGTTATTCAGGCGGGTAATCTCGTGAGGCTCTTCGACATGAAGCCGGTTGGCGAGATCGTTTTCTACGGTTTTCCAGACAACTTGATAGTGGACTCTATGGGTGTTGGAAAGATCCCTACGGTTAATATTTACCATGCTAGAACTGGGGGTTTCAACATAAGTGTTTTCACGACGATGGTTAGGCAGCAGTATATTGACTCTCTCGGCAACAGGGAGCGCAACATGTTTTTCTCCTCGCTCCTCTACGCTATGAGGCTAGTCGGGTCCAGTTTCCTCTTAACAATCGACTGTGTGAATGTTTCAAGCAAGAATAGGAAGGCGTATTTAATAGCTAATTCTTCAAAGCTTGTTGAGAGGTTTAAGGATAAGGAGGATTATGTTCTTGTAAAAGGAAGACGTTTAAGGAGCTCTTTGACGCTTGCAGTCGCCATGGCGAGGTTTCAAAAGATCCCTGCTTTGCAGCTAGTGCTTCCAATTAGAGAGCTTACTGAAAGCAGGGTTCAGCATGGTTTTCAAATCCTAGCCAGCATTATTAATGATGTGTTGCCCTTCATAGCTGAATCTGGAGGGTAGTTGAATCGTCTACGGATAGTGCCAGGGGTTTATGAAACCATAGTCTTCAGCAAGCCTGTTTTTCTCACGACCATATCTTTTCAACGGCTTAGTTAAATGCCTGTGGGATCTTTCAGGCGGAAGATACGGGTGATTCGTTATTAACCCTCGTTCAATTATTATTGTTTGAGGTCCCTCGACTGTCTCGCCGCATTTCTCGCAGGCAAAACCTTGGCGTAGACCAAGGCTCTTACATTTTCTTCCACATTTTGGGCATGATGGCGATATTCTCCGAGTTTTCTCGCACAGCTTTAAAACCTCCATTTTTTCAGCGTTAATAGCCAGCTTCCCCGAGTGTTCCTTAACCCCGCCGTACACCCTTATATAGTCTCCGGGTTCAAGCATAGATGCTGCTTTCTTCAGGCCTCCTGTCGGATAGTAGAATGCGCATGAAATTGTCTCCCCGTTTTCAATAGTCACTATAACGTGCCCACCCTGAATAATCTTCTTGTCAACCACGCTTCCCTCGACGCATGTTGAATCATATTTTTTAACCTGGCTGATTGCAACAGGCTGGTCTGGGAAATGCACGTCAGTTCCTTGGTTGGTTTTGAAAATACACCAACATTCCATCTCCTCCTCAGCCTTTACAAGTCTGAATGCGTTGTAGACTGCTTCAGGCGTTTCCCCCCTTATTCCGAAGAGCACCGGGTCCCTGCCGTGAGGAGTTATCAGGATGCGTTTAGTCTCCGGATCAATATTATTAAAAGTGTGTTTCGAAGTCAATTCATCCATGAGCATGACGCTGTCCCTATCTATTCTACGAGGCTTCCCATAGTTTTCCTTGACCCTATAGGAGAGAAGCTCGAAAGTATAGTCTTCGAAGACAGCTCCGACTGCTGCAAGCGCTCCTACAACTCCAACCTTAGAAGTCTTCAGAAACCTGCATGACACACCTGTTTCCTCAGCAATCTTCAAAGCCTCAACAGGGGAAACCATGCTTCTCAACACCCTGAGGTAGAACTGGTGAAGCATATCTCCCCTCTGGGGGAGACTGTTGGCGAAGACTATCGCTGGCTCCGATCTGGGACTGTTTAAATCCGAAAGCTCCTCCACAATTCCCACGACTGAGCCTGCTACCTCATCGTAAACCTCCCGACTATCAATACTTATTCTTATGCTTACCGCCCCGTTACCCCTTGTCTTCCAAGGAATATTCGGGTTAAGCCTGACGAGAAGAGGATAATCTATAAACCGGACGCCTCTCAAGCTGTCTAGTTTAGAAACTATTTTTGCGGCCACATATGTGGTGCAGCCGAACACTTCTGAGTCAGTGTCGTCTATACCTATGTTAAGCAGCATTTTGACTCAACGCTGAACAAGCCTTAAACAGGAACCCTGGCTTTTAAGCATAGCCTTAAAAAGCCTACCGCTGATAAACCGAGCTGTTTTTCAGAGAAGACCTTACAGAAAGCCTCGGGAGGGATTTGAACCCTCGACTAACAGCTTCCCCGGCTTTTTCTGCTTACGAGGCTGCCACTCTACCAGGCTGAGTTACCGAGGCTCACTGGCATTTTTGAAAAAAGGGGCTTAAAACGTTTTCGCTTTTTTAAAAACCAGGGTTTAAATGTTAAACTAGCTTAGACGGGTCTTGGAAAGGGATGGCGCGAAAAGCGTTCAGCGAGTATTCGATAATAGATTTCATAAAAAAGATGTTTCCCCAAACTGGGAACATTCTTCCCGATTATGATGATGCTTGGGGCTGTGTGCTTAACAGGAAGCATCTTGTCTTCGCAGGAGACATGTTGGTTGAAACAACCGATATCCCGCCTTTCATGACGATTAGGCAAATGGGTTTTAAAAGCTTCACGGTAAGCGTGAGCGACATAGCCTCTAAGGGATTAGCCCCTACCTATTACTATCTGATTATTGGGCTTCCACGAGGATTCGGCTGGGGGAGGTTTAAGAAACTGGTAGAGGGATGGAGGGATGCTGTCAACTTTTACGGGGGGACACTTATGGGTGGGGATACAAACGAGTCTTCTTGTGTCACTATCAGCGTGATTGTTTTATCTCTTTCAAATAAGCTTCCGATTCCCAGGTCAGGAGGTAAATTGGGAGATATTGTTGCTGTCACCGGGACATTTGGAGAAACATATGTAGGCTTTAGGCTGATGAGAAGCCTTGATAGACTGCCTGGATTTCTTAGGAAACGCGTATTGAGAAAAATATGCAGGCCCGTAGCAAGGCTTAGAGAAGGCATAGCGCTTAACGGTGTCGCAGCAGCATGCACCGATTCAAGCGATGGTCTAGCAGTATCCTTGTACAATCTTATTCATGGAACTGGGAAAGGAATCCTGGTGGAGAGGCTGCCGGTCGCTGAAGGTCTTGAGGAAGCCTCTAGAATACTTAGAGCCCCCTTTTCCCAAATGGTTTTCTACGGTGGGGAAGAGTTTGAGCTTGTGACGGTGATCCCTAAAGAAAAATGGGGGACGGCTGTTAAAAGAGTTGAGCATGCAGGAGGATCTTTAATACCTATTGGGAGAATCATAAAGCGTAAGGGAGTTTGGTACCGTAGGGAGGACGGTAGGACAGTTAGGGTCTTAAGAAGAGGCTGGGAACATTTAAAATAGCCTGTCTTCAGCTTGCAACCAGTGTCTCAGTCTTCTCAACACCCTCGATCGAGTTTATCTCTGCAGTAAGCAGGGCGAGTTCAGAAATGTCGTTCGCCTGAAGAATAGCGACTATGTCAAACCTGCCGAAGCATTCGAAAGCATCGATTACGCCTTCGATCTTTCTGATTCTTTCAAGAACCTGCGCCATTTTCCCATTGTCAACGCTTATAAGGACGCAGCTGTAGGTCATTTACGATCCCCCCTCAACCTCGACAAGTGTTTCAGTGGCGCTGACGTTTTTGAAAGACCTTATTGCGCGAACCACCTTAGCTATTTCAGACAAGCTCCCCGCCTCTATCTTGGAGACAACGTCGTACGCGCCTAGACTTGAAAAAACAAGCTTAACGTTCTCTAATTCTTTAAGCCTTCTAACAACATCCTTGTAGGTTCCAGCCCTACACCTTATTAAGACTATGGCTTTAACCATCGCGAGGAAAACCGTTATCGCTTTGATTTAACCTTTTCCAGGGAGAAAACATGTAGATTGCACCGTTCTGAACGTCCTCCAGCCTATCTATCCCCGGAGAGTTATTCAGATAATCTATGGCTTCCTTCCGAAGCGGGCCTGAGGGCTTAGTTATCAAGTTGACGACTCTGCCACTGTACGCTTCCATCATAGCATTGGAGATAACTATTAAAACATCTTTTTCAACCGGATATGTTTCTCCGGAAACCGACACGTTTACAAGCCAAGAATTCGACGGTAGAAACCATGAAGTCAAGTTTCCCGTCCAAAAAGCGTTTCTGCGGGATACGAACATTAGAAGAGCACCAAGCCTAGTATCAGTATCTATTTTAGAGTTGAAAAGCAGCGAATAACTGTAAGCATCTTCAGCAAGCTTAAGCTCAGAATAACTGATTGACTCTTTAATACCGTATGTGAACTCCGGTTTAGGATAGGATGTGGATGCGAGTGAAAATATGAAGTAGGCAATCATCATTCCAGCCAGATACTCTTTCTCCATGCTTCTCAACTCGCTGCTGAAACAGCTCAGCCCATAACCGGCTAGAGGAGCTGCAAAAAACATGATGAATGTTGGAATCCTATGGATGAGCACACGGTAGTCTCCTAACGAGAGCAGGGCGGAAGCCTCAATCATGAAAACTATTAATGGAGCCGTGAAGAACAGTGAGTCATACTGTGAACTTTTCTTACAGTATTGTATAAAGCCGTGGATCGTGAAAGGCAGGAAGCCCAGTGAAATAGGCACAGTGAACCAAAGGATTGTTGGCAAAGCATCTGGATGAAGCATGAGTGTTAATGCGACGGGGATTAGCATGCCGACCAGCAGTACTGACATAAAAGTCTTTATGAACGTGAACTTCGGATATTTCTTCACGAATCCTGCTGTTTTGACCGTGACGATTGGAAACAGAAACATTGTGACCATTATCAGAAGCAGGAGAAATGGTTTTTCAAGAACCATGTTTAGGATTAGCCTCAGCATGTTTTCCTCCTCTCCCGCCAAGCTCCAAACATATGCGGATGAAGCAAGCAGGAGAACTATGGTTGAAAACATTAGGACTAGTAGTCGCAATAGGCTATCGGTCTTCTCCTGTTTTAAATAATAGTACAAGTAGGAGAGGAATAGTGAGGAGAAGAACAGGGTGAGTTGAAACGCGGAAAGATGGTGACTCATAGCGGTTAAAAAGCTGGAGAGCATTGCAGGCAGCATCCATCTCCAACTCCTGGTTAAAGCCCTCATTGAGAACAGTATAGACAACCCGTAGAACAGTATCCCAAGCCCCTCCGGTATTACCACACCCCCAACCTGATGCACAAACAGATTAGTCACCGCTAGGTATAGAAGCGTGTAAACAGGCTTATTGCCTTCAGTCTTCAACTGTTTTGAAACAAAGTAGGGCGGGAGGATGAAAAAAGCAAATACTAAGGGTTCAACGAAGGTGAGGATCTTCATGAACATATCGTAGCTAACAGTTTTGAGAACCACTAGTTGAAGATAGTAGAAAAGCGGGCCGTGAGGCATGGAGACGGACCCTCCCTCGTTCAGCACAAATACTCTTGAAACAAACTCGTAAACGTCAAACCCGTATGGTAACCCATATTTTAACGGTGGAATCATCCTTAACAGTAATGCGATTGAAAACACTGAAATCAAATACCAGTCCTGATGCTTCAACCTATCCAGGTTTGAACCCATACTGTGTCATCCCTCCTTAGTAAAACCGGGCTATAATAGCCTGTTTGAACAGCTTCACTTGCATCCCAGCAGTATGCTATAATGATCCTCTCAGCCTCAGGATCCATAGGCAGTTTTACGTTAAGCTTTACACCTTCGCCAGGGTTAAGCGTGACTGTTCTGAAGCCTAACGTTCTAAAATTTGTAAAACAGTAAAAAGCATTGTCCTCCGAGACCCTGCTGCCCTCATAACCGATTAAAAATATCAGATGCCCCTCGTGTTTCCCGCTAGAATTATTCTTTAAAAAAAGAGCTATAGAAAAACAGTCATCTTCCCGCTTGAAACCAATTATTTTAACCGCTATGAAGTCTTTCGGCGGCGTCTCAAGAAGCTCGTATGATGTGAAGAGAAGAACCAGAAACAGACTCATTAAAAACACGGTTCTCTGGAAAAAGACTCCGTTCCCGCTGCCTCTGTTTCGGCTCAAAGGACACCGTTAGCCATGAAAACAGGCTTATTTTAAACTATTGCCTCCGAGCCTGGAAAACTTATTAAACAACATTAACTCCCGTTCGGGGAGAAAATGCTGGAAAAACCTATACTCATCATAACTGCTTCAACAGCGATTGGCCTCGCCTCATCCATGTTAATCTTAAGATACATAACTAGGAGCTTCGTTAAACTCGGCATCTCCGGATTAGATCATCATAAGCCGGGGAAGCCCCGAATTCCGGAGATGGGTGGCTTAGCATTCGTCATAGGGGTTGCAGCAGCCTCGATGCCAGCGGTTCTGCTGGATTTTCATGTTTCTGAAGTAGTAGGGATGATGCTTACGGTGCTTGCAACAGGAGCCGTGGGAATCATAGATGATTTGAAAAAACTGGGAGCAGTAGAGAAGCCTCTTCTCACAGCCGCAGCAGGTTTACCGTTAATCCTTTTACATCCTTACTCTGGTAAACTGTTTTTAACATTTGGAATAGTTTTTCGAATCCCCTTAATATACATGGTGATGATACCAGGCTTGCTTGCAGTAGTGTCTAACTCGGTCAACATGTTTGACACTATGAACGGTACCGCCACCGGCTCCTCCCTTATGGTTTTAACAACACTGTTTCTAGTGACGGTTTTGAAACACTTTACTAGAGGAGGTTTCGACATACTTCTGGCAAGTCTATTGTTCAGCATTGTTTTCCCCCCTATGCTAATATTGTTCGCTTATAACAAGTATCCGGCTAGGGTTTTCGTCGGCGACACTGGCACTCTCTCCATAGGGGGAGCACTCCTAGCCTTCTCGATCATCCAGGGTTGCGAAATACCTTTGATAATAAGTCTACTGCCTCATTTGACCAACGGCTTCTTCAATCTTTCAAGCGTTGGGAGGCTTTTCGAAAGATCAGAGTTGAAAGAGAGACCCATAGTTGTTTCAGAGGACGGCACCATATATGCAAACAGGGATTTGAAAGCACCAATAACCCTGACGAGGTTCATCGCTGCACTGGGCTTCAGAAACGAGAAGGAGATCATAAAGGCAATCATGATTCTATGCATCATATCAAACGGGCTGACTATTTTGACGGTTCTACTAGGATTATGGTGAGAACATGAGTAGGCTTCTCAACCTTAAACCTTTGATCCTCCTAATCCTGTTTAACTACGTTGTGATCATATTCGGCTCATACGTCTTCTACACTATTCAAGTAAACATAGAGAGAACCCTTAGGGCCTTGCCGAGGCTGTTAGTAGGATTTATTCAGGCTTCAGTCGGGTTGCTACTAATACTACTATGGATATTCGTCTGGCTCAGTATGTATAAACACCTATTCACAAGAGAAATACGTAAAGATGCTGGGGAAAATGCTTCTTCAAATCAGGCTTAAACATGTTTCAGAGATTTTTTCGGCAGGGTCTTCCATTTTTCCGAGACTCTTCAAAGACAAAAGCCTTTCATGCTCCCGGAATTCCTGCGAAACGGTTTTCCTCAACCAGCTACGCAAATCTTTTTCCCCGGTTGATTTAACCAGTAATCCTTTTTTCACAAGATATTCTTCAACGATTGTTGAGGAAGGATATATTGATACTGCTGGAACTCCCATGAGAACGGCTTCAACACTCATCGTTCCCCCCGCGCCGATGAAACCTTTCGAGTAAAACAGGATTGAACGAGTATCTTCGCCATGCTTAAGCACAACTATATCATGTTTTTTAAAAAACCTTCTATACGTTTCAATTTCATACCTGGGTACGATAACGATTCTTAGCCCCGCTAGATGCTTATCTTTCAGGAAAACTTTAGAAACAGTTTCAAGCGTAAGCCTCCTCACGTTTAAATAGGATGCTCTGTACTCCTCAGGCCTGTATACGACGTATTCTCCCTCAATCAACCCGTATTTTCTAAGAATTCTTTTCGAGGGATTAAAGCCCTTCAGCCATGCGACAGGATCTAGCGATCCGTAGGTAACTATGTCTTTTCCACTTATGCCGTATTTCAACCAGGCTTTTTTACCAACAACCCTGGGAGTGAGAAGCTTACGGCTGAGCGGTACAGTTAGTCTTGCAACGTGCGTTGAATGCGGAGAATCGTTTACAGAAACATGAGGAATGCCCAGTCCAAACGCAACCCTAGCTGCCTCCGGTGAGCTGAAGCTTAAAACAAGGTCTGGAGAAATCTTTCTCACAAGTTTTAAAAGACGAGTCATCCTGTCGAGCGACGAAGCAAGCTTCCCGTAGAGGCTCCCGCCCCCGTGTCTACCTACGATAACAGGTTTGATACGCGACAATTTGAAAATATTGGTTAGCTCAACATATTTGCGTGAAGTAATAAGCACTTCACACCCTTTCTCCTCAAGCATCTCTTTAACCTTGCCGAATAGAAGAGCTTGCTTAGGCGTGAGCACGTCTATCATTATCTTTTTCTCGGACAATGTTCTGGCTAAACACGTCTGGAACCAGCTATTATTCTTTTAACTTCAGGCTCAGTTAATCTTAAAAAACGCTTTCGCTGAGCTATTCGGATGAAGCCGTTCCTAGTAGCACCTGAAGAAGCTGTTGAAAACCTGAGGAAGAGCAGGTATAGGGTTGGAGTATTTGGCTTTGGCCATGTGGGCTTGACCATCGGAGTCGGATGGGGATTAGCCGGAGCAAAGGTGATAGGAATGACTCTAGACAAGCAGGCGATAAGGCTGTTGGAATCAGGCTTATCACCTTTTCCCGAAGAAGCCTACTTATCCAAGTACATAGAGAATTTGAGAACCAGAGGATTACTGGAGGTTACGGATGACTACTCTTATGGGGCGCGTGAGACAGACATAAAAATAATTGCAGTCCCAGTATATCTTTCGAGCGAAAAGAAGCCGGATTTAACCCCGATTATTAGAGTCTCTGAGGAAATAGGCAGAAGCCTGATAAAGGGAGATGTGGTCATAATAGAGACGTCGATACCCCCGGGGACGACGCGCAACGTGGTTAGGCCTATTCTAGAGGAGAAGAGCGGTTTAAAAGCGGATGAGGATTTCGCCCTAGCCTATAGCCCTGAAAGAATCTCGGCTGGAACAGTTTTAGCAGACTATTTAGAGAAGTACCCGAAGATAATCGGCTGTGATTCCCCGGGAAGCCTGAACCTAGTTGCAAAACTGTATTCAGCAGTCGTCAAGACAGGCGTGATCAAAATGTCCAGCACTGTTGCAGCTGAAACTGAGAAACTGTTCGAAGGAGTCTACCGTGACGTCAACATAGCGTTAGCCAATGAGCTTGCTCTCCTCTGCGAAAAGATGGGTGTAGCGTATGATGAAGTGAGAGCAGCAGCCAACTCCCAGCCTTTCTCACACCTACATAAGCCGGGTATCGGCGTAGGTGGCGCCTGCATACCAGTATACCCTTATTTCATAATTGAGACAGCGCTCAACCAGGGAGTGCAGCTTCAAATCACGCAGCTTGCAAGAAGCATTAATGAAACAGCAACGGAACTATTCATAG
>Ga0078972_1013025_pt1 | contig 13966 bp, 9 predicted proteins | sample YelNatPaOPGAMG01_FD_67568 | JGI IMG/M metagenome (GOLD analysis project Ga0078972, IMG submission 67568) | Hot spring thermophilic microbial communities from Obsidian Pool, Yellowstone National Park, USA - OP-RAMG-01 (SPADES assembly) (version 2) | ecosystem: Environmental > Aquatic > Thermal...
CTTGCTATATGTAAAAACACCGGCTAATAATGATCATTTAAATTTTTATCTAAAAGTTAAGTTTATAATTTTGGTTTTTATTTTATCAAAACTAAAGATTTTATCAATATTAACTATTTAATTCTAAAATCTGCCAACCCATTTCGTTAAATGGCAAACTCCTAAATCGTGTTCTAACACAACTTAAAATATAATCAGGATATTTTAAAATAGAAAGAGGAATCTTAATAACCAAATTTTTTCCTTTAGAAACCAAATTTATATCTTTTATAAAAAGTGTCTGTTTCTTTTCTTTAACTCTTAAACCACCTAAACCTATATGAAAATAAAACTTTGGCATCTTTGAAAAATCTATATTTTTATTGTATCCAAAGAGAAAAATTGAAATTCCAAAATTTTTATCTATTTTTCTTTTTAATGTCAATTTTATAAATAAATTTTCGTCATCCATTGTATAACTTAAATGAGAGATATTATCTTTATTTTTATCTAAAGAAGAAATTGAATTATCTCCGTTAATTTCTTTTTTAACTTTTATTGGAAAATAACGCATAAAAAGTTCATTTGTCTTTATAAATGTCAAAAGATATCCAAAATGCGAGGAGGTTTGAGTTTTATAAAAAGATAATGCTTTATATTTTTTTTCTATCTCTTTACTATTTAAGTTTAACTCATACCAACTATAATTATCTAAATTTAAATCGCAAGGCGGAGTTAATTTTAAATTTAAATGATAACCTCTTGGTTTCGGCCAATTTATATAATGAATAAGATAACAGAAGACTTCCGGTTTTTTAATCTTCTCCTTTAAATCCCATAATGCAACTTGTAAAAATAAAAATAAAGAACGGTGATCAGGATTTGTATCGTTTGGATGAGAAACAAAAATTTTTGTAGGCTTAAAATCAAGAATTATGTTTTTTAAATCATCCAAAATACTTTCACCAACATAAGGAGCGCCAAAGGATAAACTGCCTCTATAAGATACACGATTCAATCGTGGGAACATACTTTTATAAGGTTTTTTGGTATCCCAATATTTAGTAAAAATCTCTAATGTTCCAAAATCAGGATAACCTAAAGTTGTAATAGAAAAAGATTTAAGACCTAAAAAATTCATAGCTTTAATACTCTCTTTTCTTCTTCTTAAACCCATATTTATAAATTCCTTTTTTTTAAAAACAGGTCTTTTATTATAAACAATAAAAGCCAACTCATTATTATCACCGTTAGTATATAATACAATTCTTATCTTTGCTTTACTTTTTATTGCTCTTTGGATTATTCCTGCTGTAGCCAAAGTCTCATCATCCGGATGTGGGGCAAATATAAGTATCCTATCGTTTATATCAAATTCCTCTAAAGGTTTAATATCGTTTGCTAAACAAAGAAAACTGATAAAAAAATAATACAAAAATAATACAACAATTTTTTTCATCTTATTAGGTTTAAGTTTTTATTAATTGAACCCAACTTTTGCGTTAGCAAAAATGTCCGAAAGGACTTGGTTGGGTCCAACCATTGGTTTTGCTTGAAATTATAAGCCTTTCGCATTAGCGAAAGCTTTTTTTTCATAAAAAGCTTTGGAACTTTTTCTTACATAGGCAATGGCTAAAACTTATTGCACAATAATAACTTTACGCTTACAAAAAGAGCCTAATGCAAAATCTTGGTTGAAAATTGTCAATCTTTAAAAATTTCTTTTTATTTCTGTAATTTAATTAAACTTAGATATAATAAAATCAATTAATTACCTTTTACCATTGGATGGAATTATTATATAACTAATCTACTTAAACGATGAGCAATAGTAAAGGTTATGGTATTCTAAAATTTTTTGTTAACTTAATAACTATATATTTTGCTGTATATAAATAAATTTATAACCACAGGCACAATACAGGTTTTATATTATTTTGAGTCCTTAAAATTACGCTACAATATCTTTATTGTATTTATCATAGATATAAGAAAACTACCTTTATTAGAAGTTGGCATATCAAATATTCCAAAAAATAAATCCTTTGCATGAACATACTTGGAATGTTAAGTATTATTTATTTTCTAATATAATACTTTTCTTAAATCTTTTTGAATTTTGATTGCTCTTTGATATGTAAATTTTAAGGATGGAATTTTATGTTTCACTTTTAATCAACTCTCTTCTTCCTCTATCCTTGCGATCGAGGAGAGCTTGTCCTGCTCTTCTAAATTTATGAGTTTAACTCCCTGACTTACTCTACCTGATATGCGGATATCCTTTACTTTTGTCCTTATTAAAATACCTTTCTGCGTAATACAGACTATTTCATCCTCATCTTTAACTAAAAGTATTTTTTTAACCTCTCCTATCTTTTTTGAAACTTTTATATTCTTTATACCTTTGCCTCCCCTTGATTGAACTCTATATTCTTTTATATGACTTCTTTTTGCAAAACCGCCTTCTGTGGCTGTCAAAAGATAAATGTCTTGGTTTTTAAGCGTGCCTTCTAAAAGAACCATACCAATAACTTCATCTTTTACCAATCTTATACCACGCACACCTTGGGATTGTCTTCCTGTAGGTCTTATTGAAGATATTTTAAATCTTATTGAAAATCCATTTTTCGTAGCTAAAATTACCTCATCCTTATCTTCACAGATACCAGCACCTACAACAGAATCTCCTTTTTCCAATGTAATAGCATAAATTCCACTTTTTCTCATATTTGAAAATAACTCCAAAGAGGTTCTTTTTACCAATCCATTTTTAGTAGCCATAAATATATATTTATCTTTAACAAATTCTTTTATAGACAAAACAGCTGCTACTTTTTCTTGAGAACTTAAATTTAAAAAATTAACAATAGCCCTTCCTTTTGAAGTTCTGCTTCCCAAAGGCACTTCGTAAGTCTTTACAGGGTAAACCTTTCCTTCGTCTGTAAATATTAAGAGCGTATCTTTACTTGAAGCAACAAATAGATGTTCTACAAAATCTTCTTCAGAAGTAGCCATTGCTGTTATTCCTCTTCCACCTCTTTTTTGTTGTCTATAACTTGATACAGGTTGTCTTTTAATATAACCTAAGCCTGAAATTGTTATAACCATATCCTCTTCAACTATTAAATCCTCAACTTCAATCTCTTCTTTCTTCGCAACAATTTCAGTCCTTCTTGGTTCTTTAAATTCCTCTTTTAATTTTTTTAATTCTTCTTTAATCAATTCTTCCTGCTTTTTCTCTGAAGATAAAATCAAATTATAAAGTTCAATCTGTTTTAATAACTCTAAATATTCTTTATCTATTTTTTCTCTTTCAAGCGCACATAATCTAACTAATTGCATCTCTAAAATTGCCTCTGCCTGAACCTGTGTTAAAGAAAATTTCTTCATTAATGAATCTCTTGCCGATGCTGGATCTTTTGAATTCTTAACTATTTCTACAACCTTATCTAAAAATTTAAGCGCTATTTTTAAACCTTCTAAAATATGGGCTCTTTTTTGAGCTTTATCTAACTCAAACTTTGTCCTTTTTACTATAACCTCTTTTCTAAAAGTAATATGGGAAATTAAAAATTCTTTTAAATTTAAAATAACTGGTTTTGAGTTAACCAATGCAAGGAATATTGCTCCAAATGTAGATTCTAAATTTGTATGTTTATATAACTGATTTAATACAATCTGTGGTTCAATGTCTTTTTTTAGTTCTAAAACAATCCTTATCCCGTCTTTATCTGATTCGTCTCTTAAATCAGAGACACCTTCCACTTTTTTCTCATTTATTAAATTTGCAATACTCTCAATTAAATTGCTCTTATTAAGTTGATAAGGTATTTCTGTTATAATAATTCTGGATTTTGATTTTTCATGCTCAATTGTAGTTTTTGCCCGTAAAACTAATTTACCTTTGCCCTCTTCATACATCTTTAAAATATCAGCCTTACCACAGATTATTCCACCTGTTGGAAAATCCGGTCCCTTTATATATTTGCATATATCTTTTATGGAAGCATCCGGATTATCAATTAAAAATATAAGGGCATCGGCTATTTCTTCTAAATTATGAGGCGGGATATTTGTAGCCATACCAACAGCAATACCACTTGCGCCATTTATCAAAAGATTTGGGACAACAGATGGCAATACTTCAGGCTCTACTAAAGAGTTATCAAAATTTGGGAAAAACCTAACAGTATCTTTATCCAAATCTTCTAAAAGATAATCTGATATCCTTGAAAGCCTTGCCTCTGTATATCTCATAGCAGCAGGTGGATCCCCGTCTATAGAGCCAAAATTACCCTGACCATCAATTAAAGGATATCGAAGTGAAAAATCTTGTGCCATCCTCACTAAAGCATCATAAACCGCAATATCTCCATGTGGGTGATATTTACCGAGGCAATTATGGGAAAGCATCCCGTTTGCGATAAATTCATGATCATCTTCTACCTCAATGTCATATGTGAAATCATAGCTATTTTCCTTTATCTCTTTTACTGGAATAAAATAAAGGTCCTCTTCTATAATCTCTCTCAGTATATCATAATATTTTGAATTAATTCTTCTTGACTTCTCTAAAATATTTAAACTAACTACATTTGTTTTATAAATCTCTATCTCGTCTAATAAATCTTTGGAATATCTTATTTTTGTATTATTTTGATATTTTATTCTGACTCTAAATTTTAAACCTGTATTTCTATCTATATACCAACCACCACCGAGATGTTGACTTTTAAACTCTTCAAAAATCTTTTTTCCCAAAAATGGAATTATCTCATATTTAGATGGTAATGTGTTATTGAATTCTTTTTTAAAAGCTAAATATCTTTTTGAAGATATAAGGTCTAAATTTTTAATCAATTTTAAAAAACTTTTTCCTGATATCTCGAGAGTATAACAAGGAAAATTTACATTTATCCATTTATTATGAAGTATATGTGGTTTTGGGTCTACTTTGTATCTTTTTGATACAATACCAAGACTTAATAGTAAAATTTGTAACTGAGTAATTAACTTATCTGAAACAGATGTATATATAAGAGAATTCCTATCTTTATGAATGCTACCATCCCCATCTATTAATCCAGATAAAAATGCATAAATTACTCTTGCAGGAGATTGCAATATCTGTGGTGGTATAAACTTATTAACACTAGATAAATTTTCTAAAAAGAAATTCTCACTTAATTTTTTATTTATTAAGTGTTTATTTATTTCATCTTTTTTTAATACATTTTCTATAATACCAAATTCATTATTTAAAATAGCATTTATCTTCTCTAAAATATTTTTTTCTTTTCCACAAAAGGCTAATCTAAAATAACCTCTTTTATCTCTGTCTATCCATCCATCTGAAATCCAAATTCCTAAAAGATAAGCTATATTTTCATTCACAACAATATCATCTACCTTGATATACTCTAAAGTCTGTGGATATGTAGATTTTAATACAATGTAGTCACTCTCCTTTAAATCTTTTGCCTCTTTAAAAACAAATTCGCAGTCAGGAGTAAATACCTTAAATTTTTGTGAAGGTGTAACTGTATTTTTTAAACCATTTTGTAATGTAACTTCTATAAGTTTACGAGGCGGCATATAATAAAGTCTTTTTACTTTTTTAATACCTCTTTGGGTAAAGACAAAAAAGTCCTCGTTTATGTCTTGAATTGGTATAAGTCCATTTGTTGTAGATACAAGAGTGTCTTTAACAAAACACTCGCCTACTATTCTTGCACTTTTTTTGTGTGGTTGATTATGCCTTAGATGCAATTCGTGCATTGTATATAGAATTCTTCTTTGGACAGGTTTTAATCCATCTCTTATATCAGGAAGAGCCCTTCCAACAATAACACTCATTGCGTAGGAAAGGTAAGAATCCTTTATCTCTTCTTCTAAATATTTTGGTATTATATTTTCTTTAAAATTTTCTTGCATATTATATATCTAAATTTTTAACTTGATGCGCGTATTCCTGAATAAATTCTCTTCTTGGTTGCGCATCTTCGCCCATAAGTATTGTAAAAATTCTATCAGCCTCAACAGCATCCTCCAATGTTATCTTTATAAGAGTCCTTTTTGCCGGATCCATAGTGCTCTCCCAAAGTTGTTCAGGATTCATTTCTCCTAATCCCTTATATCTTTGAATATGTATACCTTTTGTTGCAATCTTTTTTATTTCCTCGTATGAATTTTTTAAATTAGAGCAGGTTATTTTTTGTCCAGTCTCTTTATTTACTAAAATAAAATTTTCTTTTTCATTATTATTTAAATAATTTTTTATAGATAAATCTAATTTTAAAAACTCATTACCTATTTTTTCTATCTCATATGCTTCAAAAATCTCTATAGGTTCGAGTTCTTCATCGCTATATTTAGATAATTCATCATCATCCATAATAAAAATAGATTTATTATCTTTAACTATTTTATATAAAGGGTATTTTTTCTTTTTTTCATCTATATAAGAAATGTAATCAGCAAAAGATATACCTTTTTTCTCTAAAGAAGCGCTTAATTTTTCAAGTTCAATCAATGAATTTATTATTTTTTCTGTATCTTTATCTGTGTATTCTTTTTTGCCTTTATAAAATTTTATATTTTGAAGACCTAATTTTAAAATTATATCATTCATTTGTTTTTCTGTATGAATATATTCTTCTATATCTTTTCTCTTTAATCTGTAAAGCGGTGGTTGTGCAATGTATATATATCCTTCTTCAATTAATTTAGGAAACTGCCTATAAAAAAATGTTAAAAGCAATGTCCTTATATGACAACCATCAACATCAGCATCAGCCATAATTATTATCTTGTGGTATCTTAATTTTGATATGTCAAAATCCTCACCTATACCTGTCCCAAGGGCTGAAATTATTGTCCCAATCTCTTCGTTGCTTAATATCTTATCAAGCCTTGCTTTTTCTACATTTAAAATCTTTCCTTTAATTGGAAGTATAGCCTGAAAATTTCTATCTCTTGCCTGTTTTGCACTGCCTCCGGCGCTTTCACCTTCTACAATATATAGTTCACATAAAGACGGGTCCTTTTCTGCACAATCGGCAAGTTTACCGGGTAAATTAGCAGTATCTAAAGCGCCTTTCCTTCTTGTCAATTCTCTTGCTTTTCTTGCAGCCTCTCTTGCCCTTGCAGCTAAAATTGTCTTTTCTATTATTTTATTTGCAACAGACGGATTTTCCTCAAAAAAACTTACCAACCCTTCAAAAACTACAGAATTTACCAAACCTTCTACTTCTGAATTTCCCAATTTTGTCTTTGTCTGGCCTTCAAATTGCGGATTTGGAAGCTTTACGCTTATAACAGCGCATAAACCCTCCCTTGCATCCTCTCCGGAAATATTATCTATATCTTTAAACAAATTTTTATTCTTTGCATATTGATTTATTGCTCTTGTTAAAGCTGTTTTAAAACCTGTTAAATGGACTCCACCTTCAACTGTATTAATATTGTTTGCAAAAGAAAATATATTTTCCTGGTATCCATCATTATACTGGAGAGCAACCTCTAAAATTATATTATCCTTTTCTTTTGAAAAATAAATTATCTTATTATGTAATGGGTTTTTATTTCTATTTAAATACTCTACAAACTCAACTATGCCTCCCTTAAATTTGAATATAGCTTCTTTTGATGTATTTTCATCAATTAAGGTAATCTCAATATTTGGATTTAAAAATGCCAATTCTCTTAATCTATTAGCTAATATATCAAATGAAAATTCTATATTTTTAAAAATCTCCTTATCCGGCTTAAATGTAATTTTTGTTCCTGTTGTTTTTGCTTTTCCAATGACCTTTAATTCTGTTTTAGTTTGTCCCCTCTCAAATCTTTGATGATAGATTTTATTATCCCTCTTTACCTCAGCCTCAAGCCATTCGCTTAACGCATTAACTACACTAACACCAACTCCATGTAAACCGCCACTAACTTTATAAACCCTGTTATCAAATTTTCCACCAGCATGTAGTGTAGTTAAAACCACCTCCAATGCTGATTTTTTTGCTGTTTTATGCATATCTACAGGTATACCTCTTCCGTTGTCTTCAACTGAAACACTATTATCAGAATGTATTATAACTTTTATCTTATCGCAAAAACCAGCACTGGCTTCATCAATACTATTATCAACCACTTCATATACTAAATGGTGCAGACCCCTTATTGTCGTATCTCCAATATACATTGCAGGCCTTTTTCTTACAGCCTCTATACCACCTAAAATCTGTATTGTTGTCGCGTCGTATTTAACTTGATTTTTTTCCATAAATCTTAATTTTTATATCCTCTATCTCTTTAAAATTTTTTTTAATAACTTCCATTAAAAGTTTTTTTTTAAATTAAGTTCATAAAGTGCTGCTGAATTATCACAATAAATTAAAAGTCTGTTTTTATAAACCCTTTTTAATTTAATATGTCTCAGTATTTTTTTATCTAAAGAATTTTTTATTATATTTTCTATTGTTTCATAAAAATTTTTATTTTTATAACTTTTATTTATAAAATCTTTTAAAAGGTCTTTTATGTGTGTGGGCATATTAGATTTTTAGAGGAAGAACTAAATACAAATAATCTTCTTTTCTTAAAACAGCTGGCTTTTCTTGACCAAAAAATTCAAAAATCACTTCTTCGTCTTTTAAATTTTTTAAAACATCGATAATATATTTTGGATTAAAACCAATCTCTAAATCTTGTCCTGTATAATTGCTATTTATAATTTCTTTAACTTCACCTAATTCTGGAGTTGATTTTAAAATTAAAAGTTGATCTTTTTTAAGTTGTAATTTAACACCTTGATAATCATTTGTAGATAACAATTCGGCTCTTTTTAAACCAGACAAAAATATTTCTCTATTTATTTTTAATTTATCTTTTCCTTCTTTCGGAATATATTGAGAATAATTAGGAAATTCCCCTTCAATAGGTCTTATTAAATACTGTATTTGATTTATCTCAAAAATAACTCTATTTTCTTCTACAGATAATAATATTTCAGAATCTATATCTTTTATTAATTTATCCAATTCATTTATCGCTCTGATTGGCAAAATAAAAGATATTTTTGTTTTTATATTTGCTTGGGTTTTTGGTAATTTCTGTGTTGATACAGCTAATCTTTTTCCATCCGTAGAAACAAGTCTTATCTGGTCCTCATATATTTCAAAAAATATACCACTTAATACATAACTTATATCTTCATATCCTACACAAAAAGATGTTAATTTTATCGCTTCTTTTAATAAATTGGAATCTATTTTTATAAAAGATGTTTTTTCTACCTTTTCAATTTTAGGAAATTCTTCATAATTTAAAATATTAATTTTAAACTCAATTTGTTCACATTTTATTAACAGGATATTTTTATTTTCTTCTATATCAATATCCTGATTTGGTAGTTCTCTTATAATAGAAATAAAACGTCTCATTGGGACTAATATTTTTCCTTCTTTTTGAATGTTTGCTTCTTTTTTTGATATAATTGTTAAATCTAAATCTGTAGTTGTAAATTGTAATTTATTTTCTTTTACTTCAATTAATACACTGTTTAAAACTAAAAAATTTTGTTTAGTTGTAGTTGGGCCTTGAATTTTTTCTAATTCTTCTAATAATATTTGTTTATTAATATTAAATTTCATAGTAGAAGTAGTTTAAGTTGTTAAAAATGTTAATTATATAAATTTTACCAAAAATATTATAAAAATAAAGAAAAATATTAACAAAAAATTTTTCATAAACTCTTAATTTCCTGTAAAATACTGTTTATAATCATTTTTAATTTTTCGTTTTTTTTCATTTCTTCTTTTATCTTTTTATGAGCGTATAAAATTGTTGTGTGGTGTTTTGAGCCAAAAAACATACCTATTTCAGGTAGGGAAAATTCTGTTAATTCCCTGACCAAATACATAGCTATTTGTCTTGGTAAGACTAAATTTCTGTTTCTTTTTTCTTTTTTTAAATCTTCAACTGAAATATCAAAATAATTTTTTATTTTTTCCAATATAAGATTAGGTGTAATCTTTTTGTTTATCTCTCTTACCATATCTTTCAAAATTTCTTTTGTTAATTCTAAAGTTATAGGTTTATTATCAATTAATGAATAGGCTATTATTCTAATTAAAGCACCTTCTAATTCCCTTATATTTGTGGTAATATTTGTTGCTATAAAATTTATAACATCATCGTCTATTTTTATATTTTCTTTTTCAATTTTTTTCTTTAATATAGCAACCCTTGTTTCAAAATCAGGTGGTTGGATATCTACAATTAAACCCCAACTAAATCTTGAAATTAATCTTTCTTCTAATTTTGGTATTTCTCTTGGTGGTCTATCAGAAGATATTACAATCTGTTTATGATAGTCATATAGACTATTAAAAGTATGGAAAAATTCTTCCTGAGATGCATCTTTACCTGCAATAAACTGTATATCATCTATTAAAAGAATATCTATATTTCTATATTTTTGTCTAAACTTTTCAGTTATTTTATTCTGTATTGATGCTATGAGTTCATTAGTAAATTTTTCAGAAGATATGTATTTTACTTTAAATTGTGGATTTTTTGACAGTATATGTTGGGCTATAGCCTGCATAAGGTGGGTTTTACCTAAACCTACCCCGCCATATATAAATAACGGGTTATAAGCCTTTGCAGGAGAATTAGCAACAGCAATAGATGCAGCATAAGCCATTCTATTTGATGCACCAACTACGAAATTTTCAAATGTAAATCTTTGATTTAATCTTATAGAGTCTGGCTCTTCTCCAAATCCGCGCTGTATTGTTTTTAGTATTTTATTTGTATCTTTTGTTAAAATGTTTGGATTGACTTCAAAATTTATATTATAATTTTGGTTTGTAATTGTTTTAATAGCCTCTTTTATTTTTTCAAGATAATTATTTTCTACCCAACTTTTAAAAAAACTGTCTGGAACCTCAACAATAAAAGAATTATCCTTTATCTCCTTAAATTTTAAGGGTGCAATCCAGGTATCAAATGATATTACCCCTAATGTTTTTTTTAATTCTTCTTTACAGGCTTGCCAGATTTTCTCCATAATTCACAATTTTCACAGGTTATTCACAAAGTACTTTTTTAAAGTAGTCTATTGTTTTTTTAAGCCCTTCTTCTAATTTTATTGTAGGTTCCCATTTTAACAGTCTTTTTGCACGAGTTATATCAGGTCTTCTTTTTTGGGGATCATCTTCTAATTGAGGTAAGAATTTTATCTTTGATTTAGATTTTGTCAATTCTAAAATTATATAAGCCAAATCTATTATTCTTTTTTCGCAAGGATTACCTAAATTTATAGGTAGATTATAATTTATTCTCATAAGTTTAATTATCCCTTTTATTAAATCATCTATATAACAAAAAGACCGACTTATATTTCCATCACCATATATTGTTAAGGGTTTGTTTTTTAATGCCTGAACAATAAAATTAGAAATTACCCTTCCGTCGTTTATTCTCATATTTGGCCCAAAAGTATTAAATATTCTCGCTACCCTTACATTTAAATTATGCTGACGCATATAAGCATATGTTAATGCTTCAGCCGCACGTTTACTTTCATCATAACAGGATCTTATTCCAATTGGATTTACATTTCCAAAATATTCTTCAGTTTGTGGATGTATTAAAGGATCTCCATATATTTCAGAGGTTGAGGCTAAAAAGAATTTTGCTCTTTTTGCTTTTGCTATACCTAAGCAATTATGTGTACCTAAAAGTCCTGATTTTAAAGTTTTTATTGGATAATTTATATATTCTTTAGGAGAAGCAATTGAAGCAAAATGTAATACCCAGTCAATATCTTCTTCTATATAAAGTGGTTCTGATATATCATGCTCTATTAATTTAAAATTTTTATTTTTTAATAAATCTTTTATATTTTCTTTGGAACCGGTTATAAAATTATCTACACATATTACAAAGTGCCCGTCTTTTATAAATTTTTTACAAAGATGCGAACCAATAAAACCAGCCCCACCTGTGACTAAAATATTCATAAATTATCTTTAAACCATTTTACTGTTAGAACTAAACCTTCATAAAAAGATATTTTTGGAGTGTATCCTAAAATTCTTTTTGCATTCGTTATATCAGCATGTGTTTTTCTTACATCCCCGGGTCTTGGGTCTAAATATATGGGTTCTATATCCTTTTTTGTTATATTTTTTAATGTTTTTAAAAGTTCATTTACAGAATGTGGTTTTCCATTTGCTATGTTAAATACACCTTCTTTAACATCGGTATTTGTTAATGCTAATATATTTGCATCTACTACATTTTCAATATATGTAAAGTCTCTTTCTTGGTTTCCGTCTCCATATATTGGTGGGTGTTCTTCTTTTAATAGACAATTTATAAATTTTGGTATAACAACAGCATATTCATCATCTAAAGATTGTCTTGGACCATAAACATTAAAATATCTTAAAGAGATTATATTTAAATTATAAAGTTTATAAAAAACATAAGCATAATGTTCACATATAAGCTTTGTTGCAGCATAAGGAGAAATCGGTTTTACTAAATCTATCTCTTTTTCCGGGAATTTATCTGTTTCTCCGTAAACAGAACTACTTGAAGCAAAAACTATCTTTTTTATACCTTTTTCTTTTGCCTTCAAGAATAATTTTAAAGTCCCGTTAACATTTACATCATGGTATCCTTCTGGATCTTTTGTAGATTTGGGAACACTTCTTAAAGCAGCCTGATGTAATATCAAATCTACACCATCTAAAGCTTTATCTAAGGCAAAAGAATCTCTTATATCGTCTTTTATAAATTTTATTTTTTTTAAGTTATGTTTGATATTTTCTATTTTACCGGATACCAAATTATCTAAAACAATCACTTTAGCACCTAAATTTATTAGTCTATCTACTAAATGCGAACCAATAAAACCAGCCCCACCTGTGACTAAAACTTTTTTGTTTTTTAAGTTTTCCATAATTTTAAATAAGACTTTAAAGCATCTTGCCAATTTCTTAAGTAATATCCTGTTAAATTATAGAATTTTTTATTAGATAGTAAAGAATTTTTTGGCCTTTTTGCAGGTCTATCTAAAATTACCTTTTCTATTTTATTTTTAAGATTAAGAAGTTTTATTATTTTAACTGCAAAATCAAATCTATTGCAACTCCCATTATTTGTAATATTATATATACCAAACTTAAGTTTTCCCTTAAAATAAAATTCAATTAAATCTTTTATTGCGTTTGCTAAATCTAAAGTATACGTTGGAGAGCCGATTTGATTGCAATCTATTTTTATTACATTATTTTTTTTAGCAGACTCTATTATTGTATCAACAAAATTTTTTTTGTAAGGACCAAAAAGCCAATTTGTTCTTATAATTAAGTGTTTCTTAAAAGACATAGTTATTTTTTCACCTTCTAATTTGGATAGACCATATATATTTATAGGTGAAGGTTTATCTTTTTCTGTATAAGGTTTTGTTTTTTTGCCATCAAATACATACGCTGTGCTTATATATATAAATAAACAATTTTTATCTAAATTATCTAAAATATTCTTTGTTCCATATTTATTTATAAGTATTGCTTCTTTTTTTTGTTTTTGAGCATTGTCAACATCAGTATAAGCTGCGCAGTGTATTAATACATCTAAATCTAAATTTTTTAATATCTTTTTTAACCTTTTTTTATCTGTGATATCACAATCCTTTTTATATAAGGGTATTGTGTTTTCTTTAGGAAGAATTTCAAGTAAAGCCCTGCCTAAAAGACCACCTGCACCTGTTATTAAGATTTTAGAGCTTTCCACCAGTTTTTATTTTCTTTATACCAATCTATAGTTGCCTCTAAAGATTTTTCAAAATCGTATATTAATTTAAAACCTAAATTTTTTAATTTACTTGAATCTAAAGAATATCTTCTGTCATGCCCGGGTCTATCCTTTATATATTTTATAAAACTTTGGTCTAAATTTAATTTTTTTAAAA
>Ga0078972_1013028_pt1 | contig 13962 bp, 10 predicted proteins | sample YelNatPaOPGAMG01_FD_67568 | JGI IMG/M metagenome (GOLD analysis project Ga0078972, IMG submission 67568) | Hot spring thermophilic microbial communities from Obsidian Pool, Yellowstone National Park, USA - OP-RAMG-01 (SPADES assembly) (version 2) | ecosystem: Environmental > Aquatic > Thermal...
CCGCCTTACGACCTGGTGTGGGCGGCCAATGTGCGACGCTCTTCCGAAAGTGCGTCGCACATTGGCTACCCGCTCCTGCCACTACGGGTCTGCATTCCTCATTCGTGCGAATTCGTGTTATTCGTGGATAGCGGTCTGTAACCGCGAATCGCGCGAATCCACGCGAAAGGGGAACAGTAGGGGCAGGTTTCCATACCTGCCCCTGGCCTCCGGCAGGTATGGGAAGCCGCCTTACGTGCTACGTGCCTACTATTCCATTCGTGTGGATTCGTGTTATTCGTGGATGGCAAGCGTAGGGCAGGTTTCCATACCTGCCCAGCCCCTGGAGTTTGGGCCGGGGATAGGTTAGGTCAAGCCCCCGAGCGCAAAGACCCCAAGGGTCTCCGAGACCCTTGGGGTCTATTCTCTTCTCCATTCGTGTGGATTTATGTTATTCGTGGATGACTCTCCGGCGGCTATGGAAAGCCGCCCTACGAACTACGAATTACGGCGGCTTTGGCAAGCCGCCCCACGGGTCTGCATTCCCCATTCGTGTGAATTCGTGTGATTCGTGGATACCGAGCGTACCAGAAACGCGCAGAGGGCGCACACTGGCGCCCTCTGGACAACTCGGTTGCGCGGCGCGGCTATTGCTTCTCGTAGGGCTGGCCGTCGGCGGCGGGCGGCACGGCGCGGCCGATGACTCCCGCCAGCACCACCATGGTAACCAGGTACGGCGCCATCAGCAGGAACTCGGACGGAATCGGCACCTGTAGGATTTGCAACTTGGTCTGGAGCGAGTCGGCGAACCCGAAGATGATGGACGACCCGAAGGCCCCGAAGGGCGTCCACTTGCCGAAAATCATGGCGGCCAGGCCGATGAACCCCTTGCCCGCCGTCATCACCTCGTCAAACCGCCCCACGGAGCCGATGGTGAAGAATGCCCCGCCGATGCCAGCCACCAGCCCGCCCAGGATCACGTTGATGTAGCGCGTGCGGAACACGTTCACGCCTAGCGTGTCGGCGGCCTTCGGGTGCTCGCCCACGGCCCGCGTGCGCAGCCCCCACCGCGTGTAGAACAGCATCACGTGGATGAGGATGAGCAGCAGGAACGTGATATACACGATGATGTTGTGCTCAAAGAACACCGGCCCGATGATGGGGATTCGCGAAAGGAGCGGCAGCGAGATGGGCTTGAAGATGCCCGGGTTGTTCAGGTTCTGATACACCTGCAAGAACTTCGCGCTGAGGTAACTGGTGAGGCCGGTGGCGAAGATGTTGATCACCGTGCCGCTCACAATCTGATCCACCTTGAACTTGATGGACAGGACTGCCAGGATGGCCGCCAGGAAGGCGCTGGACAGCATGGCCGCCATCAGCGCGATCCAGAGGTTGTGGGTGATGCTGCCGATCCACGCGGCCACGAAAGCCGCCGTCAGCATCATCCCCTCAATGGCGATGTTGATGACCGCGGCCCGTTCGCACAGGATGCCACAGAACGCGCCCAGCGCGATGGGGATGGCCCGCAGCAAACTGGACGAGAGCATCCCCACCAGGTTCATGGATTTCCCCCGCGCGGCCCAGATGAGGAACGCGGCCACGAAGGCGAAGGCCACCACGCCCAGCGCCCACCCCGTGCTGCGGGAGCCTTTGGCGATCTGCCAGCCGCCCAGGAACGCGCACACGGCAGCCAGGAACCACAGGCTAGGCAGCGACGGGAGCACCAGGTCGGGCAGTTTCACCGCGGTGGTGGCGCGGCCCGGGTTCAGCCCGAACACCGTATCCAGGCCCGCCGGCGTGGTGCGCACGAAGAACACAAGGATCAGCAGCGCCACCAGCAGGAAGAAGATTCCTGTCCCGATGTGCCGCCGCCTTGCGATGACCAGTTCGGCATTCCTTGCACCAACTGCCATGTCTGTCCCCCTATCACTGGCCCCAGCCGCGGGTGAACACCGTCTCGCCCACCTCGCGCTCCAGGCGCAGCCGATACAGCCAGCGGATGATGGCCGGCGCGGCGATGAAGATGATCACCAGCGCTTGCAGGATGGAGATGATGTCTATGGGCACGCCCGCCAGCGACTGCATGCGGGTCGCCCCGCTTCGGAGCGTGCCGAACAGGAGCGCGGCCAGGACAACCCCCACGGGGTGGCTCTTGCCCAGCAGCGCCAGCGCGATGCTGTCAAACCCGTAGCCCGACGAGAAGGCGCTGGCCAGTTGGTGGTTCACGCCCAGCACCTCGTTGGCCCCGGCCATCCCCGCCAGCGCCCCGCTCAGGAACATCGCCAGGACGAAGTTGCGCGTAACGCTGATGCCCGCGTACCGCGCCGCGTCGGGGTTCGCGCCCACGCTGCGAATCTCAAACCCGATGGTCGTCTTGAACAGCAGCCAGTACACCACCGCGGCGATGCCCAGCGCCACGAAGAACCCCGCATGGAACCGCAACGGGTCGGGGAAGAACTTGGGAAGCCAGGCCGAATCCTGGATGGCGGGGCTGATGGGCGAATAGCCAGGGCGCTTCATGGGGCCGTTCAGCAGCCAGTCGCTGAGCAGGAACGCGATGTAGTTCATCATGATGGTGTTGATGACCTCGTGTGCCCCTGTCTTCGCCTTGAGCACGCCCGCGACGGCCGCCCACAGGCCCGCAGCCGCAGCGCCCGTGAGGAACGCCAGCGGCAGGTGGATGTACTGGGGCAGCCCCTTGATGCTATACCCTACGTACACCGACGCCAGCGCCCCGATGAAAATCTGCCCCTCGGCCCCGATGTTGAACAGGCCGCATTGGAACCCTAGCGCCACGGCCAGCCCCGCGAAGATGTACGGCACCGACGTAACCAGGCTCTCGCTGATGGGCCAGAACGCCTGCCGCAGCGGGGCCGCATCGCCGGTGGCGCGCAGCACACTGATGGCTTTGGCGAATTCGGCGGGGTTGCCGATGGAGCCTTTGAACAGCGCGCTGTACGCGCTGGCGATGGACTTCCACGAGGCCGCCAGCGCCTTGCCTGGCGCCGAGAAGAAGTCCTTGTACAGGTTGAGCACTTGCAGGTCGGTGAAAACGATGACCAGCGCCCCGATGACTAGCGCCGTGAAGACGGCCAGCACCGGCAGGAGAATCGCCTGCCACACGCTGCCGCGCGCGGGCCGCAGGAGCAATCTCGCCAGCGCCTGGGCGCGAGTGTCCGGGTTGTTGTGCGACGCGCGTTCCTTCTGTTCGCTCAAGGGTCTCTCCTCAAATCCGCAAGGTTCACAGAGCGGGGTTCTCTTCCACCGGCGCGGGCGCTTGTCCAGCCGCCTCCGCTTCCGCCACGCTCACTCCCGCCATCAGCAGGCCCAGTTTCTGGCGGGTCGCCTCGGCCGCCGGCAGAATCGCCACAAACTGTCCCCGGTACATCACCGCGATGCGGTCGGAAAGCGCCAGAATCTCGTCCAGTTCCGGCGACACCAACAGCACCGCCGCCCCCTCGTCCCGCTTCTGCACAATCCGCTGGTGGATATACTCAATGGAGCCGACATCCAGGCCACGGGTGGGCTGCGACGCGATGAGTAGCCGCACGGGGCGGCTGAACTCGCGCGCCACGATGGTCTTCTGCTGGTTGCCGCCCGAAAGGGTGGAAACCGGCACGTACACGTTGGGCGTTCGGATGTCAAACTCGTATGCGCGCTCGGCGGCCGCCTTGTAGATTTCCCCGAACTGGAGGTTGACCCCTTTGGCGAAGGGCGGGATGTAGTAGGTGTTCAGCACCAGGTTGTCGTGGACGGGGTACTTGAGGATGAGGCCGTCCTTCTGGCGGTCTTCGGGCACATGCGCCACGCCCTGCTCCAGAATCTCGCGCGGCGAAGCGTGCGTAACGTCCACGCCATTGACGCGGATGCGGCCCATCTCGGGGCGCAGCAGCCCCGTCAGCGCGCGCACCAGTTCGGTCTGCCCGTTGCCCTGCACGCCGGCCACGCCGAGAATCTCGCCCGCCCGCACGTCAAACGTAACGCCCCGCACCGCGACGTTGCCGCGGTGATCTACGACATGCAGGTTCTCCACATCCAGCACCACATCGCCGGGCTTCGCGGGCTTCTTCTTGACCACCAGTTCCACCTCGCGGCCCACCATCATCTGGGCCAGTCTCTCCATGGTGGCCTCGGCGGGCGTCGTCGTCCCCACCGCCCGCCCCTGACGCAGCACCGTGATGCGGTCGGCGATGGCCATGACCTCTTTCAACTTATGCGTGATGAAGATGATGGATTTGCCCTGTTCGTGCAAAGACCGGATGATCTTGAATAACTCCTCAACCTCCTGGGGCGTGAGCACGGCCGTAGGCTCGTCCAGGATCAGAATGTCGGCCTTGCGGTACAGCACCTTGATGATTTCCACCCGCTGCTGCACGCCCACGGGCAAATCCTTGATGTAGTCGTCGGGGTTTACTTCCAACTTGTACTGCTTGGAGATTTCCCGGACCTTGGCGGCGGCCCTCCTGCGGTCCAGGAACAGGCCGTAGCGCATGGATTCCACGCCCAGCATGACGTTCTCGGTAACGGTGAAGACGGGCACCAACATGAAGTGCTGGTGCACCATGCCGATGCCGAGGCGGATGGCATCGTTGGGTTCGTGGATTTCCACCTTCTTGCCGCGGACAAAAATCTCGCCGGCATCGGGTTGATACAATCCGTACAGGATGTTCATCAACGTCGTTTTGCCGGCGCCGTTCTCGCCCAACAAGGCGAGGATTTCCCCTTCTTCCAGCGTCAAGTCAATGTGGTCATTCGCCAGAACGCCTGGAAAGGCCTTGGTAATCCCTCGCAACTCAAGGACAGGGGCCATGTCTCTCCTTGTGTCTTTCAGTTTGTGCGACAGCGCTGTCGGCTCATTCTACAGGTACGACAGGTTGGGCGACGCGGGGTGCGCCGCCCAACCTGTGTGTCCCAACAGGCTTATTGCGGGCTGGTCTTGATCTTGCCGGCGATGATGTCGTCGGTGATCTGCTTCAGTTCGTCGGTGAGGCCCGCCGGAATCTTGCTCTCGTAGTCGTGGAACGGGGCGATGCCCACGCCCTTGTTCTTGAGCGTGCCGACGTAGTTCTCGCCGCCCTTGAACGTGCCCTTGACCACGGAGTTGATGGTGTCATACACCGCAACGTCCATGTTCTTCAGGACGCTGGTCAGGTAGGTCTCCTTGTACTCGGGCGCGCTGATGTACCAGTCGGTGTCCACGCCGATGAGCATCAGGCCGCGCTCCTTCGCCACCGCCGCCGCGCCAAGACCCACAGGCCCGGCCACCGGCATGACGATGTCGCAGCCCTCGTCGTAGAGCGACTCAGCCACCTGGCGGCCCTTCGCTACGTCGTTGAAGTCGTTGGTGAAGGTCCCTTCCTGCTTGGCCGAATCCCAACCGAGCACCTTTACCTTGGTGCCGTGCTTCTCGTTGTAGTACTTCACGCCGTACTCAAACCCATCCATGAAGATGGTAACGGTCGGGATCTTCATGCCGCCGAAGGTGCCCACCTTGCCGGTCTTGGTCATGGCCGCAGCCACGTAGCCGGCGAGGAACGCCGCCTCATCCGTCTTGAAGGTCAGGCCGCGCACGTTCGGGATCGGCGTGTCCGAGCCGCAGTCCTTGCCCACCACCGCTCCCGGCCAGCAGTCCGGATACGCGTAGTCCACGATGGCGAACTTTATGTTCGGGTTGTCCTTGGCGAACTTCGCCGTGTCCACGCCCAGCAGGAAGCCCACGGTGATGATCAGGTCGTACTTCTGTTGGACGAACTCGGTGATGTTCTTGGCGTAGTCGGATTGCTGCTGCGACTCCAGGTACTTGCCTTCCACGAACAGTTTCTTCATGGCGTCCTCAACGCCCTTCCAGGCTGTGGCGTTGAAGGACTTGTCGTCAATGCCGCCAATGTCGGTAACCTGGCCCACCTTGAACGGAACCGACGCGCCCTTCCAGTTCTTCAGGTCAATGCCCAGGGCGGTCGCCGTCTGGCGGATGGGGTCAAACATGGCATCGGTGCCCTCGGTCAGGCCGCCGATCTCGTAAATCTCCTGGAGGACTGCCTTGCCCTCGTCGGTCTGGGCGATGTCCAGCAGGCCCTGTTTCAGTTTGGCCACCACATCCTCGGGCAGCCCCTTGCGGACGGACACGGTGTCGTTGGGAATCTCGTCGGTGTAGGCGAGGACCACCACCTTGTCCTTGATGTCGGGGTAGTCTTTGGCCAGTGTGCCGCGGGCGTCGTCGTAGGAGGCGGAGGCATCCACCTGGCCGTTGTACACCGCCAGCACGGCCGCCGTATGCCCACCGGTGAAGACGGTCTCGGCGAAGTCCTTGGTCGGGTCAATGCCGTTCTTCTTGAACAGGGCATACGGATACAGGTAGCCCGACGTGGAGACGGGATCGGTGAAGGCGAACTTCTTGCCCTTCAGGTCCTGGAGGGTCTTGATGCCCGAGTCGGCCCGGACGTTGATCTGGCCCTTGTAGGTGGCCTTGCCGTAGCGCATGGTGATGAGCAGCAACTGGACATCGTACTTGTCCTTGGCCAGGACGTAGGACAGCGGGGCCAGCCAGCCGATGTCAATCTTCTCGGCGCCCATGCCCTCAATCACCGCTGCATACGAGGTAGCCACGCTGGACTTGGTAACCAGGCCGGTCTTGTCCTTGATGAGTTTGTCCAGTTTCTCCGCGCCGGCCAGAATCCGCTGCGTGTCGCCCGACGGGACAAAGACCATCGTCAGCGGCTGCGCCTCGGTCCCGATGGCGGGCGGGGGCGGCGGGGTCGTCGGTTCCGGCGTGGGGGTCGGCTTGGCCTGGTACGGTGCGGGCGCAGTCGGGGTCGGCTTCGCGCCGCACGCCACCAGCACCATGGACACGATGAGCAGGATGCTCAGTGCAGCAAACACACGGTTACGCATGTCGTTCTCCTCCTAAAGAGATGTTCTGGGGATTCCTGTGCTCACGACTGTTTCGGCAAAAACCTTTGTTTCGGTCTTCACCTCCTTTCTGCGTGTTGCCCATGTGCGCAAGGTGGGATGTACGAGGAACGTTTGTCAGAGACCGGAAACGAGACAACCTTGGCATCACGATTCGGAATGCCCCCACCGTCGGATTGCCCTCGTTTGCAAGGGTGCAGGGCGATTATACTAACGGCCCGATTCGCTGTCAAGCGGCGGGAGGGCGCTCCCGTCGTCCCCCGCCAGAACGCGGCGGGTGCGGGCCGGCCCCTCTTCGGGTCCTATGATACCCTTTTCTTCCAAAATGTCAATCAGCCTGGCCGCGCGCGAGTACCCGATTCGCAGGCGGCGCTGGAGCAGCGAGATGGAGGCCCGATTCGCCGCCCGCACTTCCTCTATGGCGCGCTCCAGCAGCGCATCCTCCTCCCCCTCGCCCTCGGCCCCGACCTGCACCGGCTCCATGTCGCCCCACAGCGACGGCTGCACCACCTCGGCGGGTTGCGCCTCGCTGACCGTGTACATCCCCTTCCAGTGATTCACCAGCCGGGCCAGTTCCTGATCCGAAACGAAGCACCCTTGCAGGCGCTGCAGTTTGCTGGAGTCGGGCGACATGAACAGCATGTCCCCGCGCCCGAGGAGTTTCTCGGCCCCGGGCGTGTCCAGGATCACGCGCGAATCCACCTGCGACGTTACCGCGAACGAGATGCGCGCCGGGAAGTTCGCCTTGATGAGGCCGGTTACCACATCCACCGACGGGCGCTGCGTGGCGATGACCAGATGGATGCCGGTGGCCCGCGCCATCTGCGCGATGCGGCAAATGGACCGCTCCACCTCCTCCGGCGACACCATCATGAGGTCGGCCAGTTCGTCAATGATGACCACGATGTAGGGCAGGGGCTTCTCGCCGCGCCCTGCCGCCATGCGGTTGTAGGCGTCCAGGTTGCGCGCGCCCGCCTTGGAGAACAGCCGATACCGCCGGTCCATCTCGCGCGTTGTCCACTTCAGCACGCTCACCACGCGCTCCAAATCCACCACCACCGGCGACAAGAGGTGCGGAATCCCGTTGAACGGGACCAACTCCACCATCTTGGGGTCCACCATGATGAGCCGCAAATCGTCCGGCGTGTTGTTCAGCAGCAGGCACGCGATGATGGAATTGATGCAGACCGACTTGCCCGAACCCGTCGCGCCCGCGATGAGCAGGTGGGGCATGGCCGCCAAATCGGCCACCACCGCCTGCCCCGACACGTCCTGCCCCAGGGCGATGCGCAGTTTGGACGACAGGCTTCGGAATGCCTCGGACTCCATGACGCCCCGCAGCCCCACCAGCGAGGTCTGGCCGTTGGGCACCTCAATCCCGACGATGGAGCGGCCCGGCACCGGCGCTTCAATCCGAATCGGGCTGGCCGCCAGGGCAAGCGCCAAATCGTTCGCCAGGGCGCTGATCTTGCTGACCTTGATCTTGGACTTGCGGACCTGGCCGCGTTCGTCCTTGCGCTCCACGTAGCCCGGCTCCACGCCGAACTGCGTAACGGTGGGGCCTTGGTTCACCTCAATCACGCGGGCCGGGACGCCGAAACTCGCCAGCGTCTCCTCAATGATGCGCACGCGCTCGCGAATCTCCGACTGGCTGATTTCAATCTCAACGTTTTGCTCCAGGATGTCGGCGATCTTGGGCAGTTCCCATTTCTGCGCCCCGCCGAGGACGCGCGGGAAGAGGGGGCCGGTCGGCTTGGGCGGCTGGGGGGCCTCCCCGCCGATGACGACCGGCTTCGGCGCGGGCGCGGCCGCTCGCGCGGGAGGCGCCGCCGGCTCGCTCACGGCTTCCGCGGGCGCTGCCGGCCGCCCCTCGTTGACCACATACGGCGGGGCCTTCCCCCTCCGCAGGCGCGCCACCGCCGCACGCGCAAAAGCGGCCATCTCCGACAGGGAGATGCCCGCCGTCATCAGAACGCCCACCAGCAAGCCCGCGATGGCCACAATCCAGGCGCCCACCCCGCCCAGGCCGCGGATGAGCGCCTGGCTGATGAGCCACCCCAGGTAGCCCCCGCCGTTCCCGCTGGCGGCCAGTTGGCGCGGCGACACCGCCGAAGGGAGCATGTGCAGCACGCCCAGCCCCAGGAGGAACAGCACCGCAACCCCCACGGGCTTCTCCGGCTCAATCTCCGGCTCGCGCCCGATGCTTTTCAGGATCAGCCACAGGCCGATGGCGGCGAACCCGAAGGGCGTGGCGTAGGCCCCGTAGCCGAACGCCAGGAACAGCAGGTTGAGCCACGTCTCGGTGATGCTCCCCTGGCTCACCGAAAGGACGCTGAGCAGCGTTACGAGGGCGAGCGCGATGAGGAGCAGCCCCGCGACCTCGCCCCGGAAACGGAGCGCGGGAGAGGGTTTTCGTTTCTTGCTCTTGCCCGTCTTCGCCATCGCCTCTATTATAGCACAAATGTGCGAAACGCTAAAACAGGCTCAACTGCTCGGCCTCTACGGGGCCGGCGGGAGGAGGCGTCTCGTCCAGGGCGATGGATTCCTGCAACAGCGCGGGTATCTTCTTGAAGTCTTCCTCTATGTCGGCCTTGTACCGTGGCTGGTGGAGGGCCGCCGCCGGATGATACAGCGGGAGCACGATGACATCGCCCACCCGCTGCGGGCGACCGTGGATGCGGCTGATGGGCGACTGCGGGAAGTATTTGGCCATGGAATAGCGCCCCAGGGTTACGATGAGGCGCGGCTTGATGAGGGCAATCTGCCTGTCCAGAAACTCGGCGCACGCCTGAATCTCGTTGGGCAATGGGTCGCGGTTGCCGGGCGGGCGGCACTTGATGACGTTGCAGATGTACACGTCGCGCCGCTTCAGGCCGATGCTCGCCAGCAGTTGCTCCAGGAAGTGCCCCGCCGCCCCCACGAAGGGCCGCCCCTGCTGGTCTTCGTGAAACCCCGGCGCTTCGCCGATGAACATGATGGCGGCGTCTTCAGGGCCTTCGCCGGGCACGGCTTTCGTGCGCGTCCGCCCCAGCGGACAGCGTTGACACTGGTTGATCTCGTCGTACAAGCGGGTCAACTCGGACACGGCTCGCCTCCCGATGCATCGGAACGAACGGGTTTCCCAAAGGCACACCCCTAGTATACCCAATCGCCGTCGGTGGTCAAGCCCGAGGGCAGGGGTGGAAACCCGCCCCGCGCGCGAGTTTCCCCGAAGGCAGGGGAGTTTCAGGACAAAGGCATTCGGTACCGTCCTCGTCGTCGCGATGAAGAACCCGTTGGGGTGTTTGTGGAAGCAGACGGGGGATTACGGGGCCAGCCCCGCGGTTTGTGGATGTGGTGTGGTGCAAACGGGCCAACAGTTGGTGTGAGCCGCGCCCACCCGCCGCCGGCAAGACACGCTTGAATCGCTGAAGCCACCGCCGGCAAGACACGCTACAAAAAACGCAAGGGTGGGCGTCGGCTCCACACAGGGTTGGACGGCCTTTACCCAAAAACTAATACCCCTTCTGGACCAGCGGCAGGAAAGCGCCGTCTAGGGTATAGGTGACCTGGATGCCGTAGACACACAATTGACCGGGATTCGTCCCATTCGTAGGGCTTACGTCAATCCAATACTCGGTGGTTTGATTGTTCACGTCCACATTCAGCCCCGTCATCACGATCGTCTTGTCATTGTTTGTGGTGTCGTCAGTTAATGTGACTCCCAATGTGGTGCCAGTATTACGGCTGTTCCACGGACGTGATCGCAGATAAGCCCAAAGAACGCCGCTTGGATTGAAGTCTGCTACAAACAGCGAGACCTTGGTGATGTTAGCACCGTTGGGCAGGTGCAGGGGATACCGTAGGTAGTAGTCACCGACAGTGGTGTTCTGAACATTGATGTAGCGGCAGTGGGTTGTTACATAGTCGCCTACCGGCGGCGTCTGCCCGTAGCTGGCGAGGTGAGCACCGAGTGTGCCAATGCCTTCGTATCCTAGCAGGTTATAGTAACCTGTCAGAACACTGGCTGCCACAGGCGCACCCTGTGCGGATCCGCCCATGCTCAGTACCACTATCAGCAACGCCAGCAATGTAATGGTGAGAAACGGTCTGCGGTTCATTAGGTATACCTCCTGAGATTTGGATTTCCAATCACTCATCTTGTACGCTTCTTTGGCCGCCCAACGGTCGGGTTCAGCCGCCCGCGAAGCGCAGCGGAGCGGCGTCAGGTGCAGGCGCGTGTTGGCCAGCGCAGATCTGGCTAGCTCCTAATCCTTACACGTGTCTCTTCAACAATCCATAGAAGATGCTCAAGTGGCTCGCTGGAAAGCAATGGGATCAGACGCTCAATAACCTCAAGAACGTGGGGTTTATCCTGCCGGTGTAAACGTAGAACTATCAAGCCAGGGAACTGGGCCGGGGGATATGCACGAATGTCAGCGAAATCTGTGTCCAAGGTGACCAAGGCACGCCCTTCCTCCTGGCATACAGAAGCAATAGCGGAATCGGTTGAACCTTCCAAGTGCTGCTCAGAAACAGTAACGGCATCATAGCCAGCTTGGCGCAACAAATCGGCTATCTCAACCGGCAGATTCTCGTCAACCTTGAATGCCATCGCGTTATCTATGCTGGAATGGCCACCACACGCTCGCGGGCCAACTCGGCAGCGTATGAAATAGCGGCTTGCACGGCTTCCCGACTCAAAGACGGGTAACTACGCAGAATCTCGTCGAGGGAGAGGCCGGCGGCTAAATTGTCGAGTATAACCGAGACCGGAATACGCGTACCCTTGACACAGGCTTTCCCGTGACAAATGCTGGGATCAACGACAATGTAATCTTGCCATCTCATAAGCATCCTCCCCGGAACATGGTTACTTCAATTATACTACGTTTCTCTTGCGCTGGCTAACGGCTGGCGCATAAGCCGCACGCGGAGCGAAGCGGAGCGGGTCGGCTGGAAGCGGGGGTTAGCCCGCCGCTGGGGTTGCAACGGCCTTTCTGCCATTGATACGATCATACTCCCAAATCGCCAGGTCAACTTCTTGGACATTCCATTCCAACTGTTGTGCTAGATTCTGTATCTCTCGAAGGTATCGTTTGTAGTCCGAAACCGAAAACGCTGCTCTCTCTTCACCAAACACCTGTCTCCAACCCCTGAAATCAATCACCGCATATCTCTCGGGAAATACAAGAGCCAGGATGGCCGATGCCACAGGAACACCTACTCCCCGAAGCGTGCATAGTATCCCAAACCGCAACTCAATTTCGTAATCTTTGTCAGGATGTTGGATAGAAAGTGCAGCTCCTGTTACGACACGTATCACATCATCCGTATTTGCTTTGCGTCTTTCCTGCTGTCTTCCGTACTGACCGCGTAGTTTCCACTGGAGGACCTTATCAAACTCATCCAGCGTCAAATACATTGGATGACGCTTCTGTTTCATCTGAGCAAAATGAGCCTTGAGATGCTCAGTGAGAGTGTAGTTATCACTGGAAGTCCTGTACTGAATAAGTTGACCTGCTGTGATCATCTTCGCCAGCGCTCAAGGTGCTTTGAAAAGGTGGCCCAACGGTCGGGTTCAGCCGCGTTGCGGAGCGCAGCGGAGCGGCGTCAGGTGCAACCCGTTGTTGGGCGCAGTTTGGGTTTACCCCTGCTTTGCCACTTGCAACCGACACCAAGCATATAGCGCGTCGTATACATCAAACTGTTGGCTCAGATTCTCCTTATCATCAGGAAAACGCAGACTGTACCCTACTGCAATGGCTTCCAAACCAGGGGCTATCTCGTCTGTGTGAAGGTCAGTCTCAATATCTGCCGCGTGTACGATTTTAGCCAGCCGAAGTAAGGCAGGGTCAGTGAGTCCATACTTTTCGATTATGGACTCGAAAGAACATTTCCCGTTCTTATGCCCAAGTTCCGCATTGGGAGCATCGAAGGAAATGGCTCCCGTTTCTTTTGCCACCTGCTCCACCTGACTCTTGGGCACGAAAATAAACTCCGCGTCCGAATCTATAAAACGGCTGATGAGCCACGGACACGCAACACGGTCTACGTGGACGTGTGAGCGAGTTACCCATTTCATAATCGTTTACTCCTTTGCTGATCGCGTTTGTGTGAGAGGAGCTGCGGCATGGCCTAAATCCTGACCGAAGAAGGCAAAGTACAGCGTCCCTGCTAACCCAAAGCCGAAAGCAACCAGGAAATTGGTAGCAGGAGATGTAATCGCGTTAAAGAAGGGCAAAAGTGACTGTCCCACCCCAACAGTATCTATGAGGAGTTTTGCCGTTGAAGGGTCCCACAGCAGCGCCCCGCCAAAAGCGGCGACGGATACGATCATGTCGCGGATGAGGTAGTACACGCCAAATGTCGCCGCTTTTCTGCCGTCTGGGGCTAAATCCATTATCAACGCTTTGCGCGTCGGTTCGCCAAACTCTTTCAACCCCCTAATAACGAAAGCAATAGCCATTACCCAGAATGACCGTGCGACAAGTAACACCAGCGGAAATATTGTGAAAAAGACAAATGTCGTCACCACAAATGGTTTCTTGGTACCCTTATCTGCCAGATACGCCACAGGGATATAGACCAGCATTGCTGTTATCATTTCGATAGTCGTCAACAAGCCGAATTGTAACGGCGTAATCTTGTTGATGCTGACGCACCAGATAACGACAAAAGCATAGGGAATTTGCTCGCAAAAGCGCACTAAAATATCCGATACCAACAAGTTTCGCAGGGGCGCATTGAGCAAGGTCAAGCCGTATGACTTTGATGAACCTTTCTCGATGGGAGTTCGTTTTTCATCGGCAATCATTACTTGCTGGAGGATAAGCGACACGCCAGCCAAGACAAAGGCGACGATGAAAGCGAGACGCACCCCTTGCGTTTCCCCGAAGACGCCAATCAGCGCGCCGCCAATCACTGGTCCCAACGCCATCGGAATCCGCCGAACAAGGGAGTGCAGCGACACTCCCATTGTTCGCTTGTTCCTGGGCAAAACTGTGGCTACCATATCCATCGTGGCAGGCAATGAGATAGCCGTCCACGACACAAACAGGATTGCGCCCAGGATGACGGCTTGCCAGTTGGGGA
>Ga0078972_1013029_pt1 | contig 13962 bp, 11 predicted proteins | sample YelNatPaOPGAMG01_FD_67568 | JGI IMG/M metagenome (GOLD analysis project Ga0078972, IMG submission 67568) | Hot spring thermophilic microbial communities from Obsidian Pool, Yellowstone National Park, USA - OP-RAMG-01 (SPADES assembly) (version 2) | ecosystem: Environmental > Aquatic > Thermal...
TCCTGTTCCAGGGGCCTCCGGTGTCTGAGCTTCCGCTGGAGAGGCCTTGGGAGGCGCCGCAGTTTCCCCGTTAGGGGCGGGCGCAGGGGCTACAACGGCGGCCACACTTTGCGGCGCGGGCTCCGGGGCCGGTACGGGCTTTGGGGGGACCGCTTCGGATGCTTCGGCCGTGGCTCCCGGAGCCGCCGCTGTTGGAACAGGGGCCTCTGGGGACGCCGGAGTCGCCGCTGGGGCAACCGCTGGGGCCGTGGCTTCCGGAGCCGCCGCTGTTGGAACGGGGGCTACGACGGGAGGAACCGGCGTCGCCGCTACCGTGGCTTTAGGGTCCCTGTCCGGATCGCCGCTGGAGGAAAGGCCCTCGGTGAAACGGGAAAAGGCGATGGGGTCCGCAGGCATGGACATGCGAATTCGGCCTACCGATCGATTCTGAAGTCCAATGGCCGTGGCGGCCTCTTTGGAGACCATCGCCAGCAGTCCCGGAGCGTTTAACGTATCCGCCACAATAACCCGAATGGAGGTTCCCGTTTCAAGGTTGGTTAAATCTACAATCGTATTTCGGGGAAAGGAATTGGTCGCCACGTAGTACCCCGATTCAGGAAGGGTTCCCCCGTTGTCCACGGTTCCCGCTCCCTCCCAAACCGACGCACTGAGGGTTACCATTATCGATACAGCGGCCGCGATCCAAAAAAGTTTTTTCTTCATACCATCACCTATCCTTCAAATGGGCTATCGTATCCCGAGCTACCATTTGGGCTGTTTTTTGATCCTCCGTCCCAGCGGTACTGGGCTCCAGGGTATTGTAAACCCGCCGGTACAAAACCTTAAAGGGTAAGACTTGAGCCAATAGGACCGTGGAACGAAAGGGGGAAAGCCGTATTTTTTTGGCCATAGGATCGTCTTTTTTAGGGCCCCGGTACTCCAACAGGACGTAGATAATATAATCCGCCGACCCGTTTCGGGCTTCCTCTATTTCGTTATTTGAAATGGAGATCCCCCCCGTGTCGGCTGATTCCCCCAAACGAATGAGGGGCCCGTTGCTGGCTATATGACCCGCGTCGAAAATGCTGTCCAGCAGTCCCGCTTCCCAGGCCGAGGAAGCCTCGACGGCCGGATAATCCTCCGATAAGCCCTGTTCGGCGACCTGTACCGAAATCGTGGCGGCAAAACAGGGTTGGAAAACCAGGAGCAGAGAAAAGAGAACCATCATGCTATACCGTTTAGAAACGCCCATGCCATCTCCCCCCTATGTTATCGGCGTAATATGGGGACCCCTCAACCTCTGATTGCGTAGTATTTAAAAATTATGGTATTCTTCCTCATAACCATTATGGAATATTTTGCGGTACAAGTTAAAACCCGTGGAGAAAGTAAGTATATAAAACTTTTCCAAAGTATTTATAAAATAGATACCATACGGGTCCATTTTCCCCAACGCCGTTTGCCTATTAAATCACAGGGTTTATCCCGAAGCACCCTGGCCCCTGTTTTTCCCGGGTATATTTTTATAGAAACGGAGGGAAAAATCGATCCGGACGTCTATTGGGCCCTTCGAAGGACCGACGGTTTTTATAGATTCTTACAGTCCAATCAGAACGTTCAACCCCTTTCGGGTCAAGACTTAGAAATAGTACTCCATTTTATCCAGGTGGGACCGGTGGCCGAAAAGTCCAAGGTCTATTTTAATGAGGAAGATAGGATCGTAGTCAGCGAAGGGCCCCTAAAAGGACTGGAGGGAAGGATTATAAAGGTCGATAAAAGAAAAGGGAGGGCGAAAATCAAACTCGATTTTTACGACAATTCCTTTGCCATCGACTTGGCCTTTGAAATTATCAGCCGAGTTTAAAAACACATTGAATCGAGTCCTTTCGCGGAAAATATGATTACCTTTGGATCCGCACGTTTATATATCATCGGTGCCGGTTTCGCGGGACAAACCCTGGCTCGGGAAATACGGGCCAAGGGAATATTTGGCGAGGTGGTCGCCTTTTTAGACGACGATCCTGAAAAAATTGGGCACAGCATCGAGGGAGTTCCCGTTTTAGGGCCCATTCGGGATGTGGCCCGGCTTCTTCGGATGAATCCCGCCGATGAGGCGGTTATCGCTATTCCCAGCGCGACTCGGGAATACCTTAGGGAATTATACGGCATTCTAAAAAGGGCGGGGTTTGAAAAAATACGGATCCTACCCGGTATTTCCCAAATTATCGAAGGGGACGCCCACCTTATACAGACCCGGTCCATCGACCCCCAGGATCTTCTGGGACGAACCCCCGTGGCCATTGGGCTCCGGGAGAGTCTTCGGTATCTCCGGGGAAAACGGGTTTTGGTTACCGGAGCGGGGGGGTCCATAGGGAGTGAATTGTGTCGGCAGTTGCTTTCCGGCGGGGCCCAGCGGCTGTACCTTTTTGGACATGGCGAAAATTCGATCTATCAAATCGATCGGGAACTACGGTTGCTTCAAGAAGAGGGGGTCGGAGAACGGGCGTCCATAGTCCCGGTGATAGGGGATCTGAAGGACCGGGATTTTGTGGATTATATCATTGGCCGCTTGAAGGCGGATGTGATTTTCCACGCCGCGGCGTACAAACACGTCCCCATGATGGAAGAAAACCCCGTAGCCGCGGTGGAAAACAACGTTTTTGGTACGGATAATTTAATCGCCGCGGCGAAAAAGCACGGGGTTAAGCGGTTTGTCCTCATATCCACCGATAAGGCGGTGGATCCCGTGTCGGTGTACGGGGCGTCAAAATTCCTCTGCGAACGGTTGGTTCAAAACGCCGCTTCGGAGCCGAATTCAAACTTTATGGTCGTTCGCTTTGGCAATGTCCTCGGCTCCCGGGGTTCCATTATGCCCCTCTTTCAGAAACAGATCGAAAAAGGGGGCCCCGTTACGGTGACCCATCCGGAGGCTCGCCGCTGGTTTATGACCATCCCCGAAGCCTGCTCTCTGGTTCTTAAGGCTGGCGGGGTAGGTGAAAACGGCAAGCTGTACCTGCTCGATATGGGGGAACCGATAAAAATACGGGATTTGGCGGAACAGATGATCCGCTTTTACGGCCTGGAACCCCAACGGGATATTAAAATCGAATACATCGGTCTGCGGCCCGGGGAACGGTTGGACGAGGAACTGTGGAGCCGGGAAGAACTACCCGTGGAAACCGAGTATCCCCGGATTCGTAGGGTCGAGCGAAAATCCGATCCTCCCATCGATCTTCCACAACTTTTAGACGAACTGCGGCCCATTTGTCGTTTTGATCCCGCAAAGGAACAGTGTTACCGGGATAGGGACCTCCTCCGCAAGGTATTGCGAAGAGCCATTCCGACGGTTATCATTCCAGATCATGAACGCACCTATTGATTCGGTTCCCTTCGCCCTCCCCTATATGGGGCTCGAGGAGGAAGAGGCGGTACTCCGGGTTATCCGGTCCCATTGGCTTACCACCGGTGGCGAAGCCCTGGCTTTTGAAAGGGAATTCGCCGCTTTTTTAGAGAGAAAACAGGAGGAGGCTCCCGTGGCTGGGGAATCCCCGGGGGCCCTGCACGCCCTGGCGGTGAACTCCGCCACCAGCGGCTTACACCTGGCCTTTGAGGCCTGCGGGGTCGTCCCCGGGGACGTGGTGCTTACCTCACCGTATACCTTCACTTCCACCGCCGAGGTGGCCCGCTATTTGGGAGCCGAGGTGGCCTTCGTGGACGTTGCCCCCGGTTCGTACCTTATGGACCCGGAGGCCCTAGAGCGGACCATCCAGCGGCTACAGCGGGGAGAGCCGGCCTACGAGGCCCCGTCTGATTATGGGGGACGAAAAAAGGGCGACCGCTTTGGTCCCCGGGGGCGACCTGCGGTGATAGCCCCGGTCCACGTGGCGGGGCTACCCTGCGATATGAAAAAAATTCTTACTATCGCCCAAACCTACGGTCTAAAGACGGTGGAAGACGCGGCCCATTCTTTTCCCGCCCGGCTTCCCGACGGCCGGTGGGCCGGAACGGTAGCCGACGCGGGGGTTTTTTCTTTCTATGCCACGAAGACCATAACCACCGGTGAGGGCGGAATGGTGGTAACCAGAAATTCAAACATTGCCGAACGGGTTTCGGTGATGCGGTCCCACGGTATTGACCGGGCTGTTTGGAATCGGTACACCGATCGCAGGGCCTCTTGGCGCTACGCGGTGGTAGAAGCGGGGTTTAAGTACAACCTGCCGGACCTGCTGGCGGCCATTGGCCGGGTCCAGCTTTCCCGGGCCGAAAGGCTTTTAGAAATGCGCCGATCCATCGCCCAGTCCTATGACCAGGCCTTTGGTTCGGATCCCCGCTTTTTCATTCCCCCCAGCTCTCCCGGGGACGCTCGGCACCTGTACCCCCTGCGTTTATCCGGAACCTGGGGCAAAGAACAGCGGGATCGTTTTATAGAACTACTTCAGGATAGGAATATTGGGGTTTCGGTCCATTTTATTCCCCTGCACACGATGCCCTATTACCAGAAAAAATACGACCTCCGTCCGGAGGATTTTCCCCAGGCTTTGGATCAATTCGAAAGGACCATTTCGCTTCCAATCTGGCCGGGAATGGAAAAGGGCCACGTGGATAGGGTGATCGACGCTGTCCGCTCCGTGGCGGAATCGTTGAACCGAGGAGCCCAGGGTTGAAAGAATCGCCCCAATTTGTGGATGACCTTTCGGTTCCCGGCCTGTTGTACGCCCTCCTCATACGATCTCCCTGTAGCGCGGGACGCCTGCTGGATCTGGAGGTTCCCCGCCTACCCCACGGTTATTCAATCATTAAGGCCGGTGATATTCCGGGCAAAAACCTGTTGGAGGGCTTTTCTCCCACGGTGCCCCTGTTGGCCCAGGACCGGGTCACCTACAGGGGTGAACCGGTGGCCGTACTGCTGGGCCCCGATTTAACAAAGCTTCAGCAGTACGCCGACGCCTGCGTGGTTAACGTGCAGGAGGAGCCCCCCCAGTTTTCCTGCGAGAAATTTTCTTCCGATCGCTTGGCGGCAAAACGAGCCTTTACAATAGGCGATCCGGATGGGGTTTTTGAGAAAGCGACTCTTATTGTGGAAGGAACGTACCGTACGGGTCTGCAGGAACACTGGTACCCCGAACCCCACGGAGCCTTGGCCACCTTTTCCTACGATAAGATGGTAGTAACCCTGGGCACCCAATGGCCATTCCAGGTCCGGCGGTCCGTAGCGGCGGCCCTGGGGGTTTCGCCGGAGGATGTGGTGGTTCGGCCCGCGGAGCTGGGGATTAATTTTGATGGAAAGTTATGGTTTCCCGCTCTTTTAGGGTGTTATGTAGCCCTGGGGGCCCTGTTCACCAAACATTCGGTAAAAATGATGTTTACCCGGGACGAGGACTTCCGATTTTCTCCCAAAAGAAACGGTTCCCGTATCTCCATTAAAACAGCCATAGGGAAGAATGGGGAAATCGAGGCCATCGAAACCCGAACAATTTTGGATATGGGCGCCGGGGGGCCCTTCGCGGAAGAAATATTGGATCGATCCTGCGTGGGGTCCCTGGGTTTGTACCGTTGCGAAAACTTGAGGGTCGAGGGCTTCGCCGTAAGAACCAACACCCCTCCTTCGGGTCCCTTCGCGGGTTTGGGCCTGTCCCAATCCTTCTTTGCTATCGAACGGCACGCTTCTCGGATAGCCCAAAAAATGTCCGTCGACGGGGGCGTATGGCGGCAGGAACAGTCGGTTAAAAAGGGAGACCGCTTGCCCTCGGGGGCTATTTTAAAGGATCCCGTACCGGTACAGGAACTCCTGGAGACCGTAGAGGCCATGAGCGATTACCGGAGGAAGTGGTCTTCCTACGAGTTATTACGGTCCGGGGGAGAAAATAAACGGTTAAGCCCCAAACGGGGACCCTTACGGGGTATTGGTATCAGCATCGCGTTCCAGGGGAATGGATTTATTTCCAACGGCTCGGACCGGGGCAACTATTCCGTGGAACTTACCATGGAAAAGGACGGAAAACTGGAAATAAGGACCAGCGCGGTGGTTTCTTCCCCGGAAACCCTTCGGATTTGGGCCCGAAGCGCCGCGGAACTTTTGGGGATCGACGAAGAGGGGGTCAATTTCGCCCAAAATCGAACCGATTCGGTACCCGACTCGGGCCCTTCCAGTTTATCGAGAAATATTACGGTGATAACCAAATTAATCGAACGTTCCTGCGTGGAACTGCGAAAGCTTCGGTTTCGAGAACCCCTGCCTATCACGGTCCGCCGCGCCTACAGGGCCCCCAAAACCACGGTCTGGAACGGTACGGTTCTTGATGGAAGTCCCTTTTCCAAACTCAGCTGGGGAGCTTCGGTGGTGGAAGTGGAAATTGATCCCATTGATTTTAACCCCCTTATCCGGGGTGTTTGGCTGGTGGTGGATGGGGGTCGAATCCTTTCCGATAAAAAAGCCCGCTCATCCCTGAAAATAGCGACCCTCCACGCCCTTGGTTGGGCCAGTCGGGAATCCTTAGCCTATTCGAATGGGGTGATCAGTTCGATGGATGTCCTATCCTACGATTTTTTATCCCTTCAAAGCGCCCCACCAATCGCTATCGATTTTTCATGGAACGATTCCTCGGTTCCCAAGGGTATCGGCGAACTTCCCTTTGCCTGTGTACCCGCGGCCTACGCCCAGGCGCTTTCTCAGGCGGCGGACTTTTCCTTTGATACCCTGCCGATTACCATGCGTTCCATTCGGGATGTTTTTGCGGGGGAGGATAAACATAGATGACCGTGGGATTTATACTGAACGGGGAAGACGTGGTGGTTCAGACCACGGTGGATAAGCGGTTGTTGGACATTCTTCGGGATACCTTCAAACTTTTGGGAACCAAAAGCGGCTGTCGCAACGGTCGGTGCGGAATCTGTTCTATTATTTTTAACGGAAAAGTGGTTCCTTCGTGCATGATCCCCGCGTTTCAAGTTCGAGGGGGGGAAGTAATCACCATAGAAGGGTTTTCCCAAACCGATGAGTACCAGGATATTATCACGGCGTTTTCCAGGGCGGGAGTGGAAACCTGCGGGTACTGTACTTCCGCGAAAATTCTTTCCACGGAAGCCCTTTTGGAACAAAACCCCCAGCCGAGTCTAAAGGAAGCCCTGGGGGCCTTTGATGGGGTGATTTGCCGGTGTACCGAACCGCAGAGCCTCGCCCAGGGGGTCCTTATCGCCGCGGATATTCGGCAACGGAGGCGTTATGGACGTACCTCATAACCAGGTCTTCTCTCCCTCCACGTTTCAAGAACTCTTCGCGTCCTGGAGCCAGTTCCCCGATGGGGTTTTGTTCGCCGGCGGAACGGGGCTCCTCTTCGGTCAGGGGAACCGCAACCTGACGCTTCCCCCCAACGTTATAGGCCTTTCAAAAATTTCCGAACTGCGCCGAAGTACCCGTACGGAACGGTATTTAGAAATTGGAGCCTGCGTTACCCTAAACGAAATTCTCGCCCTCGGCAAAATCGTTCCCGAAGCCCTAAGCCTATCGCTCCAGCAGACCGGGACGCCCCAGATTAGAAACCTAGCCACCATTGGGGGCAACCTTTGCTGTGCCCATCGACGCCGGGACGCCTCCGCGGCGATGGTTGCCCTGGACGCCCGTTATGAATTACGGACCGCCCAAACGAGCCGTTGGATTTCGGCGGCCCGGTTTGTCCCCGATTCGGGCCCCCCGCTTCTGGGAAGCCAGGAACTTCTTTCCCGGATCCGTGTTCCCCTGGAACCCTGGGATTATACCCTGTACCGTAAAATGGGGGATCGGGGGAGTCGGGTGGAAAGTAACGGTGTGGCCACGTTCCTTGCCCGGGCGCAAAAGGACATCCTGAGCGAGGTCCGCCTTGTTTTTGCCGGCGCCTTTATTTTTAGGGATCGGGATATCGAAGCCGCTCTGACAGGAAAAACTCTACCCCTGGGAAATAGGGAAACATCCTTCTTTTTAGATCGATGGCAAAATCGCTTAGAGGGAGAAAAGCAAATAGATCCCCTGGTTAAAGATCAGCTCCTCCACTTTATCGAAGCCGCGGTTATGGGCCTATCGGATTGAATATTTACTATCGGTGGGATAAAATAGTAGTAAATTATGTTCAATAATTGAACACACAAGGAATCCCATGGAGTATTCTTCATTTTCTTTTCTGTTCGGAAACACGAAGAGCCTGGTTTCTATTCGTCCCGCTGTCCCTACCCTTTTTGATCTACTGGAATCCTACGATCCAAAGAATAGCCCCTCCTCGGTTTTGGTAGTCTGCGATACCCATACGGAACCGTGGGCCCAAAAATTTTTAGGGGAGCCCCGAGAAACGGGCGGCTCCCTACGGACGAACCCTCCCGTTTCTACGGTGGTACTCCCGGCGGGAGAATCCCACAAAGGATGGTCTTCCGTGGAGACCATCCTCCAGCGGGCGGTCCAGCTTGGCATGGCCAGGGATGGTCTTTTTGTGGGCCTTGGCGGAGGGGTGGTGACGGACCTGACCGCCTTCGCCGCGTCGGTGTTTATGCGGGGAGTCTCCGTATGTTTGGTCCCCACGACCCTGTTGGCCATGGTAGACGCGGCGGTGGGCGGAAAAGCGGGCTTCGACCTCTTTAACATCAAAAATCTGGTGGGTACCTTTAAGCCCGCCGACCGAATTTATATGGCGTCGGAGGTCTTGGAATCCCTGGGCGAACGGGAATGGAAATCGGGACTTGCGGAGGTGATAAAGACCGCCATTATTGGGGACCGGGAACTTTTAAGCCTTTTGGAAACCCAGTATAACGAGCTCCGTTCCCCAGATCGGGCTTCCAAAACCCAGGGTTCGATAATCCAGGAACTGATCTATCGATGTGTCGCGGTAAAAGGTCGAATTGTGGAAGCGGACCCCGAGGAACGGGGAAATCAGAGGGCGCTTTTGAATCTGGGGCACACTTTTGGCCACGCTTTGGAAACCACCGCCGGATTGGGAACCCTTACCCATGGGGAAGCGGTAGCCTGGGGAATCGCCCGGTCCGTAGAATTGGGCCGAGCCTTGGGTATTACCCCCCCCGAGCGGGGTGAACGGATACTCGCCCTTTTGCGTTCCTACGGGTACGAAACGGGGACCCGGTTTTCCGATCCAGGGGGTTCTTTTCGGTACGATCCCCCAGTTCTGCTGTGGGCCATGGAAGCGGATAAAAAGAAAAAGGCCGGACAACGACGGTTTATCGTCCCCGATGCCGAGGGTGCCCGGTTGGTTACCCTGGATACGGATGAAAAAAACGGTCTGATTTTAAAAATACTGCAAGGGATCCTTGACTGATGATGAAAAACTATATCCAGCGGGACCTTATACTTTTAACAGCCCTTCTTTTTTTCCCCCTTCAGCTCGCCAGAGCCCAGGGGACCGATACATCGACGGTCTACTATATCCACTCGATTCGGTATCATATTGAGGGAATAACCACGGCCTACGCGCTCCAGCGGGCCATGGAAATTCATGGGGGGGAAGTCATCCAAGGAAAGGATGCCCTCGGAGCCTTCGTACAGGATAAACTACAGCTCCTCTTGAACCAACGGGTTTTGGAAGAGGCGAAAATAGACTATCATCTTTTGGATAGGGAAGCGGATGGGCGAATTCCCGTCGATCTAACCGTTTCGGTTAAGGATACCTGGAATCTCATAGCCCTCCCCTACTTCAAGTACGATTCTAATACGGGGCTTGAATTGAGCGTCAAGGGCCGGGATTTTAATTTTTTGGGGACCATGGAACCCCTGAAATTAGACCTGGGGTACACCATCGATCCTGATACCCTCAGTTCCGGTAGTTTAGGTAAGGGAACGTTTTTTGTGGATTTGGAATCCAAAACTCCCTTTTTGCTGGCCCACCATGACGCTAATTTTGTGTTTAACCACTACTTTGCCGTAAGCAATCAGTTTGGCTTGGAATATTTAAATACCACGGGGCTAACGGTTGATTTTCCCTATCGGGGCACCGTTTTTACGGTGGGCGCTTTCCAGGGAATTTCGGTCAACGAGGAGGAACTGTACCAGTACAAGAGCCTCTACGGGGACCGGTATCCTGGGTATTGGTACCTGAGCAATTGGCTCAGCGCCGCCTGGACCATACCGACGGGCCTTAGGCTGGGGGAAATGGGTGTGGTAAACTACGTCCCCAGTTTAGAATTCCGGTACAATTATAAAATTGACGGCGATATAGGGGATGAACGCCATGGCCCCACCACTACCGTGGCCCACGCCCTGGATGTGGGACGTTTTGACTGGGTGGGAAATTTTCGGCGAGGATTTTTAGGGCATCTGGAACTGTCGAACGAGTACAACCTTTTCTTTAGTACCTGGGACAGCGCTATTACCGGATTTGCGATCCTTTATCATCCTGTGGCCGACTTTTTTGGCCCCTCTTTCCGCTTCATGGGGGATTATTATTTTGGAAAACCCGATTATTTAGCCGGTTTTCCCCTCCGGGGCATCCTCGACAAGTCTATTGTGGCCCAATACGGGCTGTATCTTAACGCCGACTTTCCCTTCCGGTTAATCCAATTTGTTCCTTCCCAGTGGTTTAAAAATCGAAAATACGCGTTTTTTGATTTTGAACAGCAATGGGGTCCCTTTATCGATATGGCTCTTTTAAAGGATCCCGTGCATGGGACTTCTTTTTCCCTAAACGATATGTTCGTGACCGGGGGCTTGGAAGTGGTTACGTTTCCGCTTTTTATGCGAAGTTTTTACATACGGATCAGCGTAGGTTTAGATTTACGGGCCGCAGTGTCGGAAAAAACTATTCCCCAGGGAGACCATCGGGAAATCTATGTCGGCTTGGGACATCATTATTAAGGAGGGATCGGGATTATGGCAAACATTACGGTAGTGGGGACGGGGTACGTGGGGTTAGTATCCGGAGCCTGTCTCGCGGATTTTGGGAATTTTGTAACCTGTGTGGATAATAACGTTGAAAAAATAGAAGCCCTGAAAAGGGGCGTCATGCCGATTTACGAAAGCGGTTTGGAGGATGTGGTTTCCCGGAACGCCGCTTCCGGAAGGCTTCTGTTTACCACCGACCTGGCCGACGCGATCAAGAAAAATGAGGTTGCCTTTATCGCCGTGGGCACACCGCCGGCGGATGACGGTAGCGCGGATCTGCGGTACGTGGAACAGGTTGCCCGGGAGATAGGGAGAATTATCGAAAAATATACCGTGGTGGTGGATAAGAGTACCGTTCCCGTGGGGACGGCCCGCAAGGTTTGGTCCTGGATTTCCGAGGAATTGGCAAAACGGGGAGCGAAGGACATCCCCTTTGATGTGGTCTCCAACCCCGAATTTCTTCGGGAAGGTTCGGCGGTCCAGGATTTTACCCATCCAGACCGGGTGGTCATCGGTTCGGAAAGCGAACGGGCCCGCCATATCATGAAGGATGTCTATCGGTCCCTGTACCTAAACGAAACGCCCTATATCGAAACCAACCTGGAAACCGCCGAAATGATCAAATACGCCTCCAACGCGTTTTTGGCCGTTAAAATCACCTTTATCAACGAAGTGGCCAACCTGTGCGAAAAAGTCGGAGCCAACGTACAGGACGTTTCCAAAGCCATGGGCCGAGACGGTCGAATAGGTCCAAAGTTTCTGCACCCTGGCCCCGGTTACGGAGGATCTTGCTTCCCCAAGGATACCCACGCTATGGCTCGGATTGGACGAGATTACGGCGAAACTCTTTCCATTGTGGAAACCACCATCGAAGCGAACGAACGACAAAAAACAAGGATGGTAGAAAAAATTGTGAAGGGTCTTGTACCCGATCAAAGCCGGAGTACGGAGCCTTTGCGGGGTAAAACCCTCGCTATTTTGGGGCTTGCCTTTAAGCCCAATACGGACGATATGCGGGAATCCCCCGCCATCACCATCTGCGAAGGCCTGGTGGAGCGGGGCGCGGTCCTCCGTTTATTCGACCCCGCCGCTATGAAGGAAGCCTCCTGGCGTTTAGAATCGATAAAAGGGTCCACGTATTTTGCCAAGGATGAGTACGACGCCATCAAGGGGAGCGACGCGCTGGTTCTTTTAACCGAATGGAACCAATTTAGAAGTTTAGATTTAGATAGGGTAAGGACCCTGCTGCGGACCCCCTTCTTTTTTGATTTAAGAAACGTGTATAAACGGGAAGAAGTAGAGTCCCAGGGATTTACCTATTTTGCCGTGGGAAAGTAGATGATTGTACCCCTGGTTTTTTGGAGTGCCCATGAGCGATAGCCCCATTGCCATTTCCGCCAATACCGCGTGGTACGTGTGGAATTTTCGCCGCCCCTTGATCCGAACGTTGCGGGAAAGGGGGTACCGGATTGTCATTCTGGCCCCCCGGGACCCCTACGCGGAGAAACTTGTCCAGGAGGGAGCGGAATTTTGGGATATTCCCATGGAAGCGAAGGGAAAAAATCCCCTCAGGGAATTGGGCCTCCTGTTTAGATATTGGGACGCCTACAGAAAAATCAGACCCCTCGCGGCTCTCCACTACACCATAAAACCGGACCTGTACGGTTCCATAGCCGCTCGATTTTTACATATCCCCGTTATCAATAACGTAACCGGTTTAGGTACCGTGTTTGAAAAGGGTGGCCCCTTAGAAATTTTGGTTCGGATACTCTATCGATTCGCCTTCGCAAAGGCCCAAAGGATCTTTTTCCAGAACCAGGACGATTACCGGCTTTTTATCGACCATGGTCTCGTACGGAAAGCTCAAACGGATATTCTTCCGGGTTCGGGGGTCGATATACAACGTTTCGTTCCTGAAGAATTCCCCCCTATAAAAACGGACGAACCCTTTATCTTCCTCTTTGTGGGCCGACTTTTAAAAGCCAAGGGTGTGGAGGATCTGATAGCGGCGGCCCCCTTGGTTCGGGAAAAACATCCCAACGCTACAATTGTGCTCCTCGGAAAACGGGACGATAGGGATCCCACCAGCGCGGATCCGAAACTTCTTGACCGGGGGATAGGGGAAAAACTGGTTGAATACGGCGGAATCGTGGACGACGTTAAACCCTGGCTCACTAAAGCGCACTGCGTCGTCCTCCCCTCGTACTACAGGGAAGGAATTCCCCGGTCCCTCCTCGAAGCCGCCGCCATGGGAAAACCCTTAATCGCCGCCGATTCTGTGGGAACCCGGGAACCGGTTATCAACGGCGAAAACGGTTTCCTCTGCGAAAGCCGGAATCCAAAGGATTTGGCGGAAAAAATGATCGCCATGATAGAACTCCCCCCAGAAAAATTAAGGGAAATGGGAACCGCCTCTCGAAGACTCGCGGAAAACCGCTTCGACGAACGCATCGTTCTGGATAAATACATCCAAAACCTAGAAGTACTTGCCCCGCTCCCCCCTCCAACGGATTGACTTTTTTTCACCCTTTTGATACCCTTTGTTCAGTTAATCGGCGTAACCCCTGTTACGCAACCCTAGACTTGAGTCGCTTTTAGCGACGACGTAAAATCGCGGCTGTCGTACAGCGAGCCCTCCTTGGGCGAGATGCACGACAGCTACCCTAGACTAGAGTCGCTTTTAGCGACGACATATAATCGCGGCTGTCGTATGGCGAGCCCTCCTTGGGCGAGACAAACGACAGCTACCCTAGACTTGAGTCGCTTTTAGCGACGACGTACAATTGCGGCTGTCGTATTACGAGCCAGGGCGAAGCCCGCCAGCGAGTAACACGACAGCAACCTTAGATTTAGTTCGCCGAAGGCGAACAATGTTAATCGCGGCTGTCATACAGCGAGCGCCAAAGGCGCGAGATGCACGACAGCTACCCTAGACTAGAGTCGCTTTTAGCGACGACGTAAAATCGCGGCTGTCGTATGGCGAGCCCTCCTTGGGCGAGACAAACGACAGCTACCCTAGACTTGAGTCGCTTTTAGCGACGACATATAATCGCGGCTGTCGTATGGCGAGCCCTCCTTGGGCGAGACAAACGACAGCTACCCTAGACTTGAGTCGCTTTTAGCGACGACGT
>Ga0078972_1013036_pt1 | contig 13954 bp, 15 predicted proteins | sample YelNatPaOPGAMG01_FD_67568 | JGI IMG/M metagenome (GOLD analysis project Ga0078972, IMG submission 67568) | Hot spring thermophilic microbial communities from Obsidian Pool, Yellowstone National Park, USA - OP-RAMG-01 (SPADES assembly) (version 2) | ecosystem: Environmental > Aquatic > Thermal...
GAAGGACCGCGGCAGGTTTTCCCCGCACCGTGATAGTCCATCGTGGGCTTGGTTTACAAGTTGACTAAAACGATTCTTTGCTTCCCGTAATTGCCATTCCATGGTAGTCATTGTCAGCATCTTCCATCCGGCTAGACTGTCTAGACCATTATAGCAGGCTGACTCGGTCTAGTAAATACCAGCCCGTGCCTCTTGCGACCTATTCTGTGACCTACTTGCCAATAAATAGTAACGGCAAGAACTTCCAACCATGGGGTTCTTGCCGTTATTGACTTTCCTGGAGTCGACGGCCGGATTCGAACCGGCAACCTGCTGATTTTATCCGGACCCTGTTCACTACTGCAAGCCGGTGTAGCACTATGTTAGAGGCCGCATGTTAAGCGGCCTTTTTCTTCCTGGTAATTACAACCATACACCTTGCGGAAGCACTTTTCCGCCGGCGTTGGGGTACGGGTTGGGGTAAAATTCGGAGTTGACCCGGACGACCCTCGTCCCTGCTGCCAAGCAGGAAAAATCATCCGGTCTTTAGAAAATAGATCCCGGTATGATAAAATGCAAATGAGAGGGTGACCCGATGCCTCGCATAGACACGCCGGTAAAACGGTTGTTCCAACTGCGGCCGGCGGACTGGGCCAGGTACATGGACCCGGTCTGCCGGGAGGAGTGGGTGAAGCATTTTCAGACCGACTTTACCCCGAGGAAAGAATCGAGGCTGGATAACGTCCTGGAGATAGCGGACCCCGCCGGACCATATTTGCTGAACCTGGAACCGATGGGTTATCGTGACGCGACGCTCCCGGCCAGGATGCTTCGTTACAGGGCCGACATGTGGGAGGCCACGCTAAAGAAGGGTCGGGGAACGCCATCCATAAGGCAGGTGGTTATTTTCTTCTATGAGGCCGACGACAACGGCCTACACCACCTGCGTGACAGGTGGAATGGCGGAATCCTTGACTACGCCTATATTGTCCTTCGCGTATGGGAACAGTACAGGCAGGATGTCATAGCTTCCCGTCTGGTAGGGCTGTACCCCCTACTGCCGCTAATGAAGGGGGGGAAGCCGGACGAGACTCCCCGGGAAGCCCTGCAAGAAAGCATAGATGCCGTCCAGATAGTCCAGGACGAGTCGGTAAAGAAAGAGCTGCTTGCGGTTATGGCGATATTGGCCGGCAGAAAGTACTCCGTGGAGTTGGTACGGTCAATGATAAGGAGGGAAATGATCATGGAATCGGCGATTTTCCAAGAATGGGTCAAGGATATAGTCGAAGAAAAAACAGCCCTCAAGACCCAGGAAGCGATCTGTAAATTCTTGAGCGCCAAATTCGGGGACATCTCACGGGATCTACAGGGACGGGTAAAACGGATCGGTAACGTGGACACTTTAGACGCGATACTTGACCGGATATTTACGGCGGACTCTTTGAAGGACGCGACCTACATTGTAGACACAGTATCCCAGAGCCAGGCGTAAAACACTTGAAACCGAACCCCCGGAAGCCCCAGATAACAAGGGCTCCGGGGGCCTATTTTTTTCTCCAGCCTATTCGGTCTGACCCAAAATATTGTGTGAAATTTTCAGGGTCCGGTCCCCGGCTACCGCTCCCAACCGCGATCCTGCTCCAGTTGGCGCTGCCGGCGCTTCTGCTCCTCATAGAAAGCCTGGGTCTGGGCTTCCCGTTCATCTGCCCGCTGAGTCGCCCGCAACAGTCCTTGCAAGAGGATATCCACGCCTAACAGTGCCCGAGTGGGCTTCGCATCTTCCCGCGCCACCTCGCGGGGGACCACCTGGCCGCTCGCAGTCCGGCTGCGAACCACCTGAGGCTTAAGCCGCTGCTGGGCCTCGTAAAGGGCCACCAGGCGCACCAGCACCGGGGAAGTCTCCAGGTCTTTGATCCGCTCCTGCACCTGCGGCAGACCCTGGCGCATTTGATCAAGCGTCGCCCTGGCAGCAGACAACTCATTCTCGGCCTGGTGCCCGGCCTGTATCTGGTCCATAGCCTCGCGGCGGAACTCCTGCCAAGTCTGCTTGTATCCCTGCGGGACGTAGCGCGGAAAATCGTGCCGACGCCTCCACCACCCGGTCAGGCCACTGTAACAGTCCATCTGCCCCTGGGCTTCGGTGGCGGCCCTGACGTGTCTCTCCATGTCCGGTATCCTCGCCTCAAAGTCACGGATGCTGGCTACCAGGTGACTTTCTTCCTTGTGCGCGTCGGCCAGCGCCGTCCGGATCGGCGTTACCTCCTCACGGTCAAGCCTCTCCATCTCGAACAAAATATCTTTCTGCGTGGCCAGCCTCCCAAGGTTACCCTCCAGGGCCCCAACAGCTTCGGCCGCCTCGCGACTCCAACCGGCTGTAACCCTCCGCCCAAAGACCGACTGTTGATCCCGGGCCCCCTTGAGAAGCCGTTCTTTTTTTGTACGGACGGCCGCCAGTTCGATTACCACGGCCCTGTACTCGCCTGCTTCCCTCACCAGATTCCCGCGTTCCATGCGAATGCCCTTCTTTTCCAATGCGGCAGCCGCCGGGCCCAGTTTTGGTTGCGGGAGCCGGTCATCAATGCCTTGGGCTTCGAGGCTCCTGTGATCAATCCGCTCCTCCCGGCCGGCCCGTTCGAGCGCCCGGTTGGCATGTTCCTCCCACTTCTCGCGCCAATTCTCAAGTAACTCTTTCTTATTCCAGTCCCGGGTTTTCGCCCCGAAACCCTCCGGGGTTACGCTCCTGGTGGTGAGCAGTATATGTGCGTGCGGGTTCGGGTTATCCTTGTCGCGGCCCTCATGGATGGCAACGTCGGCCACCATGCCCCGGGCAACCAGTTCCTCGCTAACGAACCCACGAATAAGCTCCCGCTGCTGGTCACGGGTCAGTTCTCGGGGCAAGGCTATTTCCAACTCCCTGGCCGTCTGCGCGTCCTTTCGCCTTTCGGCCCGGTCCACCATGGTCCATAACTCCTGCCGGTCGGTTGCCCATGCGGGGGCTCCTTCCGGTGCCTGAATCCAGCTTTCGCGCACGTCGGTACGCTGGGTAAAATCGTGAGTCAGCCCTTGATGTTCGTCATCGAGCCTTTCCCCGGCGCGGTATGCGGCCGCCGCCACACAGCTTTTGCCATGCCCGCGACTGATGACCTTCGCGCTTAGATGATAGATGGCCACGACCACACCCCCCTTGCCGGCAGATTTTTTTCCCAGCCCTGCTTGGTCCCCTGTCCCCTCTGGACCGGCCCGCTCCGGGCCGGTCGCCCTGCTCCGGGAGCGCACTCCCTGGGGCCCTCACCCTGCTCCCTGGGGCGGGCTCCTTGGACCGCCCGCCCTGCCCGGCGCGCGGCATTGCGAAGCAATGTATAAGCGCGCCCTTCGGGATTCCGGACAGGGCTTTCCTTAGCCTTTTTTGATATTAAGCTTCTCTTCAATCATCTGAATTCGCCTTCGCAGGTCACGAAATGTTCTAACAACAAAGATCACGCCTGATATTATTCCAACCAAAAGAACTAGGTTGACTATCTGAGCGATTAGTGTTGCTTCCGTTTGAAATGTCATACCATAATCCCCCTTATATGGCTCATTTATACTATCTTGGAAATACAAGTACTTTGGTGCAAATCGATCAACATATCTCCACCATCAGTGTCCTTAACCAGATTTTAAACCAGAGAGGAGATGTTAGTCAAGCGTAGTTCGAAGCAATATAATCATCCACCTGTGGTTCATGTTATCGTCCATTTGATCATTATAAGCGGTACCCTCAATACTTGTTGTCGGGATACAAATTGAGCAAAATGCTAGGCCATGGCATCAAACACCATTGCCTAGCATTTTACCATTCCCTAGATCACTGGAATGAAATCATACCACATCTAGGTTTTCCTCTTGCCATTTTAGGTCAATCCTTTATGAAATGTTCGCCCAAGCCGTGGCAATGACTGTTTGATTACCAGATTGCCCCTGATTGATATACATATCGATGCTGTTAGTAAAGGTAGCGCCCGGATAAACCCCATACCACACCTGTACGGTGCAATCCCCTTCAGCACTGACAAATGTACTATTATTTGACCCAATCGTACCAGAGGTCGAATTTAAGACATCAGGGTAGACACAATAAGTGCCAGCGGTTGAGGCAGATGAAATACTGACATCTGACCCGATGTTAAAATCGACTGTTAACACGAGGTGTTGCACAAGATATATGACATAATAGTTGTACACCGCTTGCAGCTGGTGAGACCCATACCCCGTAACGGTTTGCGACCATATTTCAGATGTCGTATCCGGAGTAATCGTAGATTGGCTACTCTTTGATTGAGTAGCAACATTTAATGAGACAGTCTTTGATGGGGTATATTTCAAGTCGCTAAGTGACGCGACCGTAAAACTACCATCAGCATAAACCTGAACCAAAGACTGTTTCCCGTTGATTAACGCCTTTATGGTTCTCACTGGTTTTGCGTTTTTGTTAAAGATGTCGGCATTTGCGATAAGCTGCTTTGCGAGTTTCGTATTACTTTTTAGCTGCTCTTTAAGAGACTTAACCTCAGGGAGATTATTAATTTGATCGGCATTTCCCGCCAGCACCATCTGAAGTGCCTTAGAGTTCAACTGCGCAAGATTCACAACGTGCTGCACGGAGCCTTCAGACAAGCCGTCCGGGAAGGACTGCTCCAGCGGAACGTGATCGACGCCACCGAGCCGCCCAAACAGGTGAAACAGGAGGTCAAACCCCTCACCAGGGAGAAGGTTGACGGTTTCCTGGCCGCCTCCAGGGAGGACCGGCTGCACGCCCTCTTTGTCACCGCCGTGGGAACGGCCATGCGGCGCGGTGAACTCCTGGCCTTGCAGTGGAACTGCGTGGACCTGGTAAACCGTCAAGCGAACCCTGGCCCGCGTCAAGAACCGCAGCGGCGGCCCGCTCAAAACGGAACTCATTTTCAAGGAGCCGAAGCGGGGCAAGTTTCGGACGGTTCCCCTGGCCGGCTTCGTCGAGGCATTAAAGGCCCACAAAGCCAAACAGAACGAGGAACGGCTTTTCTGCGGCCAAAACTACCGGAACAACGGCCTGGTATTCTGCACGGAGGACGGCAAACCGCTGGACCCCCAGAACATGGTGAAGCGGTTCAAAAACCTGCTGCAGCAGGCCGGCCTGGATGACACCACCTTCCACAATTGGCGGCACACCTGCGCCTCCATCCTGCTGGAGATGGGAGTCCACCCGAAGGTGGTTCAGGAGATTTTGGGCCATCCGCGGATCGCCACAACCCTGGACACCTATTCCCATCTGGTCCCCGGGATGCTGGAAGCGGCGGCCGCCAAGCTGGACGAAGCCTTCGCCGAAAAGAAGAAACCCTCCGCCAAGGGAGGGAGTCTGTAAAATATTTCATTGGGGTAAGGTTGGGGTACCCGCCACACCCAAACCTTCAATCCCTTGTGTGGAGCCGACGGCCGGATTCGAACCGGCAACCTGCTGATTACAAATCAGCTGCTCTGCCATTGAGCCACGTCGGCCCGCCTTTGGGAAACATCAAAGATTACGGCGCCCAGACCTATTGTACCGCGGGCCGGTCACCGGTGTCAATCAAGCCCTGTCCCCGGTGTCACGAAGGCCTTTTACGCCTCGCGCTTTTCCAGGTACCGCTCCAACTTGCGCTTGACCCGCTGCAGAGCGTTGTCGATGGACTTCACGTGCCGTTTGAGGTCCTCGGCGATTTCCTGGTAGGACTTGCCCTCCAAATAGGACATGAGTACCTTCCATTCCAGGGAACTCAGGATCTCTCCCATCTTCCCCTCGATGTCGTCGAATTCCTCGCGGCTGATAATCAACTCTTCCGGGTCGGTGATCTTGGACCCGGGCAGAACGTCCAGGAGGGTGCGGTCGGAGTCCTCGTCGTAGATGGGACGGTTCAGGGAAACGTAGGAATTGAGGGGAATGTGTTTCTGCCGGGTGGCCGTCTTGATGGCGGTTATGATCTGGCGGGTGATGCACAACTCGGCGAAAGCCCGGAAGGAAGAGAGTTTGTCCAGCCGGAAGTCGCGGATGGCCTTGTAGAGGCCGATCATGCCCTCCTGGACGATGTCCTCCTTGTCCGCCCCGATCAGGAAGTAGGAACGGGCCTTGGCGCGTACGAAGTTCTTGTACTTGTTGATCAGGTACTCGAGAGCGGCTGCGTCTCCTTCCCGGGCAAATTCGACAACTTCCTCGTCCACCATAACATGGTAGGACTCAAGAGCCACGGCCTCGCTATGGGCGCTCACGCTCACACTATCCCTCCCGTTCGACAAGGGCCTCTTCCTGACCTGCTCGAAAATGCAACCCACGATTTTGCCTGGTGCCGCCTGGAGGTGCTTCACATACCTGAGCCTGCGGGGAGGTCTCCCCCTTCTCAGTCCCATCCTTTCCGTCCTCTTGTGAGCCTGCATGGCATCAACCTCACCCATTGACACAAAAGTGGCCCACCCCGTTACCGTACCAACAGCGCCCGGGAACGCCCCGGACCAGGTTTTCCGACGACCAACGGGCAAGGCATAAAAAGAGCCGCTCCTTGTGATGCCGGTTGTCCCAACCACACTTCACCATTATAATGGACGTCAACTGACTAGTCAAGCCAAAAATGAGTGACGACCACATGGGCGAAAAGGCCCGGAGACTCAGGTCTTTTTCCGTCTCCAGCCCTCCAGGAGGTTCTTCACCGAATCCAGCAGGTGGTTCTCCAGGTAGCGGTCCGCCGGTTTGCCCTCCGGCACGTGCTTGCGCGCCTGTTCCCGCACCCGCGCCATTTCCTCCTTCAACTCGGCCGGCGTGACCCGGAAAGCCCCCCGCCCGAAGGCCACCATCTGCTCGCAGGCATCGGCCGTGGCCACGAAGAGACGGCCCGGAGGCAACTGGCCGGCCAGACGCTCGATGAAGGCGTCGGCCGTCTCCCCCTCCCGGGTGTAAACCACCGTCACCCCCAGCACTTCCTCCATGTGCCCGGTTCCATGGCGCACGTGGTGGGCGTCGAACACCACCATCACCTGGATGCCGGTAAGCGCGCCGTACTCGGCCATCAGACCCAGCAGCTTGTCCCGGGCGTGTTCCAGGGGTAGCCCTTTCAGGTCGGGCCAGGCGTAGATGACGTTGTAGCCGTCCACCAGGAGGTATTCCGGACCGTTCACGGCCGGCCCCTCCTCTGGCGTACCGCCTCGAAGGCCAACAGGGCCGCCGCCACCGAGGCGTTGAGGGAGGGGATGCGCCCGGCCATCGGGATGCGCACCAAAAGGTCGCAACGCTCCCGTACCAGGCGGCTCAACCCTTTGTCCTCGCCGCCGACCACAAAGGCCACCGGCGGAGTCAGGTCGGCTTCCCAGAAGAGCGACGGGGCATCGTGGGCGGCCCCCACCACCTTCCACCCTTCCCGCCGCAAGGTCAAGAGGGCGGCGGCAATCCCGGCCACCCGCACCACCGGAACCATGCCGGCGGCTCCCGCCGCCACCTTGGCGGCCGCGGGGGTGAGACCGACCGCGCGGTGGCGCGGGATGACCACCCCCTGCACTCCCGCCGCTTCGGCGGTGCGCAGGACGGCCCCCAGGTTGTGCGGATCGGCCACCCCGTCCAAAAGGAACAGCAGGCCGGGCCTGCCGGGCCCCGCCAGCAGATCGTCCAGGGATTCCACGTAGGGATGGGCGGCCAGGCGGGCCACCACCCCCTGGTGTGCCACCCCCGGCGCCATGGCGTCCACCCGCCGGCGTTCGACCACCTGCAGGGGAATGTGGCGCGCCCCGGCCAAACTCCTCATTTCCCGCAAGACGGCGGCGTCTTTGGCCACCCAGACCTTGTCCACCGCCTGTCCGGCCACAAGGGCCTCCCGCACCGGATTCTTGCCGGCGATGAGCCGTTCATCCGTCACCTACGCGCCACTCCCCGCACCGTAACGGCGCCGCACCTCGGCCAGCCGGCCGCAGGTCATTTCGCCTTCCGGACAGGCACCAAGGACGCAAGCCGGGCCCGCTCCCTTGAAAAGACCGCCGGCGGCCTCCCGGGCCAACTCCAGCATACGCCCAGCCAGGTTCCGGATCTCCCACTGCGCCCGCAGGCACAGGCGCAGGCGGAAGAAATGGCGCAACTCGCGGGCGTTCATGGTCACGACCAGGCTGGTGGCGGCGGCGTTGGGTAATACGTAACGGGCGTCCTCGTAGGTCGCCCGTCCGCCTCCCAAAACCCGCACCCAGTAATCGTACCATTCTTGCATCGTCGCCATCTGCGCCCGGTACTCGGTGACGTAGTCCGGGCCCAGGGCCTGGACGGACGGCGGCACGACGTAAGGGAAAACGCCGTCCGCTTGCGTTTCCCCCTTTTCCCCCACGTAACGCTGGCTGCGCACGCTGAACGAGGCGATCCGGTGCCGGGTGATCTGGGCCAGGAGGCTGCGGGACACCCCCTCGATCCCGAAGGTGAACACGGCGTGTTCCAGCGGGGAGTGGTGGCCCATGCGTATCAACCGTTCCACCCAGGCGTCGTCACCCTCCACGCCGGCGGCGATTTCGGCGATGCTCCTGGCCGAATAACAGACCTGGCCGGCCGCGGCCAACAGTTCCCCCGCCGCGGGCGTGTACCGGAGAAGGCTGACTTTCATGTCCACGGCGCCCATCAAGGCACCTCCATCGACCATACCAGGTCCATTATTTCCTGCAACCGCCCGTTCTTTCCCTGCAAATAAAGCCAGCCAAGGAGCGTTTCCAGGGCGGTGCTCTGCCGGTACTCGGCCACGGAAGCCCCGGCGGGAACCCCGCCCGGGTGGGCGTTGCGGCCGCGTCGCACCAGATCCCTCTCCTCCTCGTCCAGCCGGTCCATCAACCGTTCCAGGCAGGCCGCCTGGCTGGAGGCCCTGACCCGGGCCACCGCCTCCCGGTGCAGGTCGTTCACCTTGGCGAGGCCGGTTTCCACCAGGCGCCCCCGAACGAACAGTTCGAAGACGGCATCCCCCACGTAGGCCAGCACCGGGGGCGACAACTCATGAACCTTCAAGGCCCGTCAACCTCTTCCAGCGCACGCCGTCCGGCGTATCTTCGAGAACGATGCCCAATTCCTTCAACCCGTTCCGGATCTGGTCCGCGGTCACCCAGTCCTTCCGCGCACGGGCCCCCTCCCGCACCGCCAGGAGCAGGCGCAAAAACCGCTCCGAATCGGCGCCGGTGCAGGCCTCGCGCACGACGATCCGCCCGGTGTCGTCCACCGGAAGGATCCCCAGCACCTCGTTGAAAGCTTGGAAAAGTTGGCGGGCCGCCGCGAGGAAGCGGCGTTCCCCGTCCGAAAAGCGGCAGCCCCGGTGTTCGCCGAGAAAGGTGTTGACGGCATGGGCCAGGTCGAAGAGGACCGAAATGGCCGCGGCGGTGTTGAAATCGTCGTCCATGGCCGTCTCGAAGGCCTGCCGGAAGGATTCGATTTCCGGCGGGACCAGCGCGCTGCCCGGGGGAACCTCGTCTCCGAGCGCCTCGCACAGAAGACCCACGCTGTTTTTAAGGCGGGCCAGACCCCGCGAACAGGACTCCATAACCTCGAGGTCGAAGTCGAGCGGGCTGCGGTAATGCGTGGAAAGCAAAAAGAAACGGACCGCCTGCCCCGGGAAGCGTCCCAGCAATTCACGTAGCAAGAAAAAATTGCCGAGGGACTTGGACATCTTCTCCTGGTTCACGGTGATGAAACCGTTGTGCATCCAGTAGCGGGCAAAGGGCTTACCGGTGGCGGCCTCGCTCTGGGCCAGTTCGTTTTCGTGGTGAGGGAAGATCAGATCCGCGCCGCCCCCGTGGATGTCGAAACTCTCGCCCAGATACTTCAGGGCCATGGCCGAGCACTCGATGTGCCAGCCGGGCCTGCCCCGGCCCCACGGACTGTCCCAGGCCGGCTCGCCGGGTTTGGCCGCTTTCCAGAGGGCGAAGTCCAGGGGATCCCGTTTCTTGGGATCGATCTCCACCCGGGCGCCCGCCAGCATTTCGTCCACGCTGCGTCCCGCAAGCTTACCGTAACCGGGGAAGCTGCGCACCGCGAAAAGGACGTCCCCGTCGGCCTCGTAGGCATGTCCCTTCTTGAGCAGGGTATCCACCAAACCGATGATTTCGGGCATGTGTGCGGATACCCGGGGATGCAGGTTGGCCGGGCGCACGCCCAGTTCCCGCGCATCCTTATAGTATTCGTCCACGTAACGGCCCGCCAGGGCGGCGGCGTCCTCGCCTTCCTCCCGGGCCCGGTTGATGATCTTGTCGTCCACATCGGTGAAATTCTGTACGAAGTTCACCGCATAACCCCGGTAGGCAAAGTAGCGGCGCACGGTATCGAAGAAAACCAGCGGCCGGGCGTTGCCCAGGTGGATGTAGTTGTAGGTGGTGGGGCCGCACACGTACATGGCCACCCGGCCGGCATCCCGCGGCACGAACTCTTCTTTGCGCCGGCTCAGGGTATTGAAAAGGCAAATGGTCATCTAAAACTCTCTCCCGGTCTCAAGCCGAACCGGCCCGCCTGGCCCCGGTCCGCTGTTCCGTTTCCCAAAGGCGCTGCTCCAGTTCCTCGACGCGCCGCACCAGGGCGTTGATGGTTTCGGCCACCGGGTCCGGCAACTGGTCGTGACGCAGGTCGATCTCCTCGTCGACCCGGCGCCCCTCCCGGACCACCACCCGGCCCGGAACCCCGACCACCGTGCTGTCCGGCGGCACGGCCTTGAGCACCACCGAACCGGCGCCGATCTTGGAACCGGCACCCACCTCGAAGGACCCCAGCACCTTGGCCCCGGCGCTGATCACCACGTTGTCGCCGATGGTGGGATGGCGTTTTCCCTTTTCCTTTCCGGTGCCGCCCAGGGTAACCCCCTGGTAGAGGGTGACGTTGTTCCCGATGACCGTGGTCTCCCCGATAACCACTCCCGCTCCGTGGTCAATGAAGAATCCTTCCCCGATTTGGGCCCCGGGGTGTATTTCGATCTGGGTTAGAAAGCGGTTCAGCTGCGACAGCAGCCGGGCCGGGGTAAACAGTCGCCGGCGGTAGAGAAAGTGCGCCACCCGGTGCAGCTGGAGGGCGTGAAAGCCCGGGTAACAGAGGATGACCTCCAGGGGCCCCCTGGCCGCGGGGTCCCTTTCCAGCACGGCCCGTATGTCGCGTTTCAAACGCCCGAACATAGCCCTCACCCCCCGCTGAACCTATCTTTTCCCGGGAACAAGAGACTTTTCCCCATGATGATCATTATATCATCCGCCCCGGGGAGGGGCAACCGGTGAGGCCGGTACGGCCTTAAAAATCGAGCCATGCGAAGCGCCGCCGGCCGGTCAGGAAAGAGAGACTTCCGGAACGACCGCCGGCGAGGGGCGGGCCTTCCACCGCCTCGACCTTTGAAAGTTTTCGGACACGGTTTCCCGTGTTTCGGACACGCTTTCCCGCGTTTCGGACCAAAGCCGTGACAAAGGTGCCCGGCCATGTTATGATATTATGGGATTTTGTGGGAAAGGGGTTGCCTTCGCTTTGAAAAAGCCGTTGTTCCTTGTTACCGCACTCCTCGGTGTGTTTCTTTTGGCGGCTCCGGCCATGGCCGCGCCCGCCATCGTCATCGACGGTTGCCAACTCACCAGCGACCTGGCGCCGGTCGTTCAAGGGGACCAGGTCTACCTGCCGCTGCGGTCGGTGGCCACGGCCCTGGGCACCACCGTGGCCTGGGATCCGGCCACCCAGACCGCCACGGTCAGCAAGAACGGCACCGTCCTGACGGTGGACCGGCCAGACCTGTCCATGCAGCTTGACGGCCAGGCCCTCCCCGGCTCCGCCCTGGTTACGGGCGGGCAAATTCTCGTTCCGGCCCAGGTCCTGGAGAAAGCCCTGGGGGCCAGGGTTACCCTGGACAGCGTCTCCGGCAACGTCTACATCGATTACCAGGAAACGGTGGACGGCCTGACGCCGGAGCAATTGCTGGTCAAATCGGGTGAGGCGGCCAAAACGAGCGGGACCTACAAATTCACCGCGAGGCTCGACGTGTCCACCAGTGCGCAGGGCCAGCCCGCGGTCACCCTGCCGATGCAGATACAGGGACAGGTGCAGGAGCCCGGCCTGGCCTACACCCTCTCCACCATGTCCATGGGTGGAAAAGAAATCAAGAGTGAATCATACGTAGACGACGGCAAGATGTACATGAACGTGAACGGGGCCGGCTGGAAGGAGGTGCCGGTATCCTCCTCGCTTTCGAACATGCAGCAGGAATTCGGCAACGACCCGGCGGCCAACGTCGACATGATCGGGGCGATGGGCGGCATCATCAGCGCCATGACCCCGCAGACCGTGGACGGAGCCACCTGCGACGTCGTCCGGGTCACCGTGGATCCCGTCAGATTCAAAACGTGGCTCACCAAAATGATGGGCGCGGTCACTTCCTCCGGGGATAACCAGGCCCAGGTGCAGAAGCTGCTGCAGGACATGCTGGGCGTGATGCGGATCAAGAACCTCGCCTTCGAGATCTTCATCGATCCGCAAACCTATCTCCTGCGGCAGGAATACCTGACAATGGAAATGAGCGTCGACATGCCACCGGCGCCGATGACCTTGACCGAGCACGGCGCCTTCCGGATGTACGGCTTCGGCCAGCCGGTGCAGATGCCCCAGGTTCCCGCTGGACAGTAACGTTTGTTCCCCGGATTTCATGCATGAGAGGAGCGGTCCCCATCCCCGACGCCGTCATCAGAACCGATCACCTGACCAAGAGCTTTGGCCGCCTTAAGGCGGTCGACGGAGTATCCATGGAAGTCCCGCCCGGTTCCATTTTCGCCTTCCTGGGCCCCAACGGATCGGGCAAGACCACCACCGTCTACCTCTTGCTCGGTTTGTTGCAACCCACCTTCGGCAGCGCGGAAGTGCTGGGTTTCGATACCGTGCGCGACCCGGACCGGATCCGGGAAAAGACCGGCGTATTGCTGGAATATCCCGGTCTCTACGAGAAATTGACCGCGGAGGAGAACCTGGACTATTTCGGCCGCATCTGGCACCTCTCACCCCGGGAACGGCGCTCGCGCACCCGGGAACTCCTCAACCACGTCGGCCTTTGGGACCGCCGCCAAGAACCGGTGGGTTCCTGGAGCCGGGGCATGCGGCAGAGGCTGGCCATCGCCCGGGCCATCCTGCACCGGCCGGCCATCGTTTTTCTCGACGAGCCAACCAACGGCCTCGATCCCGTCAACGCGGCCGGTTTCCGCAGCGACATCCTGAAGCTCGCGGGCCAAGAGGGAGTGACCGTGTTCTTGAACACCCACAACCTGGCCGAGGCCGAAAAAATGTGTACCCTGGTCGGCATCATCAACCAGGGCCGGATCCTGGCCCTGGACCGGCCCGACCGCCTGCGGGCCCGGGCCGCCGGCAACACCCGGGTGGAGGTGGAGGGGCAGGGATTTGACGATCACGTCCTCGACCTGGTCCGGGCCCACCCGGGGGTGCTGTCCGTCGAGGGTACGCCCGACCATGAACGGCTGACCGTCGAAATGGCGGACCATACTGGTACCGGACTCATAGTCGCCCTATTGGTGCATGCGGGCGCCACGGTGGAAGAGGTGCGCCGGGAAAAGGCCAACCTGGAGGACATATTCCTGGCCCTGGTGCGGGAAAACGAAGCGGAGGAAGAACAATAAATGTTTGGGGATATCCTTACCGTGGCGGCGAAAGAATGGAAAGAGATGGTGCCCTGGTCGTCCGGCCGGCGCGGCACGTGGCTGCGCCTCTTGCTAGCGGTCGGTTTTTTCGGCGTCTGGTTCCCGTGGCAGGCCGGCCTCTCCTGGGTCACCTCGCCAATGGTCCTGTTCTTTTCCCCGTATGCCGCCTTTTTCCTCACCACCAGCGTGGTCGCCGATTCCTTCGCCGGGGAAAGGGAGCGCCACACCCTGGAAACCGTTCTTAGCGATGCAATCAAATATAAGCAGGTGGTAGTCATGCAGTAGAGACTAGCCATTTCGGAATAACGTAAGGGGT
>Ga0078972_1013037_pt1 | contig 13953 bp, 10 predicted proteins | sample YelNatPaOPGAMG01_FD_67568 | JGI IMG/M metagenome (GOLD analysis project Ga0078972, IMG submission 67568) | Hot spring thermophilic microbial communities from Obsidian Pool, Yellowstone National Park, USA - OP-RAMG-01 (SPADES assembly) (version 2) | ecosystem: Environmental > Aquatic > Thermal...
TGCCTTTCATTAATCTATAAATTCGGGTAAGTCTTTTTTCATCAGCTATGTCATAACAGACAAGATATGGCGATTTCATTTCCTTACATCCTTTATAATTTCAAAAAGTTCATCAATAACTGCTTCAACGCTTTTGGTGAAATTTTCTCTTCTTGATTCAAATCTGTCAATTATCTGTTTTATTCCCTCTTCAGTGAGTTCTCCATTTTCAATTCCTAATTTATTAAAGGATTTTATAAAATAGTTAAGTACTACACTTTTGAGTTTTCCCTCAGCAATTTTGCTTTATGTGTTGCTTAATCTGAAATATACTCAATGAAAGATTTAATTCCTTAGCATCTTATATAAATTTGCTAAAAGTTTTACAAGTTATTTTTTTTATGTTTTGTTGGTTTGAGCAAAAAAGTTTTATAGCAATTCGTATGTAAAAAATGCATTAACCCAATTGATATTCAAATTGACCTAAATAATTTATTTTAAACAATAAAATTATATTTTATATATTATTTTAACTTGACAAATATAATTTTTATATTTAAAATTTAATTTATGGTGCATTTTTATTTTTTAAAAAAACGAATTAAATCAATTTATCAATTTTCTTTAAGGCTTGATTTTTCTAATTTCGGAAAAATTTCGAATCGATTCGATTCGAAACGGTATATTCTTTTTAAAAAAATTTTTAAGCTGAAGGTATGGAGACAGAAGTTAAAGAAATACAGAACTCCATACCGGCAAAAAAATCAGAAGAAAGTTTTCCTCACCCCTATGGAGAACTTATTATGAAAGGCACTATTAGATGTGCTAGATGTGATTCAATTATAAAAAAAGAAGGTGCCTGTCCTAAATGTGGTGGTGTAAGGTGCTATATTTTAATTTACTGGAAACGTAAATCTCCATATAAAATTAGGCGTGATAGAAAAACCAGAGAACCTCTGCAATATTTAAAAGCTCTTGATATTCTGTTAGAAATAAATCGTCATATAAAAAATAATACCTTTAATATATATGACTGGATATCATCTAAATTGAAAGAAACTTCTTTAGGTTACAAGCTTGATCAGTGGATAAAAGCAAAGGAGGAAGATTTTAAATCAGGAGAATTTAGTGGGGAAACATTAAAAAATTATAAGGGCTATGTAAGAAATTACTATAAAAAATTCAAAATAGAATCAAATGGCAATGCTGGTTGGACAAACAATCAAGATGACCCTTTTTTATTGATTAACTGGAATGTTACTGAAATAAGAAAAACAGAGATTGCTAAATTTAAAAAAGAACTTATGAAGATTGAGAAACTTAAAATTAAAACAAAAAAGAATATTCTTAATGCTCTCCATGCCTTTTTTACATGGCTTGCAACAGAAGACCCCGATGAATTAATAAGTTTAAAAGATATACCAGATTTTCCAAAAATTTCAGGGGATGATTCTGAACCTCGTAAAGCTCTTGATTATGATTTGCAAATTAAAGGGATTCAAAATATTCCTGAAGAACACAGAGATATTATTGAATTCGGTTGCGAGGAATTTCTAAGGCCCGGAGAACTGTGTGCTTTAAAGATTAAAGATATTGATTTTGCAAATAAAACTTTGATTGTCAGAAGAACATGGTCTGGGTCAATTTTAAGAGAAAATACTAAGCAGAAAAAATGGAAAATTAAACCTCTTACTCAAAGAGCTTATGAAATTGCTAAAAAACATGCAAAAAATAAATTCCCTGAAGATTTTCTTTTTATTAATCCAAAAACCAGAAGATGTTATCGTCCTAAAACTTTAAATAACATCTGGAAAAAATATTCAGATACAGATACTGTATATTACGAAGGTTCAAGACATAGTTCACTAACGCAGCTTGCAGAAGCAGGTTACGATATAACTGCTGTAAAGGAACTTGCAGGTCATAGCGATATCAGAACAACTGTAAAATATGTTCATCTTAGTCTTTCCAAACTTAGAGAAATAGCAAATAATAGAGAAAAAAACATTATTCAAATATCAACCAAGAAGGAAAAAGTGAAATAATTGAATCTATCCGAATTCTATCCGAAACCTATCCAAATTAAAAATAAAATCCAATAAAATCAAGCAGTTATAGCAGAAGTATGCGGGTTCGATTCCCGCCGCCTCCACCATAAAAATCCTTAAAAATCAATAACTTTCCTTCCAAAATTTCTATAAGAGAATTAAAACAGAGTTTTATATTAAACCTAAATTTGCCGATAGAAAATTATGTTTTGGACTATTTTGTCATCCCTTCGCTTTGCTCAGGACATCGTCTGACCTAAGCCGAAGCCCTGAGCTTATGCGAAGGGTCAGCGAAGGGGGAGAATCTCCACAGGAGACCCTTCGGCTTCGCCTCAGGGTGACAGAAAAGGGGTCATTCTGAGCGATAGCGAAAAATCTCATCCTTTTTCACCAAACAGGTTTTTCAATTAGAGAGTTCCTTCTCTTCGCTCAGGACAGCGCTTCGGGGCATTAAGCCCCTCAGAATGACGGGATGAGAGAAAAACCTCCTTTTTCTATCGGCATTTTCAGGTTAAAATTTGGGTTAGACAAAATTATGAGGTTATTGTATAGTATTTTACACAATTTTAAAAGATAGGCTTTCGAAAGGTTGACAAATAGAATATATTTAAGTTATTATTTCCCAATTTTGTAAATTTTGAGGATTGACAAACAAATATAAATTTAGTAAACTTTTGATAGGAGGATAAAATGACAAAGAAATGGATTTTAATTTTGATTGGATTGTATTTGAGTTTTGTTTTTGTGTATACTGCGGTCTGTACGGAAACTCAGTCTGAGATAAAATTAACAGATGCTGATTGTATTAAATGTCACAAAAAAGAAGTTTCCTTTGTAAATACAGCTGGTGCTAAGCATAAAGCAGTAGGTTGCTTAGGTTGCCATGGAGGTCATTTCCCCGCAATTTCTAAGGAGCAAATGATTCCTTCATGTTCAAAATGTCATACAGGAAAAGAACATTATACCCTAACAAATTGTTCACAGTGTCATCAAAATCCTCATACTCCTTTAGATATTCCTCTTAAAGGAAGTTACAAAAAGGAATGTGTAAGCTGTCATAAAAATGTTGGAGAAGAAATAGAAAAATTCAAAAGCAAGCATACTAATTTAGCTTGCAATGTTTGTCATACAAAACATAAAGAAAAGCCTGAATGTCTGAGATGTCATAAAGGACATATTGCAGGACAGACTGCAAAAGATTGCTCAGCCTGCCATAGGCCCCATTCACCTTTGAAAGTTACATATTCACCAGAAATTCCAAATAGTCTTTGTGCTCCCTGTCATCAAAAGGAAGTTTCAAACTTAAAGGCTACTACTACTAAACATAATGCTTTAAAATGTGCATTTTGTCATAGAAACGAACATAAATCTAAACCTACTTGTGAGAATTGTCATAGCTCAACACCACATCCTCAGGCAATGTTGAAGAAGTTTAAGAAATGTACAGATTGTCATAATGATGCTCATATCTTGATAAAATAAAGGAAAGGAGGTGATAAAAATGAAAAAGGGGTTAATTCTTTTGGTTTTCTTAGTTGTGGTGGGGCTTATTATATTACCTTCTAAATCTGCGATGACAAAGGTTCAAGGTGAATGCTCTAACTGTCACACAATGCATGCAAGCCAGAGTCCTATTCCATCCCAATGGACAGCAAGAGGATTTACTGCAGGTAGTACACATGGAGCTTTGGTTGTAGGTGATTGTTTTGGATGCCATTCTGATAGTGGAAGTACGAGTAGAATAGTAGTTGGTGGTTCTACTTTTCCTATTGTATGGAACAAAGCAGAGCCTACTGCTCCATTAGCAGCGGGTAATTTCTATTATGTCGCAACTGGCACTGGTAGTGATACAAAGGGACATAATGTATCTGGTATTGCTGGAAAGGATACTGTCATTAACTCCTACACACCCCCTGGATGGAAAAAACTTTCTAATTGGGGACCTCAAGAGGATTCTTGGACAAGCCAGCTTACATGTGCTGGAACATACGGATGTCACGGTAAAAGAAATACTACAGATCAGTTTGCAGCTATAAGAGGGCTTCATCATGCAAGCTCAGGCAGACCATACAGAATGCTTTATGGAAATGACACTACTGGAATTGATGGAAAAGAAGACCCTAATTACGAAGAAGGACAGCTTAGCGGAAATCCGACTGGAACTCATAATGTTTATAAAGGAAGTACTGATGGAGCTGATGTTACAACAATAAGTTATCTTTGTGGAGAATGTCATGGAAATTTCCATAGGAATACAAATCTTGGTGGGACAACTGCAGTAGGTTCAGCCTCTCCATGGTTAAGACATCCTACTGATATTGCCCTTGCAGCAAGTGGTGGTAGTTTATTTACGACAGATTATGGAACGAGTGTTAACTATAACTATGAAACCCCTGTAGCTTTTGCAAATCCATCCACGGTTACTACCCCTGTTGGTACTTTTAGCGGTGGTATAGTTATGTGTCTATCCTGTCATAGAGCGCATGCAAGCTCCAAGTATAGTGGCGTTGTTCCTGATGATATTTTAAGGTTTGATTACACTCAAATAAAGGCTGGACAAGCAACTCCAGTTACAACTGGTTGTAATAGGTGTCATCAGAGACAGAGGTAATTCATATCTGGTGTATGCTCAACTCTGAGCATACACCAGATATAAATTAAAAGGAGAGTTGCGGAAGGTGGATAAAAATTTTTCGTAGGAGGTAAAAATGAAAGTCAAGAAAAAATGGATACTTATGATAGTTCTTCTTTTCCTCATTTCCTGTACACCAAAATCAGCTCAAATTCCAGAGCAGAAGTTAGTTCAAGAACAACCACAACAAGAACAATTAAAACAAGAGCAACCAAAAAAGGAGATTAAGCCTTACGAACTCTCTCCAACTTCTTTGGGTTTTGAAGAATGTATTAAGTGTCATTCCACTCTCTTTAAGGAATTAAAAGAAAAAGGGGGGAAACATCAAAGAGATTGTACATTTTGTCATAAGCAATTCCATGTTTATAGCCCAAAAAGACAAAATTGGGAAGAAATTATGCCAAAATGTCAAACCTGTCATGGCTTAAAACATGGAGAGAAATTTTCTGAATGCCTCCAATGTCATGCTGACCCACATGCTATTAAGGAAAAAATGAAGGTTACTGCTGAATTTGCTAAACAGTGTAGTCAATGTCATGAAAAATTTGGTGAAGAGATGGCTAAATATAAGAGCAAACATACTCAGTTAGGATGTGCTGCCTGTCATAAAGAAAAACATGGATATATACCAGACTGTTTCGCCTGTCATAAACCTCATACAGCAAACCAAACCTATAAAGATTGTTTAGTTTGCCATAAGCCTCATTCACCACTTAATATTCCACCTTTTGCTGCAAGTACGCCTAATGAGGTATGTGGAGCATGTCATCAAAAACCTCTTGAAAAGATTAACACTGCGGGAGGTAAGCATAAGGATGTAGGTTGTGTTAAATGTCATTCAGCACACAAATATATTCCGGATTGCAAAAATTGTCATAAAGAGGTTCATAGTGCTCAGCTACATAAGAAACATCCAAAATGCTCTGAATGCCATGTTGATGTTCATGCTATAAAAGGATAGATGAAGCTCTTTAAATGAAAGGTTTCTATTTGCTTATATGTTGCATTTTAGTAATGTTTTTAAGTTTAAATTTAAAAAGTGAAGGAGCTATAGTTTCGGATGATTGCGAAGCCTGTCATGCTATTTATCCTGGAATGATGGAAGAGGTTGCATTAGCTAAATCTAAATATAAGTATTTATTAGATGATAGTTTATGTGTAGATTGCCACTCAAGTTCAGACAATGCTACAATAAAAATTTTAGGTGGTATTAAAGTACCTATAGTTCATAATACATTGCCACCAGTTAAGCAATTAGCTGGTGGCAATTTTTATTATGTTACTAAAGATGATAGAAAGGGGCATAATTTAGGACGCATTGTTTCAATGGATAAAAAATTTAAAGGTTTTCCTCCAGGATATGATAGAAAAGCTGATTTATCTACTATTGGCTATAATCCTGAGAAACCTTTAACATGTTCAGGTTCTAATGGTTGTCATGGTAATAGAAATGTTGCAAATCCTTTTGAAGCAATTAGAGGAAGTCATCATGCAAAAGATAAACCTATAGATGGAACTACAACAGCAAAGAGCTATAGATTTCTCAAAGGCGTTAAAGGTTATGAGGATGATGAATGGAATCAAAATGCATCTGCAAAAAAGCATAATGAATATACATCTGATATAGATAAACTTTGTGCAAACTGTCACGGCAAGTTTTATAAAAAAGATTTTACAGGAGAACAATCTCCATGGTTTGCACATCCTACGGATATATTTTTACCAGATAAAGGAGAATATGCAAAATATTTAAAATATGACCCTGATGTTCCTGTTGCAAGGCAGAAGGTTTTTTCTTCACCAAGTGAAGAGGTTAAACCAGGAGAAGACAAAGTTACCTGTCTTTCTTGTCATGTAGCACATGGAAGCCAATATGACTCTCTTTTAAGATGGGATTATGACAATATTTATGCACATGAAGGGAATAAAAAAGGTTGTTTAATGTGTCATACAAGAAAACAAGATTGATTTATATTATAATATTACTATTCATAATTGTTTGTTCATCTGTAAATGGTCAGGTAAAAGGTAGATGTAAAGACTGCCATACAATGCATTATAGTTATGAAGGAGAGGAAGTTACTTATGGAAATCAAAAAGGTCCATTTCCCGTGTTAACAAAAGGTGGTTGTATTGGCTGTCATGGTCAGAATCCATCTGGCACTGAAAATATTGTAGTTATTGGAAAGACAAGAATTCCGCAAGTACTTCATAATATGGAAAATGGTGATTTAGCTGGTGGCAATTTTTATTATGTTGCAGATGGTTATAATCCTGACTATACAAAAGGTCATAATGTTAAAGGAATTTCTTTACAAGAATATCCACCTAAGAATGTTCCACCTGGTTTTATAGGAGGAATTTTAATACCTGGCGGGACAAATCCCTCTTATTGGCCATCAACACAACAGTTAAGTTGTGCAGGGACTTATGGTTGTCATGGTAACAGAACAATAGAAAATCCATATAAATCTATCTATGGAGCACATCATGAAAAGGATACAATTATTGATGGAGAAACAGTTGGTAAAAGTTACCGTTTTCTTTTTGGTATAGTTGGCAAAGAGCATGAAGATTGGGAATATCAGGCAACTAATTCTAATCATAATGGATATAAAGGAAGTAACCACTATGATTCAATAAATACCATTAGCTATCTTTGCGGGGAATGTCATGCGAAGTTTCATGCACATCCAAATCTTGGAGGCATAAATGCAGTAAGTTTAAATGGTATTACTTGGACAGGACATCCTGCTGATGTTGGTTTTGATTTTGTGCATGGAGGTTTTGTAGGGTCTGAATATCAAGGTTACACTACTTATAATTTAGAAGCACCCGTTGCTTTTGAAAACCCTACAGGAAAAGAAAAAATCATTGATGAAAACAGCATAGTTATGTGTCTTTCATGTCATAAAGCACATGCATCTAATTATCTTCATATTTTGAGATGGGACTACTCAAAGATATCTACTGAAACTCCAGGGCAAGGTTGTCTTATTTGCCATACAAAAAAGGTGGGGAAATGAAATTAATAATTGCAAGAATTTTGATAGTTACTTTTTTCTTATGCAGTATATGTTCTGCGGAAGAGAAAATTTTAGCAGTTGTAGATGGCGAACATATTACAGAAGAAGATTTTAAATATTTTTTAAGTATGCAACATCAACATTTTTTTAATATGCAGCATTCAATAAAAAGTTCTTCCTCTAATAACTCTGTGGAAAAATATATTCAAAAGCTGATAGATGAAAAATTAATTATTAACGAGGCAAAACAGATGGGGATGGAACAAGAGCCTGAGATTAACAAAGCAATTGAAGATTTTGTTCTTAGAGAATCTGTTAATAGACTTTATGATGAAGAGATAAGACAAAAAGTTTTTATAACAGAAGAAGAAATCAAGGATTACTACTTTAAGACTAAAGGAAAGAAATTATCTGAAGAAGATTTTCAAAAACTAAAAAATACCATAGAAAAAATTATAAGAAAAGAAAAAGAAAAAAAGAGAAGCGATGAATATCTTGCTTATCTTAGGTCAAAAGCAAAGATAAAAATTAATAAAGAACTCCTTTCTTCTATTAATATAGATAGCTCTAAAGAAGAGGTTAAAAAATCTGAAAATAAAACTCCGTTGGTTGAAGTTGACGGAGATGTTCTAACTGCGGAAGATTTTATAAAGATTGCTAAAGAGTCTAATATATCTAAAAATGAGCTTATTAATTCATGGATTGATAGGAAGCTTGTAGACAAAGAAGCAGTTAGTAGGCATTATGAAATGAATCCTGACATGAAAAAAATGATATCTATTTATAAAGATAGGCTTCTTAAGAATATGTTTATTAAAAAAATTATAATACCTCAAATCCAGATAAGTGATAAAGATTTAGAAGAGTATTACAAAACTCATCAAAAAGAGTTTATGACACCTAGGAAGTTTTATATCCAACAAATTACAGTAAAATCAAAAAAGGAAGCAGAAGAGATATTGAACAATTTAAAGAAAGGGGCTGATTTTTCATGGGAGGCAAAAACAAAAAGCGTTGATGCCTCATCTGAACAAGGAGGAAAAGTAGGATGGTTTACAAAAGCTGAACTTTTTGAACCTTTAAAAGAAGTTATAGATTCTATGAATGTAGGAGACATAAGTCCAATAATTGAATTTAATTCAAAATACATAATAGTAAAATTAATAGATAAAGCTGATGAGGAGATTGAAGAATTTGATAAAGTTAAAAATTTAGTTTATAATAAGTATTTTAATGAGCAGGTTAATAAATTGCTGAATGAATATGTAAACAAATTAAAAACAAAGGCAGAGATAAAAATTTATGGCGAACAGATTAAAGCACTTGAAGAAAGCTTACAGAAATAATATTGTTTTTATATTCTGTCTCATCATCATAAGCCTTGCCTTGTTTTTTTCCTCTTCTGATTCACAAACAAGAGGTTTTAAGCCAAAGCCTTGTTTAGATTGTCATAAAGAAAAATTAAATGAACTTAATAAAAAATATGTGCATTCACCTGCAAGTAAAACAGACTGTGAAGCATGCCATTACCGTCATGGAAGAATTGCTACCAGAGCTTTAAAAGAAACAGAGGAGATAAAGCTTTGCTATAATTGTCATAAAGAGATGTCTTTAAATATGAATAAGATGCCAAATGTGCATACTGCCTTAAAGAAAGGTAAATGCACATCATGCCATAATCCTCATGCAGGAGATAATAAATTCTTTTTAAAGAAAATAGGAAATGAGCAATGTTTTACCTGTCACAAAAAAGATGAGTTTATGTTCAAAAATCAACATAAAGCTTTGCAGGAAGGATGTCTTGTATGTCATTCACCACATGGTTCACAATACAAAAATAATCTTATTAAACCAGAATTAGCAATTTGTGGTTCCTGTCACGATTTTACTAAGGAGAATTTTAAAAAAGCTCATAAAAGATATCCTGTTGAAAAAGGAAGTTGTGTGGGTTGCCACAATCCTCATAGTTCTCCGAATAATAAACTTTTAAGAAATTCAGTTCATGCTCCATTGATTTCTGGGCAGTGTGATTCATGTCATAAGTCACCGAATGACTCAAATCCTTTTAGTGTAATTGCACCTCATGAAAAGCTTTGTTATACCTGTCATAAAAAACAGGAAAAAGAGTTTCAGCAAAAATATAACCATCCACCAATGAAGGAGGGTAAATGTCTAAGTTGTCATAGTCCTCATGCGGGAGATTATCCAAAACTTACTATAATGGGGAAAACCGAGTTATGTACAAAATGTCATAACAAAAAGGCAGAGTTATCAAAACTGAGCAATCAACATGCTCCAATTAAAGATAAAGGATGTATTGCATGTCATAATCCGCATTCCTCTTCAAATCAATTTTATTTGAATTTACCAGAGAACCAATTATGCTTTTCATGTCATAGTAAAACAGAAAAAGAAACGAAAGAAAAATATGTACATATACCTTTTTCAAAAAATGAATGTAAATCATGTCATGATGTCCATGGCAGTAACAATCCACACATAATGAAAACATCACCTACAGAACTTTGCTACATGTGTCATAAAAAAGAGGAAAAAGAGTTTTTTAAATTATACATTCATACACCAGTAAATAACAAAAACTGTATTGCATGTCATAATCCGCATTCCTCTTCAAATGAAAGGCTATTGAAGGATACAGAGAATAATCTATGTTTAAGTTGTCATGGCAAAAGGTTTACTGAGCTTAACAAAGGCTTTTTACATACACCATTTAAAGATAAGTCCTGCAATACATGTCATAGTGTACATTCCTCTGACTGGATTGCTCATACAAAAAAACCACTGCCTGAATTATGCTATTCCTGTCATAAAAAAATAGAAACTGGTGTTAAATCAAGTAATAACATACATGTTCCATTAGAAGAAGGAAAGTGTTTAAAATGCCATAGTCCACATGGGACAAAGATTAAAAATCTTCTTTTATCTACACCTAAGGAGCTTTGTCTTTCCTGTCATAGTAAAATACTAACAACTACAGCACAAAAAGGACATATAGAGATGGAAAAAGGAGATTGCCTGAGTTGCCATTTTTCTCACTACTCTGCATCTAAATATTTGCTGAAAGATAAAGACCCCGGATTATGTATTAAGTGTCATTCAATTGATAAAGAAAGATTATTAAAATCGCATATGAAACCTTTAGATAAAATTAAAAGCTGTTTAGGCTGTCATGAGCCGCATGTTACAGAAAAGCCTGGTTTGATTAAAAATATAAAACATGACCCTTTTACTAAAGGACAGTGCAATGTATGTCATAAATAAAAAAATTCTGTATATTCTGAGTATCTTATTTATCTTTTTATGTAATAATTTTGTGTATGCTCAGGGTGAATTAGAGAGGAAAATACCTGAGCTTTGCTACAAATGCCATGCGCAACTAAAAGAAAATTTGTCGCAAGGCTATGTACATTCTCCATTTAAACAAGGCAGATGTCTTGCCTGTCATGCTTCACATGCATCAAAATCAAAGGCTTTGCTAAAAGATGATGTTAACTCATTATGCCTTGATTGTCATAAAATCACAAATATAATGGGAAGGAAAAAATGCACAGATTGTCATTCTCCCCATGCTAATAAAAATAAATATCTTTTGGTTAAACCAGAGGAAGAATTATGTATAAGCTGTCATTCTGCATTAAATGAACAATTGAAAAAATCTCATATACATTCTCCCTTTAAAAATAATAAATGTTTGTTATGTCATGGTGCTCATATGTCTTCAGAATTTCAGCTTCGGAGTAATCCTAACAAATTATGCAAAAGCTGTCATAAAGCAAATTGCAAAGTAGGTAACATTTCTATAAAGTTTTCAACAGAAAATATGAATTGCATTGGTTGTCATACAGGACATTCTTCTGAAGTAGAAGGACTTCTTGGACCGTATGGACATAGAGCATTTATTGAGAAAAAATGTGAGGAGTGTCATAACCCAATTGAAGCTAATAAAAAGATAACTACCAAGATACCAACTAAACAATTATGTGTAAGCTGTCATAAAGATGTAAAGATTAAAGGACAAGACCCTCACCTTTCTAATACAGGCTGTAGTTTATGTCATAGTTTCCATGCTTCTCAAAATAAAAATTTAACAGTTAATGAATCAAAGATATGTATAAGCTGTCATGAAAATATTGGGAAAAAATTGCTCATTATGGAAAAAACAATTAAATCAGTCCGCTGTGTTCCAGTTAAAAAAGGACAGTGTTTTAACTGTCATATACCTCCACATTCTAATAATCCCCTTTACTTTAAAGCAGGTAAAATTCAAACCTGCTCAAAATGTCATGAAAGGATGCAGAAAGTGAGTCATCCCCTTGAAGTAAAAGACCCAAGAAATGGTGAACCAATTACATGTATTACCTGTCATAGCATGCATTCAGCAAAAGCAGAATTTATGCTTTATTTAGACAGAAGAAAAGCACTTTGTATCCAATGCCATAAAAAATAAACTTAGCTGATGTCAATTAAATTTTAAAGGTTTGCCCTCTTTTCTTGATTTAAAGGTTAACCAATTTTAGAAAGTCCTGCACTGTAAACATACACACCGAGACCCAACATTCCATCCATGGGTGTGACATCCCCAACAGTTATTGTCGCTTGGCTCCCTTCTTCAAGCCTTATTTTTATGAGAGTTCTATTTGAACAGGCAATATTTCTTATCTCAGAGATTGATTTTTTTGCTCCACCCATGAAAATATCTTCTATATCCTTTATTCCTGTAAGATGGAGTTCTCCCTCATTTGGAGTCACCTTCATAACTGTAACCCAGCAGCCTTCATCACGGGCTATTTTTAATCCCTCCTCAAGGACAATCATAGAACCGTTAACTGCTATCAGGGAGTATAATAAGAATTGTGTCTATTAATGGGTTGTTTGGGTAGTGGATAAAGTAAGGCTTAAATAGGATAACATAGGAAAATGAAAAAAAGAAAATTAAACCTGAAATTGCCGATAGAAATTTCTTTTCGGGTGATTTTGTCATCCCTTCGCTGACCCTTCGCATAAGCTCAGGGCTTCGGCTCAGGGCTTTGGCTCAGGACAGCGCCTGAGCGCAGCGAAGGATCTCCACAGGAGACCCTTCCCCTTCGCTTTGCTCAGGGTCAGGGTGACAAAAAAGGGTTATTCTGAACTTCTTATTCTGTCATTCTGAGCGTCAGCGAAGAATCTCATCCTTTTTTCACCCGAGAGATTTTTCAATTAGATAGTTCCTTCGCTCAGGACAGCGCTTCGGGGCATTAAGCCCCTCAGAATGACGGGGTCAGAGAAAAACCTCCTTTTTCTAATGGCAATTTTAGGTATCTTCTGAGAATAGATAAATTCAACTATGGTATAATATTTTTAGCGCCCATAGCTCAGTAGGATAGAGCGTCGGACTACGAATCCGCAGGTCGGGGGTTCAAATCCTCCTGGGCGCATATAAAATAAACCAATCCGCACACTCTCTCAAAAAACCCTGTGACTACATTGTGACTACATTTAAAAAATTTCCAATAAACTCTTCAAGACAATGTTCAGATTTATTTGCTATTTTTTATAATAAGAACATGTCAAAAAATATAACACTTTGCATTCAGTATGCTGAGGTTTTGCCTGATAGAGTCATAGCCTTAGACAAAAGTGACATAAAATATCTCTTTAATGTGATGAGGTGCAAAGAAGGAGATAAACTTTTAATCAGTGATGGAAAAGGCAAAATTTTTTTAGGAAGAATATTGAACAAAAACTCTATAGAAATAATAAAAGAGGAAGTGTTAGAAACAGAAGACAGATTTTCAATTATTTTATGTCAGGGACTGCTTAAAGGCGATAAGATGGATTTTGTTATTCAGAAAGCTACTGAACTTGGAGTAAAAGAGATACATCCTTTTATAAGTGAAAGGACAATACCTAAAAATTCAAGAAAGATTGAAAGATGGAAAAAAATTGCAAAAGAAGCATCTGAACAGTCAAAAAGAAAGTTTGTTCCCCATATCAAAGAAGTAAGAAAATTTAAGGATTTAGTTGCGGAAGCAAAATGCGGGATTCTTTTCTGGGAAAACTCAGATAAGACTTTAATTAAAGTATTTAATTATCTGAATTTTGACAGTCCACTTTTTTTGTTTGTAGGACCTGAAGGAGGTTTCAGTTCTGAAGAGGTTTGTTTTGCTGAAAAGTTTGGTATAAAATCTCTATCTCTTGGCAAAAGGATTCTCAGAGCTGAGACAGCAGCAATTTCATCTATTGCAATTTTGAGTTTTCTTCTTGAAAA
>Ga0078972_1013038_pt1 | contig 13951 bp, 8 predicted proteins | sample YelNatPaOPGAMG01_FD_67568 | JGI IMG/M metagenome (GOLD analysis project Ga0078972, IMG submission 67568) | Hot spring thermophilic microbial communities from Obsidian Pool, Yellowstone National Park, USA - OP-RAMG-01 (SPADES assembly) (version 2) | ecosystem: Environmental > Aquatic > Thermal...
GAGGTCCTCGACGGACCCGAGCACGCGGCTGACCTGCCCGCCGAGATGGCGGAGGTGGGGGCGATCGGCCTCGTCACACGACACGGCAACTACCTGTTGCGACCACGACCGGCGCTGCTGGAAGCGGCCGAGGCCGACCTCGACTCGAGCCGGCTCGACGTGGCGCTCGCGAGCCTCCCCGCGCACGAGATCGCGTACCAGCACGGCACGCGGGCAGTCATCGACGCGGTCGCGGACGGCACGGCCCAGCTCGGCTTCCTCCTGCGCCCGGCGACGGTCGAGCAGATCGCGGACACCGCGCACAGCGGCCGGAGGATGCCGCCGAAGACGACTTTCTTCCACCCTAAGCCACGGACCGGGCTCGTACTGCGCTCCGTCCCGGACTGAGCGCAGCAGCGCACCTCACGCGGCCCCGCCGCACCCGGCCCGTGCTCTCCCCGCCGGCGCGACGACCGCCGCGCGAGCACGAGCCAACGAGCCCGATCGGGACGCAGCTCTCAACGTGGTCGTACGCGAAGTCGATAGTACGCGCATGGCGATCACACGCACCACGGTCGAGCAAGCCAAGCGGCAGTGGGGTCACGACCGGCGATCCGAGCCGCCGTCGATCGTGCCCGCCCCGATCAGCGACAGCCAGGTCGCCCTCGCCCGGCTCGCCCTCGTGCTCACGGTTCTCGCCTGGGTCGCCTACACCGTGAGCTGGGTCTTCGACGACCTGCTCGACCCGGCAGCCTCCGGTGCGGTCGCGCGGACCGAGTCCGTCGGCTACCTGCTCATTGTCTCGCTGCTCACGACCTCGAGCGTCGCGTACCTCCTGAGCCGTCTCGGCTACATGTACCGGAGCCGCGCGCACCACCCCGCGACCCGCGCGACGCTCGACGACTTCTACGAACGCGCGACGCCGACGCTCACGGCGATCGTCCCCTCCTACCAGGAAGACGCTCGCGTCATCCGCAAGACGCTGCTGTCCGCCGCGCTCCAGGAGTACCCCGACGTACGGGTCGTGCTGCTGATCGACGACCCGCCCGTCCCGCGCAGCCGCCGGGCACGAGAGCTCCTCGCAGCAGCCCAGGCGGTCCCGCGCCAGATCACGGAGCTGCTGGCCGAGCCAGGCGCGCGCTTCGCGGATGCCCTCGACGCCTTCGAGAAGCGGTCCAAGCGAGGTGAGCTCGTCGGACCCGACGGGCTGCGTGACGTCGCCGCCCACTACCTGGCGGCAGTCGCGTGGCTCGACAGCCTCGGCGAAGCCGAGGAGATCGTCGACCACACCGATGCCTTCTTCGTGAACGACATCCTCGGACGCCTCGCTCGACAGCTCGACTCGATCGCCGAGGCACTCCTGCTCGCGGCCGAGGAAGGTGCCCTGCTGCCCCATACGCGCGTCCGTCAGCTCTACCGGCGCCTCGCGTGGACGTTCCACGCCGAGCTGTCGAGCTTCGAGCGCAAGCGGTACGTCTCGCTCTCCCACGAGCCCAACAAGGCGATGAACCTCAACAGCTACATCGGTCTCATGGGCGGGAGCTACCGCGAGCTCCGCTCTGCGTCGGGAACGGCGCTCGTCCCCGCCGGGCCTGGCGCGGCAGACCTCAGCGTCCCCGATCCGGACTTCGTCCTCACGCTCGACGCCGACAGCGTCATCCTGCCCGAGTACTGCCTGCGCCTGGTCCACCTGCTCAGCCAGAGCGAGCAGCGCCGGGCGGCGATCGCGCAGACTCCCTACAGCGCGTTCCCCGGCTCGGCGACCCGGCTCGAGCGGATCGCGGGCGGGACGACGGACATCCAGCACATCGTCCACCAAGGCCTCACCTACTACGACGCGACGTTCTGGGTCGGGGCGAACGCCGTCATCCGCAAGGCAGCGCTCGACGAGATCGCCACAACGTCCTACGTCGGCGACTACGAGATCCGCTCCTACATCAAGGACCGGACCGTCATCGAGGACACGGAGTCGACGATCGACCTCGCGGCCAACGGCTGGACGCTCCACAACTACCCGGAGCGCCTGAGCTACAGCGCGACACCACCGGACTTCGGCGCGCTGTGCATCCAGCGCAGGCGCTGGGCGAACGGGGGGCTGCTCATCTTGCCGAAGCTCCGCCTGAAGCGGCGGACGCAAAAGGCGAACGGCGAGCGCGTGCGCTTCGGCGACACGTTCCTGCGCTGGAACTACATGGCCTCGATCTCCTGGGGATCGGTCAGCTTGCTCGTGCTGCTCGTGTTCCCGTTCGGCGCAGCGCTCATCAGCCCTCTGCTCGGCCTCGTCGCGCTCCCCTATTTCCTCGCGATGGCTGGCGACCTGAAGGCCTGCGGCTACAAGCGGACGGACATCTTCCGCGTCTACGGCTTCAACCTGCTCCTTCTTCCCGTCAACCTCGCCGGCACCGCCTCGTCGCTCGTCCAGGCGATCACGGCGTCGAGGAGCGCGTTCGCCCGCACGCCGAAGGTGCGCAACCGCACGGTCGCGCCGGCGCTGTTTGTCGTCTCGCCCTACGTCATGGTTGCCCTGGCCGCTTACACCCTCTACGACGCCTATCGCCACGGCAGGGTCGAGAACATGGCCTACGCGGCTCTCAACGTTGCGCTCCTGCTCTACGCGATCGTCGCCTTTGTCGGCATCCGCGCCAGCTTCGAGGACATCTGGATCCACGCGAAGACCCTCCTCTACGCCCCCGAGCAACCCCGCCGGGCACGCCGCGCGGCGCAGCAGGCCCCCGCAGCCGCACCCGACTGGCGCACCGTGCTCCAGCTCGGACCGGGCGACCCCGGACACTGGCCGCGATCGGCGATGTCGCCGATTCCCCGGCTGCGCTCCTGGTCCGACGCGGGCTTCGAGGCGCACGCCTTCCGGACGGTGTTCCAGCCCGTCGTCGATCTCCGCTCCGATGCGACCGTCGGCTACGAGGCACTCACCCGGTTCGACGACGGGGTGTCGGCAGAGCACCGGATCGCGAGCGAGGTCACGGCCGGCAATGCAAGCGCCCTCGAAGGCCTGCTCGCCCGGGCTGCGCTTTCCTCGAGCACGAGCCTGCCCGAGGAGGCGTGGCTCGCGATCAAGGTCTCGACGCGACTGCTCGGCTCCGACGCAGCATTGAGCCGAGAGCTCGAGCGCTCCGAGCGACCAGTCGTGCTCGAGATCACGGAACCGACAACGACCGATCCCGGGCTCGAACTTCAACGTCTGCGTGCCGACCCGAGCCCGGGCATCCGCCTCGCGATCGACCGCGCGGGCACGGGGCACAAGACCCTGAGCCTGCTAGCCGAGATCCGGCCCGACTTCTTGAAGCTCGACCGCGCGAGCCTCCTCGGGATCACCGCCGACCGTGCCCTGCAAATCCAGGTCGCGTCCGTCGTCCGCCTCGCCGACGAGTACGGCTGCCTCGTCATCGCATCCGGGATCGAAGACGACGCACAGCTCGCGGTCCTACGGAGCTGTGGTGTCCACTGCGGGCAGGGCTACCTGCTCGGCCGACCGGGGGAGCTCGTCGGTGCCTGAGCGCCTGTTGGGACCGATGCCAGCACCCGCGCCCGCGCCCGTGCCGGCGGACGAGGGCGAACCGGCACGACGGATCTCGCCCTACCGCTTGCTGTCTCTCGTCGCGGTGCTCGCCGCAGGCGCCTATGGCGGTGTCGCCTGGACACGCTCCGCTCTCGGCGCGAGACCGAGCAGCACGGCGTCGTGGTTTGCCCCCTACGTCGACACGACCGTGACCCCGACCTACCCGTTTCAGTCGGCGGCTGCGAACCTCGCCCGCCAGAGCGTCCTCGGCTTCGTCGTCGCCAAGCCGGGGGCGGGCTGCACCCCGAGCTGGGGTGGCGCCTACACGCTCGCCCAGGCCGACCAGGAGCTGCAGCTCGGCACGCGTGTCGCTCAGCTCGGCCAGAACGGAGCCGGGGCGATCGTCTCGTTCGGCGGGCAGGCGAACACCCCGCTGGACGTCGCCTGCCACACGACCGCGTCGCTCGCACGCGCGTACTCCGCGGTGATCCGCCACTACGACCTGCGGACGGTCGACTTCGACGTCGAAGGCGCCGCTCTCGACGACCAAGCAGCGAACCGGCGCAACGCAGCAGCGATACGTTCCCTACAGCTGGCTGCGCGTCGCCGGCACCACCCGCTCGAGGTCTGGCTCACCCTGCCCGTCGAGCCGGACGGCCTCCAGCGCAATGGTCTCCAGGCACTCGACTCCCTGCTCGCGGCGCGCGTCGAGCTCGCGGGCCTGAACGTGATGTCCATGGACTTCTCGACCCCTCCCTCTCCCGGCGCGACGATGCTCGACCTCGTCGAAGGCTCCCTACAGGCTGCCGACAACCAGCTGGCAGCGGCGTTCCAGCGCGCCGGCGTGCACTCGAGCCCTGCCCGTGCCTGGCGTCAGCTGGGCACGACGGTCATGATCGGACAGAACGACGTGAGCGGCGAGCGGTTCACGACGGCAGACGCGACCGGTCTGGTCGCCTTCGCGCGGCGAGTGGGGCTCGAACGGATCTCGATGTGGTCGCTCAACCGCGACAGCCAATGCGGAGCGGTGTTCTCCGAGACCGGGGTGAGCTCGAACGTCTGCAGCGGGACACCGCAGTCGGGCCTGCAGTTCTCGCGCATCTTCTCGGGTCTGTCCGGGGTCGCGCCGACGGTCGCGCCGGGAGGCCGCTACGCGACCTTGCCACCCCAGCCCGACACCAACCCGGCCAACGCGCCGTTCCCGCTCTGGTCCCCCAACGAGCCGTACCCGCAGGGGTACAAAGTCGTCCAGGACGGGGAGATATACCAGGCCGAGTGGTACAACTCAGACCAAGATCCGAGCGCGCAGCTCCAGACGGGAGCGACCGGGCCCTGGCTGCTCATCGGACCCGTCCTGCCGAGCGACCACGCACCGCGCATCGCGACGCTTTTGCCCGGCACGTACCCGACGTGGTCCTCGAGTGCCACGTACCACGGCGGCCAGCGGGTCATGATCGACGGGCTCGGTTATGTCGCGAAGTGGGACAACCAGGGCGCCTCGCCCGCAGGCGAGGCGACCGACCCTGCCGGCTCGCCGTGGAAGCCGCTCTTTACGATCCCCGGCGAACCGGCTCAGTAGCCACCGACGGGCTCGCCTGGCCAGACGAACAGCGGCTTCCACGGCGAGCCGAGCGGATCGTCGAGCTCGAGCGCGGGCGAGCTGGACACCGTCCACCACTTCGCCTCGTAGCCGAGCCCGTCGAAGAGGACGACGTCCCCCGCGACGTAGGTGGCCGACGCCGACCACGCGGGGTAGGTGCCGACCGGCAACTGCGGCAGGTCCGGTCCACGTGAGCCGACCGGTACCGAGCCCACAAGGCTCCACGGCGAGTCCCACGGCTCGGCGACATCCGTCGTCGGCGCGTCCCCCTCGCTCCACCACTTCGCCTTGAAGATGTAGCCATCCGACGCGACGAGGTAACCCGTCGTGTACGGCGTCGTCGCCGACCACTCGGGGTAGGGGGCGTCAGCAGGGTTCGTGTCGACGGCTCCGCCTGGCGTCGTGGTCGGCGGCACGGTCGTGGTCGGCGGCACGGTCGTGGTCGAACCGGGCACGAGCTCCCAGGGTGTGTTCCACGGCTCGGCGACATCCGTCGTCGGCGCGTCCCCCTCGCTCCACCACTTCGCCTCGTAGAGCTGCCCAGCGAAGTCCACGACGGAGCCGCCTGGGTACGCCGTCGTAGGCGACCATTCCGGATACCCGACACCGACTGGCACGGTCGTGGTCGGCGGCACGGTTGTCGTCGGCGGCACGGTTGTCGTCGGCGGCACGGTCGTGGTCGGCGGCACGGTCGTGGTCGGCGGCACGGTTGTCGTCGGCGGCACGGTCGTCGAGGCGACGATTGGGGTCTGGTCCGGCGTGCCGTTCAAGGTGGCGAAGATGTCGGAGAACTGAAGGGGCGTTTGCACGACACCCGAGCAGGTGTTGGAGTAGCCCCCTACCGTCGGGTTGGCGACGGACCCGCACGGCGTGTCCTGGTTGATCGACCAGTCCGAGAGCCGACCAAGACCGCTCGCCGACGCGAAGGCCACGAGGCCCGTTGCGTCGGCGGTCGTGAAGGCCTGGTCGGCGATCCCCGCTTGACCAATCTGGACCGTCGCCCCCATGTGCTGCCAGACCTGGCGCGAGGTGAGGGTGATCCCCAGGTTGGCGAAGAGGGTCGCGAGCTGACCGTGCGAGATGGTGAGTGCCTGCTCGACCGCCGCGAGCATGGGAGCGCCGTCACCGGGCGACGGGCTGAAGTACATCGTCATGAGGTCGACCCCGGAGAGCTGGACGCCGCCGGCGAGCATCGTCGCGACGACGTTCTCCGCAACCGGAAGCATCCCGCTGGAGGCGACGGGCAGCGTCAGCCATACACCGAGTGTCGTGCCCGACGCGGCGTCGTCGACCTGGATCGCCCGGATCGCCGCCGCGTCACGAGCGAGCGCCGCTGTGTCGCCCTGCGCCGCTCCTTCGATGTCGAGGTCGATGACATGCAGACCGTAATGGTCGATCACCGAGCTGTAGGCGGCCTCCAGCTCGGCGGCGCTCGTGCACGTGTCCGCGAGCGGCTGGTTCGCCTCTCCCCCGAAGCTCACGATGGGCTGCTCCCCTTCTGTCTCCATCATGCCCATCAGGTGGGACAGATCGAGCGGCGCTGCGTCGGCCTGCGCGAGCGAATAGTAGGTACCCCACGACGGGGTGCACGTCGCCCCCGTCGCGTCGACCACGAAGCCGAACACCGTCTGGCGTGCCGGGTCGTCGGCCTCCACCTGCACCGGGTAGAGCGGTGGCAGGGTCGTGTCCACGTACGGCGCGTACCACGTCGACCCGGACGCAGAGGGCGCCGTCGACAACGACGTCGAGGAGTCCAGCCGAGCGCGCGCCGTCACCCCATCCGACGAAGCGGCTCCGACCGTGACCAAACCCGCGGACGCGACGACACCCAGTCCGATCGCGACCCAGGACCGGCAACGGCGCAACCCCACGTCAGCGCGCGACGACAGACGACGAAGACGGCGAGAACCCATCTCCACAGTATCGACGCTCTCGAGAGCCAGTGGAGGTGTCGTCGGGCTCCAGCGTCAATCCGCGGTCGTACCCGAGCCGTGACCGCACTGCGCCACGGTCGGCCGACCTACGTCGTCCAGCCCATCCGTGCGAGGCCGTCCTAGGCCTCGTCGACCACCCAGGTTGCCCCCGACCGCAGGAGCGCGTCGATGTCGCCGCTCCCGCGCCGAGCCTGCACAGCTGCGACCTGCTCCCTGACGAGAGCTCCATAGTCGGGCCGCTCCACCGCGCGGAACACCCCGATCGGCGTGGGCTCGAACGGTCCTCGCGCGAGCCGGGAAAGCATGAACGCCAGGCTCGGATTTTCCCTCAGCTCGTCGTGGACGAGGATCGCGTCCTCTCCGACCTCCGCGACGTCGACGACCGCGAGTTGTCCGTCCCGCCCGAGGACGACCCCGCGCTCCCGGTCGGCCCCGAAGCGGATCGGCTCGCCGTGGACGAGGGGAACGAGCATCTCCTCGCGATGCTCCTTCGCATTGACGGCCGCGAATGCCCCGTCGTTGAAGACGTTGCAGTTCTGGTAGATCTCGACAAAGGCCGCACCCTTGTGGTCGTGGGCCCGTCGAAGCGTCTCCATCATGTGCTTGCGATCGAGGTCGTGCGTGCGTGCGACGAAGGTCGCCTCTGCGCCGATCGCGACCGAGAGCGGATTGAACGGCATGTCGAGCGAGCCGAACGGCGTGGACTTCGTCACCTTGCCCTGCTCGGACGTGGGCGAGAACTGTCCCTTCGTGAGGCCGTAGATCTGGTTGTTGAACATGAGGATCGTGAGATTGACGTTGCGGCGCAACGCATGGATCAGGTGGTTGCCGCCGATCGACAGCGCGTCACCATCGCCCGTGACGACCCAGACGTCGAGATCCGGTCGGCTCACGGCGAGACCGGTGGCAATGGCAGGTGCGCGGCCGTGGATGGAGTGCATCCCGTAGGTGCTCATGTAGTAAGGAAAGCGAGCGGCGCATCCGATCCCAGAGACGAACACCGTGTTCTCCCTCGCGACACCGAGCTCGGGGAGCAACAGTTGGACCGCGGCGAGTATCGAATAGTCACCACATCCCGGGCACCAACGAACTTCCTGGTCACTCGACCAGTCCTTGCGCGTCGTGAGCTGTACGCGCGCCTCGGCCGTCGTCATGGTTGCACCCCTTCATCGCGATCGGACACCCCAGCGATATCCCCGTCGAGCAGACGGAGCATCTCGCCTTCGATCTCCGCGATACGAAACGGCGTGCCCGCGACCTTCCCGAGACCCACCGCGTCGACGAGGAACTCTGCACGCACCATCTTGACGAGCTGACCGAGGTTCGTCTCGGGCACGAGCACCTTCGGGTATCGAGAGAGCACCTCACCGAGGTTTGCAGGGAACGGGTGGAGGTGGACGAGGTGGGCCTGGGCGACGGCACGGCCACGCACCCGCAGGCGCCGCACCGCAGCAGTGATCGCGCCGTAGCTCGAGCCCCAACCAAGCACGAGCAGCGGTGCAGGCTCCCCTATCTCGGCTCCGGGATCGTCTACCTCGACAGGCGGGATCCCCTTGGCGACACCGGCGACCTTCGCCGCGCGCAGGTGGACCATCTTCGAGTGGTTGGCCGGGTCGTAGGAGACGTCGCCGGTGCGGTCGGCCTTCTCGATCCCCCCGATCCGGTGCTCGAGCCCCGGCGTTCCGGGAAGCGCCCACGGGCGAGCGAGCGTCTCGGGATCGCGCTCATAGGGGAGAAATGGTCCATCCGATCCGGCGACCTCACCCATGCGCGCCGTCGCGAAGCCTGGGTCGAGCACCGGTAGGCTACCTGGTTCCGGTAGCAGCCACGGCTCGGACCCGTTGGCGAGGTAGCCGTCGGACAGCAGGTAGACGGGCGTGCGGTACGTCAACGCGATCCGTACCGCCTCGAACGCCGCTGCAAAGCAGTGCGACGGGGTCTTCGCCGCGACAATCGGCACCGGCGCTTCCCCGTGGCGCCCGTACATCACGGCAAGCAAATCTGCTTGCTCGGTCTTGGTCGGCAGGCCCGTCGAGGGACCGCCGCGCTGGACGTCGACGACGACGAGCGGAAGCTCGAGGCTGACCGCGAGGCCGATCGTCTCGGACTTGAGGTCGATCCCCGGCCCTGACGTCGTCGTCACCCCAAGGGCGCCGCCGAAGGCCGCGCCGAGCGCAGCGCCCACACCAGCGATCTCGTCCTCGGCCTGGAACGTCGTCACGCCAAACTGCTTGTGCTTGGCGAGCTCGTGCAAGATGTCCGACGCAGGGGTGATCGGGTACGAGCCGAGGAACAGCGCGATACCCGCCTGATGGGCGGCGGCGACGAGACCCCACGCAAGGGCCGTATTGCCCGTCACGTTCGCATAGGTGCCCGGAGCGAACGTGGTCGGCGGGACCTCGTAGGAAGACTCGAAGAGCTCGGCGGTCTCGCCGAAGTTCCAACCGGCGCGCAGGGCGAGGAGGTTTGCCTCCACGACGGCCGGACGAGCCGCGTAGCGCCTTGCGACGAAATCGAGCGTCGACTCGAGCGGACGGTGATACAGCCACGAGACGAGCCCGAGCGCAAAGAAGTTCTTGCTGCGCTCGGCATCGCGTGGCTTGGCTCCGGTCGGCTTGCAGGCCTCGACCGTCAAGGTCGTCATCGGCACTTCGTAGACGCGAAATCCCCCGAGGCTTCCGTCGGAACGCGGGTCGACGCCGTAGCCGGCCTTGGCCAGACTGCGCTCGTCGAAGGCGTCGGCATTGAGCACGAGCGTCGCACCTGCCGCGAGGTCGCCGAGGTTGGCTCGCAGCGCAGCGGGGTTCATGGCGACGAGAACCGTCGGCGTATCGCCGGGCGTCGAGATCTCGTGGTCGGCGATCTGAACCTGGAACGCCGAGACGCCCGCGAGCGTCCCTGCTGGTGCCCGGATCTCCGCCGGGAAGCTCGGCAGGGTCGCGAGGTCGTTGCCAAACAGTGCGCTCTCGGCAGTGAACTGGTCACCGACCACCTGCATGCCGTCACCGGAGTCCCCAGCGAAGCGCACGACCAGGCTGTCGATGGTCTGCGGCTGTCGTGCAGCGACGCGACCTACCCCGTCGCTGTCATGTTCTACTGTGCTCGTCACCTTGCCTCCTCGTCGAGGCGGTGCTCACGCACGACACGCTCGGCCCACCAAGCAGCCTAATTCTTCGTCGCGACGCACTTGCGCGCCCTGCTGCTCGACGGCGAGGAGGCGGGGCTGCCGCGCTCAGGCGACCGTGACCGCCTTGTCGAGGTAGACGTCCTGGACCGCGTGGATGATCTCCACGCCCTCCGGCATCGGCCGCTGGAAGGCCTTGCGCCCGAGGATCAGCCCCATACCGCCGGCTCGCTTGTTGATGACCGCCGTGCGCACTGCCTCCGCGAGGTCGTCTGCGCCAGCCGATTCCCCGCCGGAGTTGATGAGGCCGATCCGCCCCATGTAGCAGTTGACGAGCTGCCAGCGCGTGAGGTCGATCGGGTGGTCAGTCGTGAGCTCGGTGTAGACGAGCGGATCGGTCCGGCCGAAGCCGACAGCGGTGTAGCCGCCGTTGTTGATCGGGAGCTTCTGCTTGATGATGTCCGCTTCGATCGTCACGCCGAGGTGGTTCGCCTGACCGGTGAGGTCCGCGGCGAGGTGGTAGTCCGCTGCGGGCGTCTTGAACGCGTCGTTGCGCAAGTAGCACCACAGGACCGTGAACAGCCCATGGCGGTGCGCCTCGGCAAACGCAGCACTGATCTCGTGGATCTGGCGAGTCGACTGCTCGGAGCCGAAGTACACGGTCGCGCCGATGCCAGCCGCACCGAGGTCAACCGCTTGCTGAACAGAAGCGAACAGCACCTGGTCGTGCTTGGCCGGGTACGTCAAGAGCTCGTTGTGGTTGATCTTCACGATGAACGGGATCCTGTGCGCATACCGCCGCGCGACTGCGCCGAGGACGCCGAGGGTCGACGCGACCGCGTTGCAGTCGGCCGCCACGGCGAGCTCGACGATGCTCGCAGGGTCGAAGTACGTCGGGGCCTTGGCGAAGCTGGCTGCCCCCGAGTGCTCGATCCCCTGGTCGACAGGGAGGATCGACAGGTAGCCGGTACCTCCGAGACGTCCGTGGTCGTACATGGCTTGGAGGTTGCGCAGGACCGGGATCGAGCGATCGCTCGAGGACAGCACGCGGTCGACGTAGTCCGGGCCGGGGAGGTGGAGCTGCTCTCGCAAGATCGTCGTGCTCGTGTGCCCGAGCAAGCTGTCGGCGTCTGCGCCGAGCAATCGCGCTATGTCGACGCCCATTGATCGTCCTCCCGTGCCTCGCTGGTGATCGCCTCCGGGGTCGAGCCCCGCACGGCGGACTAAAACTTAGCCTGCGCGCCGTGACCGGTCGGGCGTCAGGAGCGCCAGTGCGCCGGCGTCCGGCTCAGCGCAGGTTCGCGAGCCGCTCGGTCGCGTCGGAGAGCTCGGGGTCTGCATCGACCACCCGGCGGAAAAGCTCACGAGCCCGCGGGAGGTCGCCGCTGCGCTCGTAGAGGTCGCCGAGTGCGTACCACAGACGAAGGTGCCGATCGAGAGGCTTGCGGACAGCCCGCGGGGCAGCTGGCCCCACGAGCGCGATCGCGTCCGCAAAGCGCCCCCGGTCGGGGGGGGACCCCGCCATGACGAGCCGCCCTTCGGCCAGGACGTCACTTCCGGCCCCGGCGGTCCGCAGCTCGGCCCAGAGCGTCTCGGCACGGTCGTGGTGGCCGAGGGCGCGCTCGCAGTCCGCCAGCACGGGGTGCTGGTCGACCGAGCCGCTCAGCTCGACGAACGCCTGGAGCTCACGCAGTGCCTCTTTCCACCTACCGAGCCGATAGAGCGTCAGCCCGTAGAGCTCACGCACCGACGCCACAGTCGGGAGCGCCCGAGCAAGTTCGCGCAGCAGCGACAGTGCATCGCCGTAACGCTCCCGCTCGTAAGCCCGCGCAGCCTCGGCGAGCCGCGCTTCGAGAGCTGCTGCCTGCCGTGGCGTCCCGTGGGTCCGGATCTCACTGGTCACGTCGCTCGGCATGGGCTTGCGTCGGATCCGCCGAGGAACGGTCTCCGCGCCTCCCTCCTGCGCTGCTCCCGCCCGCGCTCGCGACCCGCCGGACTGCGCGCGATCCTTCGATCCAGCCGACGGTCGGTCCGGGTCCGCCGGACCGACCGCGCGGAGGTAGGTGTGCGTCGCCCCGCCGGTGCCGGTGCCGGTGCCGGTGCCGAAGTTGCGCTCCCTCCACGCCTCGTCTCGCCCACGCACTGGTGGACCACTGCGCGTCGCCCGAGCGGCCGGGCGCTGCTCCGGTCGGCCATACCGATCGCCTGCGCCAGCCAAGCCTCGCGCTGAGGAGCGACCAGAGGCCGCTCGTCCTGGCGCCGGCCTTCCCGATCGCTGCGGACCGTCCGACCGCACGCCGATGGCCCCACGGCGCGCCACACCGCCCCAACCTGCTCGCTCCGCCCGACCGAAGTCCTCTTGAGGCTGACCGACACGAGATCGCACCTCCGACCTCGGGCCAGCATGACGGGGTTCTGGACCTCCTCGAGCACCGCTCGGTCTGTCGCTGCGCGCGCTCGGTCTGTCGCTGCGCGCGCTCGGTCTGTCGCTGCGCGCGCTCGGTCTGTCGCTGCGCGCGCTCGGTCTGTCGCTGCGCGCGCTCGGTCTGTCGCTGCGCGCGCTCGGTCTGTCGCTGCGCGCGCTCGGTCTGTCGCTGCGCGCGCTCGGTCTGTCGCTGCGCGCGCTCGGCACGCCTGTTACCGTCAACCGCCGCGGCCTTTGCTCGCGATCGGTCTCCCTCGGCTCCCTGGTACCGGGTGTCCGGCTTGCGGGACCCCCTCCACGAAACGCCGGCGCCGACCCATGGCCAGGGCGCGAGCGCGGAGCCGGGCCACTTCCCACCCGATCGCCGGCAAGCCCTCCCGCACGCTGACGACCACGGGAGTCCGGACCTGCCGCACCACCGCTACGAGACGCCTCACGTCGCGGTACATCACGTCGCGGTCCTCCACCCCGCGGCGCCTCGCCACGAGAAGACTCGCGCACCGCACGCCCAGGTGCTCCCGCCCCCGCTGGCGGCCAGTAGTCCACCTTCACGGACCCGGACCGTGGCTTACCGGACGTCGACGCCCCACGACCAACCCCGCGTGGGCGACCGCCAGAGGCATCGTTGACCGGTGCACCCGACCTCGCTCCCCGACCACTGAGCCGGGGCCCACCACCTACGACGGGCCGACCACCTCCGGCCGGCGCGCTCCTCTGGCTTGCTCGATCCGCACCCGCTCCCCGTCGTGCTGCGGGAGCGTTGCCGTCTGGACGTCTTCTCGGGGGGGGTGCAGGAGCCACGGTCGCCGACCCTAGTAGCTACTGCGACCGACCCCGGACGCGACTCGACCCCCGAGCACGCACAGGTGCGCAACGGGGGTCGAGCAAGATGAATCCCGGCGGCGCCCTACTCTCCCAGGGGGTCTCCCCCCAAGTACCATCGGCGCAGGTGGTCTTAACTGCCGTGTTCGGGATGGGAACGGGTGTAACCCCACCGCCATGGCCACCGGAAACCTACAGCTCCTGAGCCTCGTCCCTCCCCAGCGCGGGGATCGACGGGGCACAGCGAGACGCAACTCGCGTCCCCTTGAGCCTTCCATAGCGAGCACGAGTGAGAACCTCCAAGCCCTCGGCCGATTAGTACCGGTCGGCTGAACGCGTCACCGCGCTTACACCTCCGGCCTATCAACGTGGTGGTCTGACCACGGGCCTTACCAGGTTAACCCTGTGGGAGATCTAATCTAGGAACAGGCTTCGCGCTTAGATGCTTTCAGCGCTTATCCCTTCCGCAGGTCGCAAACCAGCCGTGCCCTTGGCAGGACAACTGGCACACGAGAGCTGCGTCCGTCCCGGTCCTCTCGTACTAGGGACA
>Ga0078972_1013040_pt1 | contig 13950 bp, 11 predicted proteins | sample YelNatPaOPGAMG01_FD_67568 | JGI IMG/M metagenome (GOLD analysis project Ga0078972, IMG submission 67568) | Hot spring thermophilic microbial communities from Obsidian Pool, Yellowstone National Park, USA - OP-RAMG-01 (SPADES assembly) (version 2) | ecosystem: Environmental > Aquatic > Thermal...
AAGCGGTCTTGAAAGGGCTGCGTTAAAGGTTAGGATAGAGGAGTCAGCGGCTCCCACCTTATCACCCCTTCGAGCTTCATCTTGTTGATGATAAAGAAGCTGAGTGGTACTTTAGAATGGTGAAGGAGTTAAGAGAGGTGAGTGGTGCTTCAAACATATAAGGTGCTTAAGGCAAGCAATCTTGGTGTTCCAAGGTTGGCTGGCTCTTTCGATGAGATTCGTAGAGTTTTGATAGAGGTCTGTAGAGCCATATACCAGCGTGGGCTGGTTTCTGCTAGTGGTGGGAATGTGAGTGTGAGACTAGGCGGCGGTCTCTTCCTTATAACGCGTAGCGGATCATCGTTTAGAGATCTAGCTGAGAAGGATCTGCTGGTTCTCAACAGCGAGGGTGTGGTTGCGGAGGGTGTTGGTAAGCCGTCAACCGAAGCGCCTGTTCACTTGGCGCTTTATGGGGTTAGGGGTGATGTTGGCTCTATCATACACGCTCACCCCCCTTACTGTACGGCGTTTTCTGTGTTGGGTAGGCCTGTTCCTTCTGTAACGGTTCAGGCTTTGGAGCTGCTTGGGGAGGTTAAGGTGGTTGGGTTTGAGCACCCTGGTTCAGAGGCGCTTACTCGAGGGTGTGTTGATGTGTTTAAGGATGTGTCTGTTAGGTGTGCGTTGCTTGAGAGGCATGGGGTGTTGGTCGTTGGGCGGGATATTTGGGATGCATATAATAATCTTGATCTTCTTGAGGAGACCGCTAAGATAGCTTATCTGGCTTCAGCCTTAAAGTCTTTTCCGTGATGTAACAGGAACTGTAGGCGAAAAGCTCATTAGTATGATGTGGGCGGTATTTTGTTGGAATGCCCAATTTCGCTAGCTTCCTAGACTCAAACACGTATTACTATGGTGCGAAGATCGCCTTAGTAAATCCCGCTGTGGGTGAGATCTACACCTATAGGGCTTTGCTTGATAGGGTGAATAGAGTGGCTATGGGCTTAAAGAAGTTAGGGGTAAGTAGAGGAGATAGGGTCTGCGTATATACTGGTAGTAGATGTGAAACTCTCATCAGCTACTTTGCTATCTGGAGGATAGGTGCTGTTGCGGTTCCAGCTAACCCAGCCTTCAAAGCAGATGAGATGGAGTACATTATAAACGACTCGGAGGCTAACACTTTGATAACTCTTGAGCGTGCATATAAGGATGTTATCTCGCAGGTAAGATCAAGAACCCCTAGCTTAAAGAATGTAGTAGTTATAGGAGAGGGGGTGGAAGGAGCTACCTCGTGGAGCGAATTAGTAAGCTGTGAAGCACCGAAGCTTAGACCTGAAAACTGCTCATTCGACGACCTGTGCCAAATACAATATACTTCAGGCACCACTGGTTTCCCCAAAGGGGCTATGCTGACTCACGGTAATTGGATGGCGGCTGTTGAGGCTGAACGTTGGACGCTAAAGCTTTCTGATGAAGACGTATACCTAACATTCTACCCCCACTTCCACGTTGGTGTTAGCTGGGGTATAACCGCTTTGAGATACGGTGCCACGTTGGTGATCATGGAGCGCTTCGATCTCAACGGCTTCCTTAAACTAGCTAGAGAATATAAGGCAACAATAGTTTCTGGTATGCCTCCGGTGCTCTACGCTCTTATTACTGCACCACCTGGGGCTGAAGAATACCTGAGGAGCGTTAGACGTATTCTTACTGGGGGGGCGCCGACACCCCAGGAAATCTGGGAGAAATTTGTTAAGCGATACCCGCATATAGAGGTGATCAACGCATATGGTTTATCAGAAACAATAATCGTTGGTACAGCAACCGCCGTACCTGCTGGTTTTTCACACCTATCTAAAGGCTACGTAAGCGCTGGGGCTCCTGTAGCGTATTGTGAGGTTAAGATCGTCGACGAAAATGACCCTTCAAAAGAGTTACCTCCGGGTCAGGTTGGTGAAATCGCGCTTCGAGGGCCGGGTGTGGCTAAAGGGTATTGGAAGAAGCCCAAGGAGACGCAGGAATCTTTCCTTTCTGATGGCTGGTTTCTTACGGGTGATGTAGGGTATTTGGATGAGGAGGGTATCCTCTTTGTAACAGGTAGGAAGAAGGATATGATCATAATGTCGGGCTGGAAGATCTATCCGGCTGAAGTTGAGAACGTGTTGTTAAAGCATCCTAAAGTGGCTGAAGCAGCTATATTCCCACGCTACGATGAGAAGCGTGGTGAGGTGCCTGTGGCTGCAGTGGTACTTAAGCCTGGTGAGAAGGCTACAGAAGAAGAGATCATAAAATTCTGTGAAGAAAGGCTTGCCGGCTATAAGGTGCCTCGGTCTGTGCTCTTCCTTGATAGTCTTCCCAAAATGGGTGGCTGGAAAGTCCTACACCGTGTTTTAAGAGAAAAGTACGGGGGATTCCCGAAGTAGTGGGTAAGCGTATGTGTGAGAGGTTAAATGAGCCTCTCTACAAGAGGCTTAGAAGACCAAGGAGACAGCTGAAACCATCAATTGACTTTGGAGTGCAAGACGATTCGGGACACTTGATGTTAAATGTGGATAACTTTAAGCGCTTATCTTGTGGCTCTGCATTCGAATCTGCAGCATGGGTCCCCTTTTGCTAAGCATTCTATTTCGTTGACCTGCATCTCTGAACCTAGGAGTTGTGAAAGGTAGCCTGCTACGAGTCCACGTGTCAGTTGGCTGTATGGTTTTTCAGAGGCTGGTCCTATTACGCATTCGAAGTTGTTATAGACGGTTATGAGCGCGTAGGGTGGGTTTAGCGTGAATCTCTCTATCTGCATACTACCCCATCCGATGCTCGTGAATATCGATGCGCCTAGTATGCTTGTTATCTTATCTGGCTCCCTTAGCCCAAGCGCCTCAGCCATCTTCTTATGCTCTACAGCAGCCTCAGAACCCATATCTACGCCAATATAGTAGAGGATGGCTTCGCCCCCGGATCCGAACTTTTCTCTAATTTTGTTGACTAATATCGCCCAGATATGTGTTCGTAGAATAATCCCCCTAACTCCACCCGCTGTAATTATGGGGGATGCTGTGTCCGCTATGAACCCTTCAGCCTGCTGCTCTATTAAAGTAACTTCACTGATCGACTCGATTTTCTCAATCTCTTCAGCGATTTCCTTAATTGGTGCGGTGGACTCTGTTAAGTCGTATATAAGTGTGAAGACCTTCTCCCCCTTAGGGTTCAGTGTGAAGTGTAGACTTATGAGGTAAGCGTTATACTTTGAGCAGACATCCAGAGCCTTACGCATAACGCCATGCTCTCGCCCAGCCACAATCCTAAATCCGCCGAGTCTGCGACCCGGAATAAGGAAGACACGCCCAACTTCGAAAGGATAGAATGGCATGCAGAAGATAATGTTGACGACGTTTAAAAAGATTGCCGGAAAGACAAGAGGAGCCTAGGTGCATTTGCCCACTTAGCAATCAAGCGTTTCTTTGACAAGCCTAGTAGCCGACGAGCCCCTGGGTGCATTTTTCGTACAGAGTTTAAGTCAAACAAGTTTCCGTAACATACTTTCGCCAATCTAGCTTTGAACCAATCTAAGTACACGAAGTCACATTTAATATGAGATTGGCACACCGCTAATCTAAAGCTTCTTCGTACTCCACAAGATTGAAATCTTTAACGTTAGGCAGATGTTCACAGTACTACCTCACGTTTCGTTCTAGTTGTGCAGAAGTTGATAGAAGGTCAGCTGGCGTGGGAGAAAGAGGTCTCGCCTGAACTCGGAATAAGTGTGTAGAATGGTTAGTTGAGAATGGTCTTCAGAGGGTTACTAAGTCTAACGTTGATTATTTCAGCTTAGGGAGACGGGTAAACAGCTTTTCAGAACTTTATGCGAAGCGATTTACAATCGAGTGAATTTAGATTTGTAAGGCGATAACTTCTTCGTTTTGATCCGATGGTCTCTAAGGGGCTTTGATAAAGTGCGAAGTTCACCATTTTACGATGTTTAGGTGGCTGTGTCCGCTGCTGTCTTTGGTGACTTGTATTTGGGTTGCGAAGAGTTGGCTTTCTTTTACTTCGTCTACGTGTGAGATGACGATGATCTTTTCATAGTCTTGGCTTAGTTCGCTCAGTGTTTTGATGACTTCTTCCTTGAATTCTCTGCTGAGCGGTCCGAAGCCTTCGTCTATGATGAGGAAGCGTGGTGCGTGGGCTACACTTCTCTCTGCAACGGCCTTCGCTACTCCTAGTCTGATGGCGAAGCCTATGAGGACGGTCTCTCCTCCGGAGTATGTGGCGAGTTCTCTTGCGGTTGTGCCGTCTACTACGTCAATCCTGACCCTGCCCGTTTCATCCGCTTCGATTCTGATGCTCTTATCCGGGAGGAATCTTGAAAGATATTCTCCAGCGTACAGCTCCACATCCTTCAAGAAGTCTTGTAGTAGGGCGAGTGGAAAGCCCTTCTCATGGAAGACCTCGCCGTAGAGGAGCTCGTATGCTTGATGCTCCTTCTCCAGAGATGTTATCGATTTGTTGACTTGTTGCAACTCCTCTTCTTTTGCTAGTATTTCCCCTAGTCTGTCTTTTACGCTCTTTTCAGCTGCTTTGCACTCAACCAGACTTTCCTCCACACTTCTCACTGTGCTTTGAAGGGATCTGATTCCTTCTTCGAGGACTCTGATCTTCCCATCTAACTCGTATGTTCTTCTCTGCATGGGTTTGATGCGCTCCAGCTCCTTCTCCAGTTTCTTTTCTTCCTCTTGGATCTCGCTTAACCTCTTTTTTAGCGAATCTATCTTCTCCTCTGCTTTTGCTATGCGCTCTAGGTTCTTTCTGATCTCTTCGGCTCTCGCTTTGAGCTGTTTACGCTTTGCATCTAGTTGCTCTGTTGTAGGTATGTAGCCGATTAGTTCCGTGCATCTTTCCTCTAGAGTCTTCTTTCTCCGGTTGAGTTCATCGATTTTCTCGTTCATTTGTTTCAACTCCTCCTCTGCTTCCAGTATTTCGTTCATCTGCTCCTCTAAGCTTTCAAGCTTGGCTGCTTGTCTTTCGTATTCTGTTAATTGCTGCTCCAAGGCTTTTAGCTCTGAGTTGAGGTTTTCGCTCCTGGGCTTGTGTTCGCTGATTTTTCCTTCTAGTGCTTTGATCTCGTCTTGAAGGTGTGTCTTGGTTTCTTGGAGGCGTTCTCTGGTGAGGGGGCTTCTGCAGACTGGGCAGGTTGCTACCTCTTCACCAGCTTCCTCTAGGAGTTGTAGGCTTTTCTTAACGGTGTTGAGGGAGCCTTCGAGCCTTCTTAGCTCCCCTAGTAGAGCTTCGTAAGCTGTCTTTTTTGCAGAGAGCTGCTCTCTTAGGTTTGGTAGTTGTTTGGCTAGGTTTCTGGCGTCTTTGAGTTTGTCTTCGACTTCGTCTTTTTTCTCGGCTTTCTTCGCTAGTTTGTCTCTTTGCTTGGTCAGCTGCTCTAGGTTGTCGTTTAGGTTTTTGAGGTCTTTGACCCACTCTGATGCTTTTTCGTATGCTTCGCTCAGGTTCTCTACTTCCACCCGCTCCTTTTCAAGCTCGCTCTTCTTTGAAGCGAGTTCCTCTGCTTCCTTGAGCTGCCGCTCAGCTACCTTCCGCTCCTCCTTCAGCCGCTTTAGGTCTTCTTCCATTTTCACGTATTGCTTAAGCTCGGCCTTTATTGAGTTGTATTCTGAGTTTGCTTTCTCCTTTTCTTTTGACGTTCTTTCTAACTCTTCTTCGAGTTTCTGCATTTCAGATTCCATTTCTTTGACTTCTTCAACCGCTTCGTTGAGCTTTTTGGTGAGTTCAGGTTTTTCATTGATCGCCTCTTCTAGGTCCTTCTTCTTTTGCCTCAGCTGCTCTAATCTAGTATAGGCTTGGTCTCTGAGGATTCGTGCTCTTTCTTTGTGTTTGGTGTAGTCGATGTTGAAGGCTCTTAGGAAGATTTCACGCCTCCCCTTCGGATCTAGGTTGATGAGTGCGGCAACGTCCCCTTGTCTCACCAGCACGGTGTTGAGGAAGGTTGGGTGGTCGAAGCCAACGATCTCCTCTACTTTTCTATCGACTTCTCTGACCCCCAAGGCTAGAGTGGTTCTTCTCCCTTGTTCGACGAGTGACATCTGTGCTTCGCTTGGTCTTGTTCTCCAAACCTTTCTCGTCACGGTGTAGGTTTTCCCATCTACTGTGAACTCTAGAGCTACCTCAGCTACGCTACCTTCTGGTGGTAGGGCCCACTTCGCTGACTCCTTATCTTCTTGTCCGTATGCTTTGCCGTAGAGGGCGAATGTGAGCGCGTCGATGAAGAATGTGGTCTTACCCACACCTGTGCTGCCGAAGACCGAGATCGTTCTCCCGAGTCGCCGAAGATCCAGCTCCTCTTTTTCGTATGTTGCGAAGTTGGAGACGCTTATCCAGTCGATTCTCATCTACCTCGACCTCTCAGCTTCAACTTCATCGATTATCCTAAGCCCCTCCCTCTTAACGAGCTCAAGCACCTCTCCACCGACCTTCTTTGATAGCGAGGCTTCAACATATTTTGCGAAGAACTCTCTTATCGGCTGAGCCGCTCCCCCTGTTTTCTGCACTTTATGTTGAGCTGTCCTTTCGAATTGAGGGTAGCAGTAGAGGATCTTCTTCTCCTTGATAAGGTCGTTCACCACCGATCTTGCGAGCGATTGCCTAGGCCCCAGCTTGGCTAAGATGCGTAGTATAGCGCCTTCAGGCACCTCCTCCTCTCTTATAGCGTTGAGCAGAGCCTGCGCTACGTTCACTTCGTTTGTTAGGTCGAAGTAGCCGTACTTAGGCAGTGTTAACATGGGTCTGCAATCTAGGCGGATGAAATTCGTCTGTAGACCCCCACCTTTTTCCTCAACGTATATGAAGCCCTTTTCTTCGCCTTCTTCTCCAAAGTCCACCCTCTCGATTGAGCCTGAGTAGGCGATCTTTTCGTGCAGGAGTTGGTGGGTGTGGATGTGGCCTAGGCAGACGAGGTCGACGTCGCCGCTTAGTAGGATGCTTCTGGGCAACGGGTAGTCGTTCAGCGTGGCTATGCGCTGCTCAGCACCGAGCTTCGCACCCTCTACGTAGAGGTGAGCCACTATAACCGTGTAGTCTAGGTCTGGGGTATCCCTCGCCTTTAACTCATTCAGCTTACCTTCGATTCTCTTCGTGAACTCAGCTTCTTCCATCATCTGGGTTGAGAGGTATGGGAGGGCTATGAAGCGCACTCTTTTACCGCTCTTCAACCCCTCTAACACCTCAACTTCAGGGTAGCGGAAGACGTAGAAGTTTGGGGCACCGACATCTGCAAGCGCCTTCATGTAGGCTTCTGTATGCGCTGCGCGGGGCTGATCGTGGTTTCCAGGTATCGCCACAACCTTTATTGAGTGTGATGTGAGTGCGTAAACGAACTTAGCAAACTCGTCAAGCAGATAGCCGCTGGGCCTAGGGGTGTTGAAGATGTCTCCAGCAACGAGCAGGAAATCAACTTCTTTGCTCAAAGCATACCTGCTGATCTCGTTCAGCTGCTTTAAGTAGTCTCTCTCCCTCTCCATCTCCAGAGCTGGGTCTGAGACCTCTCTTAGGCTTGCGCCGAGGTGAAAATCAGCTGTATGAACGATTCTGAGGGGTGGCATCTACACCACCATACGAAGTCCTTCATCTTGAAGTAGAGCTCTCCCTTCAGCCTATCGATCTCAATTCTCCTGTCTGCTGAGTGCATTTTTGTTGATGATCTAACCTCCTCGATTCTATGCGCTAGCAGATGTATTTCTTCGTCTAACCGCTGTATCTCCTCCTTTAGATTAGTTGGTATGTTTGGTCTTATCGCTTCGACTCTGTCGAAGATCTTCTTCCCTTGCTCCCCGGTTAGCTCAAGCGTAACCTTTTGTAGGAAGTCGAACTCTTTAGACGCGTTCGAGAACACAGATTTTGCTCTACAACCTACCTTTACCTGAGCTGGGAAGCGTCCTCCCCAAGCCTCTGGTTTGGTATTCATCTGCCCGCTGCTTCTCGCTTCAAACGGGCCGAATAAGGTATCGGCGTCTAGGTTGTAGAGGGAGCATATGCTACCCTCCTTGACCCTCCCAACGATTTCCCGCCGTCTACCTATATCCCCGAAAAGCATCTTTTGAAAGCATTCAGCTTCAGTATCATTCTTACAAACAAATTTCCAGCACTTCAAGTCTCATTGTCCGTATTGGTATGCTCATTCTCTTAAGCGTTTTGCAGGCATTTCGTCAGTTCATTGAGTAAAATTCTTACGAGGCTTAACGTGGGCTCTCTTTTGCTTTTAGTAGCTTCTGGTCTAGCCTCTGAAGATCTTGCCAATCCTCCAGTCTATATCGGGCGACTACGGTTGTCTAGAGCCAAAAATAAAAGAGCCAGACTCTTTCTAGCGTTTTTGACTAACTTCTAGTTTCCTTCTATCTCTTTTAAAATCTTGAAAATTTGATTTTTCAGCTCCGGGAGTTTGTTTTTAATAGTTACCCAAACTAGCTCCAAATTCACGCCAAAGTATTCGTGAATTAACTTATCCCTCATACCGGCAATCTCCATCCACGGAACCTCGCGGTATCTTACCCTCAATTCTCTGCTCAAATTCTTCGTTGCCTCACCAATTATCTCAAGTCCCCTTAAGACTGCATACTGTTTTCTACATTCTTAAAAAATTCTTCTTTACTCAGGCCCTCTACAAATTTCTCTATGTCAGAAATAGCATCTAGAACATGTTTTAAATATACTTTATCTCTTTTCATAAATGACTCGCATTTCCCTTTTTACATCTTCTATTACGTAGGGACTTAAACTGCTGAAGATCCCAAGGTCAATTTTTCTTTTAAATATCTCTCTTAGCTCATTTTCTATCCTAACAAGATCGAGAAGGCTCTTTTCGCTATTTCGCTCAAATTCGATGGCTATGTCTATGTCGCTTTTCTTGTTTTGCTTCCCTTTAGCGAAAGAGCCAAAAATAGCTATAAACAGTATGTCATTCTTTTTACAGATCTCGGCCAGCCTCTCCCTCTAAGCCTTTTCTCCTTAGCTCCTTTGGTAAATTTTGAATCTCGATTTTAACACTCATCCTTATTGTTAGCTTTCTCCTTTAGTTTAAGCCTTTTCCTCATCGTGGCTTTGGTGTGTTTTCCCGAAATGAGTATACTTCTTTCTAGATCTTTTGGGCGTGGTATATCTTACCTATTCTTCGTCTGTGATGATGTCGTCCTTAGGCATCTTTCTTATGTAGGTTTGGTAGGGGGTTTCTGTCATCTTTAGGTTGAGGGACCTCTTCATATTGTATCAGCGGATCGACCACAGGGTATACTAATTTCAGGAAAATAGACAGTAGCTAAGCTAGCGCAAACCGTAATAATCCCTCTTTCTACAGGCAAATCTTTGCAGGTCGTGATCAGGACTTTAGGCACATATCCACACCCATCACTGGTCGTGGCAACTTTTAAGTATCTGAGTGTATTAAAACCGCGAGGATACGCAAAGAGAGTTGGATGAATCCGAGGTAAAGGAGAGTACCTGATCCTCCTACTCGGCGTCATTGACAGAAGGAGCTGTTCATACTCGCCGAAGCGTATCCGAAGGTCTCGAAAGGCTCTATAAGGAGCCGTTTCTATCCGACATAAGCGAATCGATAGAGAGCCCCCTCCTACTGCGTAGGCGTCTTTTCAATTGATAAAAGCTGACGATGCTTCCTTACCGAAGAAGTGAGGAGAATCTACAAGGAGATCGTTCAGAAAAACCAAGAAGATGACCGGTTTAAGGAGTTTCTCGCAGCAATGAAGACGATAAGGGAGCTCTACGAAAAGCTATCGAGGGATGAGCTGCTAATTCCCATATACACCTCATCCCCAGGGTACGGGAGAGATCGTTTTACTTTGATAAGCTCCTATCTAAAAAGAGAGCTTTAGCGGAAAGCTTGCTTAAGAAAGCGTTGATGATGGAGAAGAGATTCGAATAGTTTGCAAGCTGTAACGATAGATCCACATACCAGCGTTTGTCTGCGCTTTCTGGGGAGTGTCAAGAGCGCCTAAGGGAAACCACGCTCGTTCTGTAGATGCTTGGTTTAAGTTCGCTAGCCGAAGAAAATTTTTCGAAGGAAAACTTAAACTAAACACCTTATTTTAGAGCTTCTGCAGCTCCACTATGCTGGGATCTTCCACTTGGTAGGGTTGATATTTCAGATCTCCGCCTTAGCAGTGAACCTTAGCTCTCCACCTAAAATTAGTTGGCTTCAAGCCAGCCACTTAAAGCGAACCCAACCATCTAGTACCGGATTTCCGGGGCGGAAAAAATTTTTCGGCAAAAATGTGGTACTAAATCCGGTACCGATCCTCTTACATCGCCTTCAAGGCTTCTCCTGACGATTCATCTAGCCCACTCAACCCCCACTAGGGTCTCTTTTAAAGCGTCGGCGTTGGAAAAAACATTGAACAGAAGAAGGCTTTTCTAAACTCTTAAACATATACGAGGGCTAGCGAGTAGAAAGCTGGTGTTAGATTTAATGTCCGATCTCCGCCTGAAAAATTTTTCCGCTAAAAATCTGCCACTAAATCCGACACTAGGTTGGCTGTTGAGAGTAGAAGTGTGAGCGTGAGAAAACCAAAAAAGGTTTAGGGCTGGTCTATTATGGGTCCATAGAGTCGAAGGGGATGCCCGCATATGGTTGGTGTTAGGTCCTTCTTTCTCTCGGTTAACCTGCTGACTCCCGCTAGCTACCGTTATCCAGATATGAATGTTCAAGAGAAGCTTCGGTTCATCAAGAACAGTGGTTGGATAGCTGTGGTGGCTGCGAGGGCTGCTCTCTTCGTAGCGAGTCCTGTGTCATCAAGGTGGTGGTGAGGATCCGATGCTTACCGCCGTTATCAGCGCGCGTGAGCAGAGAATTCGAACGGTGCATATATGTGACGGGTGAAAGCGCATGCTCGCTGAGCTCGTAGGCGCTCTAATTTAATAGAGAGCGGGCCCGCGGGTATTCACACTCAATTAGGTGCGAGTCCTGACGGTGGTTACGCTAGAATAGTAGCGGGCTAGAATATTAGAGAGGGGCGGTAAGGGAAAATGAGATTAAGAAGTCTGGTTATCGCATCGCTTTCTTTGCTGCTCTTAAGCTTCTACTGGGTGAGGTAACCGTTAAGGGAACGGTAAGGTTAATGCATAATGAGGAAGAAACCTATACAATTCGAGTTGAAGCTGTCTTTGATGCAAATGTACTGAGCAGATCGAACCAGGCACATCGGAGCTACTTTCGATGATATAGCGATAGTCTCTTCCAACGAGACAAGATTTTTCAAGAAACTAATTGTTTTTGCTTTTCGCTCTTAATTAGGTATGTTGTTGGTGAGGGTTTTAGCTAGTGTGTTTAGGAGGGTTATGAGTATGGTTGCTTTGATTGCTTGTTGTAGTGCTTGTATGCTCTTTGTGTGGCGGAGGTGTCTGTGGAGCTGGTAGAGTTTGGTGTATAGTTGTATGTTGTATTTTGCTATACCTCTGTGGAGGGCTATGAATGGTCTGAGTATTGAGAACTCTGCTTCGCAGGTGTTTATGTGGACGTCTCCTCTCGCATACTCACCTATCGAGTGGTTGACTGATTCATGGTTGTAGATGGTGTTGAGGGTCTTGTATGGCGGGTATTCGTCTGTGTATGCTTTGCTTCCTGGCTCGATACGCTGCTCAACCAAGGCTAAGATGGTGCTCTCCGTAACATCCTTAGCTGCTGTGAAGAGCCTTGCACCACCGCGTTCGACGAAGGCGAAGACAGGAACCTTATCCACCTCATACCTCCCCCTACCCCTCCGCTTCAAACCCCTACTCCTAGGCACCCTACCAAGCATCTTAATGAGGCTACTGTTATTCCTACCCTTCAACCCAGCAGTCTGGTATGATTCATCAACCTCAACAACGCCTCCAAGCTTCACAGTAGGCTGATTAAGGCTGATGAGGATCCGCTTACAAGCCCTAAACACACTCATATACGATACACCAAGAAGCCAACCAATGGAGCGTATGGAGGTGTGGATGAGTGTGAAGAGTATGATCAAGAGAAACCAACACCTAAGGCTCATCCTAGAATAGTGAAAGATAGTCCCAGTCTTATCATTGAATGTTCTAAAGCAGACCTTACACATATACCTCTGGTAGTCACGATACCTACACCAACGAATCACACCCCTTGAGCCACATATAGGGCATGTAACACCATCAGGCCAACGAACCCTACGAAGTAAGGCTACACACTCACCCTCACTTGAGAGAAACCTAAAAACCTCAGGGACAAACATACCTACATCAGACAGAACAGAGAAACAAAAACCTTACCAACAACATTCTTATTTAAGAGCGTAGACGAATATGTTGACGTCTAAGTAGCTTTCGACGCCCACCATCTCCTCAAAACCTCTAGTATGAAGCCATCTAGATCATCAGGCCACTTCTCTACCTTGAAGGCGCCACAGTATCTATCGGCGATCGAATCGACAGGCTCGATGATAATCGCCCTCCCTTCAGCCCTCATCTTAACATAACAACCCTTCTTCACCTTAACCTTCTCTCTGAGACCTTTAGGGATGATCACCCTACCCTTAGCATCGACTTTCATCGTTAATCCCACTTATATTCTGGTTCCCACTTATTTAAATATTCCCACAAATAGGAGGTTGTCGCCAATTGTCTTTCACAACCGTGTTGTTGGATTCTTTTGACTATCTATTCTTCGGTGAAGCCTAACTCACTTCTCAAACTACGCCGAGAACGATGAACCCTCTTAACCCAATCAACCAAACAAAAGCATAGTATTATAGCTCAACCCATTAAACCACAGCTAAACAAATAACACATATAGCCTTCTAATTATGCGACAACCTCCACAAATTGCAAAACTTAAGATACATCATGTGGCGTGTAGCTTGTTTGTTAGCAAACAGACGCTTTTTTTAGCCTCTAACCCTTCTCCCTCCGCCCACTTCCATATGCTCTCTCTCCACGCTCTCTTCACAAAGCACAAACAACCTTACAAACCGACCACTACAACTGTAGCTGAACTAAATCATCCCCCACATCCTCAAAAACATAATCAAAGGACGTGGCAACTTAAGTTCGCCTCCTTAGATGGTTGTAGTATAGTGTGAAGAGTTTTATGGTTAGGTTCCAGCAGAGGATAGACCTCCTGAACCTCTCGCTTATGTTTTTGGGGTTTGAGGTTATGGTGTTGAAGAAGACTTTCGTCCTCTGCTTGAGCGACGAATATACTGATTCGACTAAGCTTCTATCTCCGAAAGGACTCTTGGTTGTATTGAAGCTTGAGTTCTTCGAGGGCTTCTCTGAGCCAAGGGGCTCTATCCACTACGAATGTAGGGTTACCATCACAGTACTTCAAGACCTCCTCTATGAAGAGCTTGGTAGCCAGCGAGTTCCTGGACGGGAAGACCCTCATAGATATTATTTCGTTTCTATCCACATCTATGGCTGCGTAGACCCAGTACTCCGATCCATTCGCCTTCACACACGTCTCATCCAACGCTATGAGCCTCCTAGGTATCCTAGAGGGGTTGACGTTAAGCCTCTCACCAAGCTTCCTAACCCACTTCCAAACAGCGGTCTTAGAGACCCTATGGATCTCAGAAAGAGCCTTAGCAGCCCTCCTCAAGCTCGAAAGCTGAATGTAGAACGCCAACCCCAGAACCTTCAGCTCCACAGGTACCCTATTCCTCTCAAAAACGCCGAGACTCTCAACCAGAGACCTAATACTCAACATAGCATAAAGAACCTAAACCAAGCTGACCTAATAAGCCTTAAGTTGCCAGGTCCCTGCCTTGATAGCCTTGGCTATACCTGTGCTGTATTGCAGCGCCTTCTTGGGAGCTTCGGCGATCTCTTCTGGTAGATTTAGTATTTCAGCCACCCTCCTCAGAACTATCTTTCTCCTTTTCTCGTCGACTTTGAGCCTGGGGTGTATGTTGAGAGCGTATTTGACGAGCGGCTTCGAAGCGTATGGTAGGC
>Ga0078972_1013042_pt1 | contig 13948 bp, 11 predicted proteins | sample YelNatPaOPGAMG01_FD_67568 | JGI IMG/M metagenome (GOLD analysis project Ga0078972, IMG submission 67568) | Hot spring thermophilic microbial communities from Obsidian Pool, Yellowstone National Park, USA - OP-RAMG-01 (SPADES assembly) (version 2) | ecosystem: Environmental > Aquatic > Thermal...
TACGGGACAGCTTCCTTAATGTCGTATTTTCGTAGGATTTTAGCGATTTTACCTGGTTTTAATACGTCGAAAGGGTCAAAAACGCTAAAATCCGAGAAAATACAAGGGCTGTCTGATAACTTACAGAGTTATCAGACAGCCTCAATTACCTCATTGAGTCCCCTCTAAAAACCCAATTGTTTTTAGAGGGGACTTAAGCAATTCCTTATAGGAATTGCGATTTCAGCGGGACAATTCTAAAAACTGATGTTTTTAGAATTGTCCCCTCATTGAAAAGCCCAAAAGAGACGAGTATACTTTTCCTGGATTACCGAGGAGGCACACCCATGAGCGATTCCTACGACTTTACCATCGAGGACCTAGGCCCCAGAACGATCGAATCACCGATCAATCTTTCTAAAATTTCCGGCGACTTTATGGCTAATTATGTCAATGATGATGAATTTGTCCGTTATAAGACCGATGTAACCGTCGGCGACCAACCTTCGATAAAGCGGAGCCAGGTTTTTGAAAAAGCCGGACCCCGGGAAAAAATTTATTTTTTGCCCCAGCACGTACACGCGGGTATCGTAACCTGTGGGGGCCTTTGTCCTGGCTTAAACGATGTGATTCGGGCCATCGTTCGGAGCCTGTGGTACCGCTACGGGGTACGACGGATTTCGGGGATTCAGTATGGGTATAAGGGGTTCCTGCCGGAGTATAACTTTAGCGTTAAGCCCCTGGATCCAGACATTGTGGATGATATCCACAAAATCGGCGGCACGATTTTGGGTACCGCCCGGGGTGGGGGAAAACAGGTTTCCGATATTGTGGACGCGATGGAACGGCTTAACCTGAATATGTTGTTTACCATCGGGGGAGATGGGACCCAGCGGGGTTCCCTGGATATTGCCAATGAAATCACCAAACGGGGCCTAAAAATTGCCATGGTGGGTATCCCCAAGACCGTGGATAACGATTTCTCCTTTATTCAAAAGTCCTTTGGTTTCGATACGGCGGTTACCAAGGCGGTAGAGGCGGTAACGGCGGCCCACATGGAGGCCCATTCGCAAATTAACGGTGTGGGGTTGGTAAAATTGATGGGCCGGGAATCGGGCTTTATAGCGGCCCATACCGCCTTAGCCAGCCACGAGGTCAACTTTGTTCTCATTCCCGAGGTTCCCTTTGATATCGAAGGGGCAAACGGACTGTTAGCCCATTTGGAAAAGCGATTAAAGACCAGGAACCACGCGGTCATCGTGGTCGCCGAGGGGGCTCTGCAGGATCAACTGATAAAGGACACGAAAACCGACGCGTCGGGGAATCTCAAACTGGTGGACGTGGGTCTCTACTTGCGGGATAAAATCCAGGCCTACTTTGACGCGAAACAGGTGGAAATCAATTTAAAATACATCGACCCCAGCTATATTATCCGATCTTCCCCCGCTGTTCCGGTGGATTCGATTTACTGCGAACGCCTGGGCAACGCGGCGGTCCACGCGGCTATGGCGGGGAAGACCAAGGTTATCATTGGTTTGATGAACAACGAATTTGTGCATCTACCCACCAAGGTGGCCGTTTCGGTGCGGAGTAAGGTGGATCCCGAGGGCAGTTTATGGCGGGATACCCTGGAGGCGACCCACCAGCCGATTCTTATGGTTAATAGCGACGTTTTTCGTACCGCCCTGGGGGTTAAGAAGGTGGAAATTGAAGAGGATGAAGTTCAATGACCTACGTGGCCCAGGGTGGTGTGGACGCGGATTTATCCGACCAGGAGCTGGATCAGCTTGTATCCCAGGCGCTTTCGCAGGCCCTGGATGAGGTATCGGGTCCGGGGCCCGTGGCGTTGCTACCCCCCGACGGGACCCGGTTCCATTCTCGAGCGGGCTTTTTGACGGATGTCGCCGCCCGGGAATTGATGAACCAGGACGAGGGTGACCGCTTGGGAATCGTGATGCCCGCCCTGGGTACCCACGTTCCCATGACGGAGGCCGAATTACGGCACATGTTTCCAAAAACGCCGCTCGATCGCTTTAGACCCCACGACTGGCGAAACGATGTGATGGAACTGGGCCGGATCGAAGCGCCGTGGGTGGAACGGGTAACCGAGGGCGCGGTGGACTACGACTACCCGGTCCAGGTAAACCGAACCCTGGTGGAGGGCGGCTTTTCGCTCATCGTGTCCCTGGGACAGGTGGTCCCCCACGAAGTAATCGGTATGGCGAATCATTTAAAAAATGTCTTTGTGGGAACCGGCGGAAAAGAAGGGATCGATAAAAGCCACTTCGCCGGAGCGGCCTACGGTATGGAACGGATGATGGGCCGTATCGATACCCCCGTTCGGGCTTTGCTGGACGAAGGCTACCGACGCTTTGGGTCTTTGCTCCCGCCTATCCTGTGGGTTTTGACGGTGGTCAGCGCCCGGAGCGCAGAAGAGACCGCGATAACCGGGACCCCCCGGGGATCCCTGGCGGTTCGGGGGCTTTTTGTGGGGTTTGGCCGGGAATGTTTTGAGCAGGCCGCTTCTTTAGCCCGCCGAGTAAACGTGGATATCCTGGACGAGCCAATCCAAAAAGCGGTGGTATACTTGGACCCCTCGGAGTTTAGAACCACGTGGCTGGGAAATAAGGCGGTGTACCGGACCCGGATGGCCATGGCCGACGGGGGGGAACTGCTTATTCTGGCCCCCGCTTTGGAGCGCTTTGGGGAGGATCGGGGTATCGACGCTCTGATCCGCCGACACGGGTACCGGCCCTCGGCGGTGATCCGGGAACGGGTAGCCCAGGACAGTGAATTGGCGGGGGGCCTGAGCGCCGCGGCCCATTTAATCCACGGTTCCAGCGAAGGGCGGTTCACCATCCGTTACTGTCCAGGCCCCAAAGTATCCCGGGACGAGATCGAATCGGTGGGATACCAGTGGGGTGATCTGGATGGGGCTCTACACCACTACGATCCCCAGAAACTGTCAACCGGGTGGAACACCCTGGGGGATGGGGAAAAAATATTCTTTGTGCCCAACCCCGCCCTGGGGCTGTGGGCCGAACGGTCCCGGTTCAGGTAAACCGACCGTCGATTAGCCGGGGGAACTGTAAAAACGGATCGTTATTTTTGTTCCCCGACCGGGTTCGCTATCAATATCCAACGTTCCACCCCGTTCTTCAAGCAGGGTCCGTACCCCGGCCAGCCCCAAGCCCCGGGAAGTGGAAAATTCCGTATCGGGTCTAAGATTTCCGGACAGCACCTCCTGAATCCGTTCAGAGGTCATGCCCCGACCCGTATCCTGTACCGAAAGAATCACCCCGTCTGTCCCTGGAGAACTCGGTTTGGCCACCTGAATATAAATGTACCCCGCGTCGGTGTATTTAAGGGCATTGTCGACCAGGTTCCCCACCACCCGAATGGTGTCGGACTTGGAGAGGGGCAGGGGCGGTACATCCTTCGCTACCCTCGTTTGGATGAAAACTCCCTTGGTCTCCGCCAAAGCTTGGTAGGAATGGATCGTACTATCAATAATTCTTTTTATCTCCTCAGCGGTTACTTGTCCCGTTTCGGAATCCATGGCCGGTTCGAGTATTCCCTGTACCATGTCCAACAAAACCCGGTTCGATTTTGCAAGGATATCCATGTATCCCCGCTGTTCCTCGCTTAAATTGGTAGTGGCCAGCAGAGCCTGGACTCCCATAATTGACGTGACGGGAGATCGAATATCGTGACTAAAGGATTCAAGTTTCTTTCTGCCCTCTAGACGGACCGCTTCTATCGTTTTTTCCTGTTGAATCCCCATGATTCGTCGAGCTTCCAGCAAATTCTCGAATTGTTTTAAGTAGATACGGAGGTACAGAGCGACCCCAAAGGCCACCCCGTGGAGGAGGACCAAGCCCGTTCCCGCCTGAATGTCGGGAAAGGTTACGGGTCCGGGTTTAAGAATGCTATACGCCAGATCAAAGATAACCGCCTCAAGGAATAGTAGGAGTTTCAGAAAGACGCTGGCCGAATACAGGCCGCCGAGGGTTATCATGGCAAAAAGTTGAACCGCCACCGGGACAACGTATACTGTCGTGCCATACTGCCAGCGCAGAGCTAAAAAAGCCCCCAGACTGGCAGAAATCATCTGCCCTAAAAAAACAAAACCGATTCCGGGGCCATATTTTTTATGGTGAACCAGGGTAAGGCCTATAATAATAGACAGGGCCATGCCCAATTTTCCGAACGTAAAGGGGTCAAAACGATAAAACACGTCAATGCCAATGGAAATACAAAAAATAAATAGAGAAACGGTAAGGACGGTTATCAGGTAGGACCATTTTTGACGATCCAGGTTAGTCAGGTCCCCTGGCTTACCTAAAATTAGGTTTGTTAGGCTTTCTATTACATTTTTTATTATTTTTTTTACTTTCGCTGTGCTAGGCTTCATACAATTCGTGGAGAAACAGGGTTGCCGCTTGAGCCACGTTCAGGCTTTCGATATTTCCCGTTCCGGGGATCCTGGCTAAGTACGAGCACCCGTCCTTTACCTCCTGGGATAATCCGTGTTCTTCGTTTCCCACCACAAGGATAAAACCTCGTCTGCCATGGGTCTTGGATTCTTCCACTATCAGGGACCCCAGATCCCGTATTCGAAGCCGGGCGCGATGATCCGCCCCCAATACCCACAGGACCTGGGCCGCGTCCTTTAAAAAAAGGGATACGTTATGGACTTGGCGAAACTGAAGGTACTCCATACCTCCTTCGGCGACCCTATACGCGCTGGTGGTTAACCGGGCTTCCTTATCCTGGTCCGACACGATAATCGCCGAAGCGCCAAAAAAAGCGGCCGAACGGGCAATAGCCCCCAGATTGTTATCGTTTCCCACCGAATCCAACAAAAGGACGGTGGATTTTTCCTTCCCCCATACGGCCAAATCGTCCTCCGTCAGGGGGCTTAGCACCGGTTCGTTAATTATGGCCACCGCTCCCTGATGGCGGGGACTTTTGCAAATTTGCTCCAATTCCTCATCTTCACAGATTTTATAGGGCCGCTTATGATCCGCCAGGAATTTACAGACCCGAGAAAAGGATTTAAGCCGATCGTTTCTTAGAAAAAGTCTTTTAATTTGTTCGGGGTGCACTTCGGAAAGGGCAAGCACCGCGTTTAGCCCGCAGACGGTCAACTCGTTGGTCAATTTGTTACGCATTAAACCTATAGTAGCCTAAAAGCAAATTCCTGTCATCGTGTGGCACAAGAAAAGGAGTTTGTTCACAGCCTGGACAAACCTAGAAAAAGGGGTTATGTACTAGTGGAGGATACTATGAAACCCTTAAAGATAGCGGTTGTCGGTGCGGGGAGTACCTATACCCCCGAACTTTTAGACGGTTTTATCCGCCGTAAAGATCGGCTTGCGGTGGCGGAACTACGGCTGATGGATACGGATAGAGAAAAGGGGAACGTTATTGCGGCCCTGGCTGAACGGATGTTCAAAAAAGCTGGTTTAGCCCCTTCTTTTCTTATCACGGAGGATCTGAATCGGGCTCTGGATGGGGCGGATTATGTAATCGCTCAAATCCGGGTTGGTGGGTTAGCGGCTCGAATTCGGGATGAGAAAATTCCCTTGAAATATGGACTTATGGGGCAAGAAACCACGGGCATTGGGGGGATGATGAACGCCCTTCGTACTATACCCGTCATTCTTGACCTGGCGCGGCGAATGGAACGGCTCTGTCCCCGGGGAACCTTGATCAATTTTTCCAACCCCTCGGGGCTTGTGGCCCAGGCAGTGGCGAATCAAACCACGGTGAGGATGTGGGGGCTTTGTAACGGACCGATCAATATGGTCCGGCACCTTCAAAACCTCCTTCCCCAGGGGGTTAAAAATTTTGATTATGATTTTGTGGGACTCAATCATCTCTGTTGGATTACCGCCGCCTACGCGGATGGGGTAGATATACTTCCCACGCTTCTAGCCCAGGGAGCTAGTTCGGCGATCTTGAAAAATATCGATGGGATCGATTATCCGCCGGACCTGCGTTCAGCGGTTCCGTATCTGCCTATCGCGTATCTTAATTATTTTTACTTTAGAAACCAGGAGTTGAAGGCCCTTCAAGGGGCGATAAAAAGTCGGGGCGAGGTGGTTCAAGAAATCGAAAAGGAGTTGTTAGCCTCCTATCGGGATCCTGCGCTGAACGAGAAACCCCTTTCCCTGGAAAAACGTGGTGGCGCCTTATATTCGGAGGCCGCTGTGTCCCTTATCGAAGCGGTAGAAAATGATACGGGGGCCGTACACGTGATAGATGTCCCAAACCGGGGGAGCTATGATTTCATGGACGATGATGATGTCGTAGAAGTGAAATGTCGAATCGACGCCCAGGGGGCCCATCCTATTCCAATGCGGGGTTTTTCCCATCCGGTGGTAATAAGCCTTGTAAGGACCCTCAAGGCTTACGAAAAGTTAGCCGCCCGCGCGGCCTTAACGGGGGATCGGTCCGCCGCTTTGGGAGCCCTCTTGGTTCACCCGTTGGTGGGGGATTATTCCGCCGCGTCGTCGGCTTTGGAAGAAATGCTCCTGGCGAATCGGGATTATCTCCCCCAATTTTTTCCCCAAACCTAGGTAGATTCCCATGGCCCGTGGACACTTACTGGTAGTTCTGGATGGTGGTGGCACAAAAACCCACTGTGTAATCGGAGATGCTAAGGGAAAGGTTCTGGCCCACGGATACGGAGGGCCGTCGAACCATCAGGTTGTGGGTTTAAAAGTCGCTCGGCAATCCATTGCTCTAGCCTTAGAAAACGCTCTTACGGCGGCTCGCATACCCCTAACATCCGTAGCCTTCGGCCTATTTGGTCTAGCGGGGGCCGATTTTTTCTGGGACCAGGAGCTTTTGGGCCCGGAAATTCGTTCCATCATGGGGACTATCCCCTTTGAAATCGTGAACGACGCCTGGATAGTTCTTATGGGCGGTTCTCCTGCCGGTTGGGGTGTGGCCCTCATTTGCGGAACCGGAACCAACGCTGTAGCCCGAGCTCCGAATGGGGTAACCGCGACCCTAAGGAGCCAGGATTATCGATTAGGGAACTATGGGGGGGGACCACACTTGGCGGAGCAGGCTCTCCATTTCGCCTTCCGGGGGGACGAGGGAACCGGAGATCAAACCTTGCTTCAAAAGGAACTGCCGGCCCTTTTAGGAACGAGAACGATGGAGGACCTCTTTATCCGCTTGTTTGGCCATCCGGAAGAACCATCCCCACAGGAGTTGGATCGTATCCCCCCACTGGTGTTCTCCCTGGCCGCTCAAGGGGACTTGGTTTGTCAGCGTCTCTTGACCACCATGGGAACGGAAATCGGTTCGATGGCCGCCGGCGTGGCCGTCCGGGCGGGAGTAGAAGCCCTAGAATTTCCCCTTATTCTTTCGGGTAGTCTGCTGAAAAACAAAGAGTGCCCCCTCCTGGCGGACGCGGTCCTCCAACGGGTTCTTTCCGTAGCCCCGGGGGCCCATCCTATCATACCTTCGGATAGCCCCGCGGAGGGGGCCCTGGGGGAGGCGATCCGTCGAGCCGCCCTTTACCTTTAGGGGGTTCTGGGGGATACTGTACCCATGGAAACGGTAAAGGTATATTACGAAAACCTAGAATTGGACCGCTATAATTCCGAAATAACCGAAATTCGACGTGTCGATGGCCGACCGGCGGCTATCCTTCCGGCGACGATTTTTTACCCCGAAGGGGGCGGGCAAGGAGCGGACCGGGGGACGATTAATGGGGTGCCGGTCATCGATGTTCAGGAGACGGACACCAAAGAAATTTTACATTTTGTCGACCCTGCCCTGGCGGATCGTTTGCCCATCGGACCCGTAGAACTCCGGCTTAACGCCGAACGGCGCCGGGATCTGGCGACCCAGCATACGGCCCAACACTTGCTTTCGGCAACCATCCTCCGCTTAACCGGCGCTCCCACGGTTTCCATGCACCTGGGGGACGAAATTTGCACCATCGACATAGATCGCGGCGATTTAGCGGGTCAAGATTTTTCTGCCATCGAGGAGGCGGTCCAGGACGTCGTGGAAGCCGATTTCCCCATCCTTATCCACCTCTGTCCTCCCGAAGATATCAACGATTTTCCCTTACGAAAAAAGCCCCCCCAGGGAGAAGAGGTAATCCGGGTCGTGGAGATAGACGGCTACGATTATTCTCCCTGCTGTGGTACCCACCTCCCCTCGACCGGTAGGATCGGTAGCGTAAAAATCCTTGGTTCGGAACGGTACAAGGGAATGACTCGCCTATCCTTTATAGCCGGCAGACGGGTCCTTCGGGCGTATCGCCTGCTGTACGCCCAGGGCGACGGTATCTCCCGGCTTTTAAGGGTCCCCCTGGAGGAAATTCAGCGGGGGGTGACGACCCTGTCTGAAAAATCTGCATCCCAGGAAAAAAGTCTTATCACCCTAAAGGATCGAATCGCGGAATTAGAGGCCGATCGGATTATCGCCGAAGAGAAAAATCAGAAAAGATCGATGGTGGTCCGGTACTTTAAAGACCGGAGCATGGACGACGCCACCCGTATCGGCCGGGCGGTTCAAAAGCAAAGTCCCGCCGTGGTGGTTGTCCTATCCGGGCCGGAAAGAAAGGCCGCGGCCTTCTGTTCCCGGGGCGATGTGGACCTTCGGCCTTTTTTTAAGGATCTTTTTACCCAACACAACGGCAAAGGGGGCGGGGGCCCTTCTTTTTACCAGGGAGCCTTTAGTTCCCTGGAGGATCTGGAATCCCTGGTGGAGGACCTGCGGAATAAGGAGTTTCGATGAGTATTTCCACAAAAACCGGCGACGATGGAACTACGGGCCTCTGGTCTGGCGAACGGATCGGTAAGGATGAATTACGGGTGGAAGCCTACGGGACCATCGACGAACTAAACTCGTTCTTAGGGGCCGCTCGACGCCGGGTAACCGTCCCGCGGGCCATGGAAATGCTGGACCAGATCCAGGAAGACCTGTTCCGCGTCGCTGGAAGCCTGGCCACCCGGGGGGATCGTTCGTACGTCCAGCCGGTCTGCGTCGGGGATGTGGACCGGATCACCGATTGGGTTCACGAGCTGGAAGCCCAGGTTCCCCTGCGGGGTTTCGTCATCCCCGGGTCTACCGACGCTTCCGCCCACCTGGATATTTGCCGGACCGTGTGCCGACGGGCCGAGCGGCGCATCGTGGCCCTGCATCGTCAAGAAAGGGTAGCCGACCCGATACGCCACTACATAAACCGTCTGGCGGACCTGCTCTTTATGATCGCCCGATTGGAAGAAGCCGCAGTCGGCGCGATTCGGTACAAACAGGGCAAGGGTCCGGACTTTTCCTGCCCCTAGGACTGCCTGCCGGATCGCATAAACCAGGCTCCTTTGGCTGTTTGCACGATTAGGCGGACAAGTCCGACAAACTGCTAGAAGGACAAGGTACGGATATAATTATCCAGATCCGCCTTCAGGGCTTTCTCCTTCCCGTAGTACCCGTCGATGCTCTCCAAGAGACCGGAAATGGTCGTTTCCTGGCCAGCGAGGGTAGAAAGGTACTTTTTATACAGATCCGAGGAACTGGAGATGCTGTTCATATTGCTTCTAATTCGGCTTTGTTCGTCCTTAATCTGCTGGAGCTTCCGTTCCGCGTCCTGCCGTTCCGCCACTACCCCCTGCAAAACCCCCCGCTTTTCCGTGATTTTCGCAAAGGCATCCCTGAGGGTTTTCTTTGCCGCCCCATCGGAGGCATAGTACCGTAATTGGGTATCCGTCAGAGAAGCCAGGCCAAAGGACCGACCCAATTGTTTTTCTTCCACCACCCGAAGGGTATCCGAACCCCGTCCCGGAACGGTTACCTCGAAGCGGTACGAATTTCGGGTCGTTTCGGTCGCCTTTTCGGGGTTGACCAGGTGCCAGGTATCGTCCAAGGGATGGACGATCACGATGGTTCGCCCTTCGTCGGAATCGTTTTTGATGGTGTAATGGTGCTCCCGGTGGGCCGATACGGCCACGGTAAAGACCCCATCCACCGCGGTCATAGACACTATCTTTTCCGTATTCGGTTCGGATCCCGGGGCTACTTCGGTCTCCATATCCACCGCGTAGGTAATAAACCGCTGGGCCCCCGGTCCCAGATCTTCGATCAACGCGTCCCCCGCGTAGGAAAGGGAATCGAAAATCGTAATGGGACCCCCCAGCAGGGTGTAGGGGGTGGTATTTTCTAATTGTAAACCCCGCAAGGGCCGTTTTGGATCCACCTGGGCATCGTACACCGAAACCTTTTTCCCCCGGACCGTTCCCTCAAACAGGGGAAACATGGCGGAACCGTGGCGTGGTAGGTTCACCGGAACGTTAATCTTATACCGCACAAAGGTTCCCCCGTTTTCCAGAACCCCGTAGCCCTGTACTCCCTGGCCGATATCGCCGGGGTTAAATTCCGAGGGGGTAGCCTCGGGGGAGGCTGATTCCTCGCCGTCCATCCCTTCGTCCGCGTACCCATCCATAGCCCCGGCGCTTTGGGGCAGTTCGGCCATTTTAGCGGATGATCGGGAAGGAGCCGGAGCGGCGAGGGCCTTCGCCATCTTGGGCGCCTCGGCTCGGCTATCCAAGTTTTGGTCGTAGGTCTGGGGAGCCGGACCGGCGGCTACGGAACTTTGTACCTCGGGCCGCCGTATATACCGGGGTGTCGCCAGGTCCATGGTAAAGGAAATCGGCCGACCGCTTACCAGGGAGAGGGAAAGGTTCTGCCAATCCTCGTCGCTCGAGTTTTCCACGATAGCCCAGGCCTGGAGAAAATGATTCCCCTCCCGGTCCAACACCAGGCGGTACGCGGTTTTCCAGGCGGGAACCTCGTTAAGGTACCCCAGGGATACTCGCCGCTTTCCCGAACCGCTAAAATCGATCGTCACGTTTCGTCTATCCCTGGAATGACTTTCCGATAAAATAGTCAGGGCCCTCTGAAAATCCGAGTCGATCTTGGGATCTAAAAACCGGATCGACCGAGTATCCTCCAAAAGAAAAGACCGTAGGCCCTCCGCTGTCATCAGATTTAGCGTAGTCCTTTGAAGCCCCTCCTTGTCCGTGGCGGTCTCCACGCTTACCACCGATCCTTCCACCGTCGTTGCCCCGGCAAGGGCTACCCGTTCCCCCCGTAGTTGAGTCAAAATATCCCGTACAGTCGCCGCACCCGATAAATTTACCGAAAGCCCCTGAAGCTGTTTTTCCACCGGATCCTGGGAGCCGTAGGTGACCGCGGTAACGGTACCCCCGTCCAAATCTCGGACCGTCAAACTTTTAAGCAGATCGTTGATCTCCGTTGTTTTAAAAGAAAGCTGAACCTTCTGGTTGCCGGTCACCGTCCCTTCCCGCAAAAAGTAACCCACCCCGTTGACGTAGAGAATTATCTGCCGTAGGGGCACGTCGGCGGAAAGCGTAGTCCCCTTTGCCATCCCCACATCCTGGGAGCTTTGGGCAAAACTGGGAACCCAGGCTCCCCACAAAACTAAAAAACAAAGGGAAAAGGCAACCTTTTTCATGCGTACCATCCTTTTGCTCCCCTAAAGCAGGCTCCTAGGGGGCATAGATTACAGTATACAACCGGAAAAGCCAAACCGCCAGGTTTGGGCCATTCAGCAAAAATTCGGGGGGCGCCAAACCAAGGCCATGGATACCGAGCATCCGACGCGCCCCCCGCCGCGAAAGCCGTGGAACCCCGCAATCTTTCTATGGGTTCCGCGGCTTTCGCGGCCCCCCGTAAGGGTCCACCGAATATGGTGTACCGCCCTTGTCCTTCCGCTCTAATATTACTATTATTGTAATATTAGACGACGCTTTTGCTAAAATCTAAGATCTCCGCAAAAAGCACAAAGGAGTACCTATGACCGTGGATATATTTACGCTTTTAGCCCGCTACACCGTCCATGCGAACGATGAAATGGGCAAAATCTTACAAAATCTTAGCCCCGAGGAGTGGACCCGGGATATGGGGGGCTACTTCCCCTCGATTCAAAGCCTCACGGCCCATATTTACGGGGCGGACCAGGCGTGGTTAGGCAGGATCCGGGGATTTCGATCCTTTAAGGCTTTGCAAAATTCCCTTCTCGATACTTCATCGGCCCAGGGCGCTCCCGCTGTTTTGACGGTCCAGGAGTATCTGACCCAACGGAAAGCCCTGGATCAAATTTTTCTAGCCTTTACGGTCGAACTGACCGAAGCGGATGTATCCGCGGATTTCACCTACACCGATAGAAGCGGCAAACAGCAAAAAAAGAATCTGGGGGGCTTGATACTCCACGTATTTAACCATGGAACCCACCACCGGGGTATGATTGCCCTCTATCTCGATCAGATGAAGAGATCCAACGACTTTAACGGTATAATGGCGGTACTGTAAACAACAGAGCCTCGGTGGGCTTTAGAGGGCCGCACCGCAGTTGAAACATTCTGTTCGGTAGTTGGAGTTTTCCATTCCGCAGGAAGGGCAAACCTTGGCAAAGGGGTTCCCCGTGGCCGGTCGGGGCGAGGGGGCGGGACGGGGAGTCGGTGGGCTTCCTCCGTACCGATCGTCCATCCCCTCGGGACTCGGCTTTACCGCTGGGGCTTCCAGGGCTGTGGCGGTCGTCCCGGTGGAGGCCTTGACCGCGCTTTCCGGACTTAGTACCACGGCGGGGCTTGGCGGCGTTAGTCCCGAGGGGCCCGCCACGGTAACATTTATCGTCTGTCCCGACTTACCCGTCGATTCGGCCTCTTCTTTCGCATCCCTACCACGGGTCTGAGTTCGGATAACCTCCCGGTAGATCAAAAGCAATTCCACGGAAATTAAGAGAAGAAACGCGATGATTACAACTTCAAAAATTTGGGGCATATTTTTAGTATCCATGGGGATAGAAAAAAAATCAATGAGTTGGGGTTTTTACTAGGATCCTCAAGTTTCAGGACGGTCGGTGGATAACCGACTCCACGAGGTTTTTTAATTCTGGGTCGTAGGAATCCGAGGGTTCTTCTTTAAAGGCAGTCTCGGATACGTACACCACCCCATCTTTTTCTTCTATCGTGGCTACTTCCTCCTCTACCGCTAGTAGTTCCGCCGTTGCTTCGGTATCGTCAAAGGGGCTTCCTGTACTCTGCCCCTTAGCTCCCTCGTCTACCGGTTCTAGAGAACCGGGATCGGTTTTTCCGCTTCCATTAAAAGCGATACGACTAAAGCCCGGTTCCATAGGTCCTAGATCTTCCAATTCTCCCACACTTTCGTCGTTTGGTCGTACCGCTTCGGCCTCTAGGGATTCCATTTCATCGGTACTGAGGGTCCTTACGGAAGAGCCGCTGTCAAAGATGTCCGAAAGAAGGGTATCGAAGGGAGAACTAATATCCAATTCGGAGCCATAGTTTTCAATATTCTTATCTTCCGGTGCCTCTGGTATGGGGCTAAATTCAATCGTCCGGGCAATTTCTTCCAACATTTTTTCTCGTTGGAGTTCCTGGGACTTAGAAGTTGCCGACTCCTTCCCACTCTCTGGACTCTCGGACCCTGTGGCTTCCTGGTCAAGATCTTCCAAATCCGCCGGTTCATCTTCCCGCAAGTACGCTAAAACCGCTTCGGCGTTATCATCCACCAATTCCAAACCGCTGGATTCCACGATATAGGGAATATCATCTTCCCCAAAAATAACCCTCAGGTTCGACGTTTTCCGGTTGGCCTCGAGATCCGCCAAGGCGCCTAAATCCTCATCCCGAATCGGTAAAACCGTAGAACTCTGAGGAAGGGGTAATCCTTTTTCCGAACCCACAACCTCTTCCAGCTCCTCGAGCTCCTCGAGCTCCTCCAACTCTTCCAGTTCCTCGACGGCTTCCGCTTCCGTGGAGCTTGGTGCGGCGGGGACCCCTGGTTCGGCCTGGGGGGCTGTCCCTTCCGGGGCCGCTTCCGCTACTTCCTCCAGCTCTTCGAGCTCCTCCAGTTCCTCGACGGCTTCCGCTTCCGGGACTGGTGCGGCGGGGGCCCCCCC
>Ga0078972_1013045_pt1 | contig 13945 bp, 10 predicted proteins | sample YelNatPaOPGAMG01_FD_67568 | JGI IMG/M metagenome (GOLD analysis project Ga0078972, IMG submission 67568) | Hot spring thermophilic microbial communities from Obsidian Pool, Yellowstone National Park, USA - OP-RAMG-01 (SPADES assembly) (version 2) | ecosystem: Environmental > Aquatic > Thermal...
GGCCCACCTATGGAACCAAAGGCAACAAATGCGAACAATCGCGTACTCCTAGTACTTCCAGCTTGCGACGAGGAGGATGTGATCGCGGATCTGATCCGCCGGGTGCCACCGGACGTGGTCGCAGCAGTGCTCGTGGTAGACGACGGATCATCGGATAGTACCGCCTCACGAGCCGAGGAAGCCGGGGCTGTAGTGATTCGCCACCACCGGCGCATCGGTGTTGGTGCGGCAATTCGCACCGGCATCGAATACGCCCTAGCACAAGGATTCGATGCAGTGGCCGTGATGGCCGCAAACGGCAAGGACCGGCCGGAAGAATTGCCCCGCGTTGTTGGGCCAATAATTCGAGGTGAAGCCGATTACGTTCAAGGTTCTAGGTGGATGCCGGGCGGCACCTGGGGCAATATGCCGCTCTACCGGCGCGTAGCGTCCGCAGCGTATCCACTCGTACTGTCCCTGCTGTTCGGAAGACGCCTTACGGAATGCACGAACGGCTTAAGGTGTTACACCACCGCAATCTATAAGGATCCCGGCGTCGAGCTCCGGCAAGATTGGCTCAACAAATACGAGTTGGAACTCTACTTGCACTATAAGGCGCTTAAGCTCGGATACCGCTACCTAGAGGTGCCTGTTTCCAAGGTTTACCCCTTCCAAAAGGCAAACCGTATACGAAAATCCGGGCGTTCTCCGGATGGTGGAGTATGCTGCGCCCTATTGTTCTGCTAACACTGCATTTACGGCGATAGCCGGCATATGCCCAGTGTGATCGCGCATTCGCCACATTCCACTCGCCGGCCAATTTGCGATCCTTGCAAGGAAAAGAGCATGAAGCGATTTCTCTACACCCCATGGCCTACAACGCATCATCTCATAGCGATGGCAAGGCGGAATTTGGCACCGGCGGGGCTTTTGTTGGCGACGGTTGTAGTTTTCTGTGGCATCACATGGGCACGCCTGCATCACGGAACGGGCGAGCTCTTCGTGTCAGACGGATACTTCTATTATGCCTACATGCCCACCTGGTGGATTGACCATGATCTCGATTTCACCAATCAATACCGGCATTTGCCCCAGATGGCCGCCATCGCCGATCACGAACCCACGCCCACGGGCTGTCCAAGCAACCATTGGCCCATCGGGGTGGCGGTGCTATTGTCCCCGGCGTGGCTCTTGGTGCGGGCATTAACTCTTGGCCGCGGCAGCGGCTGGGAACTTTACTATCAGGTGCCGGTGTACTTATTGGCATTTGTATACGGGTTGCTTGGCGTGGCACTCACGTATCTTTTGCTCTGCAGGTTCTTTCCCCGCCGCACGGCACTCCTTACTGCATTGGCTATGGGCGGCGCTACGCCGCTTACCGCATACATCTTCTTTGAGCCGGACTTCTCCCATGGTATATCGGCCTTTGCCGTAAGCGCAGTCGCGCTGGGCACCGTGTGGGCTGCCGGCGCGCCTAGCCTCCGCAGAATGGCTGCTCTAGGTGTCCTGCTGGGTGTCGCCATGCTAGTGCGTCCGCAGAACGCATTAATGGCTGCGTTCATCGTGATCATGCTGGGTCGCCGTCCCCTTCGGGAGTACGCGATCCTGCTGCTTTGTACGGCCACAGTGTTCTTTGCACAAAGCTACACGTGGCACTCCATGTACGGCTTCTGGATTGGCGTTCCCAATGGGCAGTGGTATAAAGACGGCCGCGGTTTCATGTGGTGGACCAATCCCCGTTTCGGCCTGTTTGCCTTTTCACCACACCGAGGCCTTTTTCCCTGGGCTCCGGTTCTCCTCGTGGCCCTGCCGGGTCTTGCCTTGGTGCCCGTGCATGCACGGCGATTGGCCTTGGCCGCTGCTCTGGTGATTGCCGGGGAGATGTACGTGAATTCCGCTGTGCGAACACTCTGGACGGATGGCGATTTCGGGCAGCGCAAGATGGCGGATTATGTACCCCTTCTGGCAATTGGCTTCGCAGGAGCATGGCAATGGGCGCAGCAGCGTCTTACGGCTCGGCGGCTGCTGGCAGCGTTCTCCATCGCATGCCTGTGCTTTAACTGGCTGCTGGCGCTCCGATTGTACAGTCATGACCTGCCAGAGCAAATAGGCATGCGGGAGCTCTATGCAGACACTTTTGCCTTTCCCGCGCGAGGCATTACCCATCGCCTCACCGCCGTAATCAACATCCATCCACCAAATTAGCCCATGTGTGGCATCTGCGGCATTATTTATAAGGATCCCCAAGCCCACGCGGAGGAGCACATCCGCGCCATGAACGCGCGCATCCGCCATCGGGGTCCCGACGATGAGGGCTTTGGCTTCAGCCCGCCTGCTGCCATCGCCATGCGCCGCCTCTCAATTATTGACCTTGCCGGCGGCCACCAACCCATCTACAATGAGGACGCTTCGTGCTCCATCGTCTTCAACGGGGAGATCTATAACTATCGGGAACTGCGCCAAGAGTTATGCGCCTTTGGGCACCGCTTCACCACGAATACGGATACGGAGGTGATCCTTCACGGCTTCGAGCAATGGGGCGAGGATTGCGTGAACCACCTGAATGGCATGTTTGCCTTTGCCATTTGGAATGCGCGCACGCAAGAACTTTTCTTGGCCCGTGATCCGGTAGGCATCAAACCGCTGTACCTCTACGAGGATGCCCGGCGCCTTCTCTTTGCCAGCGAAATCAAGTCTCTTCTCGCTGCCGGAGGCATTCCGCGTGAAGTAGATCCCGTAGCGCTGCACCACTATCTCTCCTTCCTTTATGTGCCTCCCCCGCGCACCATGCTCCGAGGCATCACGAACCTGCCTCCTGGCCACTGGGCTCGATGGCGCAACGGTTCGCTCAAAATGCAAGAATATTGGGCCGGGCCGCGGGCAGCTTTCGGTCCGGAACCGGTTGAGCACGTGTCTCCACAGGCGGTCCTTGAGCAGTTGCGCCTCGCCGTCCGACGGCATCTCATCGCCGATGTACCCGTCGGTTGCCTCCTTTCCGGTGGAATTGATAGCAGTGCAGTCGCTGCCATCATGGCCCAAGAGGTGGGGCCCGGCTTCAAGACGTTTACGGCAGGCTTCCCGGGCGCCGGCATTTATGACGAACGCGTCTATGCACGTTCCGTGGCCGAGCATGTGGGGAGCGATCACATGGAGGTTGAGATCACTCCTTCGGCCGTGGAACTCCTTCCCCGCATCGTGTGGCATCTGGATGAGCCTCTGGCCGATGCTTCGGTGATCCCCAATTACCTCGTTTGCCAGTTGGCCGCATCCCAAGTGAAGGTGGCCCTCTCAGGCATCGGTGGGGATGAGGCCTTCGGAGGATACCGGCGTTATTTCGCCACCAGTCTATCGGGAATGTGGAGCCACATGCCCCCAGCTCTCATGCGGTCGGCGATTTCGGTTGCTACCCGGGTAGTGCCGATTTCGGGCGACAATCCCGTTGGCGAGCGACTCCGCCTGGCCCAAAAATTCTTCAATCATGTGGAGTTGGATCCCGAAACGCGGTATCTCGCCTGGAATGCCTTCTTCACCAACGACATGAAGCAACAGCTCTACAGCCAGGGAATGAATGATGGACTGCCCGATTCCCTGCAAGAGGCCCGGCAGTGGTTCCGAAGAGTTCCCGACGGCAGTCTAACTCGCCGCGCCATGTACGTGGACCTGAAAACCTACTTGCCTGGGGACCCTCTCCTCCTGGCCGATAAGCTATCCATGGCGCACAGCTTAGAGTTACGCGTGCCTTTCCTAGATCGCGAGCTCTTAGAGTTTGCCTCTGGCATCCCCGGCCGCCAACACCTTACCGGCAAGGAAACGAAGAGCCTTTTACGTGCAGCCGTTCGGGAATTGCTTCCTCCGGAGATCTTGCGGCGCCCCAAGCGCGGATTTGGCACGCCGATTGACATATGGCTTCGTATGCATCTGCGCCCCATGATGTTGGATTTACTCTCGGAGCGTGCACTGAAAGCACGAGGTTGGTTCAACCCCGCATACGTGGCGGGAATGATCCGCGCCCACCAAGAAGGCGCAAGCGATTACAGCCAGCACCTATGGGCGCTTCTAATCTTCGAGATCTGGCAGCACCAATTCGTGGACGGCGAAGAGGTGGCGGAAGGAACATAGCACCCTTGGCAGGTATCGTGCGGGACAAGGGGCGGCGGCCATGGATCCAGTTTCCGACGGGCATCCACCCAGGCGAAGCTCCGCGCGCAGCCGATTGAGTGCTTGCTGTGCTCCACAGGGTGCGCGGTGATGACCGCCTTCGCGAACGATGCAGGAGATACGTGGAAGCCAATTACACTTGGCCCTCGGTGGTGGACCGCCTAGAGCATCTATTGGCAGCGTTGGCAGACCATGCCACAGTCTGAGCGCGAATCGCAACGCATGCCCCTGCGCATCCTAATTCCGGCCGATGTAGACCCGGTAGAGGTCATCGGGGGAGCCGAGCGCGCACTCAGCGCCGAGGCAATGGAACTCGCCCGGCGCGGTCACCACGTGACGGTGCTCACCCGTGCCTTGGATGCCACCCTGCCCCAGCAGCAAGAGTGGGATGGCTACCGCATCGTGCGCTTCCCTGCACCTGCGGGCAAGGGTATCCGCGCACTCTTGGCTACCCTCACCGCAGCCCGCAAGGCTTTCGAGGCCCAGTTGAATGGCGACACCCCGCACATTCTCTATCCGCAGCAGCCCATCGTGGGGGCGGGGGTTCTTCAGTCCGCTTTGGCATCCCCTATTCCAGCCGTGTATTGCTTCCATTCACCGTGGAGCGAGGAGTACCGTATCCGGGCACTGGAACGACGGGCACCGTTGGCCGACCCACGTTTCTCCCGATCTACACTCTTGGAGCGCATCAATATCGAACTCAGGCGCCGATTAGAAGGCGCCGCGGTTCACCGATGCGCACGGGCGCGTGTGATGTCCTACTTTATGGGGAACGAGTGTCATCGCATCCATCACGTGCCCCAAGAACGCATTGTGCGAATTCCGGCAGGTGTGGATATCCACAGATTCGCGCCTCCTGTAGACCGGGAAGCCATTCGGCAGCGTCTTGGAGTGGACCCAGACCAGATCCTGCTGTTCACGGTCCGCAACCTGGTGCCCCGTATGGGATTGGGGAATCTGCTGGAGGCTGTGGCGCATGTCCTCAAGCATCGGCCCAACGTCATATGCATCATCGGAGGCAAAGGCCCCTTGGAGGCTGCTCTGCGCGAACGGGCCCAAGAGTTGCACCTTCAGGACAGGGTACGCTTCGCAGGCTTCATCCCCGAGGCAGATCTCCCCGCATATTACGGCGCTGCAGACCTCTTCGTCCTTCCCACGACCGCGCTTGAAGGCTTCGGTCTGGTCACTGTGGAGGCTATGGCGTGCGGCACCCCCGCTGTGGGGACACCGCTGGCTGCCACGCCCGAGATCCTGAGGGGCCTGGATGAACGCCTCCTTCTTCCCAGTGCAGACCCCGAACCCATGGCCCAGGGCATCCTCCAGGCCTTGGACATCGTGGCCGGCTCCGGCGAATGGCGCCAGCGCGCCCGTGCCTATGTGGAGGAGAATTACGCCTGGCCGGGAGTAGTAGAACGGCTGGAGGCATTGTTTTACTCCGTAGTGGGTGAAAGTCGGTGACACACCCCACACCGGTGACGATCCTTCATATTATCACGCGGATGGTGAAGGGAGGAGCGCAGGAGAACACCTTAGCCACCGTGCTCAAGGTGGATCCCACAAGGTATCGTTCCATCCTCGCAACGGGCCCGTCGGAAGGCCCGGAAGGATCACTCGTGGATCGCGCCCGGGAGCAGGGTGCAGATCTTAGGCTGGTGCCTAGCCTCGTGCGAGAGGTAGCGCCTGTTCAGGATCTGAGGGCACTCAAACACCTTATCGCCATCATCCGGAAGGAACACCCCATTATCGTCCATACGCACACATCCAAAGCCGGCGTCCTGGGCCGAATAGCCGCCCGCATGTGCCGCGTCCCCATCATCGTTCATACACCCCATGGGCACGTGTTCCACGGTTACTACAGTCGCCCGGTTACACGCGCCTTCATTACCGTGGAGCGCTTCTGTGCCCGTTTCACCAACAGATTGGTGATGCTAACCCAGAATGAATTGCAGGACCATGTGAAGGTGGGCATTGCCCCGGCGGATCGGTTTGTGGTGATCCACAGCGGTGTGGACTTCACCCCATTCGAGGGAGCACCGCTGTCCCGCGGCCGCCTCCGCGATGAGTTTGGCATTCCTCCCCACGCGCCCATTATAGGCACAGTCGGACGCCTAGTACCTGTAAAAGGCCAAAAGCATTTGATTGCCGCGCTTCCCGCTATTCTTCAAAAGGTACCCAATGTTCATATTGTGCTTGTGGGCGACGGCCCGCTTCGCGAGGAGCTGGCGGCGCAAGCAACCGAACTTGGCCTCGCGGCCAATGTACACTTCACCGGTCTTCGTGAGGATGTTGCAGCATGCCTTGCCGATTTCGACCTGTTCGTACTTCCCTCCCTCAATGAGGGCATGGGCCGCGTGATCGTAGAGGCCATGGCCATGCGCCTGCCCGTAGTAGCGACGGACGTCAGCGGCATCCGTGACCTGGTAGTTCATGAGCGAAACGGCCTAAGGGTGCCCGCCGGGGACGCACAAGCCCTGGCCTGTGCATGCATCCGCGTACTATCCGATAATGAATTGGCGCGAAGATTTGGGGAAGAAGGGTACCACACGGTCGTTCCCGCATACAGCGAGTCCCAGATGATCGCGCGCATCGAAGCGCTCTATAGCGAACTGCTGGCCGAGCACGAAAGGAAGCGAGCAGCGTAGTCAGCACATCGCTGGGCACTCATGCAACACGAGAAGGAGGTTCCATCTTGAAAGCACTGATTACCGGCGGCGCGGGATACATCGGCTCTAATCTTGCCGATGCACTCCTAGAGCGCGGCGATGAGGTCATCGTGATTGACGACCTCTCCACGGGCAGCATTCAAAACATCCAACACAACTTGGGCAATCCGCGTTTCCGCTTCATCAACGACGATATCCTCAACAGCCATGTGATGGAGAGCCTGGTTGCAGAAGCAGACCGCGTATTTCATCTGGCGGCAGCCGTAGGCGTCAAGTATATCGTAGACGATCCCCTCCGCACCATTTTGATCAACGTGCGCGGCACCGAGAACGTCCTCATGCTCGCCTACCGATACTGGAAGCGCACGGTGATTGCTTCAACCAGCGAAGTGTACGGCAAGTCCACCGGAGGAGATCTGAGCGAAGATGCGGACCGAGTACTGGGTCCCACTACGATCAATCGGTGGTCGTATTCGGCTTCCAAGGCCGTGGACGAACATTTTGCCTACGCCTTCCACCAAAAGGGACTGCCTGTGTCCATTGTGCGCTACTTTAACTCCTTCGGTCCCCGCGTGAACGAGGCAGGGTACGGCAGCGTCATTGCCAACTTCATCCGGCAGGCACTCGCAGGGGATCCCATAACCGTGCACGGAGATGGAAGTCAACGGCGCTGTTTCACCTTCGTTCGAGACACGGTTCGGGGCACCATCCTTGCCGCCGAAAAGCCCGAGGCCATCGGTGAAGCCTTCAACATCGGCAGCCACAACGAGATCACCATCCTTGAGCTCGCCCACCTCATCAAACGGCTCACAGGCTCATCCTCCAACATCGTTACAATCCCGTATCAGGATTACTACGGCCAGAGTTATGAGGACACTCCGCGCCGCCGGCCGGATATTCGCAAGGCACAGCGGCTCCTAGGCTTTACTGCCCAATACGGGCTCGAGGAAGGCCTCAAGGAAACGATCGCCTGGTGCCGCGAACACTACTCCGTGGCCCGGAATAATCGAACCGGCAAAGGCACGTAAATCTGGAGGGAACAAATCCCGGGAATACACGTTCAAAGAAACAGATGGAACATACCACCAACAACGATTGCCTCCTTGCCAACCGTACGCTCCTCGTCATCTCACCCCACGCCGATGACGAGACCTTCGGGTGCGCAGGGACTATCGCGAAAGCAAAAGCTCTAGGAAGCCGTGTCTTCCTTATCTACGTATCCGTGGCGAACCTTCAGCACTATAGCGCAGAATACGCCCAAGTGGAGGGAACCACGCGTGCATCCGAGCTGGAAGAAGCATGCCGAGTGATGGGAGTGGACGCTTACGAGATCCTCTACAAGGATGAGTACACCCATCTGCGCGTGGATGCCATCCCACGTAGAGACCTGATGGCTAAGATCGAACGGGATGCCGATCTGGCCATAGACCGCGTTAAGCCCGATGTGCTCCTGCTGCCGGCTGTGTCGTTCAATCAAGATCATGAAGCCATCTTCTACGCGGGGTTTGCGGCCTGTCGGCCCCATCTTCCCCAGGATAAGCCCTTCGTGAAGCTCGTGCTCACCTACGACCAGCCGCAGCTAGCGTGGAACCACACGCCCTTCCACCCTAACTTTTACGTGGATATCACCGAGTATCTTGATGTTAAGCTCAAGGCGCATGCCTGTCATCGCTCACAACTGCGCCCGGAACCTAGCCATGCGAGCCTTGCAAACTTGGAGCGCATCGCCCGCGTGCGGGGCAGTGAAGTGTCGGTAGGTGCGGCAGAAGCGTTCTATTGCCATCGCTGCCTGGTGGGATAGCGACGCGGCATACATCCGGAAACCGCTCGCCCACAATGGCAAGTTCAACAGAATAATGGGCATTCCATAAAAATCCGGCAATGCCCGCAGGCCATCATGGCACGTTTTATGCAATCATGGTGGAGTGCAAGTGTCGCGCCATCCGCCGGATCGGAGCGCGTCCCTTCTGCCACCGTAGCAGAGTAGGAGTTCCGTAACTTTGATGAACGAAAGACCTTCAGCCAGCGTGTCCTTTGGGAATTACGTAGACATTCTTCGTAGGCGGCTCTGGACGGCCGTGAACACGTTCGTGGTTGCCACCACGGTGGGTGTGGTGGCAACGTTCCTGGCTGCATCCACGTACCAGACGCGCGCGCGTATCCTGGTGAACCCCCTGTCGGGAACACGGGAAAACAGCGTCCAGTCCGGTATGCTCAACGTGGATCCACCGGATTCGCTGGACACCCAAGTACAGCTTCTACAGAACCCCTCGTTTCTCGCTGATGCCTTCCAGCGTGTAGGCATCTCGCCTAAGGACACCCTTACCCACGTTATGGTGAGCCAAGTAGGCACCACGAATCTCATAGACATCGTGGTGGAAGGGAGCGATCCCAAAACGTTGGCTAAATTGGCCAATACCATGGCGGAGATGCACCTGCAGCGCGAGCAGGACGCAATGACTGCCCGCCTCAGCAAAACCGAGGATTACCTGAACTCCGAAACCAAACGTGCCCTCACCAGCGTAGGCATCGCCGAGCGCAAATTGGCGGAGTACAAGCGGTTGCATCCGGAGGTGGCAGCGTTGGATAACCCCGGGGACACTACTCAGCGAGACATCGCCCAGATCCAAGGGCAACTCCGCGCTAATGAATTCGCCATCGCCCAGCTTAAGCGGCGCATTGCCGACGCCCGCCGCAGATTGGCCCAAATGCCCGACACGATCACGCGCACGGTAACAGAACCCAACAAAGCACTGGACGACGCTACGGCAAGCCTGAATAAGCTGAACGAGAAGCGCAATCAGCTCCTTAAGATTTATCCCCCGGCAAACCCAAAAGTGCGAGCCCTGGATAGCCAGATCGCGGATCTGCAGGATTCCATCAGCGGTCAGCCCAAGGTGATCACGCGCACCTTCACCCAAGATAACACGGACAAGGCCACGCTCCAGAACAGCATAAGCCAGATGGAAATGCAGCTTTCCGACGCAGAAGGAACGCGCCTGAGCCTTATGCAGCAAGCGCGAACGCTTTCCGCCGGCGCAGCCACCCCGAAACCGGCCCTCTCCGGTGTTCTCGATTCGACCTACCTCTCACTCCAGCGTGATTTGGACACCGCCACCAAGCAATACATGCTCTTCCACGACAAACTTCAGGACGTGCAGATCCTCCAGCGGGCGAGGCCCCCTGTGGGACGCATCGTGGAACAGGCCCAGGTGCCGCTTATTCCCGTACGCCCACAGCGAGGGTTCCTTGTGGCTGCCTCAATCTTGGCTGCCATCGTGCTAAGCCTGAGTGTCGTCTTCCTGTTGGAGTACTTTGACGATAGCCTGAAGTGGCCGGAAGAGCTAGAGTGGTACACCGGCCTCTCCATCCTGGGATACAGCCCCACCATCGAAGACAAGAGTAAGCTCCTGATCACGCAGGATGCGGCATACTCGATCACCGCCGAGCGGTACCGCGTCCTTCGGGCCAACATTCACTTCGCCACGGTGGACACCCCCATGCACTCCCTGCTGGTCACGAGCGCCATCGGGGGCGAAGGAAAGTCCCTCGTTGCGGCCAATCTGGCCACAGCCTTCGCATTGGAGGGGCGCCGTGTCATCCTGATTGACGCCGACATGCGCAAGCCCACATGCCACACGACACTGGGCCGGCCTCAATCGCCCGGCCTGAGCGAACTGCTGGATGGAGACGCCAGCCTCAAGGAGTGCGTGCAAGAGACCGATACCCCCAACCTATTCTTTATTGCAGCAGGCAAGCCGCGCGGTAATCCTGCAGAGGTCATCGGAAGCCGCCTGATGGATATGCTCCTCTCGGAGCTTAAGCCGTACTGCGACCTCATTATCGTGGATGCACCTCCTTGCCTTGCCGTAGCCGACGCACCGCTCCTGGCGGCTAAGACGGATGCCACGCTCCTGGTGGTGGATTTCAGCCGGGCCAAGCGGCATATCATACGCCAGGCCACAACGGTACTGGCCAGGGCGCGCGCCAAAGTGATCGGCGCTGTGCTCAACCGCGTGGATAACCAACGCAGGTCCAGCTACTACGGATACGGGTACTATTACTATCAGTATCCCGCCATCCCGGCGCCCCAGGAGGAGCACAAGGAACCCAATGGATCCGGTCACCGCAACGGATCGGCGGCGCAACTCACAGATGCTACGGAGGCTCTGGGATCCCTGCCGGATCGTCCCTTCGGTTCCGATCGGCCAAACCGATCCTGACGCAAGCCCTCCAAATTATCCCGTGGGATATCCGATGAACACGCTTCACCGCAATCCATGCATCCCGTGCCTCAAGCCCGGGGCAGCCTTTGCTGCGGCGCTCCTATGCCTCGCGTCGCTTACCGGATGCGGGGGACCGGAGCCCGACTGGCCGGACATGGCGTACCTCACCCGCGATGCCGCGCCGCTTAAGAGCAACGCTTCCTTCTTCCCCCTCGCCGTAGGCAATCGCTGGGTGTACCGAATGCAGGCCCTTGGTCACACAGGGTCCCTCGTCATCGCCATTACGGGAACCAAACGCGTGGGCAATGTGGTGGGGTTTGTTATGACCTCCTTTCTGAAAGGCAAACCCGTTCAGAGTGAGGTGTACGCGGTATTGGGCCACCAGGTGATGCGACTGGCAACGGGCAGCCAGGCGGATGTGCAGATCGTCCCCCCTGCCCCCATGATGAGAACGCCTCCGAACGACGGCGACACGTATGACTGGCACGGCCGCTTTCTTTTCCCCACAGGGCCGGTCATAGGAGACCTTTCCGCAGAGGTCACGGGTCCGGAGTTGGTGGATACGCCCGCCGGCAGCTTCCGAACATATCGGCTGGACACGGTCACTAAGGTACGGGTTCCCGGCAGCCAGGGCAAGGCCCTCATCAGCGTTTGGTTGGCCCCCGGCGTGGGTATGGTGAAGCAGGAACTGGAGATTGAGGGAAAGGGTGTCACGTCGGTGCTACAAAGCTACCGCGTGCGCTAACCTCGTTCCGCTGCGACGCCCTGCTTCCACCCCTCTTTCATTTGGGACGGACGTGGTTCCGGCAGTGCATGCCCAGATTCGGAGGGCAACCACCCGGTAATCCCATCCGAACCATAACACCAAAAGAAGGCCCGTCTGGATAAGATCCAGACGGGCCTTGCACCTTTCCACCTGGCCCGCTCCACTAGCCACTAGTGACTAGTGACTAGTTTTGCGCCTAACTTGCGCTCACGTACACGATCCCTATGTTACTGGACCGGGTGAAGGTCACATCGCCTGACGGCGCGTGAACGGTAATCGTGAGACTGCCCTGCAATGGGTTGGACGTGTTTGGCGTAAACGTCACCGTAACGTTCACAGAACTCCCGTTCCACATGCTGGTTCCATTGAACACGACGCTGGAACCCGACCAGGAAGGAGCACCGACGTAGGCGTTGATATCCAATACCTTCTGCCAGCTACTGTTGTACATGGCCACCGCTAGAATGGCCTGTGAGCCACGGGAGACGTCGTAATAAGCGTATGCCGTCACGAGGTAATTACCAGCTCTTTCTCCTGGGCTTACGTACGTGGACGCATAAGCCATTACCTTGCCCGGCGCGGTTCCAGCCCCTGCGGCCGTCACCGCTCCCAGCATCACTGCGGCAAGGCCTACCTTTGCCGCCCATTTGGAAATCATCCTAGAACCTCCGATCGTTGGTATCCGTAGTACCTGCCCGCCCCCTTTCCGTCCTTTCCGTCCCCGGTTTACACGGAAACTAGACCTACACCGCGCCAGGAGAACTTCACAGCGCGGAAAGGGACGAAGCAAGTGAAGTTGTTTCGCCGCCCGTGTCCCCAGAGGGGCCCACGCGGCTATGGGTTTGTGCCATAATCTCCCTAGAATCCCGCACCGGTATTTCGCGCGGTTTACGGGCCGGCGGGCAGGATCGGCGCGTAGCCCCAAAAAAGTTTTTTCGCCAAGGGCGGCCCAACCCGCACTTTGGCACACTTCTTGCAGTAAGGGATAAGTGGTAAGGCTTGAAGCCTCCCTAACCTTGAACAGGCCAGGCGCTACGGAAGGCACAGGTGGATGGAAGCGCGGCCATGAAGTGCGGCACACGGACGTGAACGGGGGTATTCTTTGAGAGAAAGCGAAGGAGCGAAAAAAGTTTTTTCGCCAAGGGTGCCCGAACCCGCACTTTGGCACACTTCTTGCAGTAAGGGATAAGTGGGTAAGGCAAGTGCCGAGCCAATCTGCGCATCGGAACCGTTCGGTGCGCACAGAACGAACAAAGGAGGAACGGTTATGCGGTTCAATGTTCATGCGTCGCGCCGTGCCCGCTGGGGGCCAATAGCTGTGCTGCTGGCGGCCGTCTGCGTATTCGGTACGGCTGCGACACGGAGTGCGGCCCACTCCATCATTCCCACCTTGAAGGGAGTGTTCCCGTTGGGTGGCGGGGTTTACGCATGGGTGTACGAGCTGGATTTGAGCAAAAATAGCAAGGTGACGCAAGAGTCCGGCTTCGGAGACTTCTTCGAGCAGGCGGATCTGTTCTACGCCCAGTACGACCTCACCAACACATTGGGAACGATCACGACTACGCCGAACACTTCGTGGGGCATTGGTGCGGCTACCGACATGGCGTCCGGCTGGTCGGCAAGTTGGCTGCCTGCGCCTTTCCCGGTCCCCAACGCGGGAATCCCGCCGACGATTACGCCGGGCATATTCAGCCAGATCACAGCGTTCGTGCAATGGAACGGCAGCGGGGCAATCGATGGTGGTAGCTCCGGCGTCTACCTCGGCGATTACGCCTTCAAGTCCCTCTCCGATGGCACAAAGTGGAAGACGGGCGCGTACGCCGCGCGGGACCATTATTACAACTTCAGCAACCTTGGCGACCCGAACAATAATTCGTTGCAGGGCAACAACGGGACAACCACTGTCCCCGGGCCGGTCCCCGTGTCCGGAGCGCATACCGCGGTGATCGGGCTCTTCGGGTCCACCCTCTTCCTGCTCCGCATGCGCAAGCGCGCCTGATTGGGGCCGCCGATCAGGCTCGTGCATCGCAAGCTAAAGATGCAGCCACTGGTCCAACCGCTGGTACAGGGGCGGACCGGTGGCCCTCTTTTTGCCCGGGAAGGAACCCGCCTCCCCAACACAGAATTGCATAGCGCGTGTGGGCACGCGCCAC
>Ga0078972_1009445_pt1 | contig 13943 bp, 13 predicted proteins | sample YelNatPaOPGAMG01_FD_67568 | JGI IMG/M metagenome (GOLD analysis project Ga0078972, IMG submission 67568) | Hot spring thermophilic microbial communities from Obsidian Pool, Yellowstone National Park, USA - OP-RAMG-01 (SPADES assembly) (version 2) | ecosystem: Environmental > Aquatic > Thermal...
CCTCCCAGCTATTGTCTTCCTGCTGGGTATTGCTTGGCCCAGGATGAAGATTTCAAGCATTAAGGCTTCTCTCTCCTCAGAGGTCCCGTATGCTGCAGCCTACACCGCGGTGATGTCGACGGGAGGGATTTCCCCGTACGTGAGCATAATGAGGCTTTCACGCGTCCCTCTTCTCCCCACTTTCTCAGAGACGGCTAAGCTTCTCGACATCATGGTTAGGGGTCTTGGCTACGATCCTGTTACAGCTTTGGAGGAGATTGGTAAGAAGCTTCCATCGAAGGAGTTCAGGGAGCTCCTCCTAGGCTATGCCTCGACCCTTAAGACTGGTGGGGACGTTGTCCACTATCTTCTCCGTAGGACTGAGCTCCTGTTCCAGGAGAGGCTTGAGAACCTTAAGCTCATCGGCGGGAGGCTTGGACAGCTTATGGAGGTCTACATCGTTTTCGCGATACTCCTGCTGCTCGGCATATACACTATTTACGCTGTCCAGATGTCTATAGGGGAGCTTGTAGCCGGGGCCGGCGGCGGAATATTCGGGAACATAATGTCATTCGTATTGTTCAGCTACGCTTTCCTACCGTTCTTCTCACTCCTGTTCCTCTGGCTTATAGACGTTGTTCAGCCGAAGTACCCGATGGAGGACAATTCTCCATACATTGTTTTCGCCGCCACGGCCACGCCCATAATGGCTCTGCTAGTACCCGGGTTCTGCGTCTCATTCATGTTCCCCGGCTTGAGGGACATCCCGCCTTTCAACTTTCTAAGCGGCTTCATAGTCTGGCTTACAGAGTATTTGAAGCTTGAACACGGCTACGAGGCCTCGATAGGGCTTATCCTAGCCTTGTCCTTCGCCTCAATCCCCGTGGTGGCCTACAGGATGTACATTAATTTCAAGGAGAGGGGTATGGATACTGGTTTCGCAGGCTTCCTCAGGGATCTTGTGGAGATTAGGAAGTCTGGGCTAAGCCCTGAGAAATGCATAATATCGCTCTCTGAGAGGAACTACGGGAGTCTTTCAAAGCATATTAAGACGATGGCTACGCAGATCTCGTGGGGGATAAGCCACGCTGAAATATATAAGACGTTCTCAAAGAAGGTTAGGGCCTGGCTTACGAAGATAAGCATGTTCCTGCTTCTCGACGCTATCGAGGTCGGTGGAGGCACTCCTGAGACTCTTGAGACCCTGGCGAGGTTCAACGAGTCTATAATACTCATGGAGAAGGAGAAGAGGTCTGAGCTAAAGCCGCTTCTCATGATACCCTACATAGGTACTGGTGTGCTGGTCGTAACCGTCATAGCCCTCTTAACGTTCTTCAGATCCATGCTGCTTATGGCTGGACGCTCAATGGCTTTCGCAGACATGGTTCAGCTCCTCCTTCCACCAGTCATCATACACGTCTACATGATGGGGATGGTGGGGGGCAAGATCGCCTACGGGGAGACTTCCTCAGGCTTCTTCCACGCCCTAATGCTCCTAGTATTCACCCTGGCGACGATAGTGCTGGCGCCATACTATTCCTTCGCCCCAGTGCCGACTGGCGGTGGTACCATTGGCTAGTTTTAGGCTCGACAGGAGGGGTGTTTCAGAGGTTGTGGCCACTGTCATGCTTGTAACCGTGACGCTTGGAATGATTGTCGGCGGAGTTTTCTTCGCCCAGCTGAACCTCTCGATGCAGGCTCAGGCCACGGAGTTTGAAAACGGTAAGGCGAGCATAATCAGCCTAGCCCAGATGATAGAGGGGATGAGCCTTGTGAAGGGTGAGGCTGGATACGTGAGGTTTTCAATAAGCAGCGGCGGCCTCTCTCTGGTTCCGGGGACGGAGCGGCTCAGAATAATTATTGACGATGAGCGTGGCGGCTCTGCCACTGTCTTCGAGGATAATGTTAACCTTGTTAAGTTCAGGGGCGGGGGAGGCGTCTCCTCGCTGGACTTCCAGATTCTAAAGGGTGTTTCAAACGCTCTTCCAACAGACTACCTGATAGTGAGGCCCGGCAGATCAGCCCCCTTGGGATGGGTCTATTTGAAGCGTGAAAACGGTGCTTGGGTCATAATGGATTTCGGAAGGGTCAGGGTTGTGCCCTCAGGAGTGATTCAGGTCACGAGGGATGGGAAGAACTGGGAGCCCGTTAGCGTGGTTGAGATAACCTACGTCAGGATTGTCTACGGGACGTTCAGCGGGAGCAATGTTTACGATGTTTGCGCGAAGGTTGTGAACATTACTACAACGGTTATGAAGTACCCGGATTCTCCAAGCATCACCGTGACTGTTGAAAGAGGAGAACACTCTGAGCAGTACAGCGTTGGGGAGCAGGGGGGTAACGGTACGATAGTCTTCCTCAACATTGTCGACGTCGAGCTTTCAGTAAGGTGAGAGCATGCCTTCAACACCCTTTGAAACAGTGATTCTGACAACAGCCTTCTACGGCGTCATGCTGATATCACTATTAATGTTTTCAGTGCTTTACCAGTGGGTTATGGTTGACTCCCTCAGGATAAGGCTTGGAGAGATGGCGAACCAGGTGGCTTACGAGGTTACCGGCCTGTACGCGATGTGCCAGAAGCCGAGGAACAACGTGGACCTTTTCAAGCCCATCAACATGCCTGCCTCAGTGTCGGAGCAGGGCTACGCGATCGAGTTTAAACAGCTTAACGGGGTTTGGCATGTTGTCGCCTACCTTGAGAGCAACAGGGCTGTAAACGCCTCCTCACCGTTGTGGAGCGAGCCTGGCGGCGAGGTCTTCGTAGAAACCGGTTCAGGCGTCTTCCCAGTGGGCACCTACCTCGTAACCTACAGCGGCGTCCTCCACTCTGGGCAGAGGAACCCCGTGGTTTGGGCCAGGCGGATTGACGGAACAATAACCGTTGGCTTAGGCTGGGTTAGTGGAGGCGGGTGATTAATGCACGTTACCATCGACAACATGTTTGCCTTCCTCATCCTCCTACTCATACTCGTGACCTTCATGGGCTACATCGTTCCCTCAGCATACCTTTCCTTCACAACCGTTAAGGAGCACCAGCTGGAGGAGGTTGCTCAAGCAATCATGGATAAGGTTCTCCTGAGCCCAGGAATACCTGAGGACTGGGGAGACATACTTAGGGTTGAGAACAGCAGCCAGCTCTCCGCCTTCGGGCTTCAGAAGGCTGGCGGGGAGCCTTACGAGCTCGACATGGATAAGGTTCTCAGGATTATTAACACGGGCGGGGAGCAGCTGCCTGAAACCGTTCAGATAGACCCTTGGACGATAGCTAGGCTTCTCGGCATTGAGAAAAAGTACGGCTTGAGCATACGCATAGTCCCTGCTCTAAACATGAGTGCGAAGCCCCTGTCCTACTATGATTTAAAGGGGGGCGTTACGGTTCCAAGCGTCATCAAAGTTACTGTTAAGACCCCGGAGGGTAGGCCGGCGATAAGCGCGAACGTCACAGGGATCTACGTGCTCATGATTATTCAGAAGGAGGGGGGTGAGGATGTCTGCTACGTGGACTATGTTGATAGAACGAGCGTCGCAAACGTTGATGGTTGCGCGACGATTGATTTCACGGACTTTCTTGAGGATGCTAAAACCCGGGTTGGTAATCTGCAGAGGAGTTTCTCGGCAGCAATAATCTACGCTGACTATTATGGGATTAGGGCGGTTAACTCCTCCCTACTCGGGGAGACTGATGTTCTCCAAGGGTCGACCGTGGATGACTACCTTATAGTGAGGTTCCCAGAGGGAGGAGCCTACATACCTGGTGCGAGGCATTTGAGGAACCAGACTGCCTTAGCTAACCCCCCCTACTACGTTTACCTCAGCAAGCTTCTAAACGAGACCAACGGGGAGTCAGGCATGGTTGTGAACAGGGGTGCTAAAGACTACCGCGTATACAGGGTTTCCAACACTATTGACGAGGACGTTGCGTTCATAATGATGCCTGTTAAGTATCTTGGGAGATACTACGTTGTCAACTTCCGCAGACCGCCTTCCACAATCATATGTCAAATGGGCATGGCTGGGGGGAATATTAAGACAAGCGTCCTCAGAAGGATGGTTAGGATAGGCTCCTTCCACTATGTTTTCGAGGTCAGGGTCTGGAGGTGGGGTGAATGATCGACAACAAGGGTCAGATGAGGATTGTCGAGGCGCTTCTGGCGAGCGGCATAATCGCGGTGGCGATGTGGAGCATGATAAACCTCACCAGGGTTCCTGACCCGTATGGCGCTAAGGTTAAAAGCGAGACGGAGAAATACTGCTACGATTTCCTGATGAGCCTGGCTGACAGGGAGGTTTTCGACGAGGTTATTTTCAACTCGACCGGCGTGAGGCAGGGCTGGGAGGGCTTGATGAAGAACGTTTTAAACGCTCTTCTCCCCGCGAACACTCTCTACAACATGACTGTCTACAACATGAGCCGGAAGGGGGATGTTGTAGAGGCTAAGCCGCTTGGTGGAAGCATTTTCAACGCTTCACCCGATGACTTCAGGCTTGCGAAGGAGGCTGCTGGAGCCGACATAACTTACACTACGCGGGGAAGATGGGTTTTGAAGATTCACCTTGAGCTAGCGAAGAGGTGGTGATGATGAGCCGCTTAAGCCGGAATAGGGGTCAGGTCATACTTGTGATGAGCATCACGCTTATAACGATTATCCTGCTAGTTTCAACAATAATATACTTGACCTCTACTCAACACTTGTTCTTCAACTATAATCCGAGCAGGGAGATCGTGATGAGCATAGACTCTGACTTCAACAGGGTCCTCACCAGGATACTTGCGAACGCTACAGCAACCTACAACATGACTTCTGAAATGGATTCGCCGAGGAGGAACGCGAGCCTGACTTTCACGTATTGGACTATCTCGACTCAGGCTGCTTACACTGGCAAGGGCCTGAACATTCAGACGCAGATGATAGACGACCCTGTGCAGGAGGCGAAGAGCATAATGCTGACCCTGTACAACCTGACTCACCAGGGGGAGCCGGATTACTCGAACCCTGCAAACCATGTTTTCAACTACCCTGAGAGAAGGCTTGAGAACAGGCTTTTCAAGCTTTTCTGGTACAGGCCTAACAGTATTTCAGCCATAGGCGCGGAAATCAGTGTCGACGCCACGTTTCAGGGAGTAGTGGGGTGGAGGGCTACGCACATCGTCCTCCTAAACCTCACGATAACCTCGATAGTCCCAGACGAGAAGAACGGCCTCCTCCACGTGAACGTTATAGTGCTTAGGGAGAACGGGTTTCCGGTGAACGACCTGAAGACTGGGAACTTCGAAGTATACTTGTTCGACCCAACCGTCCCGCCCGGAGTGTACTGCTGGAGGAGAATCACCCCTGGGGAGATGACCCTGATTTACAACGGAGGCGGGAACTACAACATCACGATTACGCCCAGCTTCTACAATCCTGAGAGTAGCAGTGTCGACCTCTTCTGGAGATGGGGGCAACAGCCAGGCTACTACCAGTTCATCCTGGTCAGGGTGCAGGACAACAGGGGGATAATCGTTGAATCATACTCCTACGCGGGTATAGAGTACGCTATTAGAGAGAACGCTGTCGAGCCGTTCTACGCGGGAGACCCGTCTAAGATTAAGGAAACGTATGTTTTCGAGCTTATTCCAAACGGGACGATGTACTGGTATAACACCAAGCTTTCAGCCCCAACAGACAACCCCCCGATCCCGCTTCCACCCGTTAAACAAGTCAGGCTGATGGCGACGAGAAACGGTGATCCCACAAGCACGGGTTACGACCCCTCTTTCTACGAGGTGCCCTACCAGACCGAGGTCTGGGACAACAGGTATCTCTGGCCGAACAGCGAGAGCTTCCTAGACTGGAGAAGGAGGATTATGAACGGTTCTAAGATCGTATTCGAGCTGAACTACCCGCAGGCATGCAGGCTGCAGAAGGTCATGCTAACATGGCTTGAGGATGCTGACGCCACCCCTCCGGATTTCCGTCTACACATGTATTACAACGGGTCGTTCGCCATCGTCAACAACGAGAAGTATATTCTGACGCTGCTGGCTATGCCTACGAGCTACTGGGTAGACTGGTCGATAAGCCTTCAAGACCCGAGGAGCAATACTCACGTCGAATACGTCCTGCTGGGCTACGATGTCTACCGGATGCCCAGCGGGGGCTGGTGGTTCCCGAGGAAGCTTCCAGCAGACGACTGGACCCTGCTTCCCAAGCCCGTGGATAGGAACGGCACGCTGGTCGTTGAGGCTCCGGTTAGGATAGTGGCTTTCAGGAAGTCTAACAGGACCCAGGAGAGGCCTCCGGAGGGGCCTGTGAGCTATGACGAGATGCATTACGAGACTCTTCTCTACATACCCTACAATGTTTCATACTTCCTCTACGTGGCGAACGCGACTTGGCTTAAAAGCGTCCACATGGATTACGCCTACCTGTCCCTGATGGGGATGGTAGGCGGGACAGAGAGGGATGCTGGAAGCCCCCTGAGGGCGAACTGGGGCTCATTCGCAACTACTGTGACGAACCCGAGTATAGTTAACGGAACCTATTCCGACATTGCGAATATAATGCATAGGGATAGGAATAATAGTCCGGTTAACATTCCTTCTGTGCAAGCATACGGCAACTGGACCGTGCTCTACAACGAGTATGCGGGCATGGCGATTTTCGCCTCCGAGGACTTCATAGACGAGCTGCGGAGCTACTTCATAAGCAATAAACGAATGGATCAGCTATGGGTCTGGACCACGGCCGACCATCAGAGGAGGGTGATGGAGTATGATGCTATCTGTTGGAATAGAAGCGCGCAAGTTAGATATGATACTGATCCTAGAAACAGGATACAGTTTAAAGTGGCTGGTTTCCTGACGGAGGGCGGTAAGGCGGTTAATCCATTTATTAATACCAGCCTATGGTATAACTTATGGTACAACGGGACCGCACGTGCTTGGCAAATGGATTACAAAGCACTGCCCTTCGGCACAGTTGAAAGCACCAGCGGCACAGTCGCCGGGGAACTTGTACTCGCCAAGAGGAACGCTTTCATCTACGACGACTTCTCAACAGACCCGTTCTCCGGAAGGCTCGTCACCGATACCGGAGCATGGAGCTGGAACTCTACAGGCTACATACAGGTTTCCGCCGACGGCCCCTCTGGAAGCTGGGGTGGAGCGCACGTCGCACATTACCTTGACACCACGCCGCCGACAGCCGGCACAATCTACCTGCTTTCCAAACAATGGTATAGCACGACGCAAAGCACCGGCCAGTCGGGTAGGCAGGGAGCTGGTTTAGCGATGATAAATTCGCAAAGCAGTTTCTACACGCTGGAGTTTTACCGCGACGGGAACACTAGGCGTCTCGGAATATGGTATTACGATGGTACAAAATGGAATTATTCTAACAGAGCTTCAACCAGTTTATCAGTTCCTTCATGGTTCATATCTCTCGGAAGCAGGAATGTTAACACCGGAGCGATGAAGCTGGCCGTTTACAATACCGGCGGCTCTCAAGTAGGCAGTACTCTAACTGCCAATACTACGGGTCCATCGTTCTGGGCCAGCCAGGTTGGCCTAAGCATATTCAAGGAGAAAACAGGCTACGGGGTTTTAACAGCTAGGTTCGACGATTTTGTCGCATGCATCGATGCCGACCCGAGATTCGTGAACGTGTCTGGGCTCACGCCGGGCTGGACTGTTGTCCTTAAGGATGAGAACGGAGCCATCGTAGCCAGTGCTCAGGCTAATTCTAGGGGCGTCGCCAGCCTAAACGTGATCACTAGGCCCATAGTTAAGAAAGCCACGATCGAGATATACTCTGGAGCCACGCTCATCCTTTCCAAGTCTTTCGACGTCGTCGTCGGGGGAGATGTTTACAAGCGCACGGTGGTCGGGTCTGTTAAGAACGCTGTTGAAGAATGCTTGATGTACTACAGGATGTTTCTGAACAGGTTTGCGCCGTCAATAACTAGCGTCGCTCCTGTGTATCGAGAGCCGTGACCCAGCGTATTTTAGCGTGCGCTTAACAATTATAGACGGCAAACGAAGTATGAACACCGGGAATAGACGCTTACAGAGCGTACCAGCATATAACCAGCAGTTCCCCCGTTATTGCACATGCTGATTTTAGCGTGAGCCTATTAGCACGCCTTTTCTTTTTAATAACTCCTACAGGGTTTTAGGCTTGGATTATTTTTCTGCCTGTGGGGTCACCCTTCCAGTTTAGGACCCATATAGCGTGTTCCTTTGCTAGTTTAAGTGCTCTTGGGGAGCGTAGTCCGCGTAAATTATTCTCGGCTTTATCAACTCTGGCCTCATCCTTTTTAAGGCCTCTATCTTATCCTCAAACTCCTGTATCAGCCCTGTTCCAAGCCTCACCGTCGCCTCGCCTATGACGCACGTGTCGGCTGAGGCACCGTAAACGTTTAACTCCCTTTCGCCAACGAAGATTCTTCTCAGCTTGATGTCTAGCCCAAGCTCGTTCTTCAGCCTGTGCCTAATTACATCCAATGCTTCCTCTTCAACAGAGATCGTTAACCTGTCTAGGGTTGTTGCAAGCCTGTTCTGAGTTACGCGCAGGTCCCTAACCTCCCAAAGTTTATTCTGTTCTCCCACAGCTTCTCCTGACCCTCTCTCAGAGCCCTAACCTCCTCCCACAACCTGTTCTGGCCCTCCAAGAGCCCTTTCTGCCCCTCCTCCAGCCTGTCTAGCCTCTTCAAAATCTCGGATAATCCTAAGTAGCCTGCCACAGTGTAGCGAAACTCCTTATCCTTGTCGAGCAGCTCGAGGAGCTTTCTTTTAAATTGTTCATCACTCTGTGAAGAGGAATCTTTAAAAAGTATTTAAGCATACTCTTTCTAAGCACGCATCATATTTTTTATGAGGCTGAAAGCATTTCAGATAATCCGTTAACTACGAAGCCCGTTCAGCCACGCTTTCACCTCATTCTTCTCAATGCATGACGATACACGGGGTCGGCGATTTTATAGAGCCCGTTTTCCTTCTCCACCAATCCCATTTTAACCAGTTTTGAAAGCAGGGTTGAAACGTTTTTATCGTAGGCTACCCCATATTTCGCCCTAACCACGTTCTTCACCTCAGACCATTGGAGTGGGGCTGTAGATAGGGCTTTCAGAATTACAAGGTACTTGTCCGAGTTAAGCCTTTTGAGAAGCCTCGATATTTCCAATCTAGCTGTTCGCGATGCTTTCTCAAGCGTCATGCTTAAGGCTCTTCCACCAGTTTCCCTGATGCTTAGTGAAACCAGCCCGTAGTATGATAACCATCCTATTATCCCGTCTAGCTTTTCCACAGCGTTCTCTAAGTCCTCCTGCATAGGCTCCAACCCTGCCTCTTTAAACCCGAGCCTCAGAAACTCTATAGACTTATCCCTCCCCAGCCTGCTTAGATGGATTTCCTCAAAATACCTGCCGTAGAGGGGGGATTCAGGATCCCCTGTCCTGAGGAGATCGTGGAGAAGGCCTACTTCTGATCCTGTAAGTATGAACTGCAGGTTATCAAGGTAGTCGTAGGCGTGGGCAAGTAGGGCTGGGAAGTTGATTCCTGAACTGGCTAGGAGCTGGGCTTCGTCAAACGCTAGAATAATTTTCTCGCCTCTTTCCCCGGCCCACCTGTCCATCCTTCCAAGCAGCTCCGGAAATAGGACCCTGGATTTTCTGGAGGCTATTGAAACCCTGAGCCCCATAATCTCAACACCCTTTATTTCTTTAAGCACCTTCCTGAAGCCCTCTTGTTTCGAGATGAAGGTGGCGAGGCTTTCTTCCAATAGATCTGCCAGTCGCACACCCGGCACATGCCTCAAACCCTCGAACATGCGCAAGTCGAAAATTATGCTGGGCTTTTCCAGGCTGTTCAACACAGCTCTAAGCAGTGAGGTTTTCCCAAGCCTCCTGAGGCCAAGGATTAGGGTTATAATGCGCCCCTCCTTCAAAGCGCTGGTTAGGGCCTGCATCTCTTTTTCCATGTCGAATAGCTCTGAAAGGCTTGTCTTCGGCCTGTCCGAGAATAGCATTACTGCTATTTAATAGCATTACTGCTATTTATAACTTTACGTTTAAACAGTTTAGAAGCCGACCCCAGCCGTTTAAAAAAGTTTATAAATAAGATAATGTCTTATTTATAATATTGAATATGGGAAGTTTAGAACACCATCTCAGACTATCTAGGGAGAAAAGAGACGCTGCTCTCGAAGAGTATGAAAAGAAGAGGTATACTGTAGTTGGGGACTTGGCGATCAAGGCTGTTGAGCAGGCTATAGAGGCGTTGGCTTCTCTAGAAGGGCTGCATTTCCATACTGACCCTAGGAGCGCGCATGCTAACAGGATGACTTGGGTTAAGAGGAGTTTTCCTGAGCTCTCGGGATACGTGGATATGCTTTGGGGAGCTTACGGTACGCTTGGCTACGAGGGGGTTGACGGGGAGAGGGCTAAGAAGGCCTTGGAAGCCATGAGGGTGATTCTGGATGGTTTTGAAGGAAAGGCTGGAGTACGATTTAAGTAGCCTGACGGAGACTGTTTCCTCGATCAGGGAGGTTGTCGCGATAATTCTTTTCGGCAGTGTTGCAAGGGGGGATTACGACGAGTATTCCGACTATGATTTGCTCGTGGTGTTCAGGGATAGGGAGGGCATGTGGAGAAGGTGGGATGAGCTTTTCCAAAATGTTGGGAGGCTCGGCCTTCTGGTCCACCTGATTCCGAAGAGCATGGACGAGTTTGCTGAGAGCGAGCCCACCTTCCTAAGGGAGGTTTTGAAGCATGGCGTAGTGTTGTACTCCAAGTATCCGTTTCAATCCTTCCTCTCCCCCCTGAGGCTTGAGCGCATGGTTCTTGCGGCTTACAGCATGAGGAGGCTGGGGCAGAAGGATAAGATGAGGCTTGTGTACAGGCTTTACGGCAGAAAGGGGAGTAATGGGCTTGTGAAGAGGCTTAGAGGGCTTAAGATTGCCGAGGGATGTATACTTATTCCTGAGGATGCCTCCGACGCTCTTCTAAAAGCTTTGACGGAGTACGGTGTGGAGGTCAAGACCTTCAACGTTTATGTTCAGCAGAAAGATTAGCGCGCGCTCTCTGACCCATCTGACCCTGTGGAGTGATTACGGCCTTTTTGCTTAGGGAGAAAAGTTTAAAAAGTATAATCATGGTTATACTTATCATGATTATAGAAAGACCGGAAGAAGTCAGGCGTACCAATGAGTTGAAGAAGTGGGTTTTAGTTTACGGGAGAAGGAAAACAGGCAAGACTTTTCTAGTGACTAATTTTGTCAAGCACGACGAGTATTTTTTCGTAAAGACCAGTAAAAGCATCCTGACGAGGGAGGGCGGATCCTTGAGCTATGAGACGTTTATAGAAGTCCTCAAAAGAGTTTTAGGTGAGGGTAAAACTGTTGTGGTTGACGAGTTCCAAAGGCTTGGACAAGACTTCCTTGACTTTCTACACTATACTGGGAAGCACGGGAAGCTGATACTGATCTCCTCCACCCTGTTTCTTTCAAAAAGGCTTATGTCACCTAGATCGCCTCTCCTAGGCTTATTCGCCGAAGTACCTATTGGATTAATAAGCCTCAAGGATTGTCTGAGAGCTGTTGAGAAATACGCTTTCTCCAAGAAGGATAGGATGGAGCTCGCCGTATTGCTGAGGGAGCCTATTGCTATCGATTACTTCGACGAGAAGAAGCCTGTCAGGGAAAACATGGCGCAAGTCCTCTCAAGCTCCCTCAGGACAATCCCTGCTTTAGTCGGCGAAGTCTTCTATGAGGAGGAGAGGGAGCTTTCCGCTGTCTATGAGGGGATTTTAAGGGCGATATCGAGTGGTAAAACAGTTTCTGGAGAGATAGCAAGCTACTTGTTTTCGAAGAAGCTGGTAAAAAAGGATGATGCTAGCATTATTCAACCTTATTTAAACAACTTAATGTCCTTCGGATTAATCAGAAGAATAGAGGTCTTCAATAGAAGGAAGTTTATTTACAAGCTTTCCTCACCCTTGTTGAGAATATTCTTCTATGCCGATGAAAAGTATAATTTATCTGAAAGGAAGACTAGCAAACAGGAGCTCCTAAGAATAATAGATGAGCTTATGCCGAGGATTGTTGAGGATAGCGTTAGAGAGTTCCTTGCCGAGAAATATGGGTTGCGTGAAAGCGTTTTACAAACCAAGGATTTCGATGTCGACGGGTGTCTGTTAAAGTTTAATAAGCCGGAGGTAGCTATAGAAGTAAAGTGGGGGAGAGTCAGCGATAGGGATGTGAAGAAGGCCGAGGAGACTTTAAGCAAGATATCTTCCAAGAGAAAAATACTTTTCATCCCAGATAAGAAAATACTTGGATCATCAATATTGGAAATTCTGGATGTAGATGATTTGTAAAAATTTTCCCTTTAACACGTACTATAAGATTTTCAGGAGAGCGCGTGCTCTAAAAACGAATTCTTATTTGGGCTTAATCCCTTCCAGCTCGGCTACATAAGTATTGAAAGTATCTCGGATAGCGTGTCCACTATGAAGTGTGGCTTGGCTGCCTCCAGTTCAACCCTCGGCCTAACGCCCCTTAACACCGCCACTGTGTACGCGCCTGCAGCCCTGCCTGATTCCACGTCCTCCGGCCTGTCTCCAACCATCACGGCCTCCTCCGGCTCCACGTTCAGCTTTTTAACCGCTTTCAAAACTGGTTCCGGCGAGGGCTTAGGCTTCTCAGCGTCCCCCGCGGATACCGTCGCGTTGAAGAAGCCCCCTATTTTGAAGCTGTTCAAGTAGTTCGGCAACTCCTCCCTGCTTGTGTTCGACACTACTGCAAGCAGGTAGCCCCTTTTCCTCAGCTCTTCAAGGGTTTGTAAAGCATCGGGGTAGAGCCTTCCGTATCTAGGCATATAGGTATGAATCCACTCTCCAACCATTATTTCTGAGAGCTCTTCAAGACTCGTGTTTAAACCGGTTTCCCTAGCGATTGTTTCAACTATTGCTCTAGAGGTTTTCCCGACGAGCCTAGCGTTCTCGCTGAAGCTCCTCCCGGGCTTGTTGAACCTCCTCAAAATATCGTTAACCATTACGTGGAATGCTTCAAAGGTGTCGACCAGGGTCCCGTCTAAGTCGAACAGCACTGCCCTGACCCTTATAGGCATGGGGAGGGTTTTAGGAAACGGTTTTTAAACTTGTAGAGGCAAAGATGGGGAAGGGCTTCATCAGCCTGGAGAATATGCTGAAACAATCTCGCCCAGCAGGCTCCATGAACCCTATTCAGACAAAGTCCGGCAGTTCCCAGATTCTCTTGAAGAACAGGAATGTGGAGGATTACGTAGAGTTTCTGGTTGAGAGTTGGGATGGCCGTGTAGTCGAGTTTATTGATTTTGCTAAAAAGAATTATCCGGAGCAAGCGACGGTCAAGGAGGTGGTTGAGGAACCCTTTGAGGGCAGTGTGATGTCTCTGGAGGGCTTCTACAGGAGCTTCAGCCTGAACCAGCTCGTTGAAATCGTAAACGTGGGGGTCAGCATGCTGGGGAAACAAGATAAAACGTTAGAGAAACAGGATCAATTATTGGGAAAGATGGACACCATGCTTGAAAAGCAGGATGCTTTAATAGATGAAGTTAGGAGCTTAAGAAACGATCTTAAAGCCTATATGGATGAGAGGTTTCGCAGGATAGAATTGGAGATAACCAAGATAAAGGAAAAGATCGGGATAGTGTAGACCTGTTTAATTATGAGGATGATGAAAACTTTTCCCCTCGCATAAAAATATGCATGTGAAGCCGCAAGACTGGGGAAAAACTTTATTTAGCTTCCAAGCGTTTCCGGGTCAAATGAAGACGAGTAGGGAGGTTTTTAGAAAGCTCGAGGCTGAGTACGCCGGGTATCTCGAGGGGGAGGCTGTCGACAGGTTTTTCGAAGACTTCGGAATAAGGTTTGCAGCTGGACACTGGGCTGCCGGAGACTTCTTGGACAGGTTTGCCACCAGAGGGTACAATAGTGACAATCC
>Ga0078972_1013046_pt1 | contig 13943 bp, 17 predicted proteins | sample YelNatPaOPGAMG01_FD_67568 | JGI IMG/M metagenome (GOLD analysis project Ga0078972, IMG submission 67568) | Hot spring thermophilic microbial communities from Obsidian Pool, Yellowstone National Park, USA - OP-RAMG-01 (SPADES assembly) (version 2) | ecosystem: Environmental > Aquatic > Thermal...
CCTTATCGACATAGAAACTAATCCAACAGATTTTCACATTCAAAATATAGGAAAAGCAGATGCTCACAATGTCAAAATCAAATTTAATGGGACATGGATTCCGAATTTCAGAATGAATACTTCGAAAGTTGAACATGGATATATGACCTCTCCAGAACAGATTGCGACGGTTTTTTATGGTGCAATCGAAAGTAGTGAAGATTGGTACTTACTTGCAAGAAGAATTGTGCCATCTATTGTGGGGGGAGAAACTGACGGAGCGACATTTGTCAAACTTGCAGTCGTAGAAAATGGTATATGGCGATACCTTACTGATGATGAAGTTGCAAGTTTAATTGAAGCGTTTGAAAATCCACGAGCATATTATACTTATGGAGAAACAACAATAGATGTCCTTAGAGTAGGAGAAATAAAAGAAGTGAAAATCACCCTAAAAGAACCTTTTAGAGATTTTTATGAAATATTTATTTCATGCGATGAGGGAATAAGTTTACAATTTCCTCCATAAACTGAAAGATATTTTTATTTCGTAGGGAATAGTTTTGAACTGTAGAATAGTGGAAAAATATAGCAGAGCCTAAGCAATTAATCAGAATAAAAAAAGGTGTTTGATTGTCTGAAAGGGTGCATAATGCTTTGAAGGAGTACCTTCTAGAGTTAGGTGAAGAGTCAAAAGACTCTATCGGACGACCTTATTATGAGGTTTATAGCGGAGACTCACAACCTATTGATATTAGGTTAGGGAAAAGACGTATAGAGTACAAGCCTGATGTTGTCTGGGAACATAAAGGTAAACCATATCTGGTTATTGAAATAGCGCTAACTGAAGAATGGCGAACTATAGTTGGAGAAATGACATTAGCATACTTCACAAAAGGATGCACAGGGATAATTATAATCACAAGTGGATGGGATGAAAATTACATTAAAAACTTAGTTTCCTTAATTGGAGACAAACTAAAACATGCATTCAAACGAGAGTTCTATATGCATTGTATAAATCTCAATGAAAATCAACTAAAAGACCTTAAAGAAGCAAAAGGAATCATCAAAAAATCCTTAAAACAATGGGACTGGATATGAAGGAAAAGTCATAGCTGAACCAAAAGAATTAATTCGAATTCGGAAAAATATAAGAACGAACTGAAGGTATTATTAAAAAAAAGAGATGAGGATGATGAGATTTATAACAGCACTAGGAACTTCTTGTATCATTCTAATTCTTGCTTCATTAATAATTCCTTCTTGTCAAGCAACTATTGAAGAGGAATTTGAAGAATTTCATTCTTACTGGTTCGATAGGGAAATTTTCACTCTTAAGGCTAAAATAATCATTGAAACTGAGAAAGACGGAACATGCAGGGTTGACACGCCCTATAAAATTTACCTTCTGATTACGTTAACTTATGTAGACCATGAAATTGTTGATTATGTAAACATTACTGAGGTGACATTTCCATCATTAGTAAAAGTAGAGTATGGTCAACATGACCACAATCTTCCTGCTATACTTAGTGATGCTGGAACGACGTGGGTGTTTTTTTACGTAGTTAAATTTCTTAAATATGAATACGAAGAATACAGATTTGATTTAAACCCTCAGATTAATTTCGACGCTATAGTTAAAGAGCCCGCTATAAGCTTTGCTGAGCAATGGGATTTTAAAGAACCTGTTTTTATTGACGTAACAACCACTGATTTTCAAACTGAAGTTATCCGTCACATGGACTCGTTAGAAGCCCAGTTGAATACTATTAGAAACATATTATATGTTTTCATTTTGACAACAATAATCCTCATAGCTATAACTACCTACTTTGCAATCAAGAAGACAAAGGTATAGTCAAATCTTAAACCACAGTTTCTATTAAATGGGATGGAAATAGTTTTTAAATAACATTCACGGGAATTGCAGAAATCATTGTGGCGATAGGTTTCGCTATTGGAATTATATGGAGACTAATAAAAAGGTTAAAAAGTAATATCTTATGGATTAGCCTTTTTCTTTTCTACACGTCTCTCTCCTATTTTTATTCCCAACATAATAGAAGCTGCACTAATAACAACACCAATAGCTACACCAATAACCATCATTGATGATGGTTCTAAAGTCCGTGGAGCTTCGTATTCATAAATATAAATAGGTTCGTTTCCACTCCATAGTATCATGTCCACTTCTGGTGTGTGATTAATCCAAGTTATATTTATATATGAATTGGGGGCAACAGCTGCTCTGCCTGTGTAACTACCTTCCCAATTATCATACAGTTTAACTAAAAGTTCAAAATCGCCCATTTGATAAGGATAAGATAAGACTATGAAGGGGGGATTTTGTGGCGATAATAGCTTTTGCTCAACATAAAGTAATGATAATCTTGGATTATAGAAAGTTAAGGATTTTATTCTATCAGAGTTAATGTAATCCAAAACTATGATAAAGTTTACATGATATTCCGTGCCAGGTTTCCATGTTCCATCTCTTTCGGTTTCAATTACAACCTTAAGTCTAAACCGATAAAGTAGCTCTCCGCCAATCGGGATGACTTCAGAATATTCATATTCCTTTTCAATAGCCCCATATGCTCTTTGAGTCAAAAATGAGCTCAAAATCAATAATAACGACAACATAGCAACTAAAACTTTTATCTTTCTTTTTCCTATTTTCTGCAACTTCAAACCCACTTTTGATTTGTAACTTGTTTCAAGTAAATAAGTTTTTTATCCCAAACCCAAAACCCCCCAAAAAGGAATTTAACCTGTTTCTGATTGTTTCTTAAATAATTTTTCTATCATGGTTTTTTGTTTTTTCTTTTCCTCCTCTGTGGGAACATTTATTGTTTCTCCTTGTTTAAGCCTTTTTCTAAGATACTCATCCACTTCTATGCGAATACCAAGTTTCCATAGTACCTCTGAAAGTTCTTCACATGTTAGTCTTTTCTTCGCTAGCTCTATAAAGAGAGTTTTTTCTCCTTCCCTTATGACCTTGACGTATTGCTTCCCATCTCTCCAGACTACGCTTATGTCAGCCATGTTTTTCTCCTTAACTATTTGATTTGATATTATGAATAACATTATAAATTTAATCCCAAAACCCAAACACATACTTTGAATGTTTGACTCTTGGCTCTTGAGTCTTAGATAAAAAAGAAAAATGGGTTATGGAATGGCTATTCTGGGTTTCCATTATGGAATTTCATTTCAAGTTTTAAGCGATTATGTCAAAACGGATTGGAGAGAATACAGAAAAACACTATTAGGTAAGTCATAACTTCATACAACATTTCTCGCTCCCACCTTTTTCCGTATGAAAAAGACAGTTCAGAGGTATGCAGAGCAGTTCGAGAAACTACTCAACCTAAAAGGACAGAAATATCAATTTATTCAACCAGTTCTAGTTGTAACCAAATAGACTTAGAATTAAGATGACTTAGCATTAACGCTAAATAAATCCATGCTTAAGTCTTAATCCAGACAACTCAAACCTTCCAAAATACTGAGAAAAGTCTGCATTGATATTCAATGAAAACCTTGGACTCATAAATGAAATAAAAGCATTAGACAAGAAAATCCAACTTATAGTCCATACTGGCACATCTGAGATACGGTAGGCGTTCAAACTTTAGCAATAATTCCTTTGAGTGAAAAATAATAGAAGAAACCTCTGGAATATCTGCTGAAAAATCTTATATTTGCGTAGCAAATAATCAGAAAACTAGAGGTCAAAAATGAAAGTGATGGAAATCAAAGTCAAAGACGAAATTATAGAGGAATTCCGAAAATTCATCCTGCGTTTACTTGACGAATTGCCAGCACAAAACATTCGATGCATTACCAATGGAAACTTATTTTCCTTACCTCTACCCGATACGATTAACGAAAATCTGGTTAGAGAGCGAATAGTTCAGAGGTATGGTTCAAAAGTCAAAGTCAGAATAGTTGAGAAAGGTGAATAATATGAGTAATAAAAAGCATCTGAAAGAGGGGATTCTTCCTAAGACTTGTCCATGGTGTGGTAAGCCAATGTGGTTTGACCAACGTACGGGAAAGGAATATTGCAAAAATCCAGATTGCCCTTCAAAGAAAAAGCCTTAGCTTTGAAAATGATTTAAGAACGACACATTACCGAAAAGCACGAAAAAACCATAGATGTGCAATATGCGGGAAAATCATAAGAAAAGGCGAAATCTACATTTCAGCACATGATATTTAGGTGCTGGAATGTTTATTCCACAAGACAAATACTATAAAAGATGCTTCGAAGCGAAATTTCTAAGACAAGACGAAAAAGAAAAAACTAGACTCGATATGTTAAGCGATTTAGGAAAAAGGTGAAAGAACCATGAAAAATTATAAAAAAATCCTTTTCGCTAACTTCATAGCTTTTCTTACAATAATGCTATTATTCATAAGCCTCGGAATGTCACAAGCCATTTTTGAAGACTATAAAAGTGTTAGCCACTTAGAAACTATTCCAGTATCAAACAAAGCAACATTAACGATACCAGAATTCAACTTAACGTATACAAGCCAATCTCAAACATATAATTATGATGCGGACTATAATCTTTACAACATAACTTATGCATGGAAAAACCCTTTTAGCTTCAGTGTTTACACATTGATTGAGAGAAGCAGATTTTATGTGAATGCAGTTTATATTAATGATGTAGAATTAAGAGACAACTACGAAAATTTCACCATTGAACCGAACGAACCATTAACAATTCTTTATTGTGGCGTTCCTCAATGGTATATTCTTGATTATCTTTGTGGCAACCCAAACCGATGGACAACAAACGAAACAATAATAAAAAACGCCATTGAAAAAACCACATTTACTTTTATATTTCCAAGCTCAGAATGGCAAAAAGTCTTAGCGAAATATCCAAATTCATTTCAAACAAAAACAATAACAGTATACGAACAAGTATCTTTAGGAACATCTTTCCACTTTAGCATTTTTGCTGCATATTTGAAAGTTGGCTTGATATATTCAGTTATTGTGATTGCTGTTATTTGGCTTTCAGCATTTTTATACTTTCAGATTAAAGGCTTCAGTAATTGGCTAAGAAAATAATAGAAGAACAGACACTATGAAAAAGAAGTTTATATCGTATAACTTAATCACATCCTCATTTTCGAGACTTCGTTTGGGCGAGTTTGAACCATGGGTTTCGACGTCTAGAGTACTGCAATCTACGTACTTAACATTTGGAACTTGACCGCAAAGAACCTATACTTATAATTGAGTGCAGCAAGGGGCATAATAAGAAGACACGCTCCATTCCACTTTTTCCTGGGCAAGTTGTGGAGTGGCGAAAGTGGTTAGATTTTAGAGCATGTTTAAATCTTTCACATGACTTCGTATTCTTTAATCCTAAAAATCCGTCTGAGCCTCTTACGAAGTACAGTTTAGGGTACTTGTTCTGGAAGATTTCAAAAATCAGCAAGGTACACGTCTATAGCCATAGATTGCGATATACTTATGCTGTAAGACTTTGGGAACACGGGGTGGATATTTACACTATAAGCTGGTTATTAGGGCACTCTAAAGTTGAAACCACAATTCGATACCTGAAAGTTCCTGAGAGAGACTTTCGTCGAAAGTTCATGGGAAGTGCAAAAGGACTTTTTTATTGATGGGGCACATCTCTTTGACTATACGGCATCTAACCATGACAAAAATCTTAGAAGCACTAAGTGATGGTCAACCTATGTCAAGTGCTCAAATTGTTGAATTAACAGGACTAAAGCCAAATGCTGTATGGGCTGCCTTGAGAAGATATTGGCATAAGAATTTGGTTTTACGTTCAAAAGTGCCACTTAAGGAATCACTTCGCACATTCAAAGGCAGAGCTGGAATACGGCGAAACTTACGTTCATATCACTTGTATTTGCTGAAACCGCAAGATATTGATTCTTTGGTGTTAAAAGACATCGAATTTATGGGTTACAACTGTAAAATACGTGGATGCTGTTCTGGTAATGGAGTTGACAGTAAGGCGAGTTTAATCTTACGCTTCATCAGAGAAAATGCCCATAGAGCCTACTTCGCAACTGAGATAGCCAGAGCCCTTTCTCAAGCAAACGTTAAACCAAGTGACATTAAGTCGAATGTCAGACGATGGGAAAAGAAAGGCTTAGTGTTTGTTAGAGGCTATAAACTGGACGATAGGCAAACACCTTTTGCAGAGGGGTACCTAGTTACATGGATAGACCCTTTAAAGCCTATGGGTGAAGCAATTAAAGAAGCTGTGGATAAAACAGAGTTAGCCCTTAAGGACAGAGAAAATACGAATCCAACCATTCAGAGAGTTCGTAGAATAAGAGATTTATTACTTGAATCTTCAAGGTTAAGGGAATTGGTTAGTTTCAGATTTATTTGTGAACAACTTAGATGTTCAAAGTATGAGGCTGAAGTCGCGGTTAACAGAGCACTACAAATGTACTCGGACCTAAAAGAAATTAAACTTTTCAATGCCTTTAGATACTTCTACCACAATTCAATGGCTGAAGATGAATTAAAAGCAGCTATAACAATGAAAGAGAATTACATTCGAATGACTAAGGGCAGAGCAAACCGAATTGGACACAATTGGGAGGCTGTAGCAGAATGGTTTATCGACAGATTTACCACAGGAGCACGATTTTGGACGCAAAACCATCGAATCAACGGTATGGACTCTAGACGCATAACCATACACTTAATAAGAAGTGTCGGTGGTCGAATAAGAAATGCTGAAGTGGACCGTGTATGGGAAGTGACCCCGGGCGTATTTGCACCACCAATAACTTATGTTTTATCGTGTAAATGGGGGCTTGTTTGTAAACGAGATGTAGATGATTTTTTGGAAGTTTTGAGGTGGAGCAAGGAATTTGGTGTCAACACGCCAAATGGACGTGAGATAAAACAAGGAGTAATTGGAGTATTTGCTGGAAGCTCATTTAACCCTAAGGAAAATGTTCAGCTAAAAAATGACTGCTCCATAAGTCTGACATCGTATGCAGCGAGGATGAACATACAGCTGTTGAAAGCAGCAGACTTTAACACCAAGCTTCATCAAAGAGGGTGCCCGATACAAGTGAGTGCACAAAAGATATGCAAAATAGCTAAGGATGAGAAACAAGTTCGAGAAATCCTTGAAAATATATGGAACGACCCTAAAAATAGCGAAAAAATCTTGGAGACATTTGCTGATAAGAACAAATCGGTTTATGAATTTGAGAAAATGTTAGAGCAATGAACTACTAACTTGGTTTTTCTTGTCTATGCGATGGGTTGCTAATACGTGATTGGTTAACTAACTGATGGTCAACGTGAAAAGTCCTTGTTCTGTCGGTAGATTTTTGGGTGAATCGAATGCAACCAATAGATAATACAAAATGTTGGATTTGCGGAAAAGGTCGAAAAGAACTGAGAAAGATTGTAAAAGAATACTGGCAAAATGAGAAGTTGGGAAAGGACCTATACATAGAACTAAAGAAGGATGACTTATACTTGGACGCTTGTTTCGAGACTATTGCTATCAGAAAAAGAGGCTCAAAACAAAAGATGCAAATCCCAGTTTGCATTATATGCTCTCTGTTGATACGTCAGTGTGTTCTAGAATGCCTTAAGCACAATCTGGAAATCGTTGTTAAGACAAAGAAAAATCAGGAAGTGTTGTAAACCCAAAACCCCCTTTTTCTATTTGTGGGTGAGCCTGCTCTCCTTGTCATTGCTTTTCGAACAAATAGTAAATGATGATATGAAACTTATTATTAGAACTTAATGTCACCTTTCTCTATTAGTTCCTTTACTTTGAGTATGGAGTATTGGACGGCGTGACTTCTGTCTGCGAAATAGCCTTTTTCAACTTGCTCGTCAATCCATCGGATGAGTTCCGGTAAAATGCTGACTGTGAGTTTGACTTTTACCATTTATAACCCTGCAAAAGCCATATGAACTGCACGGTGTTTAGGACTTATCTGTAATCATAAGCATTAGTAAGCAATCGTTATATAACTCTCCAACCAGATTCATCTTAAACAACGTGCTCGAAAAAACTACGGTCGGATAGGTCATGACTGCTAAAGAGACAGAGTTCAAGAAGAAGGAATTGGAACAGCTTCTTAGAGAAAAGAAGATAGATGTGGACCAGTATTTGGAAGCACTTGCCAAATTGGAAGGGTTTCCTATTATTGAAGTAAAGCCAGAGGGACACGGGTTGTTAAAAACAGATTTTTTGCTGATTGCCTCACCCTTTCTGATTTTAGTTGGATGGCTTGTCACGAATCTTAACGCCGCGAGTGGCTATAGCAGTATTTCTTCAGGATATGAAGTGATGGGTTATCCATATTCGCCCATCGGACTTGTAGTCATGATGTGTGCAATAATTTTGTTGTCTGTCGGAATCTCAGGTCGTTGGGTTAAATCGGTTTCAAGAGGAGAATTTATTGTACTAGAAGTTGTGGGTATTTCGCTTGTGATATTTGCTCTCTATGTATTAGTAATTGGATTCTCTTATGTTTGGGTTCAGCAGACACCTTATTCATGGCACGGTTTCATAAGTATTAACCCAGCCTATTCCAGTTTGGGGCTTCTTTTATGGTTTGCCGGAGTTTTCACAACAGCCTGTGGTTTAACACCTCTACGTAAATGGTTTAGCAAAAGTGTTGCTTGATTGGGTTACGAGAATTGTTTGGATTTAGAGAAGACTTGTTATGTCACTCCAAGTTATTGGTCTTCCTTCTTTTTTGCGTTCTCTATCCAGTTTTGTAAATTTACTAACAAAGTCCTCATATAATTCATGACTTGTTATCTCTGTTTCACTTTTTCCCAACAACTTCGCTTTCTCTTTTTTAAACAAGGTATAGAAAGCAGAGCAATATCGCATTAGTTTTCTTGGTTCTTTAGATGGGTAATAGCAGAAATCCTGTTTCTTATACTTCTTTCCCTCAAATTCGATATCGTAATCGTCCATAGCAGTTCATCTACTTTTAAGCATACTCAAAGTTTATAAATATCTTTTAGCAAAATAAAATTTCTTGATTGTAGAAATGGCTAAAACAATAGCTCTAATCGTATCCTCAATCGGATTAGTTCTGTTGATTTATGGTGCTCTATCAGAAGCAATGACCTATGTTGACCTTTTCAATGCAGTATCTCCAGCCTATCAAGGAGACTATGAGAATGCAACTAAGAATGTGGGCGATTTCATAGCCGATTATACGATAAGCTGTGCCTATTATGCCCTTTTTGCTGCTCTCATAGGAGCAATTCCTTGCATAGCGCGCGCAAATAAGGGTAATGAGAGGTTAACATAAAATTAACATGAAAACATCAATTTAGCAACGTCCTAGCGCGCGCAATAAGTATCTTCCGTCCTTTTTTACATTGGGTGTTGCTTTGGCGAAGAAATTCAACTGTTCGATGGACGAGTATTCTATGCTTCAGAGGTTGCGAGATAATCTGATAGTGCTTAAGGTAGAACATAGAAAGGCTGAGGAAAGGCGACAGTTTTACCTTGAAGCTGGCAACATCGAGATGGCGAAACTCACGTCAGACACAGTTAACAGAGTTTTCGCGGAAATTAGAGCTTCTGAAAAGGAAATAGAGAAGCTCGAAAGTGTATGTTTCTTAACCTGATAAGGTTCTTTGATAATCCTTTTTTCTGTTTGTTGGGTGCAAACCATGAACAAGTGTAAAGAACATACAACCAATCAAAGGGACGCAAACCTTGCATCCACATAATTGCCGAAGGAAAATGTTTAGGGAAAAAATGTCGTCTTTTTTCCAAAGTCTTGAGAATGCTCCCTAAATTGAAGCGGTTATACGAACTGGAAGCTCAAGGCGTTGATGTGACAACAGTTTGGGATTTTTCTGAAAACGGAATTAAAATGAGGGAAAAACGGAAACAGAAGGCAGAAAAATGGCTTAACGAACTTTACCCAAACATAGAAAAAAACACAACCCTTCTTCTTTCTTCTGGGTGAAACAAGCGAAAACGATATCTTTCTGATATACTTGCTTAGATGGGTGATGTGATTTTCTGAAGTGTCTATTTTTTAACATATCTTAATCGACACCCAATCTAAAAGGCGTAATTATACACTGCCAATTAAGTTATGCTTTTGACAAAATTTTATCACATGCTTCCTGAATATGGTCTTTGAAACCTTTTTCAATTAAACTATATAGGTCTCTCCTTTCAATTGGAATTATTAGCAGTTTATCTTTTATTCGTGCATCTCTGATTGTCGTTTGGGCTTCTTGGCTTAAAGAACCGGTAGCAAGATAAACTCCAAAGCAGTTTAAAAACGCTTTAGCTTGTATTAAGTTAATGAAATGATTTAATTCCCGGGAGCCTATTTTATCGCCCCAGTTCTTACATTCAATAAAAATATAGTGATAATTCTTCCATAATGGATGGTCTAAATGTTCGCTTCGGTATAAATAATCAATTTCACCTACCTTTGAACGACAATGTTTATTAACATATACAAACCCATCTTGTTGTGCCATAAAATTTTCAAAGAAATATTCAAACTTTTTCCCCTTTTTTCCGCTATTTTTCTCTTTAAGAGCACTCTCTAATAACTCTTTAAGTTCAAGTTTCGTAAGTTTTCTTCCGATAAGGTTCAATCGACCTTTCTTGGGAACGAAAAAACTCGCCCTTCACCTCCAGAACTATTTCCAGAAAATCATCTGACCTTTGAAATTCCTCTCCGCAAAATTCGCATGTAATTTCCTCTGGTATATCAAAATACTTTCGGTATGTTCCTAGTGAGGCTCCACAGCTTGGGCACCTAACTTCAAGGATTCCTTCAATCTCGCTTTTTTTCAAGAGAGGCATAAAGAAATCTTCAGCTTCAATAATAGTAATATGTGCCTCTTCAGCGAAATCTCGTAAATAGAACTTATTTCTACCTTGTGAAATAAACTCTTCAAGTTTTCTTTTCAAAGTATTCGATAAGCATTCTTTCTGGTCTTGCAAATATGTATCCCTCACTTATTTTTTCTAATGCGTTTATGACATATTCTATATCTGCTTCGCTAGCAAAAAGCGTGTATTTTATGTGGCAATTTCTGAAATAAATATGAAAGTTAATTTTATGGTTATTGTCTGTTTGAATAGTTACATGCCCATGTCTCAATCTGCCATATCGAAGTTCTTCTTGATATCTTTTTGCAGTTCTTAAGTCCATACCTTTTCTTGCAGTAATTATAAGGGAGCCTGAAACTTCAGAAATTGGAAGTTCAATTGTAGCACTATTAAGAGAACTAATCCATTCAACAAACTTCCTATTCATTTTTTCATCCATTAAATTTAGCGAGTAAAAAGGCTCAAGCCCTAAATACGCCGGAATTCTAGCCGACATTTTTGTTGCCATGGAGCGATGTTTAGTTCGCACCTCAAGAATTTTACTGTTTGGTCTATAAACTATCACTCCCCTCCAATATTGTCTGTGTTCTTTAGGTCTTCCAGTTGTTTCATCTATTAGTGAAATTAAACCCAACAAATAATGAAATCTGATTCTCAGCGTGCGAGTTGCATGGTCAATTTCTACTTCATCATAGTAGGGATAGCTCTCCCAAAACATTGACTCAGGTTTGATATTCAATAAGGTTTTTGCTTTTGCAAAAATCGTTTGAATCGGCGGAGTTTTCTCCTTTGTTATAAAAACGAAAGAAGACACCTTTCCAGCATCACCGTACTGAGATAGAATCTCCCTTTTAGCTTCATAACTCAACTCGTCCATAAAACTGTCAACTATGGTGTAAATATCTAATGCTTCGGTTGGAATCTCAACTTCATATTTGTTTGCAAGCGAATACAACATTTGCAATGGCATATTTACAAGTGTTCTGCGTAATCGGAGAGCTTCGCTCCCTGATAAATCTGAATCTGGCGGCTCCAATATAATCCGGCTCTCACGTATTCTAGTAGAATAAATTACTATTCAAATTGATAGTCTTTATGGTTCCGTTCCCTATTTTCTGTAAAATTACTTTTAAATGAAGAACCATTTAAAATAATCTGAATTTGACCTCAGATTAGTTGAGGAATATTCCTTAAGCTGAGGCAGATAGTGAGAAAAGCATTTGTAATTGTTAGAAATAATTTTATCCAAAACCCAAACCCAAATAAGAATCCTTCTAAGTAATCTTTCACTATGGCAACATTTGAAGAGCAAATTGTCAAATCTTATTACAATTTAAAGAACTACTTTACACTCGAAAATATTCCTTTTTCCGCTGCTGAGAAGAGAAAGGGTGGAAAAGGAAGAGGCGAAATAGATTTAATAGCAATTAAAATAGATGAAAATAACGGAAAAGTTGAAGAAGCAATACACGTTGAAGTATCGGCTTCTATAAAGTCGAAATTTCCTTTTAAATCGGAAAAACAAAGTTATGACGAAGTTCACAAACTTCTCAAAAAATTCTTTATCAACGACGTCGATGACAAGCTTAAAGAATTTTACGCTGGGAATTACAAGTTCCAATTTATAACAAGCATATTTAACGACGATATAGAAAAGCGATTGAAAGACAGACTTAAACATTGGGGAGCAGACGTACAAAGTATAAAAAGAGAGGGGGAATCAATTTTCGTGAAGTTGAAGTATAATGGAAAGTTAAAAGAAATTAAAATAACACAGTTTACGGATATACTGAAAGAATTAGTAATATCAACCAAGAATAGAACAGAGTATTTTTCCATTTCAACAGTAAGAGCAATGCAATGGCTTAATAAACTGCCTTTTGGCTAAGCGGTCAGAAAAAGATGCCCAAAATAGTCTTTTCAAAAGCGTAAACCCTTTGCTACACGTATGAAACAAGTTAAAACGATATCTTTCTGATATACTTGCCAAGCGAATGATAGAACTTTTTACAATTTTAGATGATGCTTTTGACACTGCCTAACAAATTCAATTGTGCTTTTTACATACACGCCGGTTTCTTGTTTAAGTTGTGGATTATTCGCCCATTTTTTGTAAAATTCTTCATCATGGGTTAGAATAATATCAGCGTTGCCTTGAGCATATAGAATGTGAAAAGCATCTGACAAATGTATGTTACACCTGAGGGCTATTTCAGAAGCTTTTGTGAATAGCATGATTTCAAATGCTGGTGCTTGATATTCCAGAGAGTTAAATTTTTCAATTTCAAAATCTCCAAAATTTTCTATGCCGTCCTTTGTGTGCATACATACAAGGTCTTTAGATAAAGAGCAGGAAATATTTCTGGAACCAAGAAACTCGCCGCTCCCTACATCTTTAATGTTCGCATTGCAGTTAATCTCGGCAAACGTCCAAATCTTCCTCCATTTTTCATCCAGCTTTGGAACATCTTGAAAAGCGAGGTTAGAAGAGAGTATATCACACCTTGGAAAAATTTCCGCACTTAGCAGATTGAACATTTCTTGTAAGGTTTTTCCAAACTTCTTTGCTCGTCCCATGGAAATAAACTCGCCTAGGGCGTAAGTTGAGGTCTTAAGTTCACAGATGTTTGTGCTTAAGATAGTCTTTGAAGCTTGAATTTCCTCATTTTTAATTTCAGCTTCTTTTTGATGAGTTTGTTGCCAAGCTGGGTCAGATTCAAGAATTGCAGATACTAAAACGCATGTATCCAAATAAATTCTAAATAGTTTTACCATGCTTCTGCGTCCCTAATTGCTGTCAGTTCCATTTATCTTTTTATGCCTTTTGTTTTATTAGGTCCAAGATTGACAGTTTTAAACGCCGAAGCAAAATCAAAACCTACTCACAGTTTGAAGTCGATTTTCTGCTGTTTTACGCTTAAAATGAGCGAAATTTGAGCTAAAATGGGTACTGCAAGATGGTGCGGGGGAGTAGGTTTATACTGTCGTTTAAAACTGTCAACTGATATACTAACATGTTCGTATATTTGGGGTACCTAGCATGATTTTGGCTAAATTACCTGAAACTTGCGTTGAGCA
>Ga0078972_1013049_pt1 | contig 13937 bp, 9 predicted proteins | sample YelNatPaOPGAMG01_FD_67568 | JGI IMG/M metagenome (GOLD analysis project Ga0078972, IMG submission 67568) | Hot spring thermophilic microbial communities from Obsidian Pool, Yellowstone National Park, USA - OP-RAMG-01 (SPADES assembly) (version 2) | ecosystem: Environmental > Aquatic > Thermal...
TTTAAACCGAAGAAGGGACTCTCGAAAGAGATCGTCGAGGAGATGTCTCGGATCAAGGGTGAGCCCGAGTGGATGCGTCAGTTCAGGCTGAAGGCCCTCGAGCACTTCATGCGTCGTCCTATGGCCCCATGGTTTGCAGTGAATATGCCGGACCTGGACTTCGATAATATCTACTATTACGTAAAGCCGACCGATCACCAGGTTGACAACTGGGACCAGCTCCCTCAGAATATGAAGGACACCTGGGACAAGCTGGGGATTCCAGAGGCGGAGCGCAAGTACCTTGGCGGCGTAACTGCACAGTACGAGTCCGAGGTTGTCTATCATCGCAACCGCGATGATCTCGCCAAGCAGGGTGTTCTCTTTACCGACATGGACACCGCGTTGCGTGACTATCCCGAAATTGTCAAGAAGTATTTTGGTACCGTGATACCTCCCAACGACAACAAGTTCGCGGCGCTGAACTCGGCTGTGTGGTCCGGGGGATCGTTTATCTACGTGCCCAAGGGCGTCAAGCTCGAGATGCCGTTGCAGGCGTATTTCCGCATCAATTCCGAGAACATGGGTCAGTTCGAGCGCACGTTGATCATCGCGGATGAGGGTTCGCAAGTGCACTACATCGAGGGATGCTCGGCGCCAGTGTATTCGACGGACTCGCTGCACTCGGCGGTGGTTGAACTCATCGCGTTGCCGGGATCGCGTATCACCTACACGACTATTCAGAACTGGTCATCGAACGTCTACAACCTCGTGACGAAGCGAGCGCGCGCCGAGGCCGAAGCTCGCGTGGAGTGGATCGACGGCAACATCGGCTCGAGATTGACGATGAAGTATCCGTCTGTCTATCTGATGGGTCCGAAGGCATCGGGCGAAGTGCTTTCAGTCGCCTATGCTGGCGCTGGTCAGCACCAAGATGCTGGTGCGAAGATGATTCACGCGGCGCCTGAGACCACGTCCACGATCGTATCGAAGTCCATCTCCAAAGACGGAGGTATCACAACCTATCGTGGTTTGGTACATATGGACGAAGGGGCGAAGAACTCGCGTTCGTTTGTCCGTTGCGATGCCCTGTTGCTCGACGACCACTCCATCTCCGAGACCAAGCCATACATGGAGATCGGTGAACGCAATGCTTGGGTTGGTCATGAAGCCACGGTTTCCAAGGTGGGTGAAGATCAACTGTTTTACCTGATGAGTCGTGGCTTGTCGGAGGCCCAGGCGATGAGCCTCATCGTCAATGGATTTATCGAGCCGGTTACGAGAACCTTGCCGATGGAGTACGCGGTTGAGTGGTCACGGCTTATCGAACTCCAGATGGACGGTTCCATTGGGTAAATCGATCCGCTAAGTCGCTGCTAGGCGCCGACCGAGGGGTGGGCGGGGCCAAGGTCGACTCGCTGTTGGTGAGGCATGGGTCTGTGTGCGTCGCCAACGGAGGGTGGTCCCAAAGAACGATGCTGGTCCCAAAGGACGATGCTGTGTGGCCAGGTGGGTAGTTATTCATCTTGAGCTGTGCGGATATAGTCGTTACGGGGCTTGTCCATACTCGTTCCCTGGTTGGGCTATGAGTGTGACCCGTAGGCTTTCGTGTCGATATGGCTTAGCCTCATGTGTAGTGCGCGTCCTGCACCATCGAAACGTTGTTGGGGTACCCAGGAGGACTCGTTATCCACGGGTATTCTCTATGAGCTGATTGATCCTGGCTACCCGGCATCCACCACCCCATACCAATGACAAACAGCTCCCGCCATCAATGCTCAGGCTGGAGTCGTTGTGACAACCTTCGTGGGGTCGAAGAGCCAACACTGTGTCGAGCGTAGGGCACAACGACTAAGCGATTCACCCTCTGAGGGCAAAGTTATAGCCAAGAGCAACCAAGAGTGGTCAGGGTCGGCGGAGGCGATACGTTCTCATCAGCGAGAATTGATGAGAGGATCAGTGGGTCTGATCCTTGGTGGCATACTTGTAGCCAAGCCAACCGCCGGCGGCAGCACCGACCACGAGACCGATCGGTCCGGCTACCAAGGTCCCAATGACCGCGACAACGGCTCCCGCACCAACCGTTTTGCCGACCATGGCTGACCCACGCTTCGAATAGTTGCTCACAACGCCACCTTTCACTGCTGGTTGCACCTGTCATGCTACTCGCTGGCTGGTACTTCGATCGCGTCTGGAATTCAGCAGATTCCTCGCTTCACATTCGCTGATGCGAATCTAATCATCATTGGTGGGTTGAGGGCCTGGGAAGATTGCTGACCAAGATCGGGTCGGCGTGGCGCTGTGATCCGATTGGATATTCAGTCTGATTTGGTTCGATCTCGTCTCGATCCAATCCGCCAGGGTGCACTGATGCGCGCCGTTGTCTCGACGGGGGAGGTGGTGCCATGTTGGGCGATGGCTTCGTCCCCGGTGTCCATCTCCAACATCGGGAGATCAACACCGAAGCAGCTACCGCGCCCCAGGCCTGGACTCGCCACCCAGGCGGTCCCTCCATGGGCATGGGTGATGGCGGCCACTAGCGAAAGGCCGAGTCCAGCACCGCCGCGGGATCGTGAGCGCGACTCGTCAGATCGATAGAAGCGCTCGAAGACGCGGTCCAGTTGTGCACCTTCGAGTCCCGGACCGGTATCGCACACGGTGAGCCGAATCTTCCTATCCCACTCGAGCAGCGCGATCGTCTCGTCGGTGTTGCCAAACAGGTCGGCGATCTCCTTTGCGGTACGCGCTCCTGCGGGCAGTGGCGCCTGTTTTGGAGTGATCTCGACCCGGACGACGACGGTTGCACTCGTGGGCGTATGGGTTCGTACGTTTGAGAGCAGGTTGGTGATCACTTGGGTGAGGCGATGCTCGTCGCCAAGCACGAGGGCTTCTGGCGGTATCACGAGGTCGATCTTGCGCTCTGGTTCGACGGCGGTGGCGTCCATCACCGCCGCTGTGGCCAGCTTCGCCAGATCTACTGGTGCCAGCGACAGTGGTCGATTTTCGTCCATACGAGCCAGAAGCAGGAGGTCTTCGATGAGGGCGGCCATGCGGCTAGCTTCTGACTGGATGCGCTCCATGGCCAGCGGTGTGTCCTTGGCTTGATCCAATGCGCCATCAAGATAGAGCTCTGCATAGCCCTTGATGCTGGTCAACGGTGTCCGCAGCTCATGACTGACATCAGCGATGAATTGGCGAAGCCGTGCTTGAGAGCCCTGAGAGTTTGTGTAGGCGTCTTGGAGTCGTTCGAGCATGGTGTTTAACGTGTCGGCGAGGCTGGCAATCTCTTGTGGGCCATCGTCGTCCACTCGTGCCATCGAATCGCCTGCCGTGATTCCTCGTGCTTGGGAGCGCATGCGCTCAAGTGGGCTTAGCCCGATCCGAATCGAGATTGCGCCGGCGAGGCCTAGTGCCAAAAGTACACCCAAGGAGACGAAGAGCTCGGCAAGTTCCAGGCGACCCAAGGTGCTCGTGACCGAGCTCAACGGGATGGATAAGATCATCGTCGCATCGAGAGCCGGGTCACGAGCTGCGAGCACTCGATAGGAATAGTCTAATTTCGGCAGTTCGATCGTGATGGGATGTCCCACAGGGACGTCGACACGCTGATCACCCGGCTTGCCACTGGCAACCGCTGGGGGAGGTTCGGAGACGGAGTTTGAGAACTGACCGATGACGGATGTCCCGTTGGAGAAGATGAGTTCGCCATAGCTACCCTGGGGCAGTGAGACGAGACCGGCGAAGGTCGAATCACCGTACACGCTGGTGTGCAGCAGTTCCTTGGCGGCCAGTGGGATGTCGCTGGTGAGTTGGGAGTCGACGCGGGTTATCAGAAAAGAGCGGAGTGCTGTAACCGTCGTGAAGTCGATCGCCAAGGTGCCAACGACCAGTGTTGCGAGCGTGATGATCAGCAGCCGAGCTCGAAGGGAGAGTTTCGGTTTCGGTCTAGGCACAGTTCCTGGCTCGGTTTTCAGGATTCGCGCGCCTCAGGCGCTCGTAGGCTATAGCCAACACCCCTGATCGTTTTAATCATTGGCGGACCATACTGGTCGAGCTTCTTGCGCAGGTAGCTGATGTAGGTTTCGACGATATTGGCATCGCCACCGAAGTCGTACTCCCAGACATGGTCGAGGATCTGTGTCTTGGAGACGACCTTGTTGGCATTAAGCATCAAAAAACGCAGCAACTTGAATTCGGTCGCAGTGAGCTCCACGGGCTTGCCGGCGCGGAGCACTTCGTGGGTCTCGTCATCTAACGTGAGATCGTGAAACGTCTGGCGAGAGACCTCGGCCGGTCCACCACCAGTTCTGCGCAGGACCGCCTCAATGCGCGCGGTGAGCTCGGCGAGCGAAAATGGCTTGGTGAGGTAGTCGTCGGAGCCGAGTCGAAGGCCTTCGACGCGATCTTCGATGGAGTCACGGGCGGTTAGGAACAGGATGGGCGTGTCATCGCGCTCTTCGCGAAGTCGTTTGACAACTTGAAAACCGTCGAGGCCAGGCATCATGACGTCCAGGACAATAAGGTCGGGCCGAAACGATTTGGTCAGCTCCAATGCCTCGCGTCCGGAGGCAGCGATGTTGACCTCGTAGCCTTCGAAGTTGAGTGCCATCTGGAGCAGCTCCGTTATGGGGAGCTCATCATCGACGACGAGCACGCGCTTGTCCTTCGATGGCCGTCCCTGTGTCGATGTCATGCATTCTCCTTGCGTTGATGATAGCCGAGCAAGATCAACCGCTAAGCATTGAGGCTGATGCGGCGCAGTTGCGCACCGGTGAGCGCGATGACACCGCCAACTGGATGTGGTTGGCGGTGTCATCGGATTGATAACCGTGATGCGGTTTCGTCATCTAAGCGGCTGGCGCATTGCCCAAGGTGATGGTTAGGGTGGATGTGCCGGACTGAGATAGTACCTTGAGGGTTACTGATGATCCGGGTGACTTTGAGGTGACGTCGGCGACAAGCTGCGATGCGTCAGTGACTGACTTTCCATCAAAGCCGACGATGACATCACCTGAGGTGAGACCAGCATTCGATGCAGGGGACCCAGGATAGATATAGTCGATCAGGGCCCCTTTCTGGTTCGTAGGATAACCGAGCTGAGCGGCGGCCTGTGCATTCATGGTCTGGATGCCAACGCCAAGGAAGGCCTTGGCTGTCGTTGTAGCATTTGAGGAACCCGATGAACCCGATGAAGACTTTGTGTAGTAGCTCGGATCCTTCAGGATGTTCTTGACCCTCTTGGCCATCAGGATGAAGGGTTCGAAATTTTTGCTCTGCTTCAGTTCATTTAAAGCTTTCAACCTGGCTTCAGTCTGGACCAGAAATTCAAAGCCCGGAGCCAGGGCCGCATTGATCAGGTCATAACGATATCCCTGCTTTTCAAAGATATAACGGATACGGCCTTCGAAAAACTCTCGAGCGGTTTTGAACAATTCCTCTTCAGGAACACTGATTTTACCTTCAAACAGAGAAATTGTTTTCTTAATAACGCGGTCAAGGGAGATGGGCAGCTTCTTTTCCAGAATAATCTTACAGATGGCCAGGGCATTTCTCCTCAAAGCAAAGGGGTCACTAGAACCGGTAATGGTATAGCCAACGCCCAGAACTCCAACTACGGTATCCATCTTATCAGCCAGTGAAAGTACGGCGCCGCCCAGGGAATCCGGCACCGGGTCCTCCAGGCTCTGCGGCAGATAATGTTCGTAGATAGCCCTGCTGATAATTTCAGATAGAGCCTGTTCCCGGGCATATAGCCCGCCCATTTTCCCCTGCAACTCCGGGAATTCTCTGACCATTTCGGTCAGTAAATCCGCTTTGCTCAGCCTGGCTGCTTCGACCAATTCTTTTTTCTGGCTGGTTATCTCCAACCGGTCGGCCAGGTAAGCGACCAGTTTCTGCATTCTCTGAGCTTTATCCAGGTAGGTACCCAGTTTTTCCTGAAAAATTACTTGGTTTAAACCGTTAACTCGTTCGCTTAATGATACCTTTAAGTCATTTTCCCAGAAAAAACGGGCATCTTCCAGTCGGGCTTTTAACACTCGTTCGTTTCCGGAAGCGATAAAATTTTTGGGGTCTCCAGGGGCGTCAGCAATACCCAGGAAATAAGGCAACTGTTTCTTACCTTTGACCACGGAAAACAGTTGCTGTCCTTCACGCATGGCTGTGGATAGTACTTCAATAGGCAATTTCAGGAATTTCTCTGGAAAACTGCCCCTGATGACCAGCGGATGCTCCACATTCCAGAGCAACCTTTCCAGCAGGCCTTCATCCGGATAAACCTGAGCATTCAGGTCGGCCAGCTTTTCCTTAAATTGATTAAGGATTGATTGTTTTCTTTCTTGCGGGTCAATCAGGACAAAATTCTCTTTAAGCTTTTTTTCGTACTCAGTAAAATTATTTACCTCCAGCGGAACCGGCGAATGAATGAAATGTCCATGTGTCTGATTTCCAGACTGCCGTCCTTCAAAGCTCACCGGCACCACCTGACCGTTGAAGAGACAGAGTAGGCTCTTGATCGGCCGGGAAAAGCGGAAGCTGCCTTCAGCCCATCTCATGCTCTTGGGAAAACTCAAAGAGGAAATAATTGAGGGCAGCTTGGCGGAAATTATTTCCGGAGTGCTCAGGCCTTTTCTTAGCTTCTTAAACCCGAGGTACTCCCCTTTCTTGGTCTCGATCACTTCGAGCTGCTCTGGTGCTATCCCCTGGGAACGGGCAAAACCCAGAGCCGCTGGAGAATACTTCCCGTCTGGCAGAAGGCCAACCTGGCGGGGCGGACCGGTAACCACTTCTTCTTCATCAGGCTGGCCTGAAGCCAGGTCGGCCAGAACCACCAAGCGCCGGCAAGTTCCCAAGGTCTGGAGGCTTCTGATTTCAATCCGAGCTTCCTGCCATTCTTTCTGAAACTTCTCCTGAAGCTGAGCCAGGGCTGACTTCACATGAGATGATGGTAATTCTTCGGTCATGATTTCCAGCAGGAATTCCATCAGTTCTCTCCTCCTTCTCGTTCCACAAATTTTCTGGCAACCTGGTTCACCAGGGTGCGCACCTGACCGATCAGTTTCACCCTCTCCGTCACACTTATGGCCCCTCGGGCGTCAAGCAGGTTAAAGAGGTGCGAACATTTCAAGCAGTGGTCATAAGCCGGCAGAAGCAGTCCCTGGTCTATCAACCGCTGGGCTTCCTTTTCGGCGGCATTAAACCAGCGTTGCAGCATCTGAGTATCAGCCTGTTCAAAATTGTAGATGGAAAATTCCTTTTCCTCGTCGAATCTCAGGTCGCGGTAACTGACTTCCGCTGACCAGTTCAGGTCATAGATGTTATCCTTTTGCTCCAGGAACATTTCCAGCCTTTCCAGTCCATAAGTTATCTCAACCGACACAGGGAAAAGTTCTAAGCCGCCAGCTTGCTGAAAATAGGTAAACTGAGTGATTTCCAGGCCATCAAGCAGCACCTGCCAGCCCACGCCCCAGGCGCCAATGGTTGGGGACTCCCAATCATCTTCATCAAACCTCAAGTCATGTTCTGAAAGGTCAATCCCCAGGGAAATCAAGCTGTTGAGGTACATTTTCTGGATATCTACCGGAGATGGTTTCATGATCACCTGGAATTGAAAGTGTTTTTGGACCCGGTGCGGATTTTCTCCGTAGCGACCATCGGTCGGACGGCGAGCAGGCTGCACATAAGCTACCTTCCATGGCCTTTTCCCCAGGACCCGGAAAAAGGTGTCCGGGGTCATGGTTCCCGCCCCAACTTCCAGGTCATAAGTTGGTGCAATGTAACAGCCCTGCTTGGACCAGTAATCATAAAGCTTCAAGAACAGTTGCTGCATACTCATAGATACCAATCCTTTATCCAAGTATTAAGCCCAACTATCTATCAGATTTCTGACTGACCTCTTCAGTCAGTTTTTTCCCACCTCAAAACTGGATTCCTGGCAGCCTGGACTTCGTCCAGTCTTCTAACGTAAGTTACATGCGGAGCCGTTCTTAGAAGTTCTGGATTCTCTTTAGCTTCTTTATCTATGGCTTTCATGGCCTCAATAAAAAGATCCAGGTCTCGCCGGCTTTCGGTCTCGGTTGGCTCAATCATTAAGGCCCCATGCACAATCAACGGAAAAGACATCGTTGGCGGATGCAGACCATAATCAAGCAACCTCTTGGAAATATCCAGGTTAGTTACCCCGTAATCCTTCTGGAATTTATCAGAAAAAACACACTCATGAAGCGTGGGCGTTTCGTACTTAAGATGATAAATTCCTTCCAGACTTTTTCGGATGTAGTTAGAATTCAAAACCGCCACTTCAGCTACTTCCCGCAAACCCCTGGGACCAAGGGTCAGGATGTAAGCCAGGGCTTTGAGCATTACCAGAAATTGACCATAAAAACTCTTAACCCGACCGATGGAAAGAGGTCGGTTGTAATTCAGATGAAACCGGCCGTCTTTTTCCTCAATTACGGGCACGGGCAGGAATGGTTCCAGGATCTTTTTGACCGCTACCGGACCAGACCCCGGTCCCCCGCCTCCATGGGGTGTGGAAAACGTCTTGTGCAGGTTAAGATGCATCACATCAACCTTCATATCACCCGGTCTGGCCACACCCACCATGGCATTAAGGTTGGCCCCATCCATGTAAAGAAAGCCACCTTTAGCATGAACCAGGTCGGCAATCTGGCAGATATCTGATTCGAAAACACCGAGAGTGTTTGGGTTGGTCAGCATCAGAGCAGCCACTTCCTCGGTCATTTCTTTTTCCAGGTCTTCCACAGATACTGTCCCGCGCTCGTTTGATTTTATTTCTTTGACCACGTAGCCACACAGATGAGAGGATGAAGGATTAGTACCATGTGCCGAATCAGGGACAAGAACGTACTTCCTGGGATTCCCCTGAGCTGTATGATAAGCCCTGATGAGCATCATGCCAGTAAGTTCGCCATGGGCTCCAGCTGCTGGCTGCAGGGTGATGGCGTCCATGCCAGTTATTTCCAGGAGAAATTTCTCCAGGGTCCTCATCAATCCTAAGTTACCCTGAACCAATTCTTCAGGCAGAAGAGGATGGCCAGTGGTAAAAGCCGGCATGGCGGCAACTTTTTCATTTATCTTCGGGTTGTACTTCATGGTGCAGGAACCAAGGGGGTAAAACCCGAAATCCAGACAGTAATTCATCTGCGAGAGGCGAATAAAATGTCTGGTTAGCTCGGTCTCGGATACTTCTGGAAAACCTTCAACTTCATTCCTCAGCGGTACCCCAGCCAGCAAATCTTTCTTCTCAGGTACATCAAGCTCAGGCCACCTGACTGCGGTTTTACCAGGCGAGCTTATTTCGAAAATGAGTGGTTCACGAATGATGTTGATCATGACAGCACCTCCTTCAGGGCGCGCACGTAGGTATCAATTTTTTCTTTGTCAGACACTTCGGTGACTGTAATTAGCGCGCTGTTCTCCAGCCCTGCATAGTGAGGCCCAAGAGCCAGACCGCCCAGGATACCTTTTTCTTGCAGCTTCTGGTTGATTTTCTCCCATCGTTCAGGGAATTCCAGGACAAACTCGTTGAAAACTGGTCCGCTGAACTTCCTGGAAACGCCGGGTATAGAAGACAATTGCTCGGCGGCATAAGCTGCTTTTTGCAGGTTAAGCCAGGCTAATTTTTTCAAGCCTTCCCGCCCAAGCGTCTCCAGATAAATGGTAGCCCTTAGGGCACAGTGAGCCTGGTTAGTGCAGATGTTGGAGGTAGCTTTTTCCCGGCGGATATGCTGCTCTCTGGTAGAAAGGGTCAGGACAAATCCCCGCCGACCGTCCACATCAATTGTTTGCCCGGCAATCCGTCCAGGCATCTGCCGGACAAATTCCTTCTTGCAGGCCATAAAGCCCAGGAAAGGACCTCCAAAACTCAAGGGCAGACCAAAAGATTGAGCCTCACCGGTCACGATATCAGCTCCAAGTTTTCCCGGAGCTTCAAGAATTCCCAGGGAAACCGGCTCGGAAATCACCACTGCCAGCAACGCTCCCTGGTTGTGGACCAGTTCAGCCAGGGATTGAACATCCTCAATCACGCCAAAATAATTTGGCGACTGGCAGAGCAACACAGATGTTTCACCGTTCAGAGAAGAGGCTAAACCTCCTTTATCTATTCTCCCCGACTTATCGTAGGGAATTTCCACCACTTCCAAGCCAAGGTTTTTGGTATAGGTATAAATCACTTCTCGGTACTGGGGATTAAGGTTAGAAGCAACCAAAAGTCTCTTTCTGTTCTTTATCCGGTAACCCATCAGCACCGCTTCAGCGGCCCCCGTGGCTCCATCATAAAGAGAAGCATTAGCGATATCCAGGCCAGTCAGCTGGCAAATCAGGGTTTGAAACTCAAAAATCACCTGCAGCGTCCCCTGACTGATTTCTGGCTGATAGGGGGTGTAGGGCGTAACAAACTCACTCCGTGAACTCAGGTAATCAACCACCGCTGGAATAAAATGCTCGTAAGCACCACCGCCCAGGAAGTGAAGGTAATTGGAAAAAGTATTTTGTTTTCCCGTTTTGGCAAAATAATCAAGCACTTCCATTTCCGGCATTGGAGAAGGGAGTTTTAGATCCTTCTTAAGCCTGACGTTTTCCGGGATGCTGCTGAACAGGTCTTCAAAGGAATTGACCCCGATTCTGGCCAGCATCTCCTTCTTATCTTGGTCGCTGATCGGAATGTAGCTCATTTTTTCCCCCGGCTTAATTTTATTTAAATCTCAGAAAATTTTCCCCGAGCTGTGATCAGCTCAATGTTCGAGACCTTCCAGGTATTTTTCGTAATCAATTGCCTTCATCAGGTTCTTCAGCTCTTCTTTGTTTTTAATCCGGATTTTAACAATCCAGCCTTCTCCATGGGGGTCCTTATTAATCACATCCGGGGTCTGGCTCAGCGCCTCATTGACAGCTATGACTTCGCCGGCCACTGGAGAAAAAACATCAGAAACCGACTTCACTGATTCAACTGAAGCAACTGCCTGGTGGGCTTCCAGCACCTTTCCCGCCTGGGGCAGGTCTACGTAGATGATATCTCCCAATTGTTTCTGGGCAAAATCCGTAATGCCAATGATAGCCTCTTCCCCCGCAACTTTAAGCCATTCGTGGTCTTTGGTGTAATAAAGATTTTCAGGGTACATAATTCCTCCTTATCTCAAAAAACTAAATTTATTTCTTTTCTCTTTTATAAAATGGTGTGGGAACCACCCGGGCCTTGACCATCTTATCCCGGATGCCTATTTCAAATTCAGTACCGATGTTAGTGTACTCAACCGGCAGGTAAAGCAGCCCGATAGCTTTTTTAAGGAATGGAGAGAAAGTTCCAGATCGAACCTCGGAAACTTTCTGCCCGTTGACATAGGCCGGGTAATGCGGCCTGGCTATACCTTTATCCACCAGTTCAAAACCGACCAACTTTTTTTTCAACCCTTCCTGAAGCTGCTTTTCCAGGACTTCTTTTCCTAAAAAATCACCTTTCTGGAACTTGACAATCCACTTTAGGTCAGCTTCGAGCACAGTGGTCTGTTCGTCAATGTCATTACCGTAGAGCATCAACTTGGCTTCCAGCCGCAGGGTATCCCGGGCCCCGAGACCAACGGGCAGCAGCCCTTTTGGTGTTCCCTCGGCTATGATGGCCTTCCAGATAATTTCTGGAGTCGCCGAGGTGGTATAAATTTCAAAGCCATCTTCACCGGTGTAGCCAGTTCTTGATACCAGACAGTCTATACCGGCCACCTGGCCATAGGCAAAGTGGAAAGATTTCATCTGGCTCAGGTCAATGTTGGTCAGAGGCTGGAGGATTTCCTGGGCCAGCGGTCCCTGGAGAGCCAGCTGCGAATACTCATCACTCAGGTTGGTAGCTTTAACTTTAAAGGAAGCTGATTTTTCCTTCACCCAGGCAAAGTCTTTGTCCGTATTGGAAGCGTTGACCACCAGAAGATAACGGTCAGGAATTCTTAAACAGTAAACCAGCATGTCATCCACAAAGGTGCCCTTCGGGGTAGTCAATGCCGTGTACTGGACCTGCCCGGGAGAAAGCTTAGCCACATCGTTTGGGGTCAGGTATTGAACGCAGGCCAGAGCCTCAGGCCCCTCGAGCATTATTTCGCCCATGTGGCTGACGTCAAACAGCCCGGCCCTGGTTCTAACCGCCAGGTGCTCGTCAATAAGGCCCTTGTACTCCACCGGCATTTCCCAGCCGGCAAATTCTATCATCCTGGCTCCTAATTCTTTATGAGCGGCATTTAACCTGGTTTTTTTCATGATAAATCCTTTCCTTTAAAAAAATAATTATGCTAAATTACTATCACAAATTTATACTCTCTTTCAAGTTTAAGTGCAACCTTGTTAGCCTGAAGATTTTTGTTATAATTAGGAAAACCATGTTTAAAACAAAAAAAGAATTAAAAAGTAAAATATTTGAACGCCTGAGGGGTCAATTTCCTCTGGCGATTGAGGAGATTGAGCTGACTCCGACCCCGGACCAGAAATTTGGCGACCTGGCCCTGGCCGTAGCTTTCCCGCTGGCCAAGAAATTAAAGACCAACCCGCGGGTCATTGCCCTGAAGGTAACTGAGCTGCTTCAGGACCTTGATGGCGTAGAAAAAGTTGAAGTAGCTGGAGCCGGCTACATAAACTTGTATCTCGACCGAAAGCGATTTGCCCGGCGCAAGCTTTATGAAGAAAATGGCGGCCTCGAACCAGAAGAAAAGAAGGTAATCGTCGAGCATACCAACATCAACCCCAACAAAGCGGCTCATGTCGGCCATCTGCGAAATGCCTGCCTGGGTGATACTCTGGTGCGCTGTCTCAAACACAAAGGCGAAAAGGTTGAAGTCCAGAACTACATTGATGACACCGGTGTCCAGGTTGTTGATGTAGTCTTTGGCTTTCTGGAACTGGAAAAGAAGAGTCTTGAAGAACTGGAAAAAATCGAAGGTAAGTTTGACTATTACTGCTGGGACCTGTACACCAGAGTTTCCCGCTACTTAGCCGAAAATGAAGAAGCCCAGCTCAGGAAAGCTGAAGTTCTAAAAAGAATTGAACACAATCTTTCTCCGGAAGCTGATTATGCTGATTACATTTCCAAAAGGATTGTCCGCGCTCACCTGGCCACCATGAACCGGCTGGGAATTACCTATGACGTTCTACCCTGCGAAAGTAGCATCCTGCGGCTGAAATTCTGGGATAAAGCTTTTAAGATGCTAAAAGAAAGCGGAGCCATTTACTTCTCTGAAGAAGGAGAATCAGCCGGTTGCTGGGTAATGAAACTTGAAGGCGAACCAGACCGGGAAAAAATAATCGTCCGGTCTGATGGTACTGTGACCTACGTGGGTAAAGACATTGCCTACCAGTTATGGAAATTCGGTCTTCTGGGGCAGGATTTTTATTACCGGCCTTTCCAAGAAGAAAACAGCCACCTGGTCTGGATTTCTTCAGCCGAGCCAACCGGCCATGACCTTCATTTTGGTGCCGGCTCAAAAGTTTACAACGTGATAGATGTCAGGCAATCCTATCTGCAGAAAGTGGTGGTTCAGGGCCTGAAAGCACTTGGCTTTACTGAACAGGCAGACCGGTCAGTACATTTTTCCTACGAAATGGTAGCCCTCTCGCCGAAAAGCCTGGCTGAAATAAAAGTTGAACTAACTGAAGAAGAAAAGGATAGATCTTTCCTGGAAGTTTCCGGCCGGAAAGGAATCGGAGTTAAGGCTGATGACCTGCTCGACCGGCTGGAAGAAAAAGCCCTGGCTGAGGTGACCAGCCGAAATCCAGAACTGAACGAAGAAATCAGGCACCTTGTTGCCAGGCAGATTGCGGCCTCAGCCGTGCGGTACTTCATGCTCAAATTTGCTAGAAATTCTCTCATCGTTTTTGACTTTGATGAAGCTTTAAACTTTGAAGGTGAAACCTGCCCGTACCTTCAGTACACGGCAGTCAGGTTGAGGAGCATCTTT
>Ga0078972_1013052_pt1 | contig 13936 bp, 10 predicted proteins | sample YelNatPaOPGAMG01_FD_67568 | JGI IMG/M metagenome (GOLD analysis project Ga0078972, IMG submission 67568) | Hot spring thermophilic microbial communities from Obsidian Pool, Yellowstone National Park, USA - OP-RAMG-01 (SPADES assembly) (version 2) | ecosystem: Environmental > Aquatic > Thermal...
CGCAATTAAAACAGGAAAGAAAATTTATGAAAAAGAGTAATTTAGAAGAAGCAAAGAGATGGTTTATTCATGCAACGGACGAATTTAACGATGCCTGCGAACTTAAAGATAGAGGACGTTTATATCTTGCACTTTTTCACTTCCAGCAATCTGCTGAAAATGCTCTAAAGGCTTATCTTTATAAAATAACATCGTCAGAAGAAAGTTTTTTTACACATTCAATATATGAACTTCTTGAAATGCTTGGTGCTCAAGACATTGATTTTAAAAAAATTGAAAATGCAAGTAAGTTAGATAAATATTACATACTTACGAGATATCCGAATGGACTACCAGGAGGTGTGCCTTCAAGATTTTTCAAGGACCCCAAAGAAACCGAAGAAGCAATGCAATTGGCAAAAATGGTGATTGAATTAGTTAGAGAAAAATTAGGTGTCGGCGATGTGTGATAATGTAAAAAATAGCGGGGTTGGACGAAGATTAAAAAGCATGAAATCTCTTGATTTTTCGTTGAAAATAGATAAAATTAGGGAAGCAGGGGTGAAATTTTGTAAAACAATATATGGTAAAAGGTATGAATTTTCAATAAAAAATGGATTTTTAGCCTACCTATGAGGAATTGAAACTACCGCATAATACAGGAAGTAGCACGATTAAGGGAATTTTTAGCCTACCTATGAGGAATTGAAACCATTTTTATAATAATTTCCAATTCCAGCGTTCCATAATTTTTAGCCTACCTATGAGGAATTGAAACTTTGGAATTAAGACAGACTTTTTTATCGGGGATAAGAATTTTTAGCCTACCTATGAGGAATTGAAACATTGTAAATAAAATGATGTAGCCAGTAAATCTGCTCATTTTTAGCCTACCTATGAGGAATTGAAACAATTTTTCCAAGTAGATGGTAGAAATTGGAATAGTCCGATTTTTAGCCTACCTATGAGGAATTGAAACTTATTTCCGTTTCGGCGTGATACTTCTACCAGTTTTTCATTTTTAGCCTACCTATGAGGAATTGAAACCCCTTTGGTTTATCAGTTTCAGGGATTTCTATTTTATATTTTTAGCCTACCTATGAGGAATTGAAACTTCTCTTTTTGTATCATATAATATTTTACTGCATTTAATTTTTAGCCTACCTATGAGGAATTGAAACATGGCTGCCAGGGCAGGTCCTGATTTTTTATGTGCATTTTTAGCCTACCTATGAGGAATTGAAACAAAAATACCATCGGTAAAGAACATATCTCGCAATTAACATTTTTAGCCTACCTATGAGGAATTGAAACTTAAAAATAATGTTAGGAGTATAAAAACTAAAGTGATTATTTTTAGCCTACCTATGAGGAATTGAAACATCCAATATGTCAGCAGTGTTTCTGCATCTTTAGGATGATTTTTAGCCTACCTATGAGGAATTGAAACTAATCTTTTTCAGTTCGGAAGGTAGATACAGGCAAAATTTTTAGCCTACCTATGAGGAATTGAAACCTTATAATTGATGAAATTAGTTTGTATACAAATTCCATTTTTAGCCTACCTATGAGGAATTGAAACCATTCTTCTAAGGTGGGCTTCCATAAGGGACGGGCCGGATTTTTAGCCTACCTATGAGGAATTGAAACACGCCGGGACGACATCAATTTTTTTGAGGTCTATAATTTTTAGCCTACCTATGAGGAATTGAAACACTTTTATACTTTTTACACTTTCCGTCCCCTCTTCTCCATTTTTAGCCTACCTATGAGGAATTGAAACAGAAATCCATATAAAGATAGCCCCCCAAAATTTTTATTTTTAGCCTACCTATGAGGAATTGAAACTCAAGGCAGTAACCAATACCGACCCTCAATGCCTTATTTTTAGCCTACCTATGAGGAATTGAAACGTTTGTATGTAAACTCTTTTAAGATAAATAAATAATTTTTAGCCTACCTATGAGGAATTGAAACACTACGATATATATGATTATGATTACAACGATGACATATTTTTAGCCTACCTATGAGGAATTGAAACTATTTTTGTAATAATTTCCAATTCCCGCATTCCATAATTTTTAGCCTACCTATGAGGAATTGAAACTCAATACTGCCAAAAATATTGCCAGCAAGCACGAAATCATTTTTAGCCTACCTATGAGGAATTGAAACAACGATTTTGCTGGGTAGGTATTGTTTGCTATTGGGAATTTTTAGCCTACCTATGAGGAATTGAAACATGATAGGGTTGGAGTTTTTGACGAAGAAAGAAGAACTAATTTTTAGCCTACCTATGAGGAATTGAAACCATATGTCTTACACAGCAAATACATTCTCAATACATATTTTTAGCCTACCTATGAGGAATTGAAACCTGGATATAGTTTTGAAGGCAAATACTATAATATTATCATTTTTAGCCTACCTATGAGGAATTGAAACTTGAGCCCCAGTTATTTAAGTCTCAATCTCAAAAAAATTTTTAGCCTACCTATGAGGAATTGAAACATAAAAAAATTGATTTAATAAAGGATAATAAAAGAAATTTTTAGCCTACCTATGAGGAATTGAAACCCATAACCAGACAATGCGGATATAGACACTCCACCTGCCATTTTTAGCCTACCTATGAGGAATTGAAACATTTTTTTCTTTGAAAGTATAATATATAGGATAATAGATTTTTAGCCTACCTATGAGGAATTGAAACAGACTTATTTCAACCTTCAAGTCCAAAGAATTCAAATCCGATTTTTAGCCTACCTATGAGGAATTGAAACTTGCGCCGCAGCGGCGCAATGTTTCGCATTTGCACGGTATTTTTAGCCTACCTATGAGGAATTGAAACATGTTTTAAATATCACAATAAATATAATCAATGCTACAATTTTTAGCCTACCTATGAGGAATTGAAACCAGTGATAGATATGAAATGGAAAAAGTTAAGGAAGGATTTTTAGCCTACCTATGAGGAATTGAAACCCCGCTGTGTGGAACTTCTGGAATTGTTATTCGTTATTTTTAGCCTACCTATGAGGAATTGAAACAATATGCAATTGAATAATATTTCCTAATATCTTTATTATTTTTAGCCTACCTATGAGGAATTGAAACTAACAAATACTGCATAATGTCTTTTTATTCTTCTTCATTTTTAGCCTACCTATGAGGAATTGAAACTTTATAAAAAGAAAGAAAGTTTATAATGGGGGTGTAAATTTTTAGCCTACCTATGAGGAATTGAAACTCAATCATCTTTTCTATAACTTTTTCACTATACCATATTTTTAGCCTACCTATGAGGAATTGAAACTGTAGCGATTATCATAGAGTTTCTAAAAGGAAACTCGGATTTTTAGCCTACCTATGAGGAATTGAAACCTTTTATATTCGGAATAATCCTGTCAATAATTTTTATTTTTAGCCTACCTATGAGGAATTGAAACTTTTGCAGGGCTTACCGCCCTGCACCCGTTTGGTGGCATTTTTAGCCTACCTATGAGGAATTGAAACTTATAAATATCACTATCTATTCTAATTATTCCACTAACATTTTTAGCCTACCTATGAGGAATTGAAACTCAATCAGTTTGATGGTGAAGTGGTGGGAGATATAGAACATTTTTAGCCTACCTATGAGGAATTGAAACTAATCATAGTATTGCCCCGTTGTTGTTGAGGGCATAATTTTTAGCCTACCTATGAGGAATTGAAACCAGGTCAAACCCCGTGATTTGCAATCCTGGACTGTGATTTTTAGCCTACCTATGAGGAATTGAAACTCATCTGGATCTTCCGAAATATAAAAGCGCAAATTTGGATTTTTAGCCTACCTATGAGGAATTGAAACATTCTGAAGGCAGACGATAATCACATTACACATAACAATTTTTAGCCTACCTATGAGGAATTGAAACAGTAGTTGCTTTGGAACATAAACCGTGAACTTTTGGATTTTTAGCCTACCTATGAGGAATTGAAACTAATCACCATAACCAGATAATGGCGAGATTGATAAACATTTTTAGCCTACCTATGAGGAATTGAAACACGATTGTAGTATTTTTGGCCCGAATGTGTGTGCTAATTTTTAGCCTACCTATGAGGAATTGAAACTGATCTGCAGCTTCCAAGACATTGTCTTCTTCACAAAATTTTTAGCCTACCTATGAGGAATTGAAACTTGCTATGGTAAAGCACTCATAAAACTTCCTAATACACATTTTTAGCCTACCTATGAGGAATTGAAATAACATCTACGGACAGGGACAAGCCCTGTCCCTACATTTCTTATTTTTAACCTACCTATGAGCTAACCACTCCACACTTTTTATGCATCTTTTGGACATGCTTTTTGAATAGGTAAAGAAACTCAAAAATACAACTAAAAAATCGCTTGGGTCTTTTCAGGTGATATTTGTAGCCCGTGATTCATACTATTTTTGATAAATTCCGTTCAAATGGAATCCTGGGGAGGATTTGTGCCATTTTTCAAGCGCAAAATTTTTTGACACTTTGTTTTTTTCTTTGGACCCCTCACCTTAATCCTCTCCCCGTTAAAACGGGGAGAGGGAAGGGTGAGGGGACACTCTGTTTTTTTTCTTTTTGTCATTGCGAGGCTTTCGTAGAGAACCGAAGCAATCTCATTTGTTATCGGTCATTTCAGGGATTACTTCGTCGTGGGGCTCCTTACAAGAACAGATGGGATTGCTTCGCCCGCCTTCGGCGGGCTCGCAATGACAGAAGGAGTAAAACGGGCTCAATGACAGAAGAGGTAAGTGGAGCTCGCAATGACTTTTAGTATGAATGATCCGGGCTAAATCTCCTCTCCCCGCCACTAAGATTGGAGGGGAGAGGGTAGGGGTGAGGGGCGGGATTTCAGGGGCAAAGCCCCTGAACTATGTTCTATTTGTTTCTTGGGAGTGAAAAATAAGTTAACACGGAAATGGTGAAAATTGACTATTGACTTTTTCTATATTTTGCATATAATTATAACTAGTTATTGAAATTTATAGCCGTGTTGATATGTTCAGGTATGGGAATTTGAAAAATGGCTTCGGTCGCTTCGCTCCCTTGCCTAACCTGCGGTTAGAGCGCTATACTTAATAATGAAATTTCTCATTAGAGAAAAGAAACGGACAACCATAAAGGTTGTCCCTACGAAAACATTGGAATGACACCACTTGTGGTATCATGACCGCACAAGCGCGGTTAATCAAAATTGTAGGGACAGGGCTTGCCCCTGCCTTGAGCAGGGGTGTCCCCGTCCAAAAGGATTTCAGGGGTGAAACCCCTGAAGTATGTTCAGGTATAGGAATTTCAATAATTCCTATACTTTGGATTCAAACGGATAAGGGCAGATTAAAAACAGATAAAATTCCCCCTCCCCCTTGCCCTCTCCCCGCCAATCTTAGTGGCGGGGAGAGGATTAAGGTGAGGGGCAGGATTTCAGGGGCAAAGCCCCTGAAGTATGTTCTATAACCATAATAGATTTTCTGAAAGGAGGTGATGGAATTAAATATACCTAAAATACCAAAATGCCTAAATACCTAAAAAGGTTTTAGGCATAAAATGGGCTTTATGGATGTGCCCGGGAACATCCATATCTGTGGTCTTTCCGCGTAACATACAAAGGAGAAGAAATGAAGAAATGGTTTATATTGGCATTGGCAATAACTACTATGGTTTTTGCCAATCAGAATACCGATGCTATAAATCAGACTCGGCAGACAACTCCGACCCTGAGGAGTCCTCAGACTGGAGGTAGTCTGCAGAAACCGATTCTTGGTAGCAGGAGTCAGATACTGTTTGACCAGGCCGCAACCGGTTATTATACCCTTGATGCCTGCCAGTGGGATAGTGTCTATCCATTTGAGGCCGAGATTGCGGATAACTTCACACCCTCTATTAATGCGAATGTTGACTCCTTGGTCTGGTGGGGAGGATACTGGAACGGGACTCCGGTTCTGCCTTTAGACTTCTGGATAAAAATATACGAAGATAGCACCGGCTCAAGCGGTCCTCAACCCAAACAATCACCCATCTATGTAGAACGCGTGCCATTTACTGAGACAAATCTTGGAACATATTATCAATATACTGCTGAAATTCCGCCATTTTATGCTCTCGCAGGAACGCGTTACTGGATTGAGTTTGAACCAACCCTCGTCTATCCTCCACAGTGGGGAAATAACTGTTCCTATCCAGGAAATAGTCCGGGCTGGGGTGATGGCCAGCAGATGTATTTCAAGAGTGCATTTTTTGGTTATCCCCAGTGGGTTCCAGCAACCACAGTCTTTTATGCTCCCCATGAACCATCCTTCCAGATTTACGGAACACCGGCAATCACCAGTTATATCTGGGATTTTGAGACCGGCTGGCAGGGCTGGACACATACGAGTTCTTACACATATCCAAATGCCTGGCAGGTCATTAGCACCAATTGGTCACATTCAAGTTGGTTGCCACCAACCCCTGGTGATTCAATGTTCGCATTTGACGATGATGCGGCAGGAAGCGGTGCACCTTCCCTTTCTGATACTGCAAAGTCACCGGTTGTTGTGCCCCCTTCAAATATGTATCTCTTAAAATGGGGCATTACATACAACTATCTTGGTGGCAGTGAATATCTTCGGGTTGGTATAAGGCATAAGACTGGTGGAGTCTGGACCGATGTTCCTTTAGTGACTTATACTGCGGATATTGCTTCAGCCTGGGATTCTGCGGATGTCTCTGCTTATGCGAGTGCCGAGAGTGTTCAAGTCTGGTTCTATTATTATGATGGTAATGGCTGGATGTGGTATGGTGCATTTGACAATGTCCAACTTTTGGGAAGCATTTCCCTCCAGCACGATGTGGGAACGATGGCGATTGTCGCCCCGCCAAGTCAGGTTGGACCCGGTGCATCAATTAACCCACAGGCTACAGTAAAAAATTACGGTCTTAATACAGAAAGTTTTGATGTCTACTTCGTTATAGATTCGGCTGGAACCAATGTTTATAATCAGAGTGTGAATGTTGGTTCACTTGACCCTAATGCGGATACAACATTAACGTTCCCAACCTGGACCGCTGGTTTGGGTGATGGAATTGTCTATAATATTACTGTCTACACCGCACTTGCTGGAGACCTAAACCCGAGCAACGATACTCTATATTCAACCACTACGGTTTATACAGTTGGCAATTGGATTCAGTGTGCGAGTATGCCTTCTGCTGAACTGGCAAACGCAACCGGCTATGACCCGGTCAATGACCGGATATACTCTTTTGGTGGAACTCCGGATGGTGGAACTACCTACCACAATTATACTTTCCAATATGACCCGGTCAACAATACCTGGCAGACGATGGCTTCTATGCCCAATGCGGGTGATTGGATTGATGCCTCCTATGTCAATGGCAAGTTCTATATTATGGGTGGATACAATGGCACTGCAAATAACTGGAATATGATATACGACATTGCCAATAATAGTTGGTCAACCGGAACTCCTCTACCAACTGCAAAGCATTCTGCTTCACAGGTAGCCTACAATGACTCATTGATTTACTTCCTGGGAGGTCGTCTTGCAAGTGGAACTGCAACAAGCGATGTTTATATTTATAACACATATACCAACTCCTGGACGACCGGAACTTCAATGCCTGTTACCTGCCATAAGGGTGGTGCGGCAATCATAGATAATACAATCTATCTGGTTGGTGGCTGGGATAATAGTGGAACTGCCCTTTCCAATATGTATATCGGGGTTATTGATCCATCTAACTGCGAACAGATTACCTGGAGCACTGGGCCGGCATTACCTTATCCAGTTTCGGCCGCGGGTGTGATTCAAGGTCAACGTGCAGGAAACTGGTATATTTATATGGTGGGTGGATTCCAGAATGGTTCAACTGCGGTAAATGATGCCTGGGAATTTAATCTTAATACAAATAGCTGGAATCAGTTGCCGGATTACACACCGTTTGCAATTGCCCGTAATAACTATCTTGTTTCCCGCGATGGCCACAATGAAATATATGTTTGCGGTGGAGATGCCAATGGTGCCTGGTCTGCTACGGATCAGGTCTGGAAACTGCCCTGGTTCATACCAGGAGTTGCTGAGAAACCAGACAAATCTGAGAAGGCATCTGCTTTCGGTTTTGCCCCGAATATGCCCAATCCAACAAAGGGTTCGGTGATTACATATACGATTACAAAGGATACCGAGGTTAGTTTGAAGGTCTTTGATGCGACTGGAAGAATGGTAAGCACACTGGTGAATGGCAGGCAGACTGCCGGGACAAAGACTGTAAACTGGAATACCAGTAATCTGCCCAGTGGAATTTACTTCCTGAAACTTGAGGCTGAAGGAAAGGTTGCGACCCACAAACTCATTCTGGTGAAGTAATTTTAAGGCAAACGGAATCAGGTGAGCCCCGCATAATGCGGGGCTCACTATTTTTGTTCAATCCGCACGGAAAGGGACGGGCCCTGCCTTCTCCCCGTTTAACGGGAGAAGGCGTCGTCCAAAGCCAGACTTTGGCGTCGGACAATCCCCAATGAATTGGGCAACTACTTAAGGGATGTATTTCTGAAGAGCCGTGTGGGGGAAATCTACAAGCACGGTTCCGTGAGGGGGGTAGGGGAGTAATCCCCTCCCCCTACCTCGACGGAGAATTCCCTTGATGTTCAAGAGATTCTTTATACAGTCAAAATCTTACCTTCTCTAATTGTATATAACTTATCTGTAGTTCTTTTTAAAAAATCAATATCCTGTGATATTATGATATAAGAAAATTTACCGGTCTTAAGAATTTCCTCAATTTTTTTGACACCAGCCGGGTCAATACCATTTGTTGGTTCATCAAGAAGAATAATTTCGGGATTTAAAGTTAGGATGGTTGCAATCGCAAGTCTCTTCTTTTCGCCCTCAGACAGATGGTAGGGAGGACGTTCCTCAAAACCTTCAAGTCCAACTAAAGATAGAGATTCTTTGACCCGTTTTTCTACCTCATCTTTAGGTATCCGGTAATTCAATGGCCCAAAGGCAACTTCTTCTTTCACACTTGGACAGAACAACTGGTCATCAGAATTCTGAAACAGAAAGCCGATTTTCTCCCGAACCTCTTTAAAGTCTTTTTCCTTTTTTCTAATTTTACCGAAAATTTCTATTTCCCCGGAAGTTGGACCGACAAAGCCCATAATTAAATAAAACAGGGTAGTCTTACCACAGCCATTTGGTCCGGTGATTCCCACTCTGCCATTATGTGGCAAAGAGAAGTTAAGATTCTGAAAGAGCAGGGGTCTGTTATCATAAGCGAAAGAGATATTTTTTAAATTTATTATATAAGAATCTTGCATTTTGGTATTAGAATTGCAATATTGGCAAAGGTAAAAAGGAAAACGGCCAGAACATCAAGGAAAGAGAATTTGAAGTGGTCCAATAACCAGAATTTACCCGTCCATCCCCTCAACACCATTGCCCGATAGAGAGTTTCTGAACGATTATAACTCCTTACCAGAAGACAACCAAATAGATAAGCAATTGTGCGATATGTATGGAGAGAAGTCCTAAATCTGAATCCCCGTGCCCTCATCGCCCGCAAAATTTTTTCATACTCATCAAATAGCACATAGAGATAGCGATACATAAGGAAAAAGAGGAAGACCATTTTTTCAGGTATTCTCAGGTGAATCATACCATGGACAATTTCAAAGATACTGGAGGTCGCAAGTAAGCAGATGAGAATAAGCATAATTGCATTGGCTTTGATTGTAAGAAGCAGTGCGAATAGAATACCCTGATAACTGAAATTCAGACCCAGTATTTTAAATAACCTATCACCCGGGTAGGTGAGGGGCAGGATAATCCATAAAACCAGAATAAATTCATCAACAACCAGGACTCTTTTCAAAATCTCCCGCAGTTCTATTCGTCCCAAGGCAACCATTACAATACTAATTATAAGTCCCGTAAATGAAGAAACAAGACTGTTCTGAAGGGCAATGACTAAGGAGAAAATAAATGCGTAAATAATCTTTATCCTTGGGTCAAGTCTATGAATTATTGAGTTGCCTTTTATTTGCTCTTCAAACATTCTTCTTTTTGCCCATAAAGAAGGCAAAGATGCCGATTATGCCGAAGATATAGCCTATGCCACCAATGACCTCGGTGAATTTTACCTTTTCTTTTTTCTGCTCTGCAAGCATTCTCATCACAGGATGCAGTTTTCTATCAAGGGCATCTTCAATCATTTTTCTAATGACCATTGTATCAATTTCAGCAGTGGCAATCAAAGGAGATTGAACTGGTTCCTTTTTCGGTTTGACCTGTGTCTTTTCTCCTTTAGGGACAACTACTTCCGGTAAATCTTCAGCCGGAACAATGGTCTCTGCCCGATGTCCCATTCCACCAAGGACCACAATCTTTAAGTCATCCTTTTTGGGAATGGTAAAGGAGTACTCACCAAGGGAATCAGTCTTACCGGTAAGGAGTTTATTACCCGCCTTATCATAGACTTCAATTGTCCCCCCTTTAACTTTTCCGCCATCACTCGCATAGGATTGGGTATAAATTTGATTCCCTTCTACTGTGGCAAAGATGTTAATCTTATGTCCCAGGGCAACAACCGAAAATAAGATTAACAACATAATTAAATTTTTGCTCTTCATCTTCAGACTCCTTTATTACCAATCATTTGTAGTTGCCCGATTTATTGGACATAATTTTCCAACAACTCCGGCTGCACTTTTTTTAAGAATAATACTACAAAGCCAGTCAAGATTCCTTCAATGACCATAATCGGTATGTGAACAATGACTATCATTTTTGCAACCGGAATGAAGACCTCGCCACTCAGAGTAAGTGATACGGCAACAAAAAGACCGGCAATAAGAACGCTCAAAAAACCACAGAGAAATCCACCGATAAAATTAACGGTCTGATTTGACACCCTTGTCAGTTTTCCGAAAATCAAAAAGCAAAATACCGCCGATGTTGCCATTGTTGTAGTATTCACACCTAAGGCAGTGAGACCACCAAACTGGAATAAGATTGCCTGCAGGAATAAAGCAAGGAGCAGGGCTGGGAACGAAGCCCAGCCCAAAATTATTCCGCAGAGCCCATTGAGAATGAGATGTGCACTGGCAGGACCAACAGGAATATGAATAAGCGAGGCAACGAAAAATGCCGAAGAAAGGACCGCAATTTTAGGCATATCCTGATACTCTATCTTTTTTAGACCGATGGCGGTTCCAGCGGTCGCAATCGTCGCACCACCTATCAATACCGGGGCAGAAAGGACTCCTTCAGCGATATGCATAATTCAACCTATTTCATCTCTTCACACTTTACCCATATCACCGCGCCAATCTCCACCGGATATTCTTTATTGTCCTGTTTGTTGAGGAGTTTTGTCTCCCTTTCGCTCAATGCGGCAAATCCCCACCAGCCCGGTTTGGGCATTGCATAGACAAAGACACCCTGGGCATCGGTCTTTATTACCTGTGTAATATAGGGTTCCTGAGGCGCGGTATATTTCTTTTCACTATTGTAGTATTCAACTTCAACATTGGTAAAGGGCGCAGGTTTTCCATTTATCTTCACAAGTCCAGAGAAAACATTGCCCGCATATAACCCATAGGGTCTTGTCAAAGGTATTATTTCAGTCTCTAAACCAATCTCTGCATCCCAGCCCTGTTGTAAGCCAAAGCCATTGACCACGGTCTTTGTATAATGGACAATAAACTTCTCTTCTGCAGGTTCCCAGTATGGCGCAGGTTCAACATAAAAGACATAATCACCAGGTTGTTTCAGTTTATAGCCCGTATCCCAGGCATCAAAACCATCTATTTTTTTCTTAATAAGTGTGGAGAGCAAATCTTCCTTTTTTTCTCCATTTATCATCACCCCGAATTGAACCGGTTTTGCCATATTCATCACCGTCTGCTCAAATGGATGGCAGAAGATGAGTTCAAGACCTACGGTTGCCATCTTCTGGTCTTCTACAATATTATCACTGGGCAATATCATCTGAAAATGGCCATATAAAGGCACTCCAAGACAAAGCCCAGCAATGAGTCCGAGTATTATTTTATTGTGTTTCATTTTTTCCTCCTTTATTAACATTTTTGGGTTAGGGACTTCAGTCCCATACTTAAAATTCATAATGGAGCCCAGAAGTAGCGATTTTTTCTTCAAAGTCAAAATCGCCTGTAAATCCCGCATCAAGCATTAATCCTTCTTTTATTGTCCAGCGTCCACCAACAAGGAAACTCTGGGTCTCTTTGTCACCAAGGACTTCACCACCCAAGGCAAAATTTCCAATACTATAAATTATCGCACCAGCATAGGTGATGCTTGAGTCTCCGGTTACATAGCCAAGATTGGCATCAAATTCCACTGGACCAAAACAGTGGGTCAGGATGCCATTGAGTGCATAAGAAGAGCCACCGATTTCGGCAGTAAAAGATGTCGCAAGAAAATCAGGCAAAATTGCATATTTGATGCAGAGTTCTGAAGGTGTGAATGAATTTTTGGGCTCGGTTGCGAGATTGAAGCCAAAGCCGATGCCCAAATCCATCTTTTCAGTCAGACCGTGTTTGAACCCTAAACCAATTATTCCATCTTCTTTCCAGAAGTCATAGCCGAGTTCCAGTTCATACCCCGCAGGCGACACCGTGCCCGCATCATCGGTGCTGAAAGGCCTTGCCGCAAAAGCAAGTCCTACCAGCACAAATATTATTGCGATATTTAGTAGCAGTTTCATTTGTTGCCTCCCTTTCGTGCTACTAATATGAAAAAGGTAACACCTATTTTAACTTCATAGTTTCTTAACTTCTGTATTTCATCTTGTGTAACAGCTTGGTTTCTTCCAAATTATCTTTATTGTTTTTGAGTAGCAGTCCGCCAAGGTTCGTGGCGGATTGGTCTGCGTTCCTTAGTGCGAAACAAGTTTCGCTACGCCATCTTTTGGGAAAAACTTTCCTCTTACCATTTTGTTATGCCAGTTTTTTGCCCGTGCTTGTCGTGGTCAATTGACCATGCTTTATGCCTTTCGTGCTCAAGAGTCGGTCTGCAATCTTTTTGACCTCATTCGCTCGTCCCCTTATTGCCAGCATCTCAAGGCAGTTATGCTCATCAAGATGGATGTGCATTGTGGAGATTATCTGCTTATAGTATTTATGTTGCATCTCGGTCAACCGTTCGGTCAATTCCCTTACCTCATGGCTGTAGACCATCGTTATCGTCGCGACAATCTCTTCTTTAGATAATTCCCATTCCTTCTGCACGAGTTTTTCGCGAATCAGTTTTCGTATTGCCTCAGAACGATTCTTATATCCCTTTTCCGCAATCAACTGGTCAAAATCTGCCAGCAGTCTTCTGTTCATTGATACCCCAAACCTTACCGCCTCAGCCATAAACCTCCTTTAGTATAACTCGCTATACTCTCAAGTATTAACAGTTAGTTTCTCCTAAATTATCTTTATTGTATCTGAGTAGCAGACCCTGGTCTGCGTTTTTTGATGCGAAACAAGTTTCGCTACTCCATCTTTTAAGAAAACTTACCTCTTATTTCTAACAGTGTTACCTTTTTTAAAATCATAGCACATTATATTCAAAAACTTGCAAATGTCAAGGGCAAAATTGAACATAATCATCAGGGGCTAAAGCCCCTGAACCCGCCCCTCACCCTTCCCTCTCCCCGTTAAAACGGGGAGAGGACTAAGGTGAGGGGTTCTTTTGTATTGAAATTTTTCAAATTCCTATACCTTGAGATACTTCATCCGCTGTCGGCGGACTCAGAATGACACTTCGTGTCCGATTACCCTGTCTACCAATCCACTATGGGAAAATTCCACGATATTTGTAGACCTCGGCAACACGTTCAAGGGCAACAATATAGGCAGCAGTGCGCAGATTCACTTTCATCTTATTTGCCTTATCCCAGACTTCATTAAAGGTCT
>Ga0078972_1013056_pt1 | contig 13933 bp, 12 predicted proteins | sample YelNatPaOPGAMG01_FD_67568 | JGI IMG/M metagenome (GOLD analysis project Ga0078972, IMG submission 67568) | Hot spring thermophilic microbial communities from Obsidian Pool, Yellowstone National Park, USA - OP-RAMG-01 (SPADES assembly) (version 2) | ecosystem: Environmental > Aquatic > Thermal...
TGAGATTACTCTAAATACATCTTTAACTGCCTCAGCATATTTAGCAATATGTTCATCTTTATGGGCAAAAGTAGCATAAAATGACTTTGATACCAAAAAACCTTTTTCCAGCATCTCCTGCGTAAAAAGTGTTGCTATTGCCTGACTGTTTGGATGGTTAAAAGAAAGTACGCTTAAAGGTGGTATGCCCTTAATTTCTATCCTCAATCCATAATTATCAGCTGCTTCTTCCCAAATATTCCTAACTTTATTTCCAATTCTTATTAAATACTCTGGAACATTATGAGATTGAAGCTTCTTAATAGTTGCCAGTGCAGCTACTGGACCAATCCTTTCTGTCCAATAGGTACTACTTATAAAACTTCTCTGTGCAGCCTCCATAATTTCTATTTTCCCAATTACAGCTCCCATTGGATAACCATTACCCATTGCTTTACCATATACTGCCATATCTGGATTAACTCCATAAAGTAAATGTATTCCTCCTACATTCATTCTCCAGCCTGATGTCACCTCATCATAAATTAGAACAGCTCCTATTTTCGTTACAGTATTACGGACATGTTCTAAAAACCCTTCCTCTGGTTCATTATGTCGAACAGGCTCCATAATTATAGCCGCAATTTCGTTACCAGATTCTTCTACTATTTTATCTAATTGCTCTGGTTTATTATATTCAAAAGGTATAGCTGTTCCTTTCAAACTCCTGGGCACTCCTGCAGGTACTAACCCTGGAAGCAATTGCCCATCCAAATTTTTCTCATTTGCAAGATTTGCAGATAAATACCAATCATGCCAGCCATGATAGCCACAAAAAACTATTTTATCTCTTCCCGTGGCTGCTCGAGCAATACGTATAGCTATTGCCACTGCTTCCCCACCTGTACGGGCGAATTTTACCATCTCTGCCCAAGGATGGAGCTCTATTAATAACTCTGCTAATTCCACTTCTTCTGGAGCATTAAGGGTACTCATAGTTCCCTTCTTGATAGCCTCTATTACAGCTTTATCTACATCAGGGTCCCCAGCTCCTAAAATACATGCCCCAACCCCATTAATACTCATATCTATATAAACATTCCCATCTAAATCCGTTACTTCCACCCCTTTACATCTGCTATAATACGATGGCCATAGTTCTGGCAAGAACATTTCAGGGCGCTTTGATAAAAGTTGTGTACCTCCTGGTATTAATTTTTTTGCTTTTTTATAAAGATCTAAACCTTTACTCATAGTTTGCCCTCCAATTTATAAAGAAGTTTCAAAATTTTGATGTCATCGTCTAAAGAATTAGGAAAGACTTCCTCCCCTTTAACAGCTTTTATAAATTTTTCTAACTCTTCTACATACATATCTTCAATTATATTCTTATTGTATCCTTCTTCAGTTTGACCCTCAGGTAAGTAATGATAAATCCATCTTCTATTAAAGGCATCGTACAATTTCATAACTTTCTCATCCCACCTCCATAAAATCTGACCATATTCCATATTCAATATCAAACTTCTTACTGCATACCTTGAAGCTATATCAACAGTTAAGTTACCATAACAATTCCCAAAGTCGAGGGAAATTACATAAGTATCGTCGATATCAGCACCTACATTCAGGGTCTTACCATAAAAACCTGTTACATTCTTAGGAAAACCTACCACATCAGTAATCCAGGTCAATTCAAATGGGACAATTTCTCTTCCTCCACCTGTTTCTATTTTGCTTACATAGTAATCCCTTACATTTTCCCATGGATGCCAGTCAGGTAGATATTGTCCTGAATGATAACTAAAATTAGTTACTTTTCCATATTTTCCACTCTGTACAATATTTTTTATATCCCTTATTGCAGGATGAAATCTCATGCTACAAGACGGAGCAATAAGAATCCCTTTTTTCTTAGCTAAATCATTCAATTTTTCCAAATCTCCCAATACAACGCTTGCTTCCACAAAAGCAGGTTTGTCATTATCTATTGCAAATTTAATCCATTCATTATGCCTGTCAGGAGGAGTAGATATTATTACTGCATCAAAATCCTTTATAGTTTTATCATCTAAGTTTTCCAACAGTTCTATATCATATTTTTCCTTCGCTTCCCTTCTTCTTTCTTCCTTTAAATCATAACCTACAATACCCTTAAAGCCCAATCTCTTCAGGCAGCGGACCCTCCTCTTGCCCATAGAGCCTAACCCAATAATCAAAAAATTCATACTGCACCTCCCTTTTTAAATTTTATAATTGCTTCTATTGCTAAAAAATCGTATATGTCGTCAACTTCGTAATTTTGCCATCTTTCTAAGAAATAAGGTATAGTCTTATCATGATAAAAGGTTTTAGTCTTTTTAAAAGTATTGACCTTAGATATATAGATTCCACCAAAAATACTATACATTTCTGGTAATTGCTGTCTTTGATTAAAATTAACATTTTTTAAAAATGGTCTCACGAAGCCATCTTCAATAATTTTTGCACCATATGGATGTTCCGTATCAGAATGAATTTTTCCAACACCTACAAGTGAATCAGCTCTATCCATATTATCAATGAAAAGCTTTATTGCGTTATCAATATCTTCTTCTTTCCTTAAAGGTGATGTTGGTTCTAATAAAACAATAATGTCGTAGTAAATACCTTGTTTCTCAAACCAGTTGAATAAATGTATAATTACTTCACTAGTTGGAGAATCATCTTCTGCTAATTCTTTTGGTCTCATGAAGGGCACTTCGGCTCCATATTTTTTAGAAATTTCAGCTATCTCTTCGCTATCCGTACTTACAATTACTTTGTCTGGATACTTGCTTGCCAACGCCTGTTCAATAGTATACGCAATTAATGGTTTACCTAATAAAGGTTTAATGTTTTTTCCCGGCAACCCTTTGGAACCTCCCCGAGCTGGTATTAACGCTAATATACTTTTTCCCTTATACATTATAATCCTCCTAAACTTTTTCTTTCAGTATTGTTTATAAACTCAACTGCTCTTTTATATTCTTCCCATTCACCAATATCAAACCAGGAACAATTAACTGGATATACGGAAACCTTCATTTTTTTCTCTTTTGCTAATGTCAATAAATCTGTTATATTTGTAGGTTCCCTTTTAGGTATTAATTTTACTATATCTGGCTCTAAGACATAGATACCTGAGTTAATTATAAAAGAATATTCTGGCTTTTCGATAATTTTTTCTAAATCTCCTTTCTGAGTTTCCAAAACACCATAAGGAATTTTGACATTACGAATTATAGCAAGAATTGTTGCTTTGTTTTTTTTATCTTTGTGATACTTTAACAGACTTTCAAAGTTTGCATCTGTAATAATATCACAATTTGAAACAATGAAAGTGTCTTTTAGTTTGTCTTGCATTAAGGATAAGGCACCTGATGTGCCTAAGAATTCTTTTTCTTCAATATATTCAATATGGTAATCCATCTGATTTTGATTTTCTAAAAAATAAGTTTTAATCATCTCACCTTTATAATTAAGAGAGATTATAAATTTATTAAAGCCGTATTTACTAAACCTTTCCATGATAATTTCAATTATAGGTTTATCACCGATTGGAACCAATGGTTTTGGTAATATCTTAGTAAAAGGGTCAAGTCGAGTTCCTTTACCTCCTGCCATAATAACTACAGGTATATTTTTTGAAGGGTATATTACCTTACCATTATTGAGAAAATCGCTCCATAGTATAATATCAACTACTTCCTGTTTCTCATTAATCACTGGAATATGTTTCACAGAATGTTTTTTCATCAATTCCAGAGCTTCAGCTTCTTTAAAAGGAAATCCTAAAGTAATTGGGTTTCTATTCATAATATGTTCAACTGGTTCTTCAAATGGAATATTTTTTATTATGCCTCTTCTTATATCTCCATCAGTGATAATACCAACAATTTTATTTTCTTCATCTACTACAATTAGTATCTGCAGTGCTGCTTCATTCATCTGCTTTAAAGCTTCTCTTATACACACATTCGGTCTTATTAAGACTTTTCTATATCTTTCATCCATTTTTATCCTCCTTTGAAAAAAGACCAATTTAAAGGTGTATCTTTTCCAATATCTTTATTAATTTTCATACCAACTATTACATCCTTAAATTTTGGAGGTATTCCAGTACCAGCTCTCTTAATAGTTATATCCTTATCCTTTATAATCTCGCCTTTCTTAATATCTCTCGCTGCAACCAAAGTCTTTCTAACAACTTTCATAATTTCAACTTCGCTTTTATTTGGCCTTTTTATCCCATCCCCCATAGCAATCTCTGTATTCCTTATAGCTTTAATCATCATTTTCAACTCATCGGGCTCTAATGAGGCTTTATGATCAGGACCAGGTAAATTCTTATCTAAAGTAAAATGCTTTTCAATTATCTTTGCTCCCAATGCAACAGCAGCAATAGAAACTTCAATTCCCAAAGTATGATCAGAATAGCCTACAGGCAATTTAAAAGCTTCTTTTATTGTTATCATAGCCTTGAGATTGACTTCTTCAAAAGGAGTAGGATAATTTGTTGTACAATGTAAAAGAGTTAGGGGCGGCAAAATAGAAGAATATACAGAGTTCTGATTTTGAAAGATAACATTAATAGCTTCTTCTACTTCAGACAAATTTGCCATTCCCGTAGAAAGTATTATCGGCAAGTTCTTCATAGCAACCAATTTAAGAAAGTTTAAATCAGTTATTTCACCAGATGCTACTTTTATAGCAACAATTTTTAAATCTTCAGTCAAAAATTGAAGACTTTCTTTATCAAAAGGTGAAGATAAAAATATAATACCTTTATCATCACAATATTGCTTAAGTTTTCTAAACTCAACAAACGAGAGTTGCAATTCTTTTAACATATAATATTGATTCTTTAGATTTTTTATATTTCTCTTTTGATAAGGGGCGGGATCAACTTTCTTAGAAACCAATTTTTCTGCTATAAACGTTTGAAATTTAACCGCATCAGCTCCAGCTTCTTTTGCTTTATCAATTAATCTATATGCTAATTTTAACTCTCCATTATGATTAACGCCAACTTCAGCAATAATAAAAGTACTCATGTTTTCTATAAACTTATAATTTAGATTTCTTCCTGTTCCCAAATTGGGTCTTTTAGCTTCCATCCTATATCAGTCCTTTCAAAAATATTTTTATTCCAAAATTTTTCAACAATCTCCCAAAACTCTCTATCGCTGTAACCTGTAAATCTTAAGAAATCATCAAGCGCTTTTGGGTCAAGCTTATGATCATTTTCTTTTACAAGTTTAATCCCTTCATCCCTGGTGATATATCCATTCCGAATCCAGTTACAAGCTATATATGTATCTCTTGCGTGTCCATATTTTGGATATTTAAGCCACGGATGAACCACATATTCCAAACTATCAATCTGGTCATAATTCTCGATGAAGCCTTCCCTATTCCATTCGCCGTTGGCATCTCTGAATCCGAATCTTTTCGCTAGAAGATAATTTTTATATCCATCTCATGGATAAAAATAACTCAAATAAATAGGCTCTAATTTTGCGACTATTTCGGGCGTTGGATATTTAATAAACTCTACTTCTTCCCTAGAAATACCGCGTTCATGCCACCAATTCCAGTCTATTGGTTTAACCACATCATTTTCTATTTGGTCTCTTGCGCTATATGTTTCTTTTGCATCGGGACCTCCATATTCATAGGCAATATTTTCTCCATAAACTACAAGAGGAATACTTAAAGAATGGGCAATTTTCAAAGGTACAGAATATATAGCCAAGTCTATAGGCCAAGTGGGCGAACCAAAATTTTCAACGGCTAGCCGTATCATTTTTCTCATGGTTGCAGGGTTAGGACTATAAATCATCAAGTCGCATTTAAAAGCTTCTGAAAGGTTCCTCAAATTATGTTTACCTACGTTCGTATGAGTAAATGGATCAGATACACAGACCAATAATGGGTTCATTCCATATATTTCTTTAAGTATATATGTCTGAAAAAGCTATCTTTGCCTCCACTTACAGGAATTATACAACCGTAATAACCGTCTTTTCTTCTGTATTTGTCTAATAATGCCTTAAATTCTTCCTGCCTTTGCCCCCAATTAGTATGTTTCTTTCTTTCTGCGGCTAAACAAGGATAACAAATACCTTCTTTGTTAAATTTTATCCCGGGCCGCGTGTCTGGTATTACATTTTTTACAATATCTCATTTCATCTCTCCTCCTAATTTAAATTTTAAAAAAAGTTTCTCTCAGGTATACTTTTTTAAACTCATCTTATCAACAAAAGATTTACTGATATTTATGATATGATATTTCTTAGAAATACTTATGCCATTCATTTTTTTTCACTTCAAAATCTAATTTTTTTTTCAAAAGTTTTCTTTTTGAATATTTTGATATAGCTTTCATTGCTTCTAATATATATTCACTTGCGTTTCCATCTCCATAAGGATTTTTGCAAGACTTTATGTTTTCTAAAAATATTTTATCAAATAATGCCCTTTCTAATCCTTTGCTGATTTCTTCTACTGAATTTTTTACGTCAATTACGCTCTTAGGCTTATATCTTCCTTCTTGCCTATCGCCTATATTTATTGAAGGTATATGAAATGAAGGGGCTTCAATAATTCCACTGGAAGAATTTCCAACAACAGCTTTTACATATTTCATTATGCTCAGGTAAAGCTTTGTCCCGAGGCTGTCATAAAACCATATGTTTTTTCTGCCCATAATAAACTTCTTAATAAGCTTTACAACAACATCAGAACCAACTTCCGCATTAGGTCTCGTAAAAATTATTTGAATTTCATATTTCATTAACGCATCAAGTAGATTTTTCACTTCATAAATTACTTTTTGTTCATCTTTGAGCGTCACAGGATGATATGTGCAAAGGATGGTAGGTTTATTTAGATCAACATTAATAATTTTTTTAATATCCTCCTTTGTATATAGCTTTAATTTTTTTACATTTTCAAGGCTTGGTGCACCGATAACGTAAATCCTCCAGTCTTCTTCTCCCATCTTACTTATATTTTCCGCGTAAAATTCTGTAGAAACCATATGAATATGAGATATTTTTGTCAAAGCGTGGCGCACCTGCTCATCTATAACTCCAGCGGTTATTTCACCTCCATGCAAATGGAAAATAGGAACTCTATTCATTAAAGAAGCAATAGCAATAATAAAAAGCTCATAACGATCTCCCAAGATCAAAGAAAAATCTGGCTTATAAATTGAAAATAATTGAGAAATTTGAATTAGTCCATTACCAATGGAAGAAACTAAAGCATTAGGTTTTGTAGAGGCATTTAAGAAAGGTAACTCTATTATATTTCTTATGTTATCAGCAAGAATTTCATCAAGCGTATCTCCATAATCTTTAGAGAGATGAGTTCCACCAACAATTACATAGGCATTGAACTCAGCAGTATTTTGAAGCTTCTTTATTATCCATCTTAAAAGACCATATTCTGCCCTTGTAGCAGTAAATATGAAAATATTTTTCTTACGCATCTTTATGTTTTATAATTTTAGCAGGATTTCCAACAACTATCGTATTTTCTGGTATATCTCTTATTACTACACTGCCCGCTCCAATTGTAACGTTTTTCCCTATTTTAATACCTTGAATAATAGTACTTCCTATACCGACAAAGGATAGATCGCCTATTTCTACACCTCCAGAGAGATGGGCGCCTGGAGCAATATGACAATGATTTCCAATTTGACAATCATGTTCTATTATCGATCCGCTATTTAAGATGCAATTTTTACCAATGGTAGATCCTACATTAATAATACTGCCGGGCAGTATAACTGTTCCTGCATCAATTTTTACATCCTTGTCTATTAGCGTTCCAGGTGCGATCAAAATTGGAAACTCATAACCTAATTTCTTTGCCAAATCAAATAACGATTGCCTTTTAAGATTATCTTCAACACTTCCTAGGGTAATCAAAGCATATCGTATGCCTCTTTCATAAAGGCTTTTTAGATCTTCATCTTTTCCAATAATTTCCACGTCAAGCACTCTGGAACCTATCGGCTTATATTTGTCTATTATTCCAATAATCTCAAATCTATTGATTTTTTTTAATTGAGATATGATCATTTTGCAGTGCCCACCACCGCCTATCAAAATAAGTTCTTTATTGTTCATTTAAAACCCTCTTCAATATAGAAATAACATATTCGATTCTGTCTTCATCATTTAAAGTTGAGCTAGGAAGGCATATACCCTTTTCGTATATATCATAGGCCCAACGGATGTTTTTAGCATATTTTCTAAGATAAGGCATTTCACTCAAGGGCACAAATACCCTTCTGGTTTCTATACCATTTTCTTTTAATCGTTTAACTAAATAATCAATGTCTATATTTTTTTCGAACTTAATACAATTAAGCCACCAGCTTCCCCTTGCCTCATCATATTCTTCTTGAAATTTTATATATGGAATATCTCCTAATTCCTTTCTGTATATTTCTCTATATTTTCTTTTCTTCTCTACAAATTCATCTATTCTTCCTAGTTGAGCTAAACCTAATGCAGCTTCTAAATTTGTCATTCTATAATTAAAACCCATCTCTGGGTGATAGTAACCTCTACTTGCATCTCTTGCTTGGTTTACTAAAAATTTAATGTGCTCTGCTCTTCTGAGATCATCAGTCACTATCATCCCTCCCCCTCCCGTAGTTATTAATTTATTCCCATTAAAGCTGAAACAGCCGAAATCACCAAAAGTGCCAGTTTGCTTCCCTTTATAAAACGCCCCTAAACTCTCAGTAGCATCTTCAATAACATAAAGATTATGCTCCTTTGCTATGCTAATTATAGTGTCTAAATCACACGGATTTCCATATAAATGAACCGGGATAATCGCTTTCGTATGAGGTGTAATAGCTTTTTCTATCTCTTCTGGCTCTATATTCCAAGTTTCAGTATTTACATCTACGATTATCGGGGTCGCTCCCACATATAACACTACATTAACACTAGCAATAAAACTCAAAGCCGGAACAATTACCTCATCCCCTTTTCCAATTCCTAATTCATAAAGGGCTAAATGTAGCGCTGCTGTACCACTTTGGACAGAAACTGCTTTTTTAGCTCCTACATATTTAGCGAATTTTTCTTCAAATTCTGGCACAAACGGCCCTACAGTAGATACATAAGTGGAGTCTATAGCTCTGAGAATATATTCCTTCTCAAGAGGACCCAAGTTAGGTGCATCTAAAAAAGCTTTTATATTACCCATAAAATTCCTTATCTATATATTATATAAATCAGCTTTATACATCGATAAATTATCTTTAATCCACTCAACTGTTAATTTCAAGCCGGAATATAAATCATGTTTCGGTTCCCATTTTGTTAATTTCTTCAATAAGGTGCTATCACAAACCAGTCTCATTACCTCGCTTTTCTCTGGCCTAATCCTTTTCTTTTCCTGTTTAATTCTAATATCAATATCTAGAATCGATGAAATCTCTTTAACTAAATTCTCTATTGAGATTTCTATACCGCTCCCTGCATTTATAATCATTCCTACAGCGTAATCACATTTTGAAATCTCAATAAAAGCTTCTACCGTATCTGTTACATAATTAAAATCTCTCGTAGAATAAACATTACCGAGCTTTATTTCTTTTTTCCCAGAGATAATTTGAGTTATTATTGTTGGAATTATAGCTCTTGCAGACTGACGTGGGCCATAGGTGTTAAAAGGCCTCAAGATAATAACCGGCAAATCGAACGATTTATAATAAGATAGTGCAAGATAATCAGCCGCAGCCTTAGAGGCAGCATATGGAGATTGAGGGTTTATAGGATGATTTTCAGTTATCGGAATAAATTGTGCGGTCCCATATACTTCACTAGTAGATGTATGTACAACTCTTTCAGTACCTAATTCAAGAGCCGCCTGAAGAATATTATATGTTCCCTCAATATTAGTATTAATATATGCTGAAGGAGAAACATATGAATAAGGAATGCCAATTAGAGCCGCTAAATGAAAAACTGTATCTATTCCTTTCATAGCATTTTTTACGCTATCGTAATTTCTTATATCTCCACAAATAACCTTTATATCTTTCAAATATTTAGACCCCTCAAGCCATCCCCAATTGTTTTTAGAATTATATCTAATGAAGGCTGTCACATTGTAACCCAACTCAACCAACCTCTCGGTCAAATGTGATCCAATAAACCCTCCCGCCCCTGTAATTAAAATATTTTTCATGATTTAGCTCCCTTGTTTTTTTGTCTTATGATAAGCTATATATAACAATAAAAAAATTATTTTTTAATAAGAAAATCAATAAATTTGCTATCCTTGCATAAGCAATTTGTCATTTGATTATTTAACTAACTACATTTCATTAATTAATTTAAAACAGCGAGCTTTATAAATTTATGGGGGTTCGATAATTAAGGGAACTTTGGTCAATTGAAAAACCTCATTATCTGGATAATAATCATATCCTGCTGATCAGCCATGAGCTCCGGATACATTGGAAGTGAAAGGACCTCATTGCTCGCAGTTTCTGCCTCAATAAAATCACCCTCTCTATATCCAAAAAACGAAAATACCTTCTGTAAATAAATTGGAACGGGATAATAAACCATCGTCGTTATACCTGCTCGTTTCAAAAAACTTATTAGCTTATCTCTTTCTTTTGACCTAATAGTATACTGATGATAAATATGATACACGCCTTGCGATTCAAATGGAGTAATAATCGGTAAATTCTTTAGGCCTTCGTTATATCTATAGGCAATTTGGCGCCGAGCTTCGGTCCATTTATCCAAATATCTGAGCTTAACTCTAAGAATTGCTGCTTGAATTTCATCGAGACGGCTGTTAAATCCCAGCAACTCGGCGTGATATTTCTTTTTACTGCCGTGCTTTCTTAATATATCTATCCTTTCAGCAAGGTCTCTGTCATTTGTAACAACCATACCACCATCGCCATATGCTCCAAGATTTTTTGTGGGGAAGAAGCTGAGACAGCCGGCAATGCCAAATTGTCCGACAGCCTTACCTTTATATTTTGCTCCTATGGCTTGAGCAGCATCTTCTATAACATAAAGATTATAAGCTTGGGCGATAGCCATAATTTTGTCCATTTCAGCGGGCTGCCCATAAAGATGAACCGGAATAATGGCCTTAGTCTTTTTGGTTATGGCCTTTTCGATCTTATCAGGGTCAATATTGAACGTTCTCGGATCAATATCAACAAAAACAGGCTTTGCGCCGCAGTGAAGAATGCAGGAAGCGGTTGCGATGAATGTAAACGGTGTGGTAATAACTTCATCGCCAGGCCTAATTTCTAATGCTGCTAAAGTCAGCCTCAGAGCATCTGTTCCTGAGGCGACTCCAATTCCATATTTGCAGCCACAAAGTGCCGCAACCTCTTTTTCAAGAGATTCAACTTCAGGTCCCAGAATAAATTGCCCGGACTGAAGGACTCTTTTTATAGCTTTATCTATTTCTTTTTCTATTGAAGCATATTGAGCTTTGAGATCTAAAATCGGAATCATTTTGGGTTTCCTTTAGCGCTTATTTTGGAGAAGGTAGTGGCTCTTCTTCAGGCCAATCTAAACATCGTAAAATGCCTGGCTCTATTTCTTTATATCGCCAGCCACTTTCAGGACATACGTAGATACCATTCGCATCGGGATTTATCAGGCGATGGCCATGACGACTCATCCACCCTTTTTGACGAGCTGGAACACCAAGCATCAGCGCATAATCAGGAACATCAGAAATAACAACTGCTCCAGCGCCGATAAAAGCATAACGGCCAATGGTTATGCCACAGACAATTGTGGCGTTGGCTCCAATCGAGGCTCCCCTTTTTACTACAGTGTCTTCATATAGATGATGCCTTAGTATTTCTGAGCGTGGGTTGGATACATTGGTAAAAACACAGGAAGGACCACAAAAAACATAGTCCTCAAGAGTTACGCCCTGATAAATAGAAACGTTATTTTGTATCTTCACATTATTCCCGATTGTCACATTATTACCTACATTAACGTTTTGACCAAGAACACAGTTTTTGCCAATCCGAGCTCCAGATTGAACATGGCAAAAATGCCAGATTTTTGTCCCTTCTCCGATAATGACGTTTTCGTCTATATAACTGCTCGGGTGAATAAAATATTCTGCACCAGCCATGATAAATCCTTTCTTAGATATGATATGAGGTCATTCTTTGAGGCATAGGGGATGGCGTTCGCTAGAATTGGGCTCTGGCTTGGCATTTCGAATATCGTAAACAATCTGAATGGCGTTACGATTTTCATCAAGGCCAAAGCCGTTTCCCTTCAAAACCTCTTCATAAAGCTTTGTATGCAAGTCCTGAAAGCCATCAGTAAAATCAAAAGGTTTTCCATCAATGGTAATGCAGCGGTATGATCGCTTTCCGGCACTAGTGGCTTCCTTAGGTAAATCTTCAAAGCGTAATGATAAAAACCAGCGAACTCGGGCCTTTTTAAGCTCCAGATATCCGGAAGCAATGTCGGGCCTTTTGATGTGAACAATGTTTCTTTGTGGTGGGCCAAAAATCCAGGACAACATATCAAAAAAGTGCACACCAATATTGGTGGCTATGCCACCAGATTTTTCTTCACTACCTTTCCAAGAGTAATAATACCAGCGGCCGCGGGCTGTTATATAGGTAAGGTCAATATCATATTTCCTGTCGGTTGAATTGCTTTCAATCTTTTTTTTCAATTCAACAATCTGAGGATGAAGGCGAAGCTGGAGGACCGAAAATATTCTGTGCCCATACTCTTTTTCTGCTTCTTGAAGGGCGTCAATGTTCCATGGATTTAGAACCACCGGCTTTTCACAGATAGCATCTGCACCGACTCGAAGAGCAAATCGGCAATGGGCATCGTGAAGATAATTCGGCGAGCAGATGCTTACGAAATGAACGGCTCGGTGCGGCTCTTTACGGCGAAGCATTTCCAGGTGGCGGTCAAAACGCTCAAACTCTGTGAAGAAATCAGCTTGAGGAAAAAACGAATCCAAAATACCGACAGAGTCACTTTTATCAAGAGCAGCAACTAAGTTATTTCCAGTTTCCTTTATAGCTTTTAGGTGGCGGGGTGCAATGTAACCCGCAGCTCCTATTAAGGCAAAATTTTTCATCGTCGACCTATATATATCAATTCTTTTTTTGATTGATTGTCCAAATTACCCAAGCGGGGTTACCTCAATTATCTGATATCCTTTTTCAAATTTTTTATTTTTTCCAACAACTGAGGTGCTCCCCATTCTTTGGTCAACAAAGAGGATTGTCTAAGGTGCATTTTTGACCTAACTGTTTTGCTATTTTAACCACTCAAATTATCCAGCTGAACAGATTTACTGGGTGTATGTCCAAAATATACCTCGTAGGGCGTGTAATATCCTAGTCCCTGATGTAGTTTCTCCGCGTTGTTGGGAAAAAATACTTTTTCATATTAAACCCGGATGAGGAAAAGCTCCTCCTCTTATGGGGATAAATAGCCTGAAGTCCCATCCGCCGCATCAGCTACTTGATCCGCTTTGGCTTCACCACGAGCCCTTAACCAGGCTCCTTACCTCATAAAATGGCACATTCGTAGATTGCTCGTCTAAAGGCCATATCAGCTCAAGGGTATACTCATCATCAAGAGTCGAATTATAATAATAAGAGGACCTGGATAGTCCTAGAAGCTCGCACCGCCGTGCCCCTGCTATCGCCTCGTTATCTCTCTCCACCAACTCCTTCTTCTCCACAACTTAAGCTGCTGATATTCTTTTTAAGCCACTCGTTCTCTACCCGTAGTTGACCAATCTGACGAAATAGCTCTGCCTCCAGCTCATCCCGATCCTCTTCCCGCTTCTTCCTCCTGTCGGAAAATAGCTCAGGTAACATGCTCAGCAACTGATCTTTCCATTTGCGAACCTGTTTGGG
>Ga0078972_1013057_pt1 | contig 13933 bp, 9 predicted proteins | sample YelNatPaOPGAMG01_FD_67568 | JGI IMG/M metagenome (GOLD analysis project Ga0078972, IMG submission 67568) | Hot spring thermophilic microbial communities from Obsidian Pool, Yellowstone National Park, USA - OP-RAMG-01 (SPADES assembly) (version 2) | ecosystem: Environmental > Aquatic > Thermal...
GGTGTGTATACGATGTTCGGAACTCATCTACAGGTATTGTAACTAACCTGTCTGCACACCCCTTGTACGTTCTTGTCGTTGGAGCTGGTGTACACTCTTTTTCAGACGCCTAGCGCCCTGCTCCGTATGCTACTACCAGCCTTTGACTTTCATCCTCTTTGAAGGCACTCAGCTGATTGAAAAAGTACGCGAACGCACACTGCTTGCCACCGTATAGATTCATACGCAATCGAGACCACCGGGGCTTTGTATACTCTTTCCACAGTGCCTCCCAATGACCAACGCGAACTTTCATGAACTCCCGAAAAGCTTGAAAGTCGGCTCCGCGGCTCGTCACCTCGCCCAAAGCTTCCAGGTGCTCTTTCATTCCTGCATTCCATGTCTCGATTTCCTTCCACGCATTCATTATACCGGATTCTCGATAGTATCTCGCTCTCGAGAACCTCAAAAGACGCATGTCTTTCTGAATGAAGTTGCCGTCTGGACCATCTTCCGCACGCCTGGGTACAGCGATGGCTGTGACATTCGTATTCCCAGGGTCCGCGCCCACGACAAAGTCGTTATACTTCCTTTTCTGTGTGGCACAATCCGCCTCCTTCTCATCTTCATACCTCGTCACGTCAACGACAACGTCGTCATCCTGCACTTCCTGTGTCGCAGGATCCGTCTCTTTGTTTTCTTCATGCTTCGTCATGGGCGAAGCCGAAGGCTCGATAGGACGATACGCCCTCAAGCGCTTGCAGTCTACACAAATGGATACTCCATCGGTTTCGATCATCCCCGTGAATACCCTCTGCTTGCTAATTTTGAGACGTTTGAAACTGAAGATATTCTTCCAGTACGTCTCCCGGTTTTCACCGGAGAATTCCTCCCTGCTGGCATTGAACTCGGGACTGATCTACTTCATGATGCCGTAGACGACTCTGGAGCTGATATAAACAAAATGGGGCTGTATGTTCCATAACGGGATGACGTAGAAGCGCTTCACCATTAGGAAAGCCCTCGGTCTCTCGCGCTCTTCATTTTTTCCTCACTCAGCTTCATCTCCGTCTTGCGTTCGAGTTTTCGGTCCAGAAACACGAAATACCGCAGAATGAGGCGATAGTGTCTTTCCATATCTTTTTTCAACTCTGGTACCTTTTCTGCTGGATTCGCCAGCCCAAAAACTGCATGGTGCTCTTGTATTGCCGCACGGATTACAGAAGCTTCATTCGTGCTCCTGCGTGGCGCCTTCTTGTCACCAAATTCGACCTCATCTTCATGCTTACGATCATTCGTGATGCCTTGAAAATCGCACATTTTCCATCGCGAGATAGACCCGGGTAGAGTGCAAACACGGCGCGTATCATGAAACGTTCGAGGTTCACTGTCAAATGGTGTTTCAGGTCAGTGATTTACTTCATCGCCCCGTATATGTAGATATTTCCGTCACCGCTGTATCGATTACCCTCGAAGGGGAATTCCGCGAAGATTTCGTGGAGAGCATGCACTAGCTCATTTTCCCTCCGCATACCCCCTGTACCAAGCATCAGTTGACGAATAAACGTCTTGTCGAAAAACTCGTCCGAAACCTCGACTCTTTCCATGTGCGTCACATCGCGATGCATCGCCCTCACCAAATGCATTAGCCCTGACGATGCGTTTATAATACTTTTGGAGTACGAATCGACACATGGTCTCTGATAGCGTCTCGCAAATTTTGCTTGTACTGATCCTTGGTATGTCAAAGAAGACCAGCTTTCACCACCATCTCGTCGCACAGGTGTCTTTTTCGCCGCCTTCGACGTTGGACCTCCCCTTTCGGTCCTTTTTCTTCTCTTCATTTTCTTCTGGACTCGGTACTGTTTTTTATTTTTTTCTGGCAGCCTGCGACACTGGGCCTCCAGGATTATGTACTTGCTTTTTCATAACTTTGCTTTTTTAGTTTTTTTAAGAAGAAAGCCCTTTGAACGCTTCTGGTACACACTGCGAAAAAATTTGAGTAGACTTGTTTGAAGTTTGAAACACAAATGCAACCGAAAAACTGTACTTGGCTATGAACTCAACGAAAATACAACTTTTACATCAGAGCGACACGCTAGAGATCAAGATCACGTTTCCAGTCATCGTCGGCGATATGCGTCATGTCTCAAGCCTGTCTGATCTCCCAGCTGCGCTCGCTGTGCGCGATGCGTGCACCGCGCGAGACGCCTCACCGATCGATGAAGGACACGTGTCCGACACCCCGCCGTGGCACATGCGTGTTCGCATCGCACTGCAGCTGAAATAAAGTCTCGTAGATCGGAAACTCACGTGGAACGATCTCTTGCTATAGGCTATGTCGCTGATGCACATCGCAGTACGGACCTGACATACAAGGAGATGCAGGGGCCTGGCACGATTGCCCGCGATGCTTCTATCAAAGGCGTAGTCACTGTAGCACCTTACGCTTGTGCGAGTGAGGTATGCATCACCCTACTGAATAGGAGTTTCGTTCGTTTTATTGATCGTGAAAAAACTGTGTGCCGTAGTCTTCCCGACTACGGATATACGTTTATTCCCGTTTCTTGCAGTCCATTCTGCACAGACGCTGGAATGAGAAACTGGTTTGAATTGTGTTTCTATCCGGCGCCAGGCCAGCAAGTGTCGAGCAACCCACCGCAAATTCGTTCTGATCGATGGAATGTGCTCACGGCTCAATGATCCGAGAATTCACGACGAGTACCGACACCCGGGAAATCTGCCGTCATTGCGTACCAGCTCTGCGATTTCCACCAGTCACATCGCGTGCCTCATCTCCGACATTCTGCTTTTCCGATGTTCCATTGTGCACTGCGACTGCCGTGAGCGTTCGAAAGAGCGCCCAAACCGCTGGATCGGGCGTAGCACAGAGACCGACAGACATACCCCCTACTGGATTGGAGCCGGGAGCCATCGCTCACACGTAGCACTGCTCATTGCCGATCTCATCTGAATACTCCGTGACCACATTATAGTGATGGAAAGCGGCAACGTCTAAGGCCAGTGAAGAAGAACGTGAAACGAATAGGTCGCAAAACGTGATTCCCCGCAGCATGCGATGTTGAACGATTAGACAATTCTCGGCGATGTATAAGTGACTACATAACCGAGTCGTAGCCAGGGCTAATAGTACCGACAGCCCCGCTGCTTTTTTTCTATGAACAGCAGTTTGCCCCCGTTTTGAATTATCCATATACAAATCTACCAAGTCTACCGAATAAAGTCTCATAAATTGAGACGGCAAAATGCCCCTGGTGGAAGAAACTTTCTCGTTGCAGTGCGAAATCGATCGTGCGCTGTTCAAGGTGCTGCAGCTACAAGTAGTAGCCTGCCATCTTCTTCGTTCACTCGTGTCACTTCACCGCAATTTGTATCAACCGTTCGAAAACCTCTCATCCAGCGGCTTCTTTGGAGGTACGTCATGGAGATCATCCGGGCTGAAATACATGAAAGACGGGACGCTCATGTAGAGAGCTTTTGAAACTTGCTGTGGTCGGTGCAAGTCGTTCAAGGAACGGACTACGAGAGGGGTACCTCATACGTCTGCTGTCCGCACAATGTCTGGTCTGGACAAGTAAAGGCGTTTTGCTCCGAAGCCAGCCAGCCAGCATAAAGCCATCTCGCGACCTTTCACCGATCTACAATGTACAATCCACGTTTTGAATACCTGTGCGAAAAACAAACAATTACACGTTTAGCGTGTTGATACATGTTCTTGCAAGTGCGCTGCTCTGAGTAAAAAGTCTCGTCATCTGTAGGAAGCATTCTAGAGATTCAAGTCCTGAACAGCAACCTCGTTAGGCATTGCCGAGGCGCGGGTACGGCACCCTCCACTAGCGGGAATACGGTCTGTCTGGGAACCTCGTTCCTCTCTGGTACCGCAGGTGTGCAGTAGTGCATCCCGGATGCGTCCTGATCCTTCGCCCAAAAGACCTGCCGAGTGTGGCACTGCCGATCGCGAGTCTAAAACTGCTGTCGCTAAGAGCGATACGCAGGGTTCGCTCAGCAAGCACTGGTTGCCCCAGCAAGCGCTTGGGCTGGTATGCACGCCGCTGCAGTGACCCCACGTTTGTCTCTTGGTGCTTTTCGTCATGGCTTCTATTCCGAATGATTGAGCATTCACTCAATACCCCAGAGAAAGACCGGGCGGATGGAGGATGATCGTGATTGGCTCACGTCCTCCTCGCACGTATTGCTTCTTCGACAGACTCCCCTGACGCGAAATCTAGTCCATGGTCAGGAATCCCGTCTTGCTTGGCTGGTTGTATTGATGACGCATCATGCGCATTGCGTGAACGCTTTCAGCTTGCGCTCACAAAGCCGACGGTCTGTAGCCAAATGATGAGGAGGCAGAATCGAGAACGGAATACGCTGTCATTTTGGAGCGTCGCACGGAACGCATGCTCTCTACGAAGACCGCGATACTACGCAGGTATCTCGCTAATGATAGGTCGCGTACGAGGCGCTTGTGCATAGCTGCAACCTGTTACGTGTGCGGAAAGCTGAATGAATGCATCCAAGTGCCGTCTCTGGTTGCGTTTTTGAAAAGAGGGTCCAAACAAAGCCCCTGTTGTGTGGTCCCGCCCCGATGACTTTGCAAGCCATGCTGTCGGTAGATTCCCTTCGAAAAGAGCTCAACAGCTCGAGCACGATGCTTACGTATGTCCAGTGATTCAGAGGCGCCTTGCCAGCGGCTAGGTGCAATGCCGGTTGGATCCATGACACACGTCTCGCAGATGCGTCGAGAATGTTGAATGCCCGCAGGGCCCCGAGTCGAGCGATCAGGGAAGCGCATGCTCGAGGAGCCACACACGCGCCTGACGACCCGCTGATACTCTAGCATATAGACACACAGATCTCAAGACACACAAATAAAGTGCCGCAGATATGCGATACACTCACAAGCGAGCGACCTGCACCGCACAGAGCTGGCTTCGTGTGTGAAGAGCGCCCGGCCTGTTCATCTCCGAGGTTCACGATGTCGTGGAAAATTCAAAGTCTTCGAGATCCGCATCAGCTGCGACGTTCTCAACCGCAGCACCAGGAGAAAGCGGCAAAGCAAATGTTTGCCTTTCTCTCCGAGTTTTATGCTTCCAGACATGGAACACCACTTCATCGTCAACATCAGCGACCGATAGCGGGGCAGCGTCGGTAGCAGGATTCTCATCCATCACAACTTCTTCTGCGCTCGGTGAAGGCTCGCAGACATCAAGATCAAAAGCGTTATCCCAGTTTGAAACGATCTGGGCTCCAAGCTGCTGCGACGAAGGCAGTCCAACGTGCTTCGGCCACGTATAGTATGGGATTCTGCCAGTTGCCCAATCTTGCACCAGGACTCGAGCTGCTGCTTCGAGATCAAGAACTCCCGCTTTGCGTAACAACCCACGCCTTTTTGCAAGCAGTGCCAAGAACTGCGTGGCAAAAGATTCCTCTCGAGTAGCTTCGTTTGCAGCAACCATATCGCACATCGAAAATGCAGGCATTTCGTAGAGTAGAGAGAGCGCTCCATCCGCGTTATACTGACATCGTTCGAGTACCAGGCGAGCCGCAGCCACTGGATCGCTGAGCTCCTCAACAGCGAGAAATCCAGCGAGCGCCATTCGACTTTCGTCTCGAGAGCCAGATGTCGCATTGGCAACTGGCTCGGGTGAGCCCGCGGCTTTCGTCTGCTCCACCTCCACCACGGGTGCTGGATCGATTTCCTGCACATCGTCCAGCACAACACCAGGCGAGTCCAGCAACCGGATGTTGCTATCAAGCCGAACCTCCTGCAGTGTTTTGGTGATACCCGGACGGGCGCCAGTCGCCACAGCACCTTGTTCACGGCAGAGGGCGTTCAGTAGACTTGACTTGCCCACATTCGGTTTGCCGACGATGCCTACAGTGATGGTGCTGCTGGATGATTGCTTGTCCGCACGCCGTTTCGCATAGAGCTTGAGCAGCTGCACCAGCTGCGAGAGCTGTTTTGGTTGTACTGCGCTACCTGGCTGCCGCGGGCCCCGGTGCTGACCAGTCTGATCGAGGCCTTCATGCATCGCCAATGTCGGGTACTCGGCCCGAAGTCGACACAGCCAGGCCTGGAGAGCTTCACGTGGAACCAGGTCCGCTTTGCTGAGCACCAATATCAGCCGTTTCCCACCAGCAGCTCGCGCACCCTCGTGACGTACCAGCAGCTCGAGCGCTGAAGATCGGCTCTCCAGCGGGTTCCGGGCGTCGAGCACCTCGACAACGACATCCGAAAACTCCACGACACGACGAAGCGCTGCAGCAAAAGACCGCCTCGAGCGCGCAACTTCGCGGAACACCGGAGTCTTCCCGAGTGCATTCGCACCGGATAACGCAGGAGCGGACACGGGCGACTCGCCCAAGGAGCCCGCTTCTGCCGTCACCGTCGATCGCAGGGCCAGTCGTCGCGCTGCCTGCTCCAGCAACTGCTTCTTGTAGGGGTAGAGGTTCGGTACACCGAGCTCGCGCTGGGCCTTGCGCTGCCCTTTAATGATACCTTCTTGTCGTTGCTTGCGAGCCAGGCGCCGCATTCGTCGATTGTGCTCCGCCACTTTCCGCTGCACTTTGTACTTGTGCTTTAGCGTTTCTCGTTTGCTATGGCGATGTGGTGCCATATCGCCGTCTTCTCAGAGCACGATTCGAGATTCCAGACGCACCTCTTTGGAAAAAGACCAATGCTGTACCGAGTCAGTGAAAATGCAAGCAACCGAGAAGCGCTGATAAAGGGATCGTAGCTGAGCAGTCCCCGACGCGAGGCCTATCGTACATATGTGTCCATAAAAATACGTAAATGTACCTGTTATAACGAGTCCACACACCATCAATCGTGCGAGGGCGAATGCGCATTGCGTCATCCGCAATGGCAACAGCGTTTGGCAAGCTGTCCCTTATATTCATTAAAATACATAAAGATACAGATAGGAACCACAGCGTCCAGGTTCATTTGTAGAGAGCGCCCAGGGCGAAGCTCGCTTGACTCGAACTACGTTCTTCATACACTCCAGCATCGTACCAACTTGGCGGTGAAGGTGTATCCAGTACGCCCCGGTCCCTGCATCGGGCGAGCATTTTGCTCCAGGCTTTTTCAGCTCAAGGCCCTCGTTGTTGGACAGCTGTCACGCGCTTCAAGGAAGATGTAGTGCTCCCGCAACGCTACTTGCACTGATCACCTGGGTAAACGCCGCCTGCTGGGCTGCGCAGCCTCGACGCACCTGTGGCGGTGTTTGTCTAGTCCTTTTCCTTTCGACATTGACTGAAACGGACTTTCGCTCTGCCCAAATCGCCTACCGTGTTCGTGGAAACAAGTCTCTTCGTCGACACGAGGCTCTGACTGCGTCGCACGCTTCCATGCCGTGCGACGCACAAGCGGGCCAGCGGCTTGTTCGGGCCCTGTCGCGAGCAGAGACTTGGGATACTCGGCGGGCTCTGCTGCGGACGCTGGTCTCTGAGCTTCGAGATCCCGAGAGTGTCACTTTTTTCCTACAGGAAACGAAACTTCGCTCGGTGCTCGGCCAGCTAATCGAAAGGGCCTTGCGGGCAGCGCAGCCACACATCGTCGACCTACTGGACCTGACGATGCAGGTGATTAAGTGCCTTGTCAAGTCGATGCAGAGAGAGGATGTGGTCGATTTTCTGGAGGAAAGCAAGTCTCTCGTTCACGGCCTTAAAGCGCTTCGAAAATTAGGACGCAGCAAAGGCGTTTCTGCGGAGAATTTCGTCGCTGACGCATCCGAAAAAGCCTGGGGCGAGCGACTTGCGACCTTGCGTGAGCAGGCTGCGAATATAATCGCTGAAATGGAACAGGTAGCTGGCCGAGAAAAACCCTCGACGCCATCAGCGCCCGAAGAAACACCAGAGGCAGGTGAGAGTCGTTCGCTACCGGTAGCCGTGCATGCACCAGTCCAAACAACCGATTCCAGTCACCCTGGTACCACTGAAGCATCTATTCACGCGAATGCAGATGCGAGTAACGCTTCTGCAAAGGCCGCTGCATCCCAGGATGATACATCAGAGCCAGCACAGTCGACTGTTGGGGAACACGAAACGCCTCTGGCGGTCGGGGCGCTTTCGAGTTTCGCCTCGGCAGACGCGTCGATGAAAACGGGACGTAAGCGACCGCGTCCACGACCAGAACGTGACACAGCTTTGCCGGCTTTTACAAGCTCCTCTGATGAAGCTCTCCAAAGTGTTTCTGCTCGAGCTACGGAATCTGTAGGTACGCAGCCGACCGTCGACGTTAGTGACGCAGATGCGTCGCTCTTGCCACAACAAGCTTCAGCACACGTAACAGCAGCTCGAGCGGAGCGAATGCATCACTCCGATGCCCTCGAGACAACGTCACCACCTGGAGCAACAATACCCGAGCGATGTGCGAACGAAGCAACGCATCATGTACCTACACCTACCGTGCGTGATGCAGGTCACACCGGCGATATCGCCGAAAAGGAAGCATCATCAGCCGAATCAACATCATTCGTAGCACCAGAAGAGGCAGCAGCAACTTGTGCGATAACCAATCGATCTGCGAAGCGAGCGAAAATGGAGGCTCCGCGTCCAGCCCTTCGGATCCGAACATCCGCTGACGCATCATCGACGAAACTTGCTCGAAAACCTGCATCAAAGCGTGTTCATTTCGCCCCAGAGCCTGTGCTTGTGCAAGTCTATGCCTTTGAATATATTCCCGACGAGCGCACGCATGCCCCTGTGAACCTCGCTGGCATCGTGGCTGATACCGATGAACCGGCATTGGACGGGGAATCAGGTGCGACGAGTGCGACCAAAGAGCGATCGACGCACGCTCCAGGCAATGGATTCTCAGAGGTCGTAGAGGAGGGTCGTCTCATGCAAAAGAAACGCCAACATCGCCAGAAAGTTCTTGCTGAAATGCGGGAGGATGCGACATTCTACCCGCCGCCACATGTCGAGAGTTCCTGTCCGCTGGGAGCAGCTGGCGAATGCGAGCAGCTGTCCGACGTTCTCGCCAACGGCTCTACTGTTGGATGCGTTCCACGCAACGCGGACAGTCATCAAAGCGGTACCATTGGAGTCGTTTCGCCTGGGTCGCTATCGTCCGGTGTGCCCGACGAACCGATGCCGCCGTCGCCACCTCGTGAGCGCTCGCTCGACAGGCAGACACCACCACCGAGCCTGCGGGTGATTCCAGAGTATCGCGTGGAGCATCCAGCTCCAACCTCGTTTTCCTACACACCGGCAGGGGCGCTTGCACCGGCGGGAACACCAGAAGCGACCGTATCCGCACCAGCGGCTGCCACGACTGCAAACCTATTGACATCGTTCCACGGGACACGAGGCCCAAGTACGCTGGATCCAACGCGATTGCAAACGAAGCCCTCGGATCGGATACAGCCGCCTCACCTGGAGACCAGCCTCTGGTCAGCGATTCCACCGAATACGAGCGGCACGCCTGTTTCGGCTACATCGCAAGGCCAGCATACCGACCTATTGCAGCGCAATCAGATAGATGAGGCTATCTTGCAGCATTTCCTGCTCGTGAAAGACGAAGAGACCCGTTTACAATTACTTTGTGATGAAAATGTCCTGCGAGTAGTCCAAAAGTACGCGGAAGAGAAACAGCGAGAGGCGGCTTTGCAGCACGCACACGGCTACCGCCATGCGAACGCAGCACCCGGTAACCAGTGGAGCGGTTATCCAGCACCAGCACCAGCACCAGCACCAGCACCAGCACCAGCACCAGCATGCACCATCATCATCTCCAGCACTGGGGAGTCAAGTTCCCGTTCCGGGACGCGACAGTACACAGCACATCGGCGGTGCAGTGGAGGTCTTGCAGCGCACCGCGTCTCGATGGATGCGGAGATGCGCACACGAGCATCAGCTGCTGCTGTATACGCGCGCGCTGAGCGAGTTTTTCCGAGAATCACACGAACGCTTTGCCCTGGCACTGCGTACGTCGCATAAAGCAGTAGCGATCCCCGATACTCGGAGCAGAACGAATACCGCTGCCGCTATTACCGGATCCTAGGCCGATCAACGTCTTACCAATGCTGCCGACTGCTCCATGATCCGTTCCAGTTGCGTCTGACTCGCCAGACGACGTGCACCGTGAATCATCGCTGGTAGCAGCGTCAGCGTTCATCGCGTAGTCGTGCTGCCCAGTTCGCTGAACCACACGACCAGTGCGCTTTGTTCTGGACGCGGTGCATTCGTTGCGCCGTCATGAGCGCGCGTTTACGGCCTGATTCGCTTCTTCATGAACCCAAGCGCCGGATGTAGCAGCTCCAGAGCACACACATCTCCCAGAGCGAGCGAAAGCGAGAGATCTGCGGAGATGTCCCTTCGACTGCAACGCCCAGCGATGCGGTTGAAGGGGTCGCGTGCAGCGTATGCTTCGCGTTGTGTGAGACCTCACCAAAGGCGGATTCGCCGCGCTTCCATCCCACAAGCTTCACCCTGAAGCGTTTTGGAGTTCTGGACTGCCCCGTATGATCTCCCGAATGAGCGAATCATCTCCACAGACCGAACGGAAGAGGGGCAGGCTGAATCGACCGCCGGCATCCGAACAGAGCCACTGGGCCATGACATCTATGGCTCGAACGGCGAGGCAGGTCTCCACGAAGGCGTCGATAAGATCATCGAGACTCAGACCCAGCAGATTAAAATCTTTCTTGTCCATAAGCATGAGGCGCTCGGATTCAGATGTGAACAGGCCTTCGCCGACCTTGACGGAGAGATTGGTGCCGAGTTGCTCCCAACTGTTGTTGCCGGGCTCTTTTGCGAGCGGTGCGCGAGCTCGGCGCGCGTAGAGACCGACGGGCACAAAGCCGTCCGGCCCGCCACAGATCATCAAGCGGAGATCATTGACGTAGATGTGACCGCGCTTATCCGGCATGGTACCCACATGATAGAGGCGACTGTAGGATTCGACGGAGCCTGCTGCTGATGTGCCGCTCCCTGCGGAAGACCATTCATGGTTCGAAATCAGCGCTTGCACGATGTACTTGTCGTATCGGTTCGGACGCTTAGATTCGGCCTCGTAGAATCTGTCAAACTCCTCCTGGGAAGTGATCGTGAAAACACCTTGCCCTGCATTGGAGTATGGAACCTTGATTGCGGCAAAGCCGCCGAGGCGATCAACCCATCGCCTGAGCATGTTCAGGGGCACGTCGCGGATCGTCAGTGGCGTGCGAATCTCCAGGCCGCAAGCCATCAGCTCCACGTTGGCATTGTCGTAGGCTTTTGCTGCAACGAGCTTGTTGCGCCCGCCAGCAAGACATGATACAACAGAATTGGTGATGATCGTCTGCGTGTGCACCGGTATCCGGTTCCATGGGCGCTGGGTCACATAGCGCAGCGCCGCCCGAATCGGCACAACGTCGGCTGTGTCGTCGTCTCGGAGGATGCCGTTCTTACCTGCGGTTGTCGATGCCGCCTCGGAGCGCAGAGCTGGCTGTGCTTCGCATGTTTGCTTTCGTGAATCCGGCGGGAGTACAACGCTTACGCGGTCACGAGCTGCACAATTGTTTGCGCCATTCGGAATCATACTCTCCAGCAAGTGTTCTTTCGGTCGCCGAACGTATAGAATGCCATTCTTGAAAAAGGCATACGATCGTCCGTTCGCCACGTTTGTACCGCTCGAGGTCGCAGGCGCGCTCGTCGGGCTCCCGTCTGTAGCGCGTATTCCGGTCGTCGCTTGACCCCGAGCACCGTCGGCGGGCGTTCGCAACTCGGGTTCGGCACAGTCGGCAGCGTTCTCTTCAAGCATCGGGACGAGATAAACCTCCTCGTTGGTGAGCTCAGCCAAACACGCTGCGTATCCGCTGGCTTCCATGGGATTTTTGTCAAAGAGAACGGCTAATTTGCCTCCAGCAATGGGCTGCTCCGCTGGCGACTCCAACCGTGACAGCAGTGCTCGCTGCAGCAGCGTTCGATAGCCTCCGTATTCATCTTGGTCATCGAACAGCGGTGTCGACTTTTGACCACTGGGACAACTATTGGTTTCAATGACCACCATGCACTTCCGCTGGGATCGTGAGTCCACAACGTGCATGAGGTCGCAGCCGGCCCAGCGCAAGTATCGCGGCGAGTAGGCCAACAGGCGTCGCAGCTCCACTGGGTCGACCCGCGTATTCAGGTGCGTATAACGAGACACGATGCGCTCCCGGGACAAGCCCATGAAGAAACGCACAGACGGATGAATTTGAGCATTAAGACAGCGCGGATAAAAGTGGCGCTCGGGTTCAAAGTCTCCTGGTCGCACGGTGCGAAAACGAAACGCAATGCGAGAGGCCGCTGCTGACGCAGCTTTCGCTGCTGCCGCCGCTACCTGCTCCTCCTCATCGGCGTCAGCTACCACCTCGGTACCGGATCCGTTCCCGCGGCTCCTGCTGGAACCCAAGGCATCAGCCGTTTCGTCAACAGGCGCTGGTGCAACTGCAGCTGGCGGAGGTGCGGTAGGCGCAAACCCCGCGTCATCGACCAACGACTTTGCTTCTGCGCCACTTGGCGGCAGATTCTCAGACTCTGCCATAACTCCTGTCATTATGAAAAGATCAATGGGATCAGCCCCGGGTGTTGTCCACAGAAACGAGGCGTACCTGAAGCGTTCAACACGAATACGTTGCTTGGAGGCGGGGGTCCTGAATCCGACAAGCGCGCGCGGGTCAACGAACGGAAGCGGCGGCACGCATTGCACGCATTGCACGCATATCTGGAATCTGCGTGCGCAGCCGCCGTCGGTGTGTTTCTGGGTACCTCGCGCCCTCGGACTGCATGTTTATCTGCGGACGTGCAGGCGGATCCTCGTCTTTCTGGACCGATCACCTGCTACTGGATTCAGCTTCTCCTAGTACAGTTCGGTCTTGAGGGAGTGCTCCACAAAGCTGGCTCGCGTCAGCTTGTCGGGTCTCTTCTTTAGCAGCGTATATCTCCTGATATTGATAGCAGCGTTAAAGTCTCGGTTCACGAACGCCATACGTTTCTTGCCGTTACTGGCTGTACTCGTTCATGCCAGGGGTCTTCGAACTTTAGACCTCCGTCCCATTTGCTGTTCTGTTAGCGCTCCGTACTTTTTTATATCCCCGGGGCTCCCCTGGCACTTTTCCTTCTTGATCCTCTGGAGTGTACGCCCCAGCTCATGGTGCACATACGATGCTCGATACTCATTTACAGGTATCGTGACAAAACGGGGTGCGCATTTCTCGTTCGCTCTCGGCGTTGGAGCTCGGGTAGTCCCTTTTTCCACGCCTAGCGCCCTGATCGGTATGCTACGACGAGCCTCTGCCTCTCGTCGTCCTTGAGGGCGCTCAACTGATTGAAAAAGTTGGCGAATGCACGCTTCTTCCACAGTACAGATTCGTACGTAGACGAGCCCACCGAGGCGTTGTATATTCTTTCCACAGTGCCACGTCATGTGCAACGCGAACTTTAATGAACTCCAGAAGAGCTAGAAAGTCCGCTCCTCGGCCCGTCACCTGGCTGATCGCTTCCAGGTGCTCTTTCACTCCAGCACTCCACGTTCCACTTTTCTTCTTTGCATTCATCACACCGAATTTTCGGTAATATCTCGTTCTTGAGCGCTTTAAAACACGCATGTGTTTTTGATGTAAGTTGCAGTCGACGCCATCATCCCCGCAATTGCGTGTTGTGATGGTCATGATATTCGTGTTCCCAGGGCCCGCGCCAACGACAAAGTGGTTCTCATGCACCTCCTGCTTCGTTGGGCTAACCTCTTTGTTTTCTTCACGCTTTGCCAGCGACTGCAACGAAGACGGAACTGGGCAATCCGCCTTCAAGCGCCGATAATGTACACGCATGGCTATCGCATCACTTTCGATCATCCCAGTGAATTCCTTTTTCTTGCTCGTTCTGAGACGTTTGGAATCGAAGATATTCTTCTTCCAGTACGTCTCCTGGTTTTCATCGGTGAACTCCTTGTTGCTTACATCGA
>Ga0078972_1013058_pt1 | contig 13932 bp, 19 predicted proteins | sample YelNatPaOPGAMG01_FD_67568 | JGI IMG/M metagenome (GOLD analysis project Ga0078972, IMG submission 67568) | Hot spring thermophilic microbial communities from Obsidian Pool, Yellowstone National Park, USA - OP-RAMG-01 (SPADES assembly) (version 2) | ecosystem: Environmental > Aquatic > Thermal...
TAACAGAAGCTGAAATTTTCTCAGGAAGAGATTTGCAAGATGAAAACAAAAAACAAAAATTGCTAAGATTTTTATCATTTTTTCAAAAAGTAAATCCTAACAATGAAATTCTTCAGAAGGCTGGGGATTTTAAGAGAAAGTACAACATTTCTCTTCTAGATTGTATAATAGCAGCGACAGCTTATTGCATCGAGGCTGAATTATTGACTAGAAATGAAAAAGATTTTTCTAAAATTGAAGAAATAAAACTTTTTAAAAAATGATGAAAAGTTATCTAAAAGATTTTTTCACACCTTTTTCTAGCTTTTTAGAATGATATTCACACTCAACACAAACCCATTCGTCCAAAATCTTCTGCAAGCTCTTGTTTCCACAATTTGGACACTTTCTCATAAAAAGATATTAAATAAACAAAAAAGAAAATAATTCAAGTGAGAAAATGCTCTCTCAAATACCTTTCAATTTGGAGAAGATGAAAAAAGAAGATCTGGACAAGGAAATAGTTAGGATAGGAATGATAGCTGAACTAGATGCTATAAATCTGTACGAGCAATTGGCTGCAATGTGTGAAAACAAAAAGCTGAAGAAAGTTTTGCTTGAGATAGCAAGAGAAGAGAAGACACATGTTGGCGAGTTTCAGACTTTGCTTCTAGAAATGGACAAAGAGCAAGTAGAAGAAATGGAAAAAGGGAAAAAAGAAGTGGAAGAGATAAGCTAAATATCAAGAATTACCCTAGCTTTCCAATTTTTGTTTTTTTTAATTTCCATTTTATGCATGGTGCAAGCTTTAACATGTGTCCTAGTTTCGTGTTTTTCTCTGTTCATTTCTTCTCCTCTGCAAATTGCTTCTAGCTTAAAATTTTTTTCATCAATTTTAACATCAAATTCTGAAAAAGCAATGTTTTCTGAGTCAACAAAAACTAGCAATTTATTAAGCCAATCAAAAAGCAAAGATTGCAAATCATTTCCTCCAGCTTCAACTTTTCTCTCAACTTTTGGTTCAATTTGCTTTGTGTTAACAATAACTTCAAACATCGCTAAAGCTGAATTTGCAAAAAGCTCGTTCAAATCTTTACCGTAAGCTTCAAAGGCAATGTCTGCTGTGGTTATGTCTAAAAACTTGAACTTCTTTGTCATATTATTTATTTTGTGGAAGAAATTTAAATCTAAATTTTTAAGCTAAATCTGAAAATTGAATCTTTCTCTAGCTAAATTTTCAAGCTTCTCTATCTCCTTTTTCCTGAAACCTATGTAAATTCCACCGAACTTTCCTCCAACCCATGTTCTAGTTTTCTCATTTTTCTCTAGCACTTGAGCCAAATAAGATGTAGTACGGATATTTTCTCAACTTCAATTTTTTTATTCTCGTAATTTATTTCTTCAGCTTTATCCAAAATGATTTCTAACCCATTTTTAATTCTATGTATGCTTAAGAATTTTCCGTTTTTTGGTGGAATTATGCTATCAAGAATCTCATGCTCTATGTCAAGATGAGTCACATGAGCCAAAGCATAGCCTTTGAGATGAATGTAAACCATAGCATCTTTCAGCAAAAGCTTTTTGTGTTTTGCATGAACATAAACTTTTGCATTTTTCAGTTCTAATTTTCCTGCTGCTGGGCCAGTCATACTTAAGATTTAGTCAAACAAAAATAACTTCTTTAAAGTGGTGAATCAGAATAGAAAAATATTTATACCTCATTTTTTAATAATCAAATGGTTGAGGAGGCAGTTTAGATTCAAAAAGTAGCAAAAAGCTACGAAGCGTTCGAGACTTCCTAGTGAAGTCAAGAACCTGAATCTAAACCTCAAACTCAACCAAAAGAGGTTAAATCATGTCCAATATCTCAAGATTTGAAGAAAAACTATTGAATTTAAAAAGAATGGTTGAAGAGATTGATAAAAATAGAGATATGTCAGCAGCATTATGGATGGTAAGGAGAGATATTTTTGAAGATATTATTTTTGGGAAAGATACTGATGAAATAAAGAAAAAAATTGGCAATATGATGAAAACTTTCTTTCTTTCATTAGAAAATTACAAAAAGTTAGAAGAGGCTTCCGTGCCTTTAGATGGGGAAGATATAAGAAAACACCACATTCAAAGAGCAAAACAATATATAGAGTATAATTTAATGGAAATTCAAGAAAAATTAAAAGACGCAAGAGAAGAACACGACTTGATACATCTTGCCAATTGTTTATTTTTAATAAGCCTAATAGACCGTGACTTAACAATAGAGTTAGAAGAAGGACCTTCCATTGTTTATGAAGTCTTAAAACTTACTTATGAGAATAAAAGTGACCCAAATGCCCAAGAAAAGGCAATTTCTAATGTAAGAAAAAGACTATGGAAAAGGTTTACTAAATACATAATTTCTCATGATGCTTATCAAAGTTTTGGTATTAATAGAGGAGAATATGATAAAGACTTGAAAGCACAGTCAGAACTTCTTTTAGCTATACGTGAAATGTATAAGCCTGTGTATTTAACAATCCATCTAAATGAAGAAAAAATTAAAGAGATCGAAGAGGGTATGAGAGCGAAAGGTATAGATGAAGATGTGATTAGGAAAATTGGTTTTAAAGCAACAAAGTTGGCTGAGATTTATAATGGAGCAGGTATAGAGCCGTTAGTTGGTATATCTTTTCAACAAATTGAAGTTATTGCTAGAGAATATGGAGATTTGATTTTAAAGGTAAGATGTCCATATCTACTTTCAGAAATCATACCAATTCTTTTAGGGGAAGAAAAAGTAAAACTAACAAGGGCGTACATTGAAGTTGTGGGTGAAAAATTGATGGATAGAAAAATAAGTTATGAAGATGAAGTTAAAAAAGCAGAGAGAGATGTTTACTACAATATACTTCTTCATGCGTTAAAAATAACTAAATCGCTAGAAGATGCAAATCAAGCTAAGGACATTGTAAAAATTGAAAAAAATGTTTATTCGTTAAAACGTGACTTAAACTCCTTGCTAAAAAAAGAAAAGAGCGAGCATATTTCCAATATTTTGAATGAGTATTTAAATCCTATTGAATCTCAAATTAAAAAAGCTCGACAAACAGGCTCTTTGGAGGATATTACACCATATTTAAAGAACTTGGCCTCTGAGATTGTCAAGTTATCAGAAAATGAGATACTCACAAATGAAAAAGCTTCAAAGCCGCCAGAGTATTTAATATAGCCTTCCTAAAACTAAACCAGATTTCGTGTAGATTATTTCTCTTGTCTTTGGGTCAAACACAAGTCTAGGACGAATATGATCTAGACTGACTATAGGTTTACCACTCTCTATTCTTAGGTTTATCTCTCTCCTGTAAGGAAGATTAGGTGATTTGCTTTTCTCCAAAAGCTCATTGAAAGATTTTTCTATTTCTTTATCAATTTGTGCTAAAAAAATTGGGAAAAAATCTTTCTCTTCTTTTGCAAGATTTAAAAAATACTCCTCTGATTCCCTTGAAACTTCTAAATTGTTTTTCTCCCATTTCCTTTTAAAGTTAATATATCTAATACAATTTTCCGCATAACTCATACGTATCTATTTAAAAATTTGTCAGTTATATTTAAATTCTTTTCTTTTTTGTATCTCACCACCTTTAGTTTTATAAAACCTTTAATAACTAATATTTTAAATCACTATTCTATTTTATGCTCAGCAAAAAAGGCCAATTTTTTCCCTATTCAGACACAGCTCCAAGAAGAAAATTTCCAATTTTAACCATAACCTTAATAATCTTGAACGTTTTCGTCTTTCTCTGGAGCTTAAGCGACTTTGAAAACATAATCCTAACCTATGGTTTCATTCCAGCAAGATTTTCCATCATCACGCTCTTCACTTCAATGTTCTTACATGGCGGTCTTGACCATTTGTTCGGGAACATGTGGTACTTGTGGATTTTTGGCGATAATGTGGAAGATGCTCTTGGCAAGATCAAATTCCTCTTGCTCTACTTTCTCTCAGGTCTTTCAGCAATTTTCTTTCAATATCTTACTGATCCCTTTTCAACAATACCAAGCATAGGAGCTTCGGGGGCAATTTCTGGGATCCTTGGTGCTTACTTGCTCCTCTTCCCAAAAGAAAAAGTCTTGACAAGCATTCAATACACTTTCATAAGAATCCCAGCTTACATTGTCATAGGTTTTTGGTTCTTGATTCAGTTCATCTTTGGTGCTGCCAGCCTTCTTGGTGGTACTGGAAGCAACATAGCCTTCTGGGCTCACATAGGAGGCTTCCTCTTTGGCTTGGCTTTCACCAAGCTTATTTCAAAAAGAAGAAAAAGACTAAAGTTTGAATTTTAGGTCTAACTTCTTGAAGATTTGAAGCATTTTAAGGCTATCTTGCTCAAGAACAGGAGATTCAGAAATTATTGTTATGTTAAGCTTCCTCTTCAAAATTTCTTCAGCCAAAGGCTTGAAAGGTGGATGAGAATTTATCGCTACATGAACATCAACAAATTTTTTCGTGTTGAGATTGAACTTAACATTCGAGAAATGGGAAAAAATTTGGTCAAAGCCTTTTAACTTTTCCAAAATTTCCGCATAATCTATCTTTCCATCATTTCTCACGAAAAGATGGGCAAAGTCTACATTAACGGTAAGCTGCTTTGATTTTACCTCTTTCACAAGCTTGAGTAGTTCTTCCAAGCCAGCAAACTGACTTTCTTTTGCCATAGTTTCGTAAGCAAGAAGTGTTTTGTTGATACCAATTTTCTTTGCCTCATCAAGAATTTCTTCTGTAATGCTTTTCATCTTTTCAAAAGCTTCCTCTTTGCTCAAGTTGCCATAATAAGCAGCATGCACTACAACAGCCTTAGCATTCATTCTTTCAGCTCTATCCAAAGACTCTAAAATCCTTTTCTTTGAAGCTTCAACTGTTGATTTTTTGTCCGAGAGCAAGTTGATGAAATAAGGGGCATGAACTGTGAGCTGGATGTTTAACTCTTTAGCAAGTTTGCCAACTTCTTCTGCCTTTTTTTGATTGAGGTATACATTTCTCACGAATTCTATTTCTATACAATTCAATCCAAGCTCAGAAACTTTTTTCATCCCACCTTCTGTAGTTCTGTCTTCTGCCACAGTCGGTATACCAGCAGGTCCAAGGAAAATCTTCATAATTTAAAGATTAGTTTTAAAAAGAAAAGCTTTAACCCAAGAATTTGAGCAAGAACTCTAAGGCTATAACAGCTATTACAATAGCCACAACATGCTCAGGCTTGATTACAAGCATCTCCTCTTCTTCTTGATATCTCAGCAAGCCTCCAGTTCCTAGAGGCATGTAAATTCTATCTCGCCTTGCCATAATTTATCTTTCTCCTTTAAAAATAAAAAGGCGTGCAGGTTGTAGCCCGTCTTTTGTTCAAGGTAGCATTTGTCTAAGCGTTTCAAACTTGCACCTCACAGGGGCACCGATCCGTTTCATCTTTCTCAGCCTCAACTCCGTTCAACTTCATCGTTATCGAGGCTGGAAAGTCTCGTTTCTGATATCGGTGCTGCCTTCTTAGGCAGTCTTGCGACACCCTCTCAAGGTGGACGGAACTTCCTCAGCTTTGCTTCGATGCAAAGCCGAAGCTACCCAACCTGCTCGCCTAATAAATTACTGAAGAAGGATATTTATAAGATTTTCTGTTACATTACAGGTTCACTTAAAAAGTATTCTTCTATTTTCTTGGCTCTTCTCTCTTCTACCTCACGTTCTATTTCTGCTTCCTCAAGAAGTTCCATATATGTTTTCATTTTTTCTCACCATTTTTTATAGATGAGACCCAAACCCACTCCTTTTGACATTTTTTACCTTCTCTAGTTACCACCTTCTGTAATAATTATAAATAAATATTTGAGAAAATTCTTAATTACATTTTTTGTCTTTGTGCTATTCATACCTCTTCTTGTAACCACAGGGACAATTAAAAAAGTTGGCTGAAATGATAAACAAAACACCTGAAAAATTCTTTGATTTTTGAATTATAAAGTTTACTAGTAGTAACTACTAGTTCAGTATTAGTTGCTACTAGTGAGCATCGATATTAATTGTTCCACACATTTAATTTCATTAAAACATTTGCTAATTCCACAATTACATGATGAATTCATTTGTTTTTTATTTCTAAAAATTAAAGAGTAAAAATGAGTGGCATGACTTTGAACGTGGAGGAATGCACAAATATAGACTCCCTTAGAGAAATTGCAAGTCAAGGGGGATTTTCTTGTTGCCAAAACTGTCCGAGACATCCTGATAATGGTAATCCTGTATTTGCCGAAGGCTGCCCAAAACATCAAACCAAAAGATCGCCAATAATTCTTTTCGTATTCCGAGACCCTTCAAGCCCGCAGCGCAAAGGCGTGATAGGCTGCTCTACTGATGGTAGAGTGTGCGGATGGTGCCATACAGATACGAGTGCCAATATTTTTCGTGAAAGGCTTTATCCTTTGATAGAGAAGTCATTTCCTGAAGCAAGAGTGAATGAGGAAGGACGCTACCCAATTTACTGCATTAACGCTGTTTTGCATGGCCCTAAACGTAATACATCTCCTCCAAGAAAGGCAGTTAAAGCTTGCTCACACATCCTTAAGGCTTATGTTCGCTTACTCAAGCCTAAGCTTGTGGTGGCTGTTGGAATAGATGCTAGAATTAGCGTAGAATATGCTTTTGGTCTTCATAATCTTGAGAAAGCTTCTTCCCCTCTTTACAAAGATGGAATAGCTTTTTGGTGGAGCTATCATCATTCTGGACGAAGTTTTAACTTAAGGCGAAAAGAAATTGAGCAAAGGTTTAGAGAGATTGGAGAGTTTTTAAGCATGTATCATTTTCTTTTAAATGATAAAAATTCAGAAATTGAATTTCAAAATGATTGAAGGGAAGACTGTTTGAAATAATATCCTATTTTCTATTCTTCTTCAAAATCTTCAATTTTCGCTTTGAAATCTCTATCAGACTTTATCTCTCCCCTTTCTTTCAAAATCTCCCTAGCCAAAAGCCAGAGCAATGTCGCCAAAGCCCTTTTGCCTTTATTGTTCGCAGGAATTATCAAATCAACATTTCTAGTTTCATTGAAGCTGTTGCATACAGCCACAACAGGAACTCTAGCCTTGACAGCTTCTTCCAAAGCTTGTTTATCAATCATCGGGTCAAGGATGAAAACAACATCAGCTTCCATATATTTCTCAAAGGAAGGGTTTGTTAAAGTGCCTGGCAAAAACCTTCCAACAAAAGCCTGAGCTTTTATCAATTCAGCAAATTTTTTCACACCTTTCTGAACAGGACTTTTCTTGCTCGCCACAAGTATGTTTTTAGCTCTAGCCAAAAATCTTGAAGCAATCCTTATCCTTTCATCAATTTTTCTCAGGTTAAGAACAGCAAGACCGTCAGGCCTAATCTTGTAGATGAACTCTCTCATGTCTTCTGTCCTAAGCTTCATCCCCATATGAATTCCAGAAGCCAAATATTGCTGCCTAGGAATCAAAAGCTTTACTGGCATAAAATCAACCTATGTAAGACAATTCTTCTTTCTTCCCAGCTTTTTCAGGCGGTGCTAGAAGTTGGCCCAAAGCCTTCTTCTGCACATCTTCAACTTTCTTTATCAATTCTTCCATTTCTTTCACTTTCTTCCCAAGTCTTGAAGTATCGATTTTCAAATTCAAAATTTTTGTCAAAACATTCAGAACAGCTTCCGCACTCTTGGGGTCTGGAATGATGGGAAAGCCTACAGTCTCGCCAAGCAAGCAAACACCTTTCATCCCCCTATTCTTGCCTAAGCCGATGAAAAGACCAGAAGCCCCAACTATTGTTCCAATCTTGTTCACAGACTGAAAATCAATTTCATATTTCTCATACTTTTTTATCAGTTCAGGATCACTCACTGCCCCAACCACTTTTGGTTTTTCTTTTTCCTCACCTATGCTTAGGCCAGCTAAAGCAAAAATTTCTTTCACCCCAAGCTTTTGCAGATATTCAAGAATTGTTTCCACAATTTCATAATGTCCTTCTGGGTCTATGCTTTGGCTGTCTCCAATCAAAATTATCAAATCTCTTTGGTTTGGAGCTTTGGCTTTCCAGTAGTAGAATTCATTCTTCAGCACATGGACAGAAGAATTTTCATGCAGCAAGACAAAAGGCATGAAATGGGAAGAGAAAAGTTCTGCAAACTTCTTTGCCTTGAGCTCTTCAACTAAGTAGCCAGCTGCAATCCTGCCAACATTTCCTATTCCAGGCAAACCTTCAACAAATATTGGGTTTTTCAGCTTCGGTCTTTCAAATTCAACTATTTTTGTTGTCATGAGCTCACATATAGATTATCTTGTTCATCCTTTATATATCTTTTTAAAGCATTAGTAAGGGTTTGATTGAGAAATCTAGAAATTCTTTCTCCCCTTTTTGAATAGCTTCGCCTTTTTTCTATATCCTTTTTTACCAGCTGAAAATATAAAGCAGAACGCAGTTCTTCAAATTTCCTAATTTTGATTTCCTCATTTTTGTTCAATTTGCTGAAAAGTTCGTCCAACTCTTTGCGCAAAGTTGAGTTTTCCTTTAAGATTTCGAGAAGGTCTTGCATGTATACAGATTTTCTACCTATATTCCTTTTATTGTACAATTCAAGATATTTTGAGAGCTCCATCTTTAACTCCAGATTTTTTTGCACTTCTTCTAAGTTCGCCATATTTATCTTGAGGCGAAAATCTTGGGGGATGTGGAGAAACAGTTTCAGCCCCACACTTAGGACATTTTTCTTTGAAAGTGTAAATTTTGCAAGCTAAACATTTCCTCATCTTCATATTATTTATTTTTAAACTCTAAAATGAAAAAGTATGAATCCCCTGCTTTTGTTTTTGGGCATAATAGATGCTTGCGGTGCTGCTATACTTTACTTTGGCCCAAGCTTTCCGATATTGGGAGCTTACAGCATTTTTTTCGCTTACATGCTTTTGATCAAAGGAATCCTTTCAATTTTCACAAGCTTCCCGCTTGGGTATTTTGACTGGATGGGAATCCTTGATGTTTTGGCAGGCTTATTTCTTTTCTTGATTTCGATTGGAATAAACTTTCAAACTTTTCACATCTTTGCGATTCTATACGTTTTAAAAGCAATTTATGTTTTGACAAGAACTATTTTCAACTTTTGAGAAGCTTGAATTTTCCTTCTCCACCAAAATTTTCAATTTTCTTGCAAGCAGCTTCAAGCTCTTGAACCAATTTCTTCTCTAAAGCCTTAGGATCTTTACCCTTAACTTCAACTCTGTATTTAGGAGCAGAAATGTACTTAACTTTACCACCAGTCTTTTCTTCAATTTCTGAAAGCAGCTCTTTTATTTTTTTGATTCCATCCTTGGCAAAACATTTAAGCTCAAGCTCAGCCTTTATCTCAAACTCTTTTTCTTGTATGCTCTCTTTTGCTATTTTTGCTATGGCTTCTGCCCATTCTTGGCTTACCCCATTTTTTATCAACTCTTCCTTGTTTTCTTTAGCAACTTCAAAAGCATTAGAAAGACCATCAAATTTTTCTTGAAGCAAGAAGCCAACTTCCTCATAAGCTTGGTCCAAATTTTTCCCAAGCTCTTTTGCCGCTTGCTCCAAAAGCTTTTCAGCCCTTTGTTCTTTTTTGAAAGCATTCATCTTTTCCTTTTCATCTTGCTTGCTCACTCTCTTCAAGCTCAAATTCACAAAATTCTTCTGATAGTCGATCTTGATTACCTTAGCAACATACTGCTTCTTTATTTTCACAAAATCACGAATATCATGAACCCACTTTCCAGCAACTTCTGTCACATGAATCATGCCTTCAACTTCAGGATATTCATCAAGCTTGCACCAGGCAGCATAAGGGCTTAGCTTTTCCACAGTAACAAGAACAAGCTCGCTCCATTTTGGAAGACCTTTCTTTCTGACCATTTTCCCCTAATACTAAATAGAATGAAATAATTAAAGTTTGTTGTTGCGTGGGAAAATATAAAATCGTTCGAAATTATTCAAATTCTGTTTCTATTATCCTTGAGATTGTCAATGGTTGTATTTTACTACAATTTTCATACCAAAGATGCTCGAAATATAAATATTCATCACCCTCTGTCCAACATGCAAGTTTATAATCATCTAAGGGAAAGTGAACAATAAACCTTCTTTCATGATTTACATACCTAAAATCTCCTGGAAGAACGCCTATTTCATACATTTTATTACGCTTTTCAAATGGGTTATTTTCAAAGCCTGGGATATCTTTTATAACATACCAAGCTACTTCACGAGCAACATTATTGACAATACCATAACTAATTCTAGCAGCAATTACTTTAGCTGTATTGAACTCATTACTTCCTTCCCACCAAGAATTTCTCACAGGAGCAGGCCAGGCAGCTTTCCAAACACTCTTATTAACAATATCCCAAACCTCATTAAAAGCTCTTTTATGAACATTATTCAATTTATCTTCCCTACCATTTTCTTTGGCAGTTCTCTCAGCTTTTTCCCAGACAATATCTAAAGGTTTATGAAAATTAATTGTGTATTTTTCTAATGTTTTTATATAATCATCAACAAGGTTTTTCACTTCAGGTATAAGTTTGTTACATTCAGATACTCCCCTTTCCACAATGTATCTTCTTGTTGTTATTTCCTCTATTTTTCTCTCTATTTCTTCATCAATCGATTCTATTTCCACGTAGTTCATGATTTTAATTAATAGATAAAAAATTTAAGCTTTTCCACAGTAACAAGAACAAACTCACTCCATTTTGGAAGACCTTTTTTCCTAACCATTTTCCCTTAATACTAAATAGAATGAAATAATTAAAGTTATTTTCTTTCAAATCTCGGATGAGATTTTTAGCATCCTGCCTAGTTAATTTTTTGAGATTATTATTAAATTATTATGAGTTTTGAAAAGTTTCAAAAAAAGTTGAAAGATTGCAAGTATTGTAAAGAAGAACTTCATCTCAGTTTTGAACCTAGGCCGCTTGTATGGGGAAATCGGAAATCAAAAATTGTACAAATAAGCCAAGCTCCTTCTTTGCATGCAAGCATCTTAGGTAGACCATTTTCCAAAGATGAAAATACGCCAGATGCCAGTGGGAAGCAGCTATTGAAATGGTACGACATTCCAAAGAAGGTATTCTATAACCCAAATATTTTCTACATAACAGCAGTAGCTCACTGCTTTCCAGGAAAGAATAAAAGCGGCGATGCAAAGCCACCAATAGAATGTGCAAAAAAGTGGTTATGGCAAGAATTATCTTACTTGAATCCAGAATTATTCTTAATTGTTGGCAGATATGCGGCTGATTTCATTTTTCCAAAAAAAAACTTCACAGAGCTTGTTTTCACCAATCAAACTTTATTGAATAAGCTTGCTTTTGTTCTGCCTCATCCATCTCCAGCAAATAAAAAATGGTTGAAAGATCATCCAGAATTTGAAAGAAAAAGACTGAAAGAGATAAGAGCTGCAATACACAATATAATCAGGCTCTAACCTAAGATTTTTTGATTCTTAATTTAAATAAAATTTACGCAGTTCCTCTTCAAGCTCTTTCTCAGAAAAATTTATTTCTTTCAATTCTTCCTCAAGGTTAGAAATTGTGTAAAGCTTTTTGATAAGCTGCGTCAAATTTATTTCTTTCACGATGCCATTCCATTCTATTTCAAGAGTTTCTAGAATTCTTTTTCCTTCTTCTTCAAATTTCTTTTCAGTAATCACTTCTGGATTAACATTGTACGCAAGAGAGTCTGAAAGGTGAGCTAGCTTAGCAAGTTTTGTTAGCTCACCAAAATCTTCAGCAGTTAAAGGCTTTCCTCTCTTAAATCCCGGGCAACCCTTTTTCTGAACAAGGCCTGTAGAAGGAGCATAAGCGAAGGGATAAACTTTACAGGCTATTGGTCTCTTTTCATGAATTTTACATTTAAAAGATTGAGGATCGTTGAATAAGCATCTTTCTCCTAATTTCTTCAGCCTAAAGAGATTCCAGAGTTTGCTCTCCTCTTTAGAGTAAAGGTAAGATGGTTCTTCTATTTCTAAAAAAGAAGAGGGAGGTAAGTGAAGTGAAAAAGATAAAAGCGCTATATCTAGAGGGGAAACGTAAACATTTAGGGTGCAGCAGAGGGCTTTGCACACATTTATGCGCTTTTCGTCGCATGCATAGCTTTTCATCCCAACATAAGCTTTTTCTGATGGATAATATACACATAAAAATGTCTTTATCGGAGTAAAATCTTCTTTCCACTTCCTGTAAATTTCAAAAAATTTCATGTTTATTTTTTGAATTAAAGATTTAAATGCTAAATTTTAAGATTTTATAATCCGTAGAGGCTTCCGATAAGGTCAATTATTTTTCTTAATTCTTCTATCCATTTTAAATTGTGCCATTCCTCAATTCTTTTGTATTTAAAGAATTTAAATATCAAGAAATAAATTAAAAGTATGAAAATCAAGAAAGAAGAAATTCTATTTTGGATCTTCATAGCAATAGTGATAATTCTGATAATAATTTCGCTTCTCGGTGGTTTAAAGTGAAGAAAGAAGAAATTCTATTTTGGATCTTCATAGCAATAGCTGTGTTGCTTCTCATACTACGTTTAAAGGGTTCTCCAAGTTTTGAAGCAATAATAGCTGCTTTAGTTGGCGCCATAGGATTGCTTTGGAAAGATTTTTCGGACTTTAAAGGGGAAGTAAGAGAATTCATGGGGAAAGTCAAACAAAAGTTAAAAATAAAGTAATTATTCTTATAACCCAACAAAAACAAGAGGTCCTCAATTTCTTTTCCTTTTCTTAATTTATTTCATTTTTGTCAGAGCTTCTGATAAAACATTAAATAAGTAATCATGCTTCAACCATTACGACAGCTGGAGCTGGAACCTGCAAATTTATTTCCTTTTCTATTCCATCAATTTTGATTGGGAGAATAATAAATACATAAAAAAATTCTTTACCCGAATAAAAACTCATCATCGCTTTTTTTACTGCTGATAAAATTTCTTTGCTTATTTTAATACCACTCAATTTGCTAATAAAAACTGAAGCATTAAATATCTCTACACCAACAACCTTATTGTCTACAGATATGTCTAACACAAAATTGTCTATTTCCAAGCTATCTTTAGCCTTTTCACTACTGTACACATAAAGTATGTCATTCTCCTCGTCGTAATCTACCTTTGCTTCTTTAGCCATTGTTCAAACACCTTCCTCCTTTTAATAGTATATGAGCAGTTATAACATTAAGGTTCATAGAAATGTTTGCTAAAACTTATTGTCTCAGCAGAACTTAGAATTTCTTGTATTTTTTCAATGCCCATAAAGACTTTTTGTATAAACTACCTTAAATTTTACAGGTCTTCATTATTACTACCTTGTTCCAAAAAATGTAGAAAGAGAAAAGTGAAAGATTTATAAATAAAAAGAGGTGCAGGGGGTGGGATTTGAACCCACGAAGGCACTAAGCCGCTGGGTTTCCTCTAAACACCTAAGCCCAGCCCGATTGACCAGACTACGGGACCCCTGCAATATTTTGAGATAGGTTTCAAGAAATTAAATCTTTAATTGCTACTTTTTAATTTTCATTCTAAATCTTAATTATGAAGAGTTTGGTAAAAATACCGAAAGATGCTGAACTTCCCTTAATAGGTTTGATTCAAATTGGAATAATCGACAGAGGCACAAACTTGCTTCAGTTAAGACCAACTTCTATCTGCAATTTGAATTGCGTCTTCTGCAGCACAGACGCGGGCAAATTTTCAAAGTATCATGTGACTGAATACATGGTGGAAAAAGATTATTTCATCGATTGGTTGAAAGAAGTGATAAAATTCAAAGGAAGAATTCATGCTTTTTTAGACTCAGTAGGAGAAATTTTCACCCATCCAAAAATTTTGGACATAATCTCAGAAATTTCTCAGCTTGAGGGGATTGAAAGCGTTGCAATCGAGACGAATGGAAGCCTGCTAGATGA
>Ga0078972_1013059_pt1 | contig 13929 bp, 11 predicted proteins | sample YelNatPaOPGAMG01_FD_67568 | JGI IMG/M metagenome (GOLD analysis project Ga0078972, IMG submission 67568) | Hot spring thermophilic microbial communities from Obsidian Pool, Yellowstone National Park, USA - OP-RAMG-01 (SPADES assembly) (version 2) | ecosystem: Environmental > Aquatic > Thermal...
GTGCTTTTTCTACTGTCCAGTCCTTTTTTATAGCAACATAATCAGGAGTCATCAATCTACCAACACTATTTTCAGGGTAACCCAGAAGTTGCAATGATTCCTTTCTATCTTCTGGTGGTAATAAACTGAGTAATCTCTGTGTAATTTTCCCTGGAAGCACTTCAAATAGTTCAGTCCTTTCATCAGGGGGTAATTCAGTTAGAATATTTTTTATGTGTTCATCTGTTAATTTTAAAATTAAATTTTCTTTTGTAATTGGATTTAACTCATCAAAGACCTCTACAGATAATTTTTTGGGCAGGAGACGAAATACAACAATTCTATTTTCCTCGTCCAGTTCTTCAAGAAGTTCTGCAATATCAGGGGATGGCCATTCTACAAGTGCTTCTTTCAAATTATGCCAGTCCTTATTTTCTATGAGTTCAAGAATTTCATTTTTTAACAGTGCCTTTACAAATTTTTCTTCTGCCATTTTTTTCCTTTTTTACCATAAAATTTTAACACTTAATTACTTTAATAACAACTTTAATTTCAGGTATAATAAAATTAATATGGAAAAATTTAAACTTGTATCAAACTTTAAACCATCTGGAGACCAGCCAAAAGCAATAGAGAAACTTGTCAAAAATTTAGAAAAAGGAGAAAAAAATCAAATTCTACTCGGTGTTACTGGAAGTGGAAAAACATTTACAATGGCAAATGTTATTGCTACTCTCAATAAACCAACTCTTGTAATTTCTCATAATAAAACACTTGCAGCACAATTATACAGTGAATTCAGAGAATTTTTCCCAGAAAATAAGGTTAGATACTTTGTAAGTTATTATGATTATTATCAACCAGAAGCATACATACCTGAAACAGATACTTATATTGAAAAAGATGCATCAATAAATGAAGATATTGACCGGCTACGACTTGCAGCAACAAGTGCAATTTTATCAGCAAGGGATGTAATTATTGTTGCAAGTGTTTCCTGTATTTATCCTATTGGAAGCCCTGAAGACCATAAAGCAATGATGTTGCATCTTTCTAAAAATCAGTTGATAAATAGAAGATATATACTTGAAAGATTGGTGGAAATTCAATATGAAAGAAATGATTTTGATTTAACAAGAGGAAAATTCAGAGTAAGAGGGAATACCATAGAAATTATACCTTCTTATGAAGAAATAGGAGTAAGAATATGGGTAATAGGAGATAAGGTTGTAAAACTTCAGAGATTTGACCCATTAACTGGAAATGTTATATCAGAAGAAGATGAAATTTACATTTATCCTGCAAAACATTTTGTTACTCCAAAAGATAAACTCCAGAGAGCAATTGAATCAATAAAAAAAGAATTAAAGGAGCGTGTTGAATATTTTAAAAAGAATGGTAAATTTCTTGAAGCAGAGCGACTTGAAATGAGGACAAATTATGACCTTGAAATGCTATCAGAAGTTGGTTACTGCCATGGAATAGAAAATTATAGCAGACATCTTGCTGGAAGATTACCCGGAGAAAGACCTGAGGTTTTACTTGATTATTTTCCAAAAGATTATCTGATTTTTATTGATGAGTCCCATGTAACAGTCCCACAGATAAGGGGAATGTATTTTGGAGATAGGTCAAGAAAAGAAACACTTGTTGAATATGGATTCCGTCTCCCAAGTGCACTTGATAATAGACCTTTAAAATTTGAAGAATTTGAAAAGTTAGTAAATCAGGTTATATATGTTTCAGCAACTCCAGGAAAATATGAACTAAAAAAATGTGGGGTTGAAAGAATTGGAGAACCATCCCCATTAATAGCAGAACAGATAATAAGACCAACAGGACTTGTTGACCCCCCTATAATTGTAAAACCGACAGAAAATCAGATAAATGATTTAATAGCAAGGATAAAGGAAAGGGTGAGCAAAAATCAAAGAACTCTTGTAATAACTATAAGTAAACATCTTGCTGAAGAAATTGCAGATTATTTAAAGGAATTTGAAATAAAGGTCATGTATATTCATTATGAGATTGATACACTTGAAAGAGTTGAAATTTTAAAGGGATTGAGAGAGGCAAAATTTGATGTTCTTGTTGGAATAAATTTACTAAGGGAAGGACTTGATTTACCAGAAGTTTCTCTTGTTGCAATTCTTGATGCTGATAAGGAAGGATTTTTAAGAAGTGAAACAGCATTAATTCAAATAGCAGGAAGGGCTGCAAGAAGTATTGATGGTGAAGTAATAATGTATGCTGATAGAATAACAGATGCAATGAAATCAGCAATTGAGGAGACAGAGAGAAGAAGGAGGATACAGATGGAATATAATAGAATAAATAATATAACTCCTAAATCAATTGAAAAACCAATATATAAAAGTTTAGTTGAAATTCTTGGCGGAAAAAGTAAAATAAAGGAGAAAGAGGAAAAATTAAAAGAAGAAGAATATTATGGAAAGGACTTAATTAAAATAATAAAACATCTTGAAAGAAAAATGATGGCGGCAGCAAAGACACTTGATTTTGAAACAGCAATTTATTACAGGGATAAAATAAAAAAATTGAAGGAGGAGAAGTGAATGGAAGAGAAAGATGGAATAAGAAGAATGATTGAGGAAATAGAAAATTATAAGGTGAAAATTATAGAAAATAGAGAAAAACAGGGAAATGTGTGGAAGAATAAAAAAACTTATATCCCGATAATATTAAGTAGAATTAATAAAGAGTTTAAAAATTATCCTGATTTTAATATGAAAGAATCTTTTTATGACCCTGAAAAAATGTTATATATGCAACTTAAAGGTTTGATAAATTATGTTTCTGAATATTCTGATTCCTGCCCTTCTGTGAGATTTAATTTTGGGACAGGATTTATTCCTTCAATTTTTGGTCTTGATTCAGAAATATTTGAAGATAAAATGCCATGGCTTAAAAATCATCTTTCAAAAAATGAAATAAAAAAATTGAAATTTAATGATTTTGAAAAAATAGAAAACATGGGTTTAATGAGAGAGGCAGAAAAATATTATAAAGTGTATAAAAATTATCTCAAAAATGGAATAATAAAAATTTATTTGCCGGATACTCAGGGACCATTTGATATTGCACATCTTTTAAGAGGAGATGAAATTTTTTTTGATATTTATGATGATTTTGAATTTTTTAAATATTTGCTTGAAATTTCCACTTATGTTTATATAAAGGCAACTGAAAAGTTAAAAGAATTAATTGGTGAAAATATGACTGAAAGTTATCATGGAGGTTTTTATTATATAGAAAAAGGAGGAATTAGGATTTGCGAGGACTCAACTACACTTGTTTCTCCATTACATCTTAAAACAATTTTAATTTACACTCAAAAATGTTTAAAACATTTTGGAGGTGGATGGATTCATTTCTGTGGAAAAGCAGAACATCTTTTTGATGCAATTGTTGAAATCCCTGAAGTTTCTGGAATAAATTTTGGAAATCCTGAAAAATATGATTTTAATTATATCTTTAAAAAATTGAATGAAAACAAAAAAGTATATATGGGAAATGTTCCAAGGAAAGAAAATGAAAAAATAAAAGATTATCTGAAAAGAGTTTATGAAATTTCTGAAGGTAAAAATTTAATATTTATCCCTACAATAAGAGAAAATGAAAAAATTGAAGAAATTTATGATTACTGGAATACATTACAATGAGTGGACTTTTTAGAATTTCAAAGCCAGACCCTTTAGAATATGAAAAAGAAGGAAATTTTAAAGGAATTATTAAACTTTTAAATTATAAAGATGACCCTTATATAAGATGGAAATCAGCGGAAATTCTTGGTAAATATAAAGTTTTAGAGGCAGTCCCTTATCTTATAAAAAAACTTGAAGATTCTGACTGGCATGTAAGAGCAAAATCTGCTGAAGCACTTGGAATCATTGGAGATAAATCTTGTGTTGAGGCATTGTTAAATAAAATAAATGATGAAAACTGGCAGGTAAAATGCGCAATATGTTATGCTCTTGGAAGATTAAAGGACAAAAGAGCAACTTCTAAACTTCTTGAACTTGTTAAGGATAAGAATAGATTGGTTCAGAGAGCAGCAATTGAAGCAATTGGAGAAATAGGAGATGAAAGTGCATTTGAAGTTCTTATAAAAGAAGCAAAAAACAAACCATCAGAAATTAAAATTTTAATAGCAGAAGTTATTGGGAAAATAGGGAAAAACCTTACAAAAAGATTGATTAATTTACTTGAAAAGACAGATGATAAAGAAATGAAATGGGTTATAATAAAAGCAATAGGTGAAATTGGAGAAATTTATGCAGGTCCTTTTATATTAAAATATATGGATGACATCAATTATGAAATAAGAGAAATAACTGCATATGCAATTGGAAAGATAAAATATAAAGAAGGAATTGATAAACTTATTGAAAAACTGGATGATAATGAATGGGTTGTAAGAAAAAATGTTGTTGAAGCAATAGAAAGAATAGGGGATAAAAAAGCACTTCCTTACTTATATGAAATTGAGAAAAAAGAAAAGGTAAATGATGTAGTTGTGAAAATAAGGGAAGCAATAAAAACACTTGAAAATATTTAAAAAATGATATAATAAAGGAGAAAAAAGAGTTGATAATGGAAGAGAAAAATGGGATTTGGATAAATCCTTTATGTGAAAAAATTGATATTGATGGTAAAGGTCCTTTTGTAAAGATTAAAGAAGATGTAATTATGACTGTTGAAAGTAAAGGTGTTAAGGTAAGTAATGATGATGGTAAAACATGGTCAAATCCAATATTTATCTGTGAAGGTATTTCTGATAAAGAACCCGCCTCAAAATATTTATTATTAACAAAAAAAGGAACACTTATATTACTTTACCTAAACTTTAAAACCTATAAATTCAGTTGGGATGAAGAAAATAAAGAACCAAAAGAAGAATGTAAATTAGAATTATGGGCAATAAGAAGTTTAGATATGGGAAAAACATGGATGGACAACCAGATGATTCTTGATGGATATAATGCTAACTTTTTCTCCTTTTTCCAGACAGATTCCGGAAGAATTGTTGCTACTGTTGAACATCTTATTAAAAATCCTGGCCGCTGGGTATCTTTATCCATTTATTCTGATGATGAAGGTAAAACATGGAAGAAAAGCAATTTTATTGATATAGGAGGCCATGGACACCATGATGGTGCAACAGAACCAACTTGTGCTCAATTAAATGATGGAAGATTATTGATGTTAATTAGAACAAATCTTGATAGATTCTGGGAGGCATATTCTGTAGATGAAGGAAGATACTGGAGAATTATAAAACCAAGCGAAATAGATGCAAGCAGTTCTCCCGGTTACTTATTGAAATTACAAAGCGGTCGTTTAATTCTCGTCTGGAACAGGTTAAATCCAGAAGGAGAAATTTATCCAAAAGAACATTATTTTCAAGCAACAGAATTCCCTGCTTCCTGGCACAGAGAAGAATTCTCAGTTTCATTTTCAGAAGATGATGGAAAAACATGGACAAAACCAGTGGTAATAGGGAAGAAAAAAGGTGGACAAATCAGTTATCCTTATATTTTTGAAAGAAGAAGGGGAGAAATCTGGATTATTGCTGGATTTTCTTTCAAGAAAAGATGGGAAATTCCTTTTTCTTTTAAGGTTAAAATAAATGAAGAGGAATTTTTGAAAAATTTTAAGGGAGGTAAATTATGGAAAAATACTGGGGATATTTAATTCATCTTGGTTATAATATGTGGGAAGATAATGGACCTGAACATAGAGTTCATCCTGATGAAAAAATTGATTATCCTCCAAGAACAAGATTGAGATGTAAGGAGGATGTATGGGATTATATTATTGAAAAATTACCAGAATATGGAATAAATTTACTTGTAATAGATATTGGAGAGGGAATTAGATATGAAAGTCATCCAGAAATTGCAATTGAGGGTTCATGGAGTATAGAAAAGTTTAAAATGAAATTAAAAAGAATAAGAGAACTCGGAATAGAGCCAGTCCCAAAATTAAATTTTTCAACTGCACATGATGTATGGCTTGGTAAATATTCAAAAATGGTTTCAACAGATATTTATTATGGAGTATGTAGAGATTTAATAGAAGAAGTTATTGAAATATTTGATAAACCAAAATTTTTCCATCTTGGAATGGATGAGGAAACATATGACCATCAAAGACACCTTTTATACGCTGTTATTAGACACTTTGATTTGTGGTGGCATGACCTTTATTTTTTTGTAAATGAAGTTGAAAAAAGAGGTGTTTGTGGATGGATATGGAGTGATTATATATGGAATCACAAAGAGGAATTTATACAGAAAATGCCAAAATCGGTTATACAGAGTAACTGGTATTATGGAATTGATTTTGATTTAAATAATGAAAAAATATCAAAATACATAAAAGCATATATAGAACTTGAAAAAGCAGGTTTTAAACAGATACCAACAGGAAGCAATCATTCTTATTTTGAAAATTTTGAAAAAACAGTTGAATTCTGCAAAAAAAATATTTCTGATGAAAATTTAATTGGCTTCTTACAGACAGTTTGGAGACCAACAGTAAAAGAATGGCTTGAAAATCATATAAAAGCAATGGAAGCAGTTAAAATTGCAAGAGAAAAATATTATTCAGGATGAGGAGGAAAAATGGAAAAAAAACTTGAAGTAAGACCCTATCAACTTTTATGTTTAATATGTTCTATTGGAGAAGGAAATAAAGAACCTAAAGATGCAAAATTAAAAATAATATTTAAAGAAATAAGGAAAAACCCTGATATTCCAGTTACTTTAAGATGCAATATGGGTGGTGTTTTTTCATATCAGGATTGTGGTAGTAAAGATGATACTCCAGAAGGTTTTGAATTCAATTTAAAAAGGGACTTAGATATACTGAGATTGATTGACCTGCCACCCGGTATTACATTGCCTGCAAGAATAATTCTATACAGAATATGGGACAGGATTAAAAGTGTTTCCGGGATATGTGGTTATGATGAAATAACTTCAGATGTATGGAAAGGTTGTGAGAAAGCAAAAAGTGGTTTTTATGAAAAAGGGCATGAAAAGGGTATAGAAATTCTTATAACTCCAAGAAACAAAGAAGAAATGAAACTTGAAAAAGAAAAATCGTTAGAAGTAATGTATAAAAGTAAAGTTATAAAAGTTCGTCCACATCTATTGTTATGTGCAGTATGTCAGTATGGTGGAGGAATAAGACCTCCATTTGAACCGGATAATTTACCAGAAATGATACAAGTTTTAATAAAAAATTCTTCAATTAAAATTCAACTTGTTCCAAAAGCAGACTGGCTAATATGTGCACCTTGCCCATATTATAATAAAAAATTTAATGATTGCATTGGAAATATGGGCCGTTGTAGTTTATATTGTGACTTAAAAGACCTGAATGTTCTTCAAAGGTTGGGTCTAACATACGGCACTATAATGAATGCTCACAAACTTTATCAGATAATTTTTGAAAAAATACCTACAGTTGCCGGTGTCTGTGCAATTGAAAACTTCCCATTTGCATGGCTATGGCATAATTACTGTGGAGAAACTCTATTTGACCATGTGAGAAGATATGAGAAAGGCAGAGAAATGTTAATTAAAGAATTCAAATTAAAATAAATTGGCTAAAAATAAATTTTTTTGTATATATACTGGATTAATTATTCCTTTTGATGAAAAAGGTGAAGTAGATTAAAATAGGTGGTGCTTAAAATACAAAAATTGGAAGAAAAACTTTTCTGAGTTTTCAGAGGGTATTTAAAATTTATGTAAAACAATTCAGGAATCTCCAGAGAACTGGTAAGATGAAAAAATCCTAATTTTTCATATATAATAATTTCTCATTTAAACATAATTTCATTATTGATTATACCCTTCCTTAACTTGACTTTTTATTCTATTATTATACAATTTTACCTTTGAAAGAGGGTTAAAGATGAAAATAAATTTCAGGGAAATAAGGGAAATATCTAAAAAACTTGATAATGATATGGTTTTCATACAATCAGGGGGTTTTAAATATGGGATTTCAAAAAAAGAAAGAGAAAAATGGGCAAAGTATTGTAATGCCCATCCTGATATGCTTAATTTTCATTCTGAAGAACTTGATGTTATAACAGATAGTTTTTATATTGATAGATATCCTGTAACAAAAATTCAATTCATAAATTTTATGATGGAAACAGACTATAAAATCCCATTTTGTGGTTGGCAAATTGGATGGTTTGAACTCGGAAAAGAAAATATCATTGAAAAAATAAGAGAAAATAACTGGATGATTGACTGGAAAATACTGGGAGATATTTGGGAAATAGAAAAAATTGAAAATGCTCTTTCTCCTTGTGTAGGAGTTAATTATTGTGATGCAGTTGAATATGCAAAATGGCTAAATAAGAGATTACCAACAGAAATTGAATGGGAAAAGGCAGCAAGAGGAACAGATGGTAGAATTTTTCCTTGGGGAAATGAATTTAAAGGAGATGAGATATTTTTAAATAATAACTATATAAGTTTGAATTCTTTAATTCCTGTTGGTTCTTTTAAAAAAAATAGAAGTTTTTACGGTGTAATGGATATGTCGGGAATTGTTATGGAATGGGTAAAAAGAGTTTTCCCCGGAAAATCAAAAAATGGAAAATTTTTTGATAATCAGTTATATTGTTTGGCAGGAGGTAGTTTATTTCATAGGCAGATTTATTCCCATTTTGTCACTTCCCGTTTCTCATGGTCAATAAATATGAGAATTTACAATACAGGTTTTAGGTGTGTTTCAGATGAAAAAAATGGGAAATATGTAGAATTTAAAATACCGGATATTTCAGAAAAAAATCCTGAAAAGATTAAAATTTCAAAAAATCTTTATTTGAAAGAAAATATTAAACTTCAACCAATGGACTGGCCCACTGTAAAAATTTATGTTCCATGGTTTCCTGAAAGTGTATGGATTCTGGATTGCCCTGAATCAAGATGGAATAATTTCGGAGGAGCAAATGACTGGCCCTATAATAACCATTCCCTTTGGAAAACTGACTGGGAAAAAGAAAATAATAAAATATATTACCATAGAAAAGAAGGGGAAAAGGAATTAGAATTTCAAATGGAAACAGAAAGAAATTTAATAAAATATAAAATTAAAGTAAAAAAAATAAAGGGAGAACTTGGAAGTTTTTGCTTGAAAACATTAAGTCCATTTTTCAGTAGTCAGGAGGGATTAACACAGAATAAGATTGAGAAAAGGAATTTGATAAGTTGTTCAAAATTACCTATAGATGATTCAGGAAATTTAAGTTTTCTCTGGTCTCTTGGCAAGACAGAAAATGGGCTCTGTATATATAAGGCGTTCTCAGATGATTCTTTTGTTGTAATTTCGGGGCCAGACAATTGTAGTATTGGAGGGAATTTATGGCCTCCATGCACTCATTTAAGAGGTGAAAATACAGAAATTAAAGATGAAATTGAAGTAAAAATATTGTTTTTTATAGGAAAATTTGAGGAACTTAAAAGAGAAATCAAAAAATTAAAAAAGGGGGCATAATGAGAAAAGAAGCAAAAGATGGAGAAATTGAATATCTATGCTTTGATAAACTTCCAAAACATGATTCAACATGGGGGTTGTGCACTGGAGTGGATGGTAATATTTATATTGCTGCATGTGGAGAAACAACAGGTGGATTGAGTGTTTTTATCTTAAGGTATTTACCAGATAAAGAAAAACTTGAATATTTAATAGAAGTTGGGCCTGAACTCGGAGAACCACCATCAAATGGAAAAGCAACGCAATCAAAAATACATTACTGTTTAATTCCGGGTAGTGATGGGCTTTTATACTGTGCAACTCACGCAAGTGGACCACCTATTGGACATCCTTTATGGAGACCTTGGAATACCTGGGATGATGAAAAGGTTAGATTTCCTGGAGCATTCATTTTTACTTATGACCCTTTCAAAAATGAAATAAGAAATTATGGAATTGGACCAAAAAGAGAAGGAAGTAGATGTCTTGCATATGATGAAAAAAGGAAAAAACTTTATGGAATTACCTGGCCAAGAAATCATGTCTATGTTTTTTATCTGGAAAATTCAAAATATATTGACCTTGGAAGAATTGGAGAAATAAACCCTCAAGCAATTTTTCTTGACAAATTTGGTAATGCATATACAACAGATGATTATGGTTTTATGTTGAAAATAGATGCAGAGAAAAATGAAATTAAAAAATTAAATTTAAAATGCCCATGCGAAAATTATAGATATGGATGGCATAATGTGACATATGATGTTGTTCCTTCTCCTGACTGGGAATGGTTTTATGGAACTGATTGGGGATATGAGTCCCGTCTTTGGAGATTTAATCCTTATGAAGAAATTCTGGAAGATCTGGGGAGAGCATATGGACATGAAAATTTCAAAACAGACAGACACCTTGAAAGATGGCAGGTAAGGGGTCTTGTTTTTGGTGCGGATAAAAAATTATATTTTGCAATGAGATGTGGATGGGAAGAAAAGGAAGAAACATGGATTATAAGATTGGATACAGGAACCCTTGAAAGGGAAAGGGTATGCTCATTAACATTTGGAGAACATCAACCAGTAGCAATTGCAAGTGCAACATTTGATTTTTACGGAAATTTATATTTTGCAGAAGCGGGTAATTCACCGACAGGAATGTATATCTATAGACCAAATTATGTAGAGAAAAGTAAAAAGTTATTTTCCTGGAAAGATATTAAACAATGGGGGTAAAAATGGAAAATCTGGAAAAAGAACTTGAAAAAAGGGTATGGCCTGAAAAACCAAAATATACTGTAAAAAGGTATATCCCATATGTCACCTATGGAAGAATTGAGAATAGAAGTTTAAGACTTTTTCAATCCTTATCCGAACCAATTCCACCCGAAGAATGTGCGATAACATCTTTATGCAGAGGTAAAAACAGAAAAATTTATGGAGCAACTTCTGGCAGAAAAAGCCATCTTTTTTATTATTCTTTTTCACCTGAAGGAGATGGTGTATGTGATATTGGAATAATAGAGGGAGCAAAAAATATTAAAAATTCTTTATGTGTTGATAAAAATGGAATTATCTGGGGTGGAGTTAGTGAAGGAGAAAAGGGATTTATTTTTAGATACGATACATCAAAAGATTTTTCTGTTGAATATGGAACAGCAAGTGGGAAAATTGAAATTGTTATTCAGCCATTTTCTGATGAATTTATTTTGTGTTTAATTTGTGATGAAAAAAGAAATATACTTTATGGAATAAGCAGTGAAAATGGATATTTATTTTTATATGATATTGAAAAAAATGAAGTTTCAATAAAAGGACAGATAGATAAAAACAAATTATTTTCTCCTGTCCTTGTTATGGATGAAAAAGGAAATGTTTACTGCTGTGGAGCATTCGGACAATTAAAAAAATATAATCCAGATGAAGATAAATTTGAAGAATTGCCTCTATATATTCCATCAATTCAGGGAAGGTCTTTTTATAACAGATTAAGTGCTGGTGTTTATAATGAATATGATGGTTTTATTTATTTTGGAACAAGCGGTGATGGTATTCTATCTGCATTTAATCCAGAAAATAATTTTATCAGAACAATAGGCAAAATAACTGCTGAATCAGAAATAAATGCTTTAACATGTGGAAATGATGGAATTGTTTATGGTATATGTGGGGAAAAGGATGGAATGGCTCATTTATTCTCTTACGACCCTGATAATTACTCTCTAAACTATCTTGGAATTCCCTATGCAACAAGTGAAATTCCATGGCACGGATATGAATTTTCATGTGCATGCACAGGTGAATTTGGAGAAATATATCTTGGAGAAAGCGATAGAATAAGCCACCTTTTCATTTATTTTCCACCAATTAAAAAAAGAAAAAGGGAGATAAAAAATGGAATATAGAATACTTGGGAAAACAGGTTTAAAAATTTCTGTTATTGGAATTGGAACTTTAGGATTTGCAAGGGCTGGATTATATGAAAAAGAAGAGGAAGGAATAAAAATTATGTCTGATATTATTTTAAAGGGAATTGAATTTGATATTAATTTTATAGATACAGCATATGCTTATGGAAAAGGGATTGCTGAAAAGGCAGTTGGAGAAGCAATTAAAAGAAAGAGGGATAAAATAATTGTGCTCAGCAGAACCCATAGATGGCAAAGTTCTGAAAAACCAGAGGATACAGAGGAGATAATTTATGAAAGTTTAAGGAATTTGAAAACTGATTATATTGATATATATCAATTGCATGATGTGAGTTCAGAAAAAAGTTATGAAAAGGTCATAAATAATAAAATTTATGAAGTTCTTGTAAAAGCAAAGAAAAAAGGATATATAAGATTTATTGGCTTTTCAACTCATGGGAATTATGAACTTCAGAAAAGGATGATAGAGGAGCAGGAAGTTGATGTTATGACAATTGCCTATAATCCTCTTTATTATAAAAGAGGGCCTTTTGACCCTGAAAATATAAAGGAAACAGAGGAAAAATTTTTACCATTTGCGAAAAAAAATAATATTGGAATAACTGTAATGAAACCATTTGGTGGTGGAATACTTACAATGGAAAGGCCTGATGGAAAAAGACTCTCTCCTTTAAAAATTTTAAGATATATAATTGAAAATGAAAATATTCACACTGTAACTCCTGGAATTGAAAATGAAAAACAACTGGAAGAAATTGTAAAGGCAGGTGACAAAGAATATTCACTTTCTGAAGAAGAAAAAAAGAAATTACTGGAAGAAGTAAGTTTTTTTGGAACAGATTTCTGCAGGCAATGTGGTTATTGTATGCCATGCCCTCAGGGTATAAATATTCCTCAAATTCAAAAAATACTTTTAATGTGGGAAATTAAAAAAGATGAAAAAATAAGAGAAAATTATATTAAACTTGAAAAGAAAGCAAGTGAATGTATTGAATGTAAAAAATGTGAAGAAAAATGTCCATATAGAATAAAAATAACAGAGAAAATGAAAAAAGTAGTTGAAATTTTTGGGTTATGAAACAAAAAGGAGGCAAATATGATTGAGAAACTATTTTCTCTTGAAAGTAAAGCAGCAATAGTGACCGGTGCTTCTCAGGGACTTGGAAGAGAAATGGCATTGGCACTTTCTGAGGCAGGAGCAGATATTTCAATAGTTGATATAGATGAAGAAAATGGAGAAAAGGTGGTTGAGGAAATTGAGAAAATAGGTAGGAAAGCAATATTTATAAAAGCAGATGTATCAAAAGAAGAAGATATAGACATGATGGTCAAAAAAACAGTTGAAGAATTCGGGAAAATAGATATACTTGTTAATAATGCAGGTATAGTAAGCAATTATCCTGCAGAAGAAATGGATATTAAAGAATGGGATAGAATAATGGAACTTGACTTAAGAGGTGTTTTTATTTGCTGTCAAAAAGCAGGAAGGGAAATGATAAAAAGGAAAAAAGGGAATATTATTAATATTGCTTCAATGTCAGGAATAATTGTAAATAATCCACAACCGCAGATACATTACAATACAGCAAAAGCAGGAGTTATAATGATAACAAAATCACTTGCTGCTGAATGGGCAAAATATAATATAAGAGTTAATGCAATTGCTCCGGGATATATGGGAACAAAAATGGTAAAAAGAGTTATTTCTCAATACGGAAAATACTGGTTACCTTTAATACCAATGGGAAGAATTGGAGAGCCAGAAGAAATAAAAGGTCCTGTAATTTTTCTTGCATCAGATGCTTCAAGTTATATAACAGGCAGTGTTTTAATTATGGATGGCGGTTATACTGTTTGGTAAAATTTAAGTAGAATTAATTATTCTTTTTTCAGTTATAATTATATCAACCTTTATATCCTTTTCACAAACCGGTAATCTTTCATTTAAAATTTGAAATTCAAAGGCGAGGGCAATTTTTAATGTTTTTTTTGAAATATTCTTT
>Ga0078972_1013060_pt1 | contig 13929 bp, 11 predicted proteins | sample YelNatPaOPGAMG01_FD_67568 | JGI IMG/M metagenome (GOLD analysis project Ga0078972, IMG submission 67568) | Hot spring thermophilic microbial communities from Obsidian Pool, Yellowstone National Park, USA - OP-RAMG-01 (SPADES assembly) (version 2) | ecosystem: Environmental > Aquatic > Thermal...
GTTAAATTAATTAGTAAAATAAAAGGTATTTAAAACTTTATTAAGCAAATCATCAACTTTTTGTTGATTAAAGTTTTGAAGATTAAAATCGGAAGGATAAGAATTAATGTCAGTAAAGTGAATTATTAAATCTATATCATAACAAACATTGTGACGCAAAGTTCGGTAAGACTTTACTTGATAAAAATTTCCATCCGCAACAAATTCTCCAAAAAATTGATAAAAGGTTGCGTTTCCTATATCTAAGGTAGAAGAAGCGCTTTCCCCTTTACCGGGCAAAAAACAATCTTGAATATCTTTAGTGCTTGAACTTACACCTACATTAAAATAAGCTTCGGTAAAATTTGTATTAATTTCATAAATTTTTGGTATTTTAAGTCTTGCCAACTGAATACCTAAATCATTATTGGCAAAATATCTCCAAACCCCAACTGGATTTTCTACTTCCAACTCTCGAGGATAACGAAAAGAAAAACCAAAATCATTACTAACAAAAGTTTCCCAATTTTTCTCGTTCCACTCTGTTTGAGGAAAGTTATTTTTATAAATAATATAAGGTCGCCAATCAAAATTTAAAGCGGAACTCTTTCCATATTCATAACCTAAATAAAAAAACCAAACAAAAGATAAAAAAATAATCAATAAAAACAAAATGACTAATGGGATTTTTTTCTTATTTTGTATTTCTATTTTCACTTTTTTATATATATTATATCAAAATACTTTAGAAACTATAAGTTTTTAAAAAATATCCTAAAAAACTCAAGAGTATATTTTTTATTAACCTTCCAAAATCCATCTTTTTCATATCTTCGAGCGGAAGAAAAAACAACAAGCTTTGGAGAAAATTTCACTTTTCCAACTTTCCTTGCAAGTAACATAGCCAAAAAAGCATCATCTCCCCAAAATTTTATCTTCGGAACACCGCCAATTTTTAAAAGCGCTTCCCTTTTTACAGCAACATTGCCACCAATTAAAACTGCGGATTTTTTCCAAAATAAAATATAAAGAACAAAAGGCAAAAACGGTAACACAAAATAAGAATAAATGTTATTTAAAAATTTTTGCCACCATTTAACAAAATTATATTTGTAAGGACCACCAACAGCAACAATTTTTTTATTTTCTAAAATTTCCTTTATTACCATAAACCATCTTAAGGACATTTGACAATCTGCATCTATAAAACAAATAATATCACCTCTTGAATTACGAAATCCTTCATCCCGAGCAAAACTTGGACCTTTTTCTTTGTTAAAATCCAATATCTTCCACAAAGTTAATTTACATTTTTGAATTGCAATTTCTGCTACTTTGGCTGTATTATCTGTTGATCCATTATTAACAATAATTATCTCCATCTGATCTACCCCGTCAGTGTTTTGTCTGTTTTTTTTAAAATATTCCCAAGCTTTAGCAATTGAACAAATAGTATTTTCAATAAAATTTTCTTCATTATAAGCAGGTATAATTACCGAAAAAAACATATTTGTTGCCTCCTCTTATTTCTTACTAACTTTCATCTAAAATATTTAACTTTAAAAATTAATTTATTTTTTGGTTATCAAGTTTAGTTAACTTAATATTTATTACAGCTGGATTTAAATCAACTAACGATAAAGAAGAAGGGTATTTTAATTTACTTTCCGACAAATCAATTTTGTAAAAACCAGATTTATCAAAACCTGATAAATCAACAGCAGCCTTTAAATTTGACGGATCTAAAAGCTTAAAATCTTGACTACGTCCTCTAAATGTTGCAACTATTTCTACAATTTTATTTCCCTCAACTATCATTGACGGAGAAACATTTACAAATTCAATTGGAACAATATAGCTTTTTTGAACAATGCCTAAATTAGGGTAACTAATCATACCCCAAACACCAAAAGCTAAAATCAAAGAAACTACTATAAAAATTAAGTTTTCTTCTACTCTACTAAGAAAAAATTTAATTTTTTTAAATTTTTTATCCGTATCAGCTTGTCCTTGCCCCAAAGAAAGCAAAAATTCTCTTATAATTAATTCCAAGTTTTCCTCATCCTTAACTAAACGCATTTTACCGTTGTGAGCAATGTGTACCACCCCTTTTTCTTCAGAAACAATAATACTTAAAGCATCAGTTTTCTCAGCAATTCCCAATCCAGCGCTATGTCTTGTGCCAAAATTTTTCAAATAATTTAAATTTTTAGAAAGAGGAAGATGAGCGCCAAAAAGTTTAATTTTGTTTTTTTCTAAATCTAAAATTAAAGCGCCATCATGACCGGGCGAAGAAGGATCAAAAATAGAAAGAATAAGAGGTGGCGAAAAATTAGCATCGGCTAAAGTCCCCCCTGAAATATAGGGAAATATCGGTTCTCTGCCGGGTATTAAAATCAAAGCTCCTGTTTTGCTCCTCGCTAAACTAAAAACCACCGTCACTAATTCTTTCAAAAAAGGTAAATTTAAATCTTTAAAGGAAGGTTTTTTATAATTACCCAAAAAGTAAAAGATTCTTCTAATTTCCTCTTGGAAAATAACAACTAAAATAATACTTAGCACGCCAATTAAATTTTGTAAAAGTTTATAAGTTAAAGAAAAATTAAACCAATGGGAAAAAATGTATAAAAGAAATAAAATTATAAATCCTAAAATTATTTTTAAAGATTTGGTTTTTTTTAAAAACCAAAGCAAAACAAAAATTAAAAGTGCAACTATTAAAATATCAAAAATATCATTAATTTTGATATTGCTAAAAATAAATTTTATGTCACCAATAGTAAAATTTGACATTTTTTTAATTAATTGGTTTGCCGTCCATATAAATGTTAATACTTTTTTCTTTTAGTCTTTTAAAAAACAAAGTTTGCGGCACAATAACTTCGGGGGCAAAACTGCCTGGAGTAACAATTTCGCAATTTCTTATCATTTGAGCGACAATTGAAGCCGGGATACCGGTATCAATATTACATCCTGCGCTCTCCCAACCTTTTAATGTCCTTGTAAAAGCTTCCATCTTAATAAACTTTTTCTTGTTATCTTTTATGCCTCTAACATGAACAAAAAGTATTTCATTTTCTTTATATTTTTTAGAAGGCTTGACTGTTCTTAATATTTCCGTTAGAAAATTTAAAGGTATTATTTTTTCTCCGTTAATTTTAATTTTTTCTTTGCTTGCTAAACCTAATTGAATAAAATTGTAAATTGCGTAAAAAGAATGATTTGGAAAACCGGCATAAAATTTAATATCCTTTATGCCTTTGTTTTTATAATAATAATGGAAAGTAAAAGGCTCCGGGTGCCTAACAAAAAAACATTTATTACTACCAATTCCCTTAAATCTTCTTACGATAACTCTCTTTAATGGTTCAACTTTAATCCATTTTCCTTTTTTAAGAATCGATGCCTTTTCAGTAAATTCTTCCGTAATACTAGGAATAGAAAATGGAGGAACAAACTCTTCTGTTGTTGAATTCCAAACAAACCCAGCTTCTATTTCTTTTATAGAATCAAATAAATCAACAACATAACTCAGCATTATATTATTAATACCGGGAGTAGATCCACAACCGGTAATAGCAACAATGCCGTTTTTTTTAAACAATTTATCCATCTTAAGTTGCATCTTTGTCATTGGGATATCGCTTCCTAAATCAATCACATTTGTTTTAGTTTTTAAGCAAGCTTGATAAACATTTAAATTCCAATCTGCTTCAGCACAATTAATAACAACCGCCGGTTGAACTTTTTTAAGAAGATTAACAGTTGCTTTTACATTTCTTAAATCTAAAAGTTGAAAATCTAAAAAAGGAAATTTATTAAGAACATTTTTAATATGAAATTCCGAAAGATCAGAAATAAAAACTTTATATTTCTTAAAAACCAAATCCTTCACTACAATTTGTCCTTGCATTCCACCTGCTCCAAAAACTAAAAAATCATATTTATAATTTTTTAATATTTTTTTCTGCATTAAAGTGATAAAATATAAAATAAATGTACAATCTTATAATACAACAAAGCAAAAAAATTTCAAACAAAAGTCTATATATTCTTATATTAATCTTAAGTGGATTGATTATTTATTTAAACAGTTTTCAAAATAAATTATTTTGGGATGATAACGATAACATCCTTAATAATATTTATATTAAAAACTGGAAATATTTTCCAAAATACTTTTCTGAAAACTTGATAGCCGGCGCAGGCTTTTTAAGTAATTACTGGAGACCAATTTTGTTAACTGTTTTTTCAATTGAATGGCATTTATGGGATAATAATTCATATTTTTACCATATTTTTAATGTTTGTATTCACATTGCTAATTCTTTGCTTTTGTTTTTACTAATTTTAAAACTTTTTTCTAATGAAAATTTGGCTTTTTTAGCGGCTTTAATTTTTCTCATTCATCCCCTTCAAACCGAATCTGTTACTTATGTTTCTGGATTAAGCGGCCCTCTTTCTTTTTTATTTTTAAATTTAGGCTTTTTAAATTATCTTAAAAGTTTAGAAAGCAAAATAACATATAAAAGTTGGTTTTATTATTTATCGCTCTTCTTACTTATTTTAGCTTTAATGACAAGGGAAGAAATGGTTATTGCTCCTCTGCTTTTTGCTCTTATTGCAATACTTTTTTATTTTCAAAAAACCAATCAAAATATTAAAAAAATTATCCTTACACTGCTGCCATTTTTTGCCATAGTTTTAACTTATGGATTTTTAAGAATAACGATTTTGCATTTTGAAGATGTTGAAAAATTTTACCCGCCAATTTTTACAGAAAATATTTTTGTAAGAATTATTACTTTTTTCAGGATATTTTTAATTTATCTTAGTTTAATTTTCTTTCCAAAAGATTTACATATGGAAAGAAGTATTAATATTATTCCCTCTATTAATTTTGAAGCAATTTTAGGGTTTTTAATCTTTCTTATTTTAGTTATTTTAGCTTTAATTTATTTTAAAAAACGCCCAATTTTTAGTTTTGGAATTTTTTGGTTTTTAATTAGTTTATCTATTCATAGTAATATTTTAATTATTAAAAGTGCACTTCTTTATGAACACTGGCTTTATATTCCTCTTTTTGGATTGTTTTTATCCCTTTTCGATCTTATCTACCAAATAAGTTTAAAAAACCAAACAATAAAAACTATTTTTACTTGTCTTTTTATAATTTTTGCCTTGATTTTGGGGGCAAGAACTATAATTAGAAACAATGATTGGAAAGATCCAATTACTTTTTATCAACAAACCTTAAAATTTGCTCCTTCAAGTTATAGGGTGTTAAACAATTTAGGAATGAGTTATGCTGAAGAACAAAAATTTGAAAAAGCAAAATACTATTATCAAAAAGCAATTAAAATTGATCCTAAAAATGCCATTGCTTACCACAATCTTGCTAATGTTTTAAGTGCCGAAGGTAATTTTAACCAAGCGGAAGAAATGTACAAAAAAGCAATTTCTTTAGATGAAAAATTTTACCCAGCTTATAGTGGACTTTTAAAACTTTATATTAATTTTCAAAAATTAAAAGCAGCAGAAGATTTAATTAAAAAATACAAGGAAATTTTTAAAAATTAAATTAAAGTTACATAAATCTCTCTTTTTCGTGGTCCATCAAATTCCAAAAGCACAACTTTTTGCCAGGTCCCCAAAACCAATTTTCCATTATCTAAAGGCAAAAGCAGCGATTGGCCAATGATAGTAGATAAAATGTGGTCACCCACATGTTCGGGATTATGAGGATGACGGTACTTTAATTTTGGAATCATCGCACGCAATGCGTCTAAAATATCCAAATCAGTGCCAGGATCTAAATCCGCTGTTGCCAAAGCAGCTGTGGTATGAATTAAAAATAAATTACAAAGCCGAGCTTTTTTGTTGTAATTTAGCTTACTAATAAAATCTTCTACTTTTTCCCCAATATCAATAATTTCCTCTTTTTGATTAGTTAAAATGATTAATTTCTCCATTAAAAACCTCTAAAAAGTTAACTTTTAGATTTATTTTCACACCCTAAATATTTTATACTTATTCATCCGAAAAGGAAGAGTGGGTATCTCCTTTGGCTAAATCAGACTTTTTAAGTTCTTCTTTGTCTTTTGCGTCTTCTTCCGCCCAATCAATATCATTCTCTTCTTTTTTTATTTCCTTATTCTCTACTTTCTTTTCTGTTTCTTTTTTTATCTCTTCTTTTTTCACCTCTTCGTTCTGGGGAATAATAAGCGGCCATTCATCCGATTCGTCCGGCGGCAATTTAACATGGGGTCTGATGCCTGTATCATAATATTCTCCTTCTTCCTTTTCCGGATCCCATTCAACAGTAGAATGTTTATCACCCTTTACCCAATCAGATTGTCTAAGTTCTTCTTTCTCTTTATATTTTTCTTCAAATTCATCTTCTTTTTCTTCTTTTCCCTTTCTTATTTGATTTTTTTCTTTTTCATTTTCCATTTTTTAATTATAACATAATTATATTTATTTGCAAAAAGATTTGTCCCCCGTGCAGGACTCGAACCTGCGACCCTCTGCTTAAAAGGCAGGTGCTCTACCAACTGAGCTAACGGGGGTTTTAAATTTAACAGTATTATGATACAAAATTAATCAAAAAAATACAATCTACTAATTTAAAACTTAACAGCATAAAATAATTTTTTATTTTAAATTTTATTCTTTTATCTTTCACGCCCACTTTAATTTAATTATTAGTTTTAAAAATCTTAATTCCGCCTTTTTAGCCCAAACCCAAAATTAAATTAGAAATTAATGACAATCAAAAATCCCACATTGCTGTGGGATTTTGATAATTTTGAATGATGTAGCCTTTAGCGTGCATTGGTTGCCGGAGAAGAAACATCGCGCACAATTAATGCATTAATGTTTCCGTTTGTATTTACACCCCAAACTCGAACATTGTCTCCATTTTGGATATTTGAAATTGACATATTCATCCAATTGCGATTAACAACTTTTGCTCCCGAAGCAACGTTGACTGTATATGAAACTCCATTGACAGTTAAAGTAAACGAATTATCGCTAACATTACTTGCGGTACCAACATAATTTCGGGGAGAACTACTTTTACGAAAAGCGTTAATTGACTTTATATTTTCCTGACGTTCCTGATTAACAACTTGACGATAGGTCCAATCACGAACAAGTCTTGCATCAATTGTCCAATTTGACGATTGAGATACAGTACCCTCAATACCAACAAAGTCACCTGTCTTAAATTGAGTAAGATCATTACCTACTGCCTCTGGAAGAACTTTAGTCGCCGAACTGACATTTACCGTCCATGCACCGCCCCAACTGTTAACAGTTAAAGATCCATTTCCTACCGAAGCAACAGTACCGCGCATTATAACCTTACCTGCAGGACCAACTTCTAAAATTTGAGGTTGTGGTTTTGGTGGCAATGGTAGAGATGAAGTAGATGGCAATGTGGTTGTTGATATTGGGGTGACTGTTTGAGCGTTGGCTGCCAAAATAGCACTCAATGCTGCAATTGAGGCAACAATGCTAACGCTGGCTATTATTTTTTTATTCATTTTTTATTAATATATTTATTTTTCGACTTTTTAAATTAAAATTTTAAATTAAAATATTAACTCTTACTTAAATGTACTAAAATGGCGGAGATCTTAAGGAGGCAAGATTTACTTTTCTAAGATTGGTAATTTTAAGGGCATCATTATTAATTAAAGAAATCACAAAATTTCTTTTATTAACCGCAATTAAATCATTTAAAATAGTGTCTTTTAAAAACTTTAAATAATTTAAATTACTGTTTAGTGCATAATTATTTATTTGTTGATTAAGCGTTGAGTCGGAATCATCGTTGCCGTTAATTGCAAAATTTACTACAAACGGAGTAAATGCAATATTGGAAATAACAATCAATCCAATTATCAACAAGGCAACACAAAACCTTACTTTTAATTGGGTTTTGTTTAAATCAGTATTTTTCATAGTGTTTACTTATATTATATATTAATCTGATTTAAATAAATTGTAAAATCACCCCAAAAATCTTTTAAAAAGCTAAACTGCTAATAAATATTAGCCATTTTTTAAATTGTTACGCGGATAAAAACGCTTGACAATTTGGAAACGGCAAATATTTTTAAATATTTTTGAACTCGCCTACCATTTAAAAAAATAAAAAGTCTTATTTTAAAATTCTCACTACCCCATTATTTGCATCTACCTCAACTAAATCGCCATCTTTTAAAATTTTAGTCGCGTTTTTGGTTCCAACTACACAAGGCTTTTTTATTTCTCGAGCAACAATTGCAGCATGGCAAGTCATTCCGCCTTCGTCTGTTACAAAAGCTGCTGCTTTTTTCATTGCGGGGAGAAAATCAGGCATAGTCATTGGAGAAACTAAAATCTCGCCTTTTTGAATAGAGTAAATTTGCTTGTGCCCCATAACACGCCTCACTCTGCCGCGCACAATGCCAGAGTATGCCGCAACACCTTTTATTTTATTTACATTTTTATCAATTTCCTCTCTTTCTAATAAAATGTTATATTCTTTTTCTATCTCCTCAACACTTTTTCCTACATACAAATGATTTTGTGTAAATATAAATCCTTTATCCCTTGCTTTTAATTCCTTTAATTTTGGAAAATTTTCCGTTTTAATTTCTTTAATTGTAAGCACATGAACAAAATTTTTTATTTTTGGAAAAATTTTCATAAGAGATTTACGCACAACAACATCTGTTCCAGCAGATAATTTTGTGGTCTTTTCTCTTAACTTTTTAATTGGAGAAATGTTTAAATTACCCAATTCCTCATCACTCATTTCACATAACCACCACATTGCTTCCACCCAAGGATAAGCTATTTCAAAATTTTTAATAAAACCTAATAATTCTTTTTTTGATAATGCAAGTTCTTTTTCGTAAATTGGTTGTATTGGCTTTAATTTTGCGCTAACTTCCTTTTCTAACTTATTTAAAAAATTCCTATTTAATTTAATACTTTCCTTAATGTGGTTTTTTATCCAATCGACGCCGCGCGGATCATAATAACTTTTAACTGTGTCATCTTCTCGTACAAAAACAATATACGGTAAAAATTCTTGCTGTTTATTACTCCATGGTTTTTTGTCATAGGCTTCACCCTTATACCAAACTTGAAGCATCGGCAAAGAAAAATCTCTTGTAAAAACTTTTTTATATATTGATTGCTTTTGTACTTTGTTCGATAAAGTAGTAATTGGACGACTTTGAACAATATAAAATTTACCCTTTTCCATTGCCCACTCAATATCACAAGGAAAATTATAATGTTTTTCAATGCGAATAATTATATTTGATAACTCTAAAATCTCTTTATCTGATAAAACTTGTTTTTTTCCTTGTTTTTTTGAAATGTCACACCATTTAGTACCGCCGCCTTTTCCACGATATAAACCTTGCGATTGTATATTGATATTTTTATTAATAATTTTTCTTGGCTTTTTTTCAACCACATAATTATCCGGTGTAACTTGCCCTGAGACAATTGCTTCTCCAAGCCCAAACCCTGCTTCAATAACAAGTTGGTTTTGGTCTTGGGTTACTGGATGGACTGAAAAGGCAACGCCCGATTTTTCACTTTCAACCATTTTTTGTACTACAACTGCTACTGATATTTTTGATTTGTTCAAATTTTTCTCAAAGCGATAAAAAATAGCCCGCGGCGTGAAAAGCGAAGCCCAACATCTTTTTATATTTTCAAGCAAATTTTTTTCCGTAGTATTAAGATAACTTTCAAGTTCTCCTGCCCACGCTGCACTTGCCGAATCTTCAGCGGTTGCCGAAGAACGCACTGCTACATATTTTGCTGCAAGTTTTTTAAAAGACTTTTGTATTTCCTTAGAAATATCCTGAGGTATTTTTGCCTTCAGTATCAACGCTTTTATTTTTTCAGACGCATTTTCTATAGTATGGATTTCTTTATGATTAATTAAATTAAAAATAGAATTAATTTCAACATTTAACCCCGTCTCATTTAAAAATTTTTCAAAGGCAGATGAAAGAATAACAAAACCAGGGGGCACTGAAATACCAGCCCGCGTCATTTCACCAAGCGCAGCACCCTTACCGCCAGCAGAGATAACATCATCCTTACTTAATTGACTAAAACTTCGAATAATTTTCATATTATTTATATCCTATCATTTTTTCTCTTGAAATAAAACATTATCTTCCGCATCGTAAACAACGTTAGAACCATTTTTAAACAACAATATGTTATAAACAAGTATAGGGAGCAATTGAACAAAAAATTTAAGAGAACTACAATAAAACTATAATATCAGCATCATGGAGAATCAGGAGAAATTCATTAAGGAAAAATATTGGGATAGAGAAGAATTTAGGGAAGCAACCAAACAGGCTGCTAAACGAATTGAAATGCGAGAACATAAACAAGTTCCCGATGAACCAGAGGCACGGATTGAAAACTATCTTCGACGCTTCACAGATATTTTTAAACGAAAAGATGAAGAAGAACGCGCACACGGTATTGAAGCAATCAAGCGACTACTCCATCGCAAATACATTATTAAACCAGAAAATATCTCTGATGAATACATTAAAGGGATATTGTTGGGCAACTTTGCAGAACAAAAAGGATACAATTACAGTGACCTCAAAAATCCAGATATTAGGCAAAGTATTCTTGAGCAATTCCGCCATGAGTATGGACAATCTTTCGAAAGTTATACCATTCCAGAAAAAGAGCGGGAAAGAGTACGAGAGATGGTAATTAAAGATCAAGAGGCACGATTAGATTCTTGGTTTTCCTACTTAACCAGTCCTGAAGCGGAAAATATTCCAGCTGCCTACCGTTACTGGGCTTTTGCTGAAATGCTCAAACTTGGAAGTTATGATGACGACCGCAAAGTATACAACAAACGCACAGAAACAACCGCTGCTCCATTCCCTGAGCTTGACCAACAGGCACTAGCTCTTGTACTGGATGAAATTCGCAGGAAACAAAAAGGAGAACCTTCAGCACTTCTTCTAACTGACGAACAAAGTCAAGCTGAGTTCAATAAACGGTTACAAAGTGAAAACTTTGGTAAGCTCTACGCTTTTACCCAAGAACATCTAAAATCTCTACGTCTTCCAACTGAACGACTCATCATCACAGACGGAAAATGGAGAATATTTCCTCAGGGTAGCGATCCTAAAGAAGTTGTTAAAGCTTTAAGTGGTTTCCATACCCAATGGTGCATTGCTGGCGAGGGGGCAGCTGCGAACTATCTTTCCCACTCCAACCTGCATATTTATTTTTCCAAAGACGCAGAGGGTAAAGATATTATTCCTCGCGCTTGTATTGTTAATTCAAAAAATCATGGTATTACGGAAGTACGAGGAATTATGAGTGACGAAACAGCTAAACAGCATCTGGACGACTATATTACACCCGTGGTTGAAAAACATCTTTCCTCCATGCCAGGTGGAGAAAAATGGCAAAACCAGATGCAAGATATGAAGCGTTTGGCAGCTATTCATATTAAATACAAAAGACAAGAGAAGCTTTCTAAAGAAGACCTGCGGTTCCTCTATGAGATAGACAGAAAAATTCACACAACCGGTTATGACCGTGACCCTAGAATTACTGAGATTTTGAAGAAACGTGATATTAAAGGTGATCTTGCTTTCATTTTTGGTGTTTCTAAAGATCAAATCAGCACAACAAAGAAAGAAGCTCTTAGAGGGAACATTAAATACCACTACAAAGACCTTGATCTCAGGAATCTGACCTCAGCTAAAGGTCTTAAACTGCCTGAATCAGTTGGTGGAAGCCTTGACCTTGGCGGTCTGACCTCAGCCAAAGGTCTTAAACTGCCTGAATCAATTGAGGGAAGCCTTGACCTCGGCGGTCTGACTTCAACTGAAGGTCTTAAACTGCCTAAATCAGTTGGTGGAAACCTTAACCTCAGTGGTCTGACCTCAGCCAAAGGTCTTAAACTGCCTGAATCAATTGAGGGAAGCCTTGACCTCGGCGGTCTGACCTCAGCTGAAGGTCTTAAACTGCCTAAATCAGTTAATGGGGATCTTAACCTCAGGGGTCTGAAATCAGCTAAAGGTCTTGAACTGCCTGAATCAGTTGGCGGATACCTTAACCTCAGTGGCCTGACCTCAGCTAAAGATCTTAAACTGCCTGAATCAATTGAGGGAAGCCTTGACCTCAGCGGTCTGACTTCAACTGAAGGTCTTAAACTGCCTAAATCAGTTAATGGAGATCTTAACCTCAGTGGTCTGAAATCAGCTAAAGGTCTTGAACTGCCTGAATCAATTGGGGGAAGTCTTTACCTCGGAGGTCTGATCTCAGCTAAAGGTCTTGAACTGCCTGAATTAGTTGGTGGACACCTTGATCTTAAGAGTCTGAAGTCAGCTAAAGGACTTAAACTGCCTAAATCAGTTAATGGAGATCTTAACCTCAGTAGTCTGAAATCAGCTGAAGGTCTTGAACTGCCTGAATTAGTTGGGGAAATCCTTAACCTCAGCGATCTGACCTCAGCTAAAGGACTTAAACTGCCTAAATCAGTTGGTGGAGTCATTTACCTCAGGGGTTTGACTTCAGCTGAAGAAAATAATCTAAGGAAACAATATCCACATTTCAATTTCCATTTTTTTAGTTAGATTTTTGTAGTTAGATTTTAATTTTAATTAGGCGAAAAGATTTTTAAAAATTTCTTCTTTTCATTACCCCACTTCTTGTTTGATACATTTCTGAACAAATTAATGATACAGACAATTTGTTTTTAGAACCATTTTAAAACAACAAAATGAGTATATTTATATACCTGATTTGAGAAGTTTCGCTAACGCATAAATTTATTTCATTCTATTAATCAATATTATTTGTAAATCTTGATAAATTAATCGCTAAAAAGCATTATGTGTTTCGGGATTAGTGGGTATTGATAAATATATAAATTTAGTATATTATAATAAATATGAAGAGAATATATTTAAGGAATTTAACCATTTTTATAATGGTTTTTATAGCTGCTATGTTTTTTGGAAGTAGAGTAAATGCTGCTACATCAAGTGATATTATTTATTTATCTCCTGGGTGGAATATTATTTCTACTCCAAGAATTGTATCTAGTCATTCTTTTTCTGCCACAGAAAATTCTTCTAACTTTGATATATACGTGTTAGTCGGTTCTAATTGGTCAACGATGGCTGGAATTGGACAAACAGAATTTACACCTCTTTATGGTTATTTTATTAATAATAAGACTGGAACTACTCAATCATTAACTCTAAATTATGCGGACAATACTACTCCTAATCAGCGTCTTTTTAGCATGCCTTTTAACCAAACTGGATGGTACTCTATAGGTCCAGCTAACCCAACTTATATGAGATCGAAGTGCGATAGTACTAATAATATTGGTAACGTTGGAAATATTTTATATTCTTTCAATGGTTACTATTCGTCTGTTTTGGATTTTACGAGCGATTCTTTTAATAATAGTCCTAATTCAGTTGCTGTTGGTAATAATTGGAACGCTGTTGTCCCAACCGACCTTAATAGCTTAAATGATTTTCGAGAACTTAAAGGTTATGCCGTTTATATAAATAAATCAGGTGGTACTTATAGTGGCTTTCAAAATACAGACCAATCACAGTCTTGTTTGCCACCAGAAATTAATGTAGTTGCTGCCTATGCTAGTGCTTTAGATATTTATGGGGGGGCATTCAATAAGATTGGCTCTTATATTATATATTCTCCGAACACAGAAGGTGTTTCCATATCTAGTTTATCTGTGGAAATAGCGACTAGTTCTTATACAAATTACCAAGACTTAGTAGTAAAAATTGGAGGAAAGCAATTTGGAGCCACTACTACAGTGACTTCCTCTACTGATATTTATAATTTTTCCGGCACTTCTGAAGTTATTGGTGCTGGTTCTTCAACAACTATAGATGTGTA
>Ga0078972_1013061_pt1 | contig 13928 bp, 12 predicted proteins | sample YelNatPaOPGAMG01_FD_67568 | JGI IMG/M metagenome (GOLD analysis project Ga0078972, IMG submission 67568) | Hot spring thermophilic microbial communities from Obsidian Pool, Yellowstone National Park, USA - OP-RAMG-01 (SPADES assembly) (version 2) | ecosystem: Environmental > Aquatic > Thermal...
CAGTATCTATTAACTATCAAGTATTAGGTGGAGACTATCAGTTCTCAGCTCAAGCAGTAGTGAGTGCTTACGAGACTCTTCTTCAAGATAATAGGCCTGTAGATTGGTCAAATGTTTTAAATAAACCCACTACCTATCCGCCATCTCTGCACGAGCACCTACTCGCTGATGTATATGGGTTTGAATCTATTATAGCTGCATTAGAGCGTATACGCAATGCTATTATACTCTCTGATGTGCCTACACTACAGGCAGTAATTGATTGGGCGTGGAATAATTGGGGTAATTTAAAAAACTTACCCTTAACTACTACTGCTGATGCAGATGCAGGTATACCTGTACAGAAGTATGTCACTTTTGATGTCTTGTTATATATTTTAAACATATATAAAGCAGGTACTAGAATTAACACATATTTAAGTCGTCAAACTTTGCATCAAACATATCAAATAAATTGCTTAGTCAATACGTATGATTATTCTGATGGTACAGTACTTTATTGGACTATCGCTCATAATACGACGACACCTTCAGACTTTATGTCCACAGCTGGACAGTTTACTATACAAAAAAATACAGGAAACTTTTACGTACAATTATCAAATCAAATTCCAACTACAGGACAAGAGTTATTTAGAATACAAATTCGCTCTCAATCGGTTTTAGGCCCTGTCGTAGCTGTAACTGATTCTGTAGTAATTGATTATCAGCAAAAAATTACGACTATTACTCCTGCTTTATTATTTAAAACTACTGCTTACGATCCTATTGTACAAATAGATCCAGCTACACTTTATTACTTTGCTCAACAATAAAGGAAAATTTTCATGTCTTTTGGTAAATTAGCTTCTGCACAAATTACTCAGTTTAAAACTCCTACTGTAATTTACACAGCTCCTACTGGCGGAGCTATAGTGGGACTATCTATTTCTAATATACAAGGTATACCTCTATATTTTAATTTATCTATAGGCGCTAATAATCCTGCACTGCCTGCTGATTTTATTGTAGTAAATAAAATTGCAGTGCCTAATATATCTGGTCAAAGTACTCCTTTTATTATTGAGAAAATGCCATTATCGGCTGGAGAAATGATTATCGTTACTATGTTGCCTGCTGAAGATAATGCAGACTATTATGATTCAAATGCCTTTGCACTGAATGTGAGAGTCTTTGGAGCCGATCAGGCAGACTTGACTACTGCTCGTTATAGTTATTAAAATAACCTGCTCAGACGGCTGCAGTAGCCGTCTGAGCAGGTTTTATATAACTATACTATTGCTTTTTACTATCACTATCTAAGTCTTCATCTTCTTTTTGAGGAGAAACACCTTCTTCTGTCTCTTCTGCTTCTGCATCTTCAGGAACGCTAGTATCGGTACCAGTACCTGTATCAGCGTCATTACCTGTGTCCATATCTAGGTCACCTAATTCATCAGTATTTGTATCAGATTCTTCAGGAGTTTCTGATGAAGAAGAATCTGCTTGAATATTTGCCAAGTCTTTATTAGCCGCTTGAGCCATACCTTGCATAGATTTAATAAATTTAACGGAGCTGCGAATGATACCATCTAGATGATCTTTATTGATTTGGTAAAGATCCACTACTGCTAAGCCATCTTCATCTGTAGCAGTAATATCTCCAAGCTCAGTCATATAACCATTTTCAGTCATCCATTTTCTTAAGAAATAATTCTTTAGAGTAGCCTTAATTAAGTCTACATTTGACCCGACATCGCCAGCTACTGTAGAATTAATAAAATCAGAACTAACCCAGGCATCTAATGTTTTTTCTAAAGCTGCAATATATTGATCGTAAGCACTACTTTGTGTTTCAATAGTAGTGACATCTGGTTTAGGAAGACTAATATTGAAATGATCGATATAATCTTTGTATAGCTTTAAAACTAAAGTATCCTGATCCTTATCTAGCATTTCTTTTTCGTTAGCATCTAAATATTTTGAGATTTTATCTAGATTCGATTTGATAAATTTTATTAATTCATCACGGATAAAGGGATCGTTATGTATAATCTTTTTAACATGTTCAGTTAGTTGAACAGACAGAGACTGTCCGTAGATTAAAATTCTCTTTGATAGTAGAATATTATTCGATACTACGGTAGTGGCAAATTCTGAATTAAATCCATTATCTACAGTCTCTGGAGACAGTCCTAAAGCCATGTAGGTCTGTTTTCTAAGCATTTCATCCAGAGCGTCGTCTGGAGGAGTAAACTGCATGTTTTTATTTTCAAACTCAAACTTTGTATTTGGAATAGCTGGGTGACCTTCAAATGTAAATTCTAGTCCAGCTCTTTGAATCCAGTCTACTAAGTCTACAGGTGAATTAATACCTAATGGGAAATATTGTTGTCTCATTCGGACAATTTCATGTATAGCTTTCTCAATAGTAGCTTGAGGATCTGGATCATCCTCATCTAGATTCATATTTACATGAGTAATAGCTATAGCATTTTTAGTGAGAGCCATAACTTTAGAGAAAAGAATAATAGCTCGTAAACTCAGCATTACTCTTAAATCATCCACTAAGCTCTTACCGATACCATTATCGTAGTGATTAAATGCAAAATATGTACAAATTTCACGAGGTATGTAAAGCAGCCTAGTATATTGATTAGCCAGACTTCTAGCTAACATAATACGGTATACATCTGCGTTTCGGCCTATGGCAATATTTTCTCCATAGATTCCTTTTCGCAGTCTCTCTACTAGGTCTGCTTCTACAATGTTTGCATAAATCTCGTTAATATTATCTAACTTTAAATCTGAATTGGTAATTTCTCTCAAGTTTGTTTTTGCACGAGTCAGTAGCAAAGAGCTCATTGAGGCACTTTGGTCTCCTAAAGGAGTGACCATGCCATTTTCTTGATTGAGTAAGATAGACTTGGTCACTGGGTGACCTTGTGCGTCTATTAGTACAAAATAACCAATGTGATCTTTTTCATTTCCAGGCGTATATACAGGTATGACTGATTCAGTAGGAAATTTAACTAACAAAGGCCTAGTAAGATTTTTTCTAATAGTTTGCTCTGATGTAGGGACTATGTTAAATGGTGTCTGGTTTACACGTACACCTTTATATAACATTCCTGTAAAATCACTATTTGAAATAAATGATTCTTGTGCATTTTGCAGAGAGATTGAACTAAAAATATTCTCTAAAGAAGTCTTTCTAGCTTTACTGACTACTTGTGGTAATTTTAAAATACGATAATCGTCCGTTACTTCTATTTGCATATCTGCAAATAAAAGAGGTACTCTTTCTTTAGTGTTTAATTTAACAGCTGTAATTACGCCGTTATACTCTTTCTTCATTACTGGTTCTAGATTTTCTAAACCAAATTTATTTCTGCTATAATTACTATCGCTTTCAACATTTCCAAGAATTCCAATAGAGCCAATTTTCTTAGCCCATTCATTTACACCATCGATACTTTCTTTGGATAAGTTATAAGGTTGATTAATAAGTTGATCAACTGAAGACTCTGGAATTACGCCTTGAATATACGCGCCTGAAATAAAAAGCATTTGCCTTAAAATTGCTGGCAATTCATCTTGTAATTTATAGACAGTATTTAAATTGGTCTTAATTAATTCTGCAATCTGAGCAGATAACTCTGCAGGTAAATTCTTTACATCAGAAGACATAATGAGCTCAGTGCCCGTCATGTCTTTTGGAGAAAGGATAGAACTAATTAAAATCTGAGCAGCCAACTCCATATCTGGAAATAGCTGGAAAATATTATCAGCATCAATGATCCTCTGTGAAATACTCTGACTAATTTCAGATACTTGAGTCTGATTTACTGTATATTCTACGTTTTTCTTAATATCGCTAGAAGTAGGTCTTTCACGAGGAGAGACTAATTTCGCAATCGTAGCTGCGAGTTGAGGATTTTTCTTTACTAAAGAAAGTGGCTGATAGGAATTGGACGACGTAGCCAATTAAATTCTCCTGTGCAAAACGTATAAAAAAGGATTGAAATGCAATGACACCTAATTTAGTTCAAGTGTATTATTCTGATTGTTTAAATTTAGCAAAGACCCTTTGCATTAAATCAGAAGATTCTGCAAACGCTCTAAATAATTATATTATTGCTAATTATGGGGAAAATGCAGTAGATTTAACTAATCCAGCTTCTTGGAAATACTATTTAAATATATCTGGACAATACCATCCCACCGATACAGTTATGCAGGTGACGTCCTTAGATAACTTGCAAGTTATAGATTTTACTACAGAAAATCTAGCATTAAATCCTGCTACAGCACAAGGATACGCATACGGTACTAGGTACTACTATAGTTTATTAAATCAGTATCCACTGCAAGAGCAATTAATACTAGGAATACTCTATCCTGCCGATATACAAAAGGCAATATCAGCTGCAGATGGAACTATTCTAGCATGGCCAGCAAACTACGTAGAGCCACAAGAGATTAAGTTAATTCCTGATTTACAAGAATGGATTTATAATTATTTTGTAAGATGGAATGTTAAAGCATTTAGTAACTCTGATGATTTATACCAAATATCTTTTTTAAGTATTTTTTATTTAAATCTATATATTAAAATCATTAATTTAAGATTGCACTATTGCAAGACACCTTTTGCACATACATTTCATATTACGCAATTTTTAGCTAGTCACCACGGCTTAGATCAATTTATGCCGTATATGACTGAAGAACAAATTTTGTATCTCTATAGAAATATACTATATATAGAAAGACATCCTGGATGGACGGCTACTTTTCAAACTTTAGTAAATGAATTACTCACTCTTCGCAATATTCCTATTGCAGAGTATTATGTTAGACTACAATCTATATTTACAAACTATAAAGCTACTTTAAGCTTTGATAGACAAGCTATTAATCCGTTAGTTGATACAGGAAATAAAAACAATTTTAATTATGCAGAATTTTTGCAGAAGACAGTTTCCCTAGCTCCTGGAAATTCTCTAGTTTTTAATTCAAATCAAGCTACCATTGAAAACTTTTTACAAAATTCATCTTCAGATTCTTTACTAACTAAAGATCTGGAATCTGCGATGTACGACTATACGGATAGCGTGCCGCATACCATGACACAGATTTTTCTAAATGAGTGGCTATATTTAAGTGCCAATGGGTACTATGATGCTGTAGTGAACTTTACAGATCCAACTACACTGACTGCGTACACTCTATCATCTTTAGATGCTTTTATATATATGTCTTATTTGTATATAAAATCAACAGGAATTACAGTTACAACTATACCTAGTTTATATGCTACAAAAGTATTAAAGATTCAAGCTCCAAGTATTTCTAGTATGACTGCCTTGTGCGATAGCAGTTATTCGGATGCTGCTTCTTTAGCTCAGTATTTACTTAACATGAGACCAACTAGTTTTACATGCGGGTCTGTTTTAAGTTTTTATAATCTATGTATGTCTATTTTTAATTTAGGTTTACATGAGTGGTATCAGATCGCTGGAAATGGTGAGCTCTACCATAGAGGAGAGCTTTGGAACATGGCAGATTACCAGTATATAGATACACCAGTATCCACTATATATACTGGAGCAAATATGGCGCAGTGGATTGCCTCTCGCGGTCTACCAGATCCGGCTGCCAATACTCCAGAAATAACTGGTCTTATTCAAGAAATATATGCAGCAGGCACAGGCTTGATTAATGTCAAACAGGTATCTTTTGCGCAAATACAAGAAGCAATGATAAGTATACTATCTCTACTGAGTAGTTACTCTATACAAATTATGTCTAGCATCAATAGTAATCCAATTATTATACTTAATTGGGCAGCTATTAGAGCAGGACAATTAAAAGCACAAGGATACGACGAATTTTATGTACCTGAAGATACCGATGTAGTGGGGTATCATTCGTCATCACTGCAAACCTTAAATTTTGTAAAACAAACACCTATTGCTAACAATGCAGTAACTGACGCTACTGTGAATGTTTATAAAATATATTTTAAAGATAGTACTGGTTTGAATTTTCTATATAACGATAAAATGACATTAACAACTCCTAGTGTGCGAGTTACAGATTCGCAATTAGGAACTGGAGATTTTTCTAACTATACTTCACTAACTCCTACTCAAGCAAATACTTTACCAGACATTTATCAAAATGCTTTTCGTTAATTTTCTTTTTTCTTTTTAAGGATTTTATTCATGGAAAATATTGTCAGAACAGTTTACGGTGCCTATCTCCAAACTACTCAGTTAATGCAGCTGCCCTTTACTTTGCTGCCGCATACTACTTTAAATGAAAAGTTTAATATAAATAGTAATGCAACTCTGGCGTCTAATCAAATTCCATTTTTACAATATTTTGGTATCGGCAACGGTGGTCACCAAATGGTTTTAGGTGCAAATAATGTATCTGTACCTGAGCCTATTCAGCACTCACCTACAGATGCAGCTCTTTATAATCAGTTGCCTTTTGTTTTAAGAGCTCAAAATAACGATCTCACGCCTGCTCAAATGCTAAATTATCGTCTTAGAACGACAGTCAGTATTGCAGGTGTATCATATATCGCTTATTATCTTAAAACTCTCAATTTGAATACTACTAGTGGTACGGTATCTAATACTGTTGCACAGCTCATGTATAATACAGTTCAAAATGGGACTGTATCGTCTACTCCATTTGTCCCCTCTGCTGCTAATTTAAATCCTACACCCCCTAGTACGACTACCACTGGAGCAGTATCGACTACAGGAAACTATATCGCAGCCACAGCTCAGGTACCTATTACACTCACCCCTTTTGACATTAATGAATTTTTAAACGTAGCTAATATTATATACGGAGATCCAGCTTATGCAATTATTAGTGAGATTGCTTTGTGCTCAGGTATCGATCAAGCAGGTGCTGGAACTATCCTAGCGTCTAATTCAAGTTTTGCAGATGCCATAGGTGTGCAAGTTATGACATTTATTAATACATTCTACGCAGCACAATTTATGAATAGTGGTATCAATCTTCTCTTAGACGTTGGAGCAGTAGAGCCTCTTTTCGCTCTGGCTTAAAAAAAACATATCTAGGCTAAATTAAAAAAATAGCCTAGATTTAAATAACCATGCCTCTAATTGTTCCAGATCGATATCCTACACAGTTTAAATTTATGGCAGTCGATCCTGGAACTAATTTTCTAGGTATCTCTGTCTTTACTATAGATACGTATACATTAGAAATAATCAGTATAGAGCCTAGCACTATGGTATCTGAATATTTATACGATCCATATTCCTTGAGTTCTTCTCACTATACTGAGAGATTTCAAAAATTCTTAAAAATTAAATTTGATTTTTTAAAAAGATTAGAGTACTATAGTCCACTAGCAGTTATTTGCGAAGCTCCTTTTTACAATAGGCTAAGGCCTACTGCATTTGCTCCTTTAGTAGAGCTTCTACAAGGACTGCGTATTCAAACTCATGAATTTAATTCTTCAATACATTTCTACATAGCAGAACCTTCTGTTGTAAAGAAATCAGTAGGAGCAGGGCATATCAGTGGTAAAGATGAGGTTAGAGCTGCAATTTTAAAACATTCAGAAGTATGTCAAAAAACTACAATTCCAATAGAGTTGCTAGATGAACACGCAATTGACAGTTTAGCTGTAGGACTTACATATCTAAACTGGCTACGTACTTTTTAAGGATTTTCAACTATGTTTATTCTTAGTATTTTTTCTTTCATTAAATCTTTTTTCTCTAGAAGCGATACTCAAGGTAAAAGTGATAAACTCACTTTCTACTTTATCATAGGTCTAGTTATTTTTATCGCTGCACTACTAGTTCTAAATCATTTTAAAGTTAAACAAATAAATCAACTAACTGCTAAAGCCGCAGTGCAACAACAAGTAATTCAAACCACAGTTGCGGCCAATCACGACTTAGCTGTAAATGTTGCCAGACAACAACAAACCACTGAAGATTCAGTCAAAATAGTAGATGAGCAAAATACATATAAAGATAAACAAAGACACGCCACCAATAATTTAATTGAACATAAAAAAGAAAAAATTAAAACTATAGAAGAAACCACGCAAAAGCAAATTGTGGCAAATACTACTGCAGTCCAAAAAGAGGAAATAAAAAAGGAAGAACAAAATCAAATAAGCCAAGTACAGATTGCGTCAATTTGGCAGGCTTACTGTAGTGCTACTAATCAAGATCAATGTCCTCAAGCTTCTTCCTCTTAAAGAGTTAAAAAATGAAAAAAACTATTTTTTTACTTGCACCGTTTGTTCTTTTATTTTCCGGGTGCGCTACTGCTCCAAAAACTCCGTTGACAGTCACTGAAGTTAAAACAGTAGTAATATCTACTCCAGCTCCTTTGTTAAAACCTTGTCCTATAAAAGCACCGCCTAGTGAGCAAGACTATATGGCCCAAGATATGCGGGGTAGAGAAAACCTATTATCTAATTACGTAATTAGTCTTTTAGGCGATCTCAAAGTCTGTAACAATCAAATAGAGTCTATCTCTAAATTTCAAATAGAACAACAAAAATTATATCAAAAGGATTCAAAATAATGGTCACTAGAATTTTGTCTACTGAATCTTTTGTAGAAGAAAAGCAAAAAGAAACAGAACTCACTCTATATGCAAAAGTAAACGATTTTGAATATTTCGACAAAGTAAAAACTTATAGAGAGATTATTCAATTACAGGCATCTTTAGGAGCCTCTCAAAATTGCCGCTGTCGCAAAGAGATGCGCTATAAAGACGGAATAGCTATTTCAGAAACTCCTAATTATAGCTTTACTGTAAAAGCTAATGGAAAGAAATCAAGAAATTTGAGTATTAAAACAGAATACAATTTTACTGTAGATGAAGATTTCTTTCAATATTTCTTAGAGACTGCTGATACTCGTCAAATCAAAAAAAGATATACGTTTAAAGTCAGCGATTATGAATTTAAAATAATTTCAAATGGTAAAGAAAAAGATATTGTCGTACCCTATTTGAATTTTGAAATAGATATTTTTGAAAAACTAAACGGCTATCGTAGTAATTGGGTAAAGATAGATATTGAATTAGATAAAGCTTTCGCATATATCCGTGAAAACTACGATAATGTGGACGATATAGTGATGTCAGTCAAACTCTCATTACTACCAATGGCTTTAAAACAAGGTTTCATAGAAAAAGAAGCTACTGCAGAACAAAAGAAATGTTTAGAAGATCTATGGAAATATGAATTTAAAGATACTTTAGGTAAAAAAGGATTGTAATTTAAATGACAGATGAATTAAAAAAACAGTGTACTACTATTATCAATATTTTTAAAACACAGACACCTAGTAATAAAGTACTAGGAGACCAGTATATATTAGGAATATTTAATAATCTAGAAGATTCAGAAAAAATATTTGTACTCAAATGTATTGTAGAATGTTCAGAATGCTTAATTAGAGAAAATAAAACTGATAATACTAGTCCTGAAATCTTTAGTAATACAAAAGTACCTGCACAAGAAGATGATTCTAAAAAAGTAGTAACACAAGAAATAGATAATATTGACGAATATAATAAAAAAGAATTAATTCGTCTAAAAGTATGGGGCATAAAAGTGTTTGTACTAATTGGGCTTTTAAGTACCTTTGTAGTAATTTTAACTACAATTATACTAGGTGCAGGGGTAGTGCATACTACTAATCGATTTATTAATGAAGTACAAGCTATTTTAGGCTATTTATCAAACTGAGTGATACAGATATGCAATAATGCATCCAGAGGCCCTACAAAGGCCTCTGGATGCATTTAAACATGGTTTATTTAGATAGCAGTCACACTGTATGAATTTCCATTCAGAGTAAATCCTGCTGCACCCTTAGTAGTAGGAGCTGTGTAAGTAATGCTACTACCTGAAACACTTACACTTCCACTAGTAGCTGAGGCAGTATATGTGGTAGTAGAGGCGTAGTCTGTAATAGTATACGTGGACGTAGTACCTGCTGGCACTTGCAATGCTCCAGATACTGCAGGAGACACAGCGCTAGTAGTGACAGGAATAGTAAAGTTAGTTTCATTTACAGTCAGCGCAATTGTACCAGACGTTGCAGGAGCAGTTACCATAACGCTATTGCCCGTTACAGATACTGAACCTGAGCTAACTGTTGCGATATAAGTAGTAGAAGTTGAGTAACCTTCAATTGTATATGTACCCACTGCAGACGTGGCTAGACTGAGCATACCTGAGAGCGATACACCAGCAGCAGCAGTCACATTAACAACGACATTTACACCATTAACAGTAAATCCTGCTGCACCTATAGCGTTAGGTGCCGTATAGGTGATGGTTTGTCCAGATACTGTCACAGTACCAGATGTTGCTGCGACTGTATAAGTTACAGCAGAATTATAATTTGCAATTGTATATGTATTTATACTGTCAGCTAATACATTTAAGTTGCCAGTAACTACAGGTGACCAAGACATGATTGGTAAAATAGCCATTACATCTTGGAATGATTTAATAAAAGGTTTAGCTCCTGCTTGGACTTCAGCTAAGAAAGTATACAAAGACGACCAAGTAGCATCACGAACAGCTATACCCACAGCAGCTTCTTCTTTAAAAGTAGGCACTGTTGAATTATAGTATCCTGCTAGTGAGGCCATGTTTGTATAGCCTTTTTGTTGTGCAAAAGAATCGAGTAAATTCTGTACTTGATTTTCTACCTGGGTTTGAATAGCTGCTACTAAACCAGGATCAATACTAGAAGCTACAGGAGGTGTGAGGTTTTGATTATTCAGACCAGGCAAGGGTGAGAGATTAGGCACGCCCCATGCTTGAGCTAAGAGTTGTTGCAAAGGAATATCATTAACGGTATATTCCATAAAGGCTTGATTGCCTAATAACCTCGGATATCCTGAGAGATACTGATAAGGTCCCACAGCAGGTTTGGAGACGTCTTGTACCAGAGTGTAAAAACTCAAAGGGTCTCCACGTGCAGTAATGTACTCTGGATAAACCGGGTATTCAACAATTGCACCATTAATAACACGGCAATAAACTGGGTTAGAAGAGGTTGACATAAATATCCTTTAAAAAATTGTAAAAGCAAAGAGAGAAATATTTGAGAATTTATTGTGCTATGTAGGCTGCACCTGCATAAGCTATATTTGAAGAACTATCATCAAAAGCTCCAATAATAGCTACGGTACCATCGCTATTTATAGACACTGAATCGCCAAACCAGCTATTAGATACTCCACTAGCCATTCTAGCAGTCTGTGTCCAGGTGCCATTCTGATTGGTATAGATATAAGCTGCACCTGCATAGGCGTTTTCATTATAGGCTCCAATGATAGCTATAGTGCCATCGTTATTAATAGAGACTGCATTGCCAAAATAGCTACCGGCTACTCCACTAGCTAGTCTAGCAGTCTGCGTCCATGTACCATTTTGATTATTAAAGATATATGCTGCACCTATAATAACATAAGACGTACCTGCATTATAGAATTCATTAGGAGCTCCAATTATAGCTATAGTGCCTGTACTATTGATAGAGACTGTACTGCCAAAATAGCTATTAGCTACTCCACTAGATAGTCTAGCAGTCTGTGTCCAGGTGCCATTCTGATTAGTATAGATATAGGCTGCACCTGTAGAGCCGTTTTCACCATTGGATCCAATAACAGCTATAGTGCCATCGCTATTAATAGAGACAAAATTATAAAAAGTTCCTACAGCGCCATAATCTACAGTTTCTGTATTTATAATAGTCTGCTTCCAGGTGCCACTCTGATTAGTGTAAATATATACTGCGGATCCTCCATAAACTCCAATAACAGCTATAGTTCCAGTACTATTAATAGAGACTGAATAGCCAAATTCACCAGAGGCTACTACACTGGCTAGTCTAGCAGTCTGTGTCCATGTGCCGCTCTGATTAGTATAGATATAGGCCGCACCTTCAGCATATGCTCCAATAATAGCTATATTACCATCGCTATTGATAGAGACTGCATTGCCAAAGTTGCTGCTAGCTACTCCACTAGCTAGTCTAGAAGTTTGTTTCCATATACCATTTTGATTAGTATAAATATAGGCTGCACCTGTACCATTGTTTTCACTATAGGCTCCAATGATAGCTATAGTGCCGGTACTATTAATAGAGACTGCAATGCCAAAATGGCTATTACCTACTCCACTAGATATTTTAGCTGTAATTGCACTAGGCACGTACACAGCTTTAGTAGTAAAACTAATAGCACTACTATATTGGCTCGTCTCACCATTTTGTCCGATATACTGGACTCTGGCAAAATAGGTAGTATTGGCTGCTAAATTATTGACAGTCCACGTAGTTAAATTAGTAGAGTCATTTAAAGACTGCTGTACTATATTAGTAAAACCAGAATCAAAAGCTAATTGCCAATTTGAAGCAGATTGAGTATCTGTTCCTGATGTCATAGCAAAAGCCGATGCTGTAAAAGTAACAGAAGGGCCTAAATTAGTAGCTCCTGCTACTGGAGATAAAATGCTCGGTGTTTGAATAGTAGGCAGCACTACATTTACAGCTACATTAACGGAATTTATTGTAAATCCAAAAACTCCAGTCGTATTAGGAGCAGTATATGTAATGGTAGAACCAGAAATAGATACAGTACCAGTAGAAGCAGAAACTAAATACGTGGCACCTGCTTGATAGTTTGTAATGGTATACGAGCCTACCTGGTTTATAGCCAAGCTACTAGGACCTGATACATTTGGAGTAGGCGGTGCAACTATAGTCACAGGTACAGTGACTCCATTAACCGTAAAGCCAGCTGTAATAGTATTAATACCGTTACCTGCTGGAGCTGTATACGTAATAGTAGCTCCGGAGATAGATACAGTACCTTGAATAGGAGTGACATTGTAATTTGTTGAACTATTGTAGTTAGTAATAGTGTAAGTGCCTACTTGGTTTTCATTTAACTGAGTGGGCCCAGTAATATTTACAGCCGCTTGTGTAACTGCTACAGATACAGTTACACCGTTAATTATAAATCCAAATGTACCTGAAATATTAGGAGCAGTATAGGTAACTGTATTGCCACTTATGGTTGCTGTTCCAGCTATTGCAGTTACTGAATATGTATATGTAGATACGTAATTTGTAATTGTGTACGTAGCGACTTGATTGTAAACTAAACTCAAAGGTCCTGAGACTACCGGATTTTGCTGATTAAGCAAAGAAGATGGAAAGAAAGTAGCAGGAATACGTCCATCGATTCCTAACTCGACTGCTCCATTAGGAACATCGATGAGAGCATTACCAATAAAACCTAAACTTTGAGCGGCACCTGCAGGACTATTGTTTGAGGTGCCCCCATATACTTGCGGGCGTACTACACTATATCCAGGAGTCTGCCCGTTATTGACTGGAGTAATTTGGCGAGGCATTCGACTGAGTCCTTTAGATTATTGTAAGTCAAAAATCAATTTTGCTCTAAACCGTAAACGCGAATCATTACGTTAGAGTTATCTGACCATACTGCCACACTCTCGCCAGGACTCAGGACTAAGCTAGTACGCTCTAGAATGCCGCCACTAGAAGGGATTGCAGCACCGTATTCAATGTGGTCTGATAAACCGGGAGTAGAAGGAGTAAGTGTTACAGCAATTCGCACTGTAGCAATATTAGCTGGATCGATATTTAAACAGTTAATATTTACAGTAGAAAACTGCACTGTATTAGGTACAGTATAGACTGTAACATAATTTTGCGCATTTGTAGATGATTTACCGAGAAGCCCGCTAGCCATTATAATAATCCTTAAAAGAAAAAAAAAAGAGAAAAAAAGTAATTATTTAATCTGTCATACTATTTTCATGGATGCGGACAGGTCTGGACAGCTTATAGACCTGTCCGCATATTTTAACCTAAGAT
>Ga0078972_1013062_pt1 | contig 13925 bp, 16 predicted proteins | sample YelNatPaOPGAMG01_FD_67568 | JGI IMG/M metagenome (GOLD analysis project Ga0078972, IMG submission 67568) | Hot spring thermophilic microbial communities from Obsidian Pool, Yellowstone National Park, USA - OP-RAMG-01 (SPADES assembly) (version 2) | ecosystem: Environmental > Aquatic > Thermal...
ACAATCCCCGACTTGCCCTGGCTTCCCTTTCTGTTTTGAGCAGATTGCTTGAGACCGCCGGAAGGCTGACCATCATCTTAGCGGAGCGGGAAAAAGAAGCGCCCCAGAAGATTGAAGTTGTCTTGATAGATGCTGGAAGTAAACCGGAAAATATTTGAATTTCTCCGCAATTCACAGTCCCAGACTGTGGCGATTTATGGGGGAGCGGGAGCGGGCAAGTCCTACACCATCGCTCAGTTTCTAATCCTGAAGTTTGTAGGAGAAACGGATAAACGGTTCCTGATCACCAGGAAAACCACACCATCACTTCGCCTTTCTTCCTATTCGTTATTGAAAGACATCCTCCGCCAGCTTGACTTGGAAATTGAGGAAAAAAAGATGGAAATGACCTGGGAATTCCCCCTGACAAAAAGCCGCATGATTTTCCGGGGGATGGACGATCCGGAGAAGATAAAGTCCACGGAATTCAACTATATCTGGATGGAGGAAGCCACAGAATTCGACCTGGATGACTACCGTCAATTAAGGCTTCGCCTCCGCCGGGCTTCGGATGGAAAGAACCAGATTTTTTTGAGCTTCAACCCCATCTTTACCTCTTGGCTTTACAGCTTGGTGATCGAGAAACCGGAAGAGGTCGACACCCTGCAGGTGAACTACAGGGACAATATCCGCTTCCTGAGCCAGGACTACATCGCCCAATTGGAGAGGCTTGCCCATGAGGATTCCTATTTCTACAAGGTCTATGCCCTGGGAGAATTCGCTCAGCCCTCGAACCTAATCTACACCAACTGGGAAGTATGTCAGGTTCTTCCTGAATCATTCGATGAGATCATCTACGGCTTAGACTTTGGTTTCAATAACCCCACGGCCCTTGTGGAGATAGGGATCAAAGACAGCGAACCATACATTTTGAGGGAGATATACCGTTCCCAGATGACCAATGCCGACCTGATTTCGGTCCTCAAGGACTGGCAGGTCAGAGGGATGATTTATGCGGATTCTTCCGAACCCGCAAGGATCGAGGAGATAGCACGAGCTGGATTCTACATTAGGCCTGCAGAGAAGTCGGTCAAGGACGGGATCGATTTCGCCAAGAGGAAGAAAATCCGAGTGGCCCCCTCTTGTTCCAACTTCATCAAGGAAATCCGGAACTACAAGTGGAAGGAGGACGCGAAGGGAAATATTCTCGATGAGCCGGTGAAGTTCATGGATCACGCCATGGATGCTATGAGATACGCCCTGTTCTCACACTTTCACCGAGGCTCGGGAGGAGTGGATATAAGGATCTTATGAAATGAAAATCAGTGATCTTTTTAGAAGGAAAAAATCTTACACCATGCCGGTTTTCCTGGCACCGGTGGCTACCTTCCCCAACCGGGACTTTTACTCCTACGCCCAGATAGGATATTCCCGGAATGTCTATGTCCGGGCCTGCGTCGATCTGATCGCCAGGTCCGTTGCTGGGATTGACTGGGGGCTTTTTCGAAAGACCAAAAACGGGCTGGAAGAAATTGATGATCACCCCCTGATCCGGTTGTGGGAGAAGCCGAACCCCAACCAGGGCAGGTCAGGTTTTCTGGAGATGCTGGTCAAATATCTGGAACTTTCCGGGAACTCCTTCGTCCTGGGGGTGGGGCCGGAAAACAAAAAGACGATCCTGGAAATGTATGTTCTCCGCCCCGACCTGGTCACCCCGCAGACCTCGGAAACCGGGGAAGTGGTGGCCTACGAATACTGGGAGAACCAAAAAATCAAAAGGATCTATTCCCCGGAGCAGGTAATGCACATCAAGCTCTTCTCGCCTCTGAATCCGGTTCTGGGATCAAGCCCGCTGGAAGCAGCCTTCAATTCCCTGATCCAGAATAATTCCGCCCGGGAATGGAATGTAGCCCTGCTTCAGAATTTCGCCCGACCAGCGGGGGCTTTTGTGGTCCCGGTGAACGAATATTCCTCCGGTCGGCTTTCCGATGAAGACTACGAGAGGCTGAAAACAAGGATTAACGAGATGATGGGGAGCAAGGCAGCCGGTCGCCCCCTGGTTTTAGAAGGCGGCCTGGACTGGAAGGAAATGGGGCTGACTGCCGATGAGATCGACTGGCTGGAGGGGCTGAAACTGACAGCCAGAGAGATTGCCCTGGCCTTCAATGTCCCCCCGGAGCTGATCGGGGATAACGCCAACAAGACCTACTCCAACTATCAGGAGGCGAGGAGGTCATTTTACGAGGAGTGCATCCTTCCCCTGATGGATCTGATCAAGGACGAACTGAACCGCTGGCTGGTTCCCAAATTTGGCCCTGATCTCTATCTTGATTACGACCGGGACGACATCGAGGCGCTGGCGGAAGACAGGGACAGGCTCTGGGCAAGGGTAGGGGCTGCCTCCTGGCTCACCCCCAACGAGAAGAGGATTGCCACGGGATATGATGAGATCCAGGACAGGAATGCAAACCAGCTTTTCCTGCCCATCAATTTGATGCCCATCGGGTCATCTTCAGATGAGATCATCAAGGCCCATCCCCTGGAAATAGGGCTGAAGGCCTTCAAGAAAGAGGATAAACGAGATTTTTTTACTCCAGCCTCTTCCTCCAGCGGCGCTGGGAAGGGGCAATCAAAAAGAAAGTAAAGCAGGAATTCCGCAAGGAAGAAAAGAAGGTAGTGGAGGAACTCCGTTCGGGGAACCTGAAACCACAGATCGAAGTTAAACCCTGGCAGGATTTCTTGATCGCCACCTATTTGAATGTGGCCTATGACTTTGGCCGGGCAGCAGAGAGGGGATTAAAAGGGATAAACACCAAACAGGACGATCCCTGGATGGAGCGGGTCCTGCAATATGTTAAAAAGAATTCCCTGCGCAAGGCCAAAATGATTACGGAAACCACCATTTACGACCTACAGGAGATCATCTCCCAAGGGCTCGAAGAGGGACTACCAATCGAGGAAATCGCCGCAGGGATCGGCGAATACTACAAAGGGATCGAGGACTGGCGCTCGCTTCTCATCGCCAGAACGGAAACTCACAACGCTGCCAATTTGGGAACTAATTCTTTCGCCGAAGAGGCAGGGATGGAAACCCACACTTGGATGGCGGCCATGGACGAGTTGACCAGGGAATGGCACGCCGAAGCCAATGGTCAAACTGTTCCCATCAACGAGCCCTTTGAAGTAGCTGGAGAACAATTAATGTTTCCCGGAGATGATTCTCTGGGCGCAACTGGAATGAACCTCTGCAACTGCAGATGTGTGGAGACCTACGGGTGAGGTGAGGAATGGATTATAAAACTTTTAAATTCGACATAAAGTCGGTTAACGAAGAGGAATTCGTTATTGAGGGATTCGCTGCCGTTTACAACGTCCTGGATGAGCAGGGAGACATAATCGAGCCGGGAGCTTTTTCCCGGACTCTGGATCACAAGGGAGGAAAATTTCCCCTCCTGTGGCAGCACGACCCGGAACAACCCCTTGGGGTTGCCACAGTTACCGACATGCCCGGAAAGGGGCTCTGGGTTCGAGGGGAACTGAACAGGGAAGTTTCCAAAGCCAGGGAAGCATTGGCCCTGGCCAAACAGGGGGCGGTAAAGGGCTTTTCCATCGGATACAACACGGTTAAGGCTGATTTAGACAGGAACAATGTTCGCCACCTGAAAGAGATCAATCTCTGGGAGGTCTCCCATGTCACCTTTCCGGCGAATCCCCAGGCACAAGTGCTGATAGCAAAAAGCGAGGTGAGAAAAATGGAAACGAAGGGAGCGATCCCATACAAGAAAACTCCGCTTGCAGATGAGAATGCGGAATGGGACGCCGGAGCAGAAGTGGCAAAGGCGGAAGTCGAAGACCTGAAGGTCATGTGCGCCTGGTATGACGAGGAGAATCCGGACATCAAGTCCTCATATAAACTGCCCCATCATAAAGCAGAGGGGCACGCCTGCGTCTGGAGGGCAGTGGCCGCTGCCATGGCCGCCCTTTTTGGAGCGCGGGGAGGAGTGGATATTCCGGATTCCGACCGCAAAGCAGTATACAACCATTTAGCCAGGCACTACGAGGACTTCGGCAAAGAGCCGCCCGATTTTAAGACTATGGATTTAGTTTTCCAGACCAAGGAACAAATCGAACAGGAACTGAAATACGGGAGGATTCTTTCTACTGCTTCCCGTTCAAAAGTTGAAGCCGCTTTACAGGCGCTCAAGGAACTCCTTGAGTTCGTGGACGCGCAGGAAGCTGCACTCCGGAGCGAAGAGGACTCTTCCAAGAGCGTGGAGAAGGACTCCGAGGATCTCGACTCCTTCTTGAGCCTATGTGCGGACATAAGAAAGAAGTTAATGGAGGAATAAAATGGAAATCAAAGAGCTAAAAGAAGAGCTTCTCAAGACTTGGGAAGCCTTCAAAAAGAAAAATGAGGAGCTCGAGGCCGAGATCAAGAAATACGGCGAGGGCTCGCAGGAACTGAAAAATACGATTGAGGCCCTGAATGGCCGCCTGGATTCCCTGGAGACCAAACTCAACCGTCCGGGAACGAGCGCTCCCAGCGAGAACAAGCATAAAGAGAATTTTCTCCAATTCATGCGCAAGGGGATCGTCCCCTCCGAGACCAAGGCAACATTTATCGAGGGGACGGGCAACATCGGTGGATACACTGTGGCTCCGGAATATGTGAGGGAGCTGATCACCGCCACGCTTACCGAATTGGACCCCATCCGCCAGTATGCCAGGGTGATCACTACCTCTTCCAATACCGTGAACATCCCCACGATTACTAACTTCGCCACCGCTTCCTGGGCATCTGATGAGGTCACCACGCAGAGAAGCGCCACCAACGCCTCCACTCCATTTGGGCAGGTTTCAATTTCCGTCTACGAAATGTATGCCATCTGCGACATCTCCAACGACCTGCTCGAGGACTCCATGTTCGACCTGGAGGCGGAAGTGCGCCGGAATGTGGGCACTCAGCTGGCCTATACCGAGGGTGCGGCTTTTGTGGCGGGCGACGGCTCGGCTAAACCAACGGGGATCCTCACTTCCCCCGCATCTGGCTCGATTGTGACCACGGGAGTTGCGGACAACTGGCCCACCACCAACCCTGCGGATAAGATTTTCGAGGTCTTTTTCACCCTGAAAGAGCCCTATGCCTCAAAGGGTGTCTGGGGGTTGAACCGAGCAACCCTGTCACAGATCCGCAGATTTAAAGATTCCACGGGGAACTACATCTGGAGCCCGGGGATTGCCGATGTTCCTTCCACCATCCTGGGTCGCCCATACTTCCTCGCCCCCAGCTGGCATACCACGGCTGCCAACAAATATATCCTCGGTTTTGCCGATTGGCAGAACGCCTACTGCATCGTGGATCGTAACATCCTGACCGTTCTCCGTGATCCATACACTAAAGCCGATTACAACACCACACGGTTCATCTTCCGCTATCGTGTAGGAGGAAAACCTCTGGTCTCCGAAGCCTTCGCTACCCTGAAGTGCGCCACATCCTAATGAAGGAGGCTGAAAATGCCACATTACAGGCACGACATTAATCCTCCTGGAGTCTATTATTACCGTTCCGCCAGCATCACTTATGCCGACTCTTCCGTGGAGTTGGGGCTGATTCCTTCCGGGGCAACGATTGTGGCCACGATTGTGAATGTGTCGGAAGCCTTCAATGCCGGCACTACGAATGTCCTTACCGTGGGCTACGGGGCTTCCTTCGACGAACTGGTGGCTGCGGCTGATGTTAACGAAAGCTCGGCCACCAAACAGGCGGTTTTCAAGAGCCTGACCCTCACTGCGGACAAGACGGTATACATTAAATACGCTTACACCGGCACTGCCCCCACTACGGGTGAAGCAACTGTTACGGTTATCTTCTCGCTCTAAGAGGAATAAGAGGGGGCGGCGACCCCGCCCCCTCTGGGAAAAGCGGGAAAAGAAAATCATTTCCCCTAAGGAAAAGAAATGAGCTATATTAGCCTTGCAGATGCAAAAGCCTTCCTCTTTCCCCGGGAAACCACACCGCCCGAGACGCTCGATGCTTTCATTACGGTCCAGCTGGATGCTGTCGATGCTATCATCGACAGCCACTGCGGCCAGTCCTTCGCCCTCAGTGCAACTGAAACCAAATACTATGACGGGGAAGGGAAGCCCTACCTGTTCATCGACCCCCTCAATTCGCTGACCTCCATCAAATACCGTTATTCCTGGGATCCCGAGACCTGGAACGATATTTCCGAAGACGACCTCATCTTGATCGGCTCCCCAATTTATAAGCTGGAGTTAAAGCCGACTTCCTCCTCCGTCCTTTCCTTCCCCTCGGGAACGCAGAACATCAAGATCGAGGGGATCTGGGGATATGGGGAAGTCCCCGAGCCGATCAAGACCGTGGCTAAGATTCTCCTTTTGAAGTTGGTGCTCAAATCCGAACAATTCCGCACCATCTATTACAAGGATTCCCTGGCTTCGGAGGGAGTTCCTCCAGTAGCCGAGGGAAACCTCTGGGATCCCACACTGGAAAGACTAATCGAGCCCTACATCAGGCGAATCAGATGATCACGGTCAAGGTCGATCTGCAATCCCCCGGTTTAAAAATGCTGGAGGAAGTGGCCAAAAAAGCGAAGAACCTCAAGCCCCTGATGATGAAGCTCGCCAACCTAATGCTCTCCATCGTCAGGAGAAATTTCCAAGCAGGAGGGAGACCCACAGCCTGGCCTGCTCGAAGAAGCGGAGGAAGTCATCGTCTGCTCTGGAAAACTGGACGCCTGATCGGTTCCCTGCATGCAGAGGCCACAGAAAATACAGCTGAAGTATCCACGAATGTGGAATATGCCGCCGTGCACCAATTTGGCCACACTTTCCCCCCCAGAGAAATCAGGCCTAAAAGAAAAAGGGCTTTATTCTGGCCTGGAGCAGAACATCCTGTGAAGAAGGTGAATTGGCCGGGGGCCACAGTTCCTGCCCGTCCTTTCATGGTGATCCCCGATGAGGAAATTCCCACCTTGGAAAAACCGATTAAGGAGCATCTGCTTTCATGAGCGGGATCGTTGAAATAGCCGAATATATCCAAAGCATTTTGGCCAGGGAACTTTCAGATGTAGAGGTGCGCTACGGGTTGGCCAGCTCAACTGGGGTAATCACAGTTAATAAGGCGGTGGGGATTTGCTTACTTTCCAAGGGGGAGGTCTTTGAAACCCAAGAGGCGAATCAGCAGGTTATCACCTATCAAGTTTGGGCCTATGCCAAACCCTCGCCGCCCACTAATGCCGCTGACGCCGAAAAGGAAGTGGCCGATCTCATGGATCGGGTGGAGAGCATCCTGCGATGCAGGCCACGTCTTGATGGCTATGCTCTAAAACTCGAATTATCCGAGACCAACTATAACTACGAGGAAATCCAGGCGGGGATATTTGCGGCCACCGCAGTTTTAAACCTTACTGTAACCAGAATGATTCCCCGATAGGAGGAGGAATGGGAAAGAAGAAAAATTTAGAAAATTGGATCGAGGGCAAATACAGAATCGGAACCTGGGACAAATTTCCCAACTACGAATGCCTGCTCTGCCCCTATTCCACACTGGACGAGGAGGCGATGGTCAGGCATATTATTCTGGTTCATGCGCCGCCTCCCGAACCCCAGGCCGAGACCAAGACGCCTCGATATGATCGTTTTGGCAACTTAATAGAGGAGGAATAAATTGGCCAGAACTGCACTAACCCCAATTAATGTTTCCGGCCCTTATGGGTCGGCTACAACCCTGACTTGGACGGCCGCTGATGATGTCAACAAGAATTCGTTCGCTTGGACCGGAAAAGAAATTCTTCTGGTGAAGAACGAAGACACCAGCGAGCAGACAGTTACAGTCCAAGGCGTGGCCTGTGCCCACGGTCGAACGGGCACAGTCTCAAAAGCAGTCTCGGCTGGAGCCTTTGCTGTTTTTCCCTTCTTTTCCAACCCCGAAGGTTGGCTCCAGAACGATGGAAAAATTTACGTGGATGCAGCTTCCGCAAATGTGAAGTTCTGCATCCTGAGATTACCCTAAAGGAGGTAAATAAATGTCTGATGCAATTTATGCTCATGGGACACTATTGAAAATCGGTGATGGAGGTAGCCCGGAGAATTTTACCACAATTGCCGAGGTAAGGGACATCACACTTCCCCATCTCTCCCTCGATACCGTTGATGTCACCACGCATGATTCCGGAGGATGGAGAGAATTTATTGGTGGGATCAAGGCTGGTGGGGATGTGACTTTCGATATTAACTTTATTCCCACAGAAACCACCCATTCCTACTCCTCCGGCTTAATCAAGGATCTTGTGAACAAGACCAAGCGCAATTTCAAGGTCGTATTCCCGGATACCGGAAACACAACCTGGTCTTTCACCGCACTGGTGACCGATTTCACACCTAAGGCCCCCGTAGCTGGTTCACTCTCCGCCTCGGTGACCCTGAAGATTACCGGACAGCCCACTCTGGCGTAGTATGAGCAAACCCACCGTTCCTATTGTAGAAATCGAATTAGATAAACTCCGCCATCTGCGCATGGATTTCAATGCCCTGGCTAAAGTCGAGGAAGTCACGGGAAAGAGTTTTCTGAACGGCGTTTCCTGGCAGAATATGACTGTCAAGGATTATCGTGCCTTGCTCTGGGCCTGCCTCATCCATGAAGATCCGGAACTGACGCTTGAAGATGTGGGGGCCATGGTCCATGTGGGGAACGTGGATTACATCACGGAGCGCCTGACCAAACTCTGGGCAAAATCCACGCCGGAGACCGATCGCCCTTTAGAAGGAAGCGAAGCCGGAAAATAGACTGGCTTTCGCTCTGGGCGACAGCAAGATACGACCTGAAATTAGAGGAAGAGGAATTCTGGGGCATGACCCCGGTGCAGTTCGCTGCACTCCTGGGGCGCAAAGAAGCTGAAGAGCGCATGCAGAACTATCGTGCCGGGGTCATTGCCTCCACTATTGCCAATATTTTCTGTAAGTTAAAAGAACCCCTCCAGCCTTTGGACTTTTTCGATGTATCCGAAAAAGAGCAGACGCCGGAGGAACAGTTGAAAATCGTAGAACTGTTAAATGAGGCCTTTGAGGGAAGGGATTTGAGGAAGAAGAAAGATGGCCGATAAAATAGGGGAATTAGTCCTAAAACTTACCGGGGATAGTAGAGAACTTGAAAGCGCCCTGAATAATGCCCAGAAGAGCGCCAGCGATAGCTGTAGAAAAATAGGGGATGCCTTTGGCGATCTGAAAAAGACACTCATCTCCGCCTTAGAGGGCATCTCTTTTGCCCTAATCACCAAGGAAGTATATCAAATAGGCGTGGCTTTCGATGATATCAAAACCAAGGTAGCCGTAGCCACAGGCGATATGGGCTCAAAGCTCCGGGAGAGCACCGATCTAATCAGGGAAATGTTCCGCAACACCGACGTCTCGCTCAAAGAAGCTGGCGATATGATGGTGATCTTCCGCAATACCATGGGCCTGACCAACGATGAAATCAAGAAACAATACAGTATGTGGGAAACCTGGATGGATATTACGGGCAAGGGCACTGAAGTGCTCGCCCAAACTGATCAGGTCATGCGAGCCTTTGGGCTTACCACTCAAGAACAGGCCAAGGAACTTATGGATTATGCCTTAACGATCCAACGCCTCACCCCTATTGGTTTTGATCCCCTGATGAACACTTTGGCTCAGGCCGGTCCTCTTTTCCAGGCTCTGGGAATGAACGTTAAGGAGGCCACCGCTTTCCTGGGCATGATGACAGCCGCTGGATTAGACGCCGAGTCCGCCACCATGGCCCTAAACTATGCTGTGCGCAAAATTTCCACTCCCGAAGAACTGAAGGAACTGATTCAGAAAATAAAGGAGGCTCCCGATGCCTTTACTGCCGCTCAAATGGCCGCCGATACTTTTGGCGCCCGTGGTGGAGCGAAATTAGCTGCGGCATTACGTGAAGGCACAGTTAGTTTAGAAGATCTCATCACTAAATTAGATCAAGGCCGAGGGGCCTTTGATGCCGCCGCTGAAGTTGTAGATAAATCATTCTCTGAAAGATTGGGTAATTTAAAGAACCGTCTCACTGATATTGGAATCGGAATTGGTGAGCAACTTATCGGACCTCTGGGCAAATTGGTAGATTTTGTCTCTGCCCAGATGCCTGCTATATCTGGTGCTATTAGCAATTTCTTTAATCTGATGAGCACGGGGTTGTCCTGGATAGCTGGCCTCTGGAATGCCATTCCCGAGCCCATTCAGAAAGTAATAGAAATTATCGGGGCTCTGGGAATAGCCTTTGTGACCCTAAAAACCCTTCTCTCGGGACATCCCATCTTTTTACTTGCTACCCTACTTGCCGGTTCCATTGCGGCTATTGGTGCGCTTGTGGATGCCTTTACACCTCTGGAGACAAAATTAGAGAGGATCAAGGAAGAAACCCTCGCCAGCACTATTGCTGACCAGCAGAGATATGACAAACTTTTAAGAGTAAAGGATTTAGCGGCCGAGTATAATCGTATTCTTGACGAGATGCCCGATACGGCTGAACGCCAAGCAAAACTTGAGGCAATCATAGAGCAGATCAATCAAATTATGCCCGAAGCTAACCTTCAGTTGGGAGAACATGCAAAACTGACCGGGGACTTGGCCACCCAAACAGATACAGCTACGGGGGCAATTAAATTGAATGTAGATGCCCTTAATGAGCAAGCTAAAGCTATCAAAAACGGACTACAAGCTAAATATGATGCTGCCGCAGCCGACAGAGATGCAGCCAAAGCTATGTATGACTATTATTCAGCCCAGATGCTAACAGCGCTACAAGCCGGAAAGACCGGAACAGAAATTGAGGCATTAAGACAAAAATTATTGGAGCAAGGTAAAGCTTATCTGGATGCCAAGGCCAAAGTTGAAGCCTACTCGATGGCATTGAATAGCATGAAATTTCCCGAATTGCGTAGCGAATTGGATAAGGTAAATCAAGAGTTGAAATCTCTCGGCGAGGGAAGCGATGCCCGTGCTCGTGCCGAATTGGAGAAAACCAAGAATGCCATTATAGATCAAATTATTGATACAGAGATTAAAATTAATGGTCACAAGGAAGAGTGGGAGAAAATTGGCGCCCAATTGGGTAAGGAATGGGTGGCAGGCGTAATTCTGGGGGTGCAAAGCCAGGGAGGCTATCTCGATTCCGGCATTACCGCATATATGGGCAAATGGTTAGGTCACTCTCTACCCGAATGGTATAACACAGCTGTCTATAAGGCTATTGGGTCCCATTGGGCTTCTGATGTGGCTTCTGGTATTGCCGAAGATACCAAAATTGAATGGGCCGTTTCCCAAGTGAAGGCCAAATGGGATAGCACAGTCAGTTATATTCACAAAAATCTGGATCAACTTGCCCTCGACATGGTGAATTGGACCGGGAATACCTTCAGCCAAATGGCAAAATCCGAAGAAGATTTATTGCAGAAAATGAAGTCCATGAATGAGCTGGCCCACAATCAGATGTTTGAATATTCCCAGGCCAAAGCCGCAGCTATGGCACAGGTCAATACTGATGCTATCAATGCCATTGCCCAGAGATGGGAAGCCGCCGCCGCCGCTACTGTAGCTAAAGCCCAGAGTATGGCTGAACAGGTGGAGCAGATTTGGGACCAGGCCCTTCAGACTGCTATTGCACGGGGGCAGGCCATGGAGGAATATTGGAAAAATTGGTTGGCTAACCATCCCGAATGGTCTGGAGGCACAAGTGGCGGAGGAACAAGTAGTGGAGGAACGAGTGGTGGGGGAACCTCTGGAGGCGAAAATACTGGCCCCTACCGAGGAAATATACCCACTGCTAATATCCCCACAAATGTGATTCCTACCGTAGGAACTGCGTTGTTTTCTGGCTGGAATCCAGCAAATATGGCTGTTCCCTGGGGACAAGATTTCCAAAAAGTTTTGGAAATGAGCGTGGGAACCTCCGACTGGCAGAGAGCAGTCCTTTCCGGAGACTGGCTGAACTGGTTGATTCAAAATCTACGACAACGGGGCACAACTGCAGTTCAGGTAGGAGGCCAATGGATTGATTTTAAGGATGCAATTTTCAAGGCTATGGCCCCAGATTTATGGGAGAGCGTCCAGCAATTAGCCAAAGAGGGTCATAGTGGAGCAGGCCAGTCCATTGAGAATGAATGGTGGAAAAAATTCTGGACGGGTGAAATAGGCACAATGATTCCCGTTGCATCTCCGATAACCAATTCGACACCCACTACATCCGCCTCACCAACGAGCTGGACTGTGCACTCAACAAATCCTCTTACGCCGCCACCTCCTCCATCGCCCAGCATACCCGAAATTCTTCCTGGTTTTGCTCAGGGAGCAATCCTCACCCGACCCGTGATTGGTCTTCTTGCGGAACAGGAACCCGAAGCGGTGATTCCTCTATCAAAATTAGAAAACGCTGGATTCAGAACAGTAAATATTTATGTGGAGCTCGATGGGCAAACAATTGCACGGGCAGTGGGCAGACCCTTGGTGGATGAAATTAGAGTCCGGACAGGACTTAGAATGTAAAGGAGTAAAAAATGACATGGCTTTCTATAAAAGATAATGCATTTTCCACCTTAGCCCTACCTTTATCCGCCGGATCTTTATCGGCAACCCTGGCTACCGGAACAGGAAATCGTTTTCCAACATCGAATTTTATTATCACCGTCTGCCAGGAAAATGGCACAAATCTTGAGAAAATTTTGGTGAATTCCCGTTCTGGAGATGTCCTAATAATCAATTCCAATGGCCGGGGATATGGAGATACGGATAATGTCAATCATGGTGCTGGCGAGATAGTCTATATTGGCACAATCGAGCATCCAGTAAAAGAATTGCAAACTGCCTATGACAGTGCTTTTGATCCTTCTACAGGACACAACCACGACGGCACCAACTCGAAAAAAGTTTCCTGGGATTACCTTGACAGTAAGCCTTCGAGTTTTCCTCCATCTGCTCACACTCATCCTGGCTCCGATATAACTTCTCAGGTTTCAGATTCTGATAAGGTGGATGGCCAACATGCTTCCGATTTTGCTTCCGCTGCTCACACTCACACGAAATCGAACATTACTGACTTAGAAACTATTACTACTACGCCTTCCGCTTCCGCCGTTCCGAAGGCTGATGCTTCTGGCAAATTAGACAATGGCTGGCTGAAAACGGGTTCTGGCAATGGTCTCGATGCTGATAAGGTAGACGGAAAAGATGCTCCTTCTGGCACTATTGTAGGCACAACTGATACTCAAACACTCACGAATAAGACACTCACTAAGCCCACAATTCAAGGTTCCGTTCCTAATGTAAGGAGCTATTCTCCTGGCGCTGGAACTACCTGCACTCTTGACCTTTCCGATGCCAATGTCCATGTGATACAAATGCCAGCGGGAAATATCACGATAGCGCTCTCCAATGTTTCTGTGGGACAGATTTTCTCGATTGAGATAATTCAGGATTCCACTGGAGGAAGGACTGTGACGTGGTTCAGCCAAATAAAATGGGTAGGAACTACGGCTCCCACTTTAACTACTACAGGCTCACGCAAAGACGTTTTTGTCTTTAGATGCACGGGATCGGGAACTTATGATGGATTCATTGCTGGGCAAAATATAGGTTAACTATGAGAGATTCCAGGGGTCGTTTTATTAAAGGAAGCACAGAGTATATAGATAATTTAAAATTGGGTAGAGGATGGAATAGGGGCCTGAAAGGCTGGACTAATGCTGGAAGCTTTAAAAAGGGACATCCTGTTCCAGAAGAAATTCGCCAGAAAGTTTCAGAACGGAGTAAGGGAAATACTTATAGACGAGGGAAACAACATACAGAAGAAGCGAAAGAAAAGAATAGAATAGCTCATCTTGGGAGGCCTGCTTGGAACAAGGGTCTGAAAGGTTTTAGGGCTGGGGAAAAACATC
>Ga0078972_1013064_pt1 | contig 13924 bp, 16 predicted proteins | sample YelNatPaOPGAMG01_FD_67568 | JGI IMG/M metagenome (GOLD analysis project Ga0078972, IMG submission 67568) | Hot spring thermophilic microbial communities from Obsidian Pool, Yellowstone National Park, USA - OP-RAMG-01 (SPADES assembly) (version 2) | ecosystem: Environmental > Aquatic > Thermal...
CGATTTGATTAAATCTTTTAATTTAGAAAGTAAAGGTTTTGAATTCTGCGCTGAAGTCACGGCCCAAACCGCCAAAAGAAAAATTCCCATTTTCGAAGTTCCCATCAAATACTTCCCCCGCGCCATCAAAGAAGGCAAAAAACTCAAACTTCCCCACGCCCTCCAATTCTTTTTCAAAATATTTGAGTTTAAGTGGAAAAAATAAATTAAATTTTCAAAAAATTTTTTAAAAATTTCTTTATATAAAGAACCATCATTTTCTGATGATGGGTTAGAAAGAAATTATCTTATTATTTGCAACCTTAGTTTAATATCAAATTTTTAAAATTTGCGGGAGGCGGCGTAAAAATCTAAAAATTGGCGTGTAAAATGGCATTTTGAATCCATTTATTTTCCAAGCGCGAACACATTCCAAATTCCCTTTAATAATATTTTTTAGTTTATTAGCGTGTCCGCCCGCTCGCATTTTAACTAAAACTTTGGGAATATATTTTCCTTTAATTTTATATTTTTTCAGAAATCTAAACATAAGCTCATAATCAGCAGCAACAGGAAAATCTAATTTAAAATGGCCATATTTTTCATAAACTTCTTTTTTTACAAAAAAAGTTGGATGCGGTGGAACCCAACCTTTTTCAAACAGCCCCTCTTTATAGTCAGAGGATTTCCAAATTCTTATAATTTTATTTGGATCATCTAAAAAATAAACCAAATCTCCCCAAATGCAATCAACTTTATAATTTTCAAAAGTTTTAACTACTTCTTCAATAACTTTTTCATCAGCATACAGATCATCCGAATTCAAAATACCAACAATTTCACCATTTGCTAATCTTACTCCCTTATTCATTGCATCATAAATCCCTTTATCCTGCTCAGAAACAATCTTTGAAAGTTTATCTTTATATTTATTTACAATTTCTAAAGTTTTATCTTTTGAGCCGCCATCAATAATAATATATTCAATCTCTTTATAACTTTGCCTTAAGACGCTTTTTATTGTCTCCTCAATCGTTTTTTCACTATTAAATGATGGTGTTATAATTGAGGCTTTCATTTATTTTTATAAAATTTAAAAATAGATCTACAAACATAAATTATTTCTTCATTTTTAATCTCCGGATATAAAGGAAGGGACAAAAATTTCTTTGCTTTTTCTTCAATAATGGGTAATTGTATTCTATTATATTCTTTAAAACATTTCTGTTTATGAATGGGTATTGGATAATGAATTAATGTTTCGATACCTTTTTCTTTTAAAAATTTTTGTAATTTTTCTCTTTCTTCTGTTTCTACAACAAAAAGATGGAAAATATGGTTAGAATTTTGCCTTATTAAGGGTAATTTTATTTGTTTAATATTTTTCAATAAATCGAAATATATTTTTGCTTTCTTTTGTCTTTTTAAATTATCATTATCTAAATCTTTTAATTTTTCTAATAAAAATGCTGCTTGCAATTCGTCTAACCTGCTATTTATTCCATAAACAATATGTTCGTATCTATTTTTCTGCCCATAATTTCTTATCATTTTAGCCAAATCAGCAATTTTTTTGTTATTGGTAACAATACAACCTGCATCGCCAAAAGCTCCTAAATTTTTCGTTGGGTAAAAACTAAAACACCCGACATCACCAAAAATACCGACTTTCCTATTTTTATATTCTGTTCCCTGAGCCTGAGCACAATCTTCGATAACAAAAAGCTTGTGTTTTTTAGCAATCTTTAAAATCTTATCCAAATCCGCTGATTGTCCGTATAAATGAACTGGTAAAATTGCTTTTGTTTTTTTATTTATCTTTTCTTCTATTTTATTAGCATCTAAATGATAATATTCATCAATATCAACAAAAATTGGTTTAGCTCCAACCGCTTTAATTGCTAATGAAGTAGCAACAGCAGAAAGAGGAGTGGTTATCACTTCATCGCCTTCGCCAATGTCTAATGCCATTAAGCTGATTTGTAATGCTTCTAAACCATTAGCTACGCCAACACAATATTTAGCCCCTATATAATCAGCAAACTTTTTTTCAAATTCATTAACGACAGGACCAAGAATATATTTCCCAGAACTTAAAACTTTGTCCACCATCTTTAAAAATCTCTTTTTATTTTTTATATATTTTTGTTCTAACCTGTTGAATAAAATTTTCATAGTTTCTTATATAATCTTTTTCATTGTGTTCTCTGTCGCAAAAAACTAAAATTAAAGTATCATCTTCTAAAATTTTTAATATTCTCCATATTAAGGGTTCGACTAAAATTGCCCTTTGAGGATTTTGTAATAAGATCTTTTTTTTATTTTTACCATTATCAAGTTCTAAAAGCATCTTACCATTTAAAACAATGATAACTTGGTTTGTTTTGAATAAAGCATGCTCACCTCTTATATCTCCTTTTTTAACACCACCAATAACAAAGGCCCTTCTAACTTTAATTGGCAATTGATTATCTTTGTTTAGGCTATTTAAAAAATGAAATGGTATTAACCAACCTTTTTTATTTTTAGTTTTTTTAATATCCAATCCGATAATATGAAAATTATTTTTTATCATTTTTATAAATTTTTTTGAAGTATTTAATATATTGGGGTAAAAATTTTTTTAAAGTCATTTTAGGTTTCCACCCTAATTTTCTTATCTTTGTGCTGTTAATAGAATATCTAATATCTTGTCCGGGTCTATCTTCAACGAAAACAAAAAAGTCTTCTGGCATTTTCATTGTTTTAAGAATTAATTTTACTATCTCTAAAACCGAATATTCTTCATTGCTTGAAATATTATAAATTTCATTTAATTTACCTTTTTCAATTCCTAATAAAATAGCTTCTACATTATCTTTAACATATGTCCACTCCCTTCGCGCAGATCCATTACCATGGATGGTCATCTTTTTCCCCTCCAAAGTGAACAGAACAGTCTTTGGAATTAATTTTTCTGGATACTGACCAATTCCATAATTATTACTACTTCTAAAAATTAAATATTTAATCCCATAAGTTCTAGCCCAAGAAAAAACTAATTGTTCTGCAGCAGCCTTAGTAGCCGCATAAGGGTTTGAGGGTTTTAACATATCAGTTTCTTTTTTACTTCCTTCTAATATATCTCCATAAACCTCATCGGTAGAAATTTGAATAAAAATAGGTTGATTTCCTGGATCTTTTGCTCTTATAAGTTCCAACAAGTTATAAACACCTCTTATGTTACTTTCAAAAAACGATAGGTTATCAATTATAGAATTATCAACATGTGATTCAGCAGCAAAATTAACAACATAATCTATATTTGGAGGCAAATGTTTTAAATTACAAATATCTTCTTTAATAAATTCGTAATTTTTATATTTCTCAAAATTTAAATCCCGTCTTGCAGCATAAGTCATTTTGTCAATATTAATAACATAATAACCCCTTTTTAAAAGCAGTTCCACAAAATAACTACCTATAAATCCCAATCCCCCTGTTACTAAAAATCTTTTTTTCATAATTTTTATTATAAATTATTTTTTACCTAATAAAAAGAGGCTCTCTCTTGATGTTAAATTAGAACGTATCTTTAAAATCTTATAAATACCGCCGATATATTTTTTTCTAAAATATGAGATCCATTTTCTTTTATAAATTTTTCAAAATCTTTAATGCTTATATTATCAATTTTTGGATTGTCTGGCGTTTTATTCATCTTAAAAATATTTATTAATAATTACAATTAATTCTTTCATTCTGTTTTCATAAGTATGCTCAGTTAAAGTTCTTTTTTGACCATTTTGAGCTATTTCTTTTCTTTTTTCGTCGTTTTTAAGATAAAAATCTATCTTATTTAACAACTCATCTCCATCTCGATAACATTCAATTTCTTTGCCTATTTCAAATAATTCATTTAAATTATCTTTAAAATCAGTTATAAGCATTGTTCCAACTCCCGTTGCCTCATACAATCTCATATTATTTGCATAATTTTCAGCAATTTTGCTATGTCTATTTATAGTTATCAGTGAATTATAAAGAACATTATACATATCTTTGCCCCAAGCTTTACCCACATAACAATTTTGTAAAATACTTGAATCTATTTCTTCTCTAGATGGTGCCCAGATTTTCAAATCATATTTTTGTGCCACATCCTCTAAATATGCAATGAAAAATTTATGTTGTTCTGAAAAACTACCGATAAAAACAATTTGATATTTCTCTTTCGATTCTTTTAAATGATTTAAAACCTCGGGGTCAAAGGCAAGTTTTAAATATTCTGCTTTTATTTTATTTTTGTTTAAAAATGCAACAATATTTGGTAAAGAAGATAGAATTAAATCGTAAGGTTTAAAATACAAAATTGGCGGAAGTGGAGAGGCAATTTGGCCCAATATTTTTACTTTAAATTTCTTTTTTAAAAAGAATAGGTACAAGGGGTTGAAATAAGTAATAGCGTGAATGTAAAGAAAGTCGGGTTTAAAATACTCAATTTGATGTTTTAAAATTTTATATATAATATTAAAACTTAGAACCCTTTCTTTTTTATCAAAAGCGAGTTTAAATAAATAATCTTTATTTTTGATATCGGCATTAATTTTTAAATTATTTTCTTTTGCCCATTTTATTTGCAAATAAGGATCGTTAAAAATAATATCTTCACCTTTATGCCCTATTTTTTTTAAATTTCTAGAATAGAAATCGGCGGTGCCAAACAATTGGGATATTAATAATTTTTTATGTTCGTCGTAAGACAAAAAAACAGCCTCGGGATGTTGCTGATAAAAATCTTCTAAAAAGCTTTTATAATATGTATCAATTATTAAAAATTTCATTTTGTTAATTTATTTTTTACTTTTAAAAACAATAAAATTATGCTTTCAAATAATGAGTTACAAAATAAAATTTTAGCACATTTATCTTTAAATGACAAATTTTTATATTCTATATCAAAATCTTTTTTTATTGTCTTTAATAATTCAATTATATTGGATATTTCTTTAAAATAAGGCTTGTATATTAACTCTTTCACATGAGAAGGGACATAATAATTCCCGACAGTATATTCAATTTTATCACCGACTCTTATTAAATGAAATCCATGGAAATGATAGAAAATTAAAGGTCTATTATTAACGTATAAATTTTTGTCTTTTTTTTCTAATTTATAATCTTTTATATTCCATGGAGCAACATTAGCGCCTATATTTTGAATTATATACACACCTTTAAATCTTTCTGGCCAATCATCTAAGTATTTCTGATCACCAAATCTTCCATTTTCATATCTATCATAGCACCATTCAATCACTTTTTCACCCCACCAGTTTAAAGCTTCTTTGCCAAAGGCATCATTTTTAAAACTTACCCAACTTACACTAAATCTTCCTGCTTTTTCCTCAAAAAATTCTCTATTTTTTGAAAAGCGATGTTCAATAATTGCAATAGAATTATTATCGATCTCATCAAATATTACTTCTGGAGAATTAAAAAAATATATATCAGAATCCAAATAAGTAATCATCTCGATATTTTTTGTTTCTAAAATAAATCTGGTTAAATTAGATGCTAATGTCCAACAATATTCTTTAAATGTTCTCCGTTTTTTAACTTCTAAAAATCTTTGATCCCAATTTTCAATTTCATCTAATTTTATAAGAATTAAGTTTTTTTTGTTTAATTTACTCAAAATTTCAAAAGTTATATCATCCAAACATAAAACACAAAAATTAAAATCTTTCATAAATCTTTCCAAAGAAAAAAATTCCGCCAATCCTTTTAACAAGTAATTTTTATCAAATAAAGTACAAAAGTTATAAATTTTATTGTTTAATTTTTCTTCCATATAATTAAAATTGATTTCTTATTAATTATTTAAAACGATATCTATCTCTTATTCGCTGAATAATTCTCTTAAAGATGATGAGGTAATGATTTAAACTTTTCTTCTTTGGTTTAATTTCATAATTTTCTGTAATAATATAATCAGCATCATCAATTGTGTAACAATATCCATAACCTCCGGCTAATTTTAAATTTATTTCTGCTTCTTTAGTTTTCCAAGGATCGAAAAATCCCCCACTTTTTGTTTTATAAGGATGATTTTGGTGAATAATCGGCATTATGTATGTAAGATCAAATACTTTTGCTTTCATTTTTTTAGCATAATATATAAACCATTCATCATAGGCTGTCCTTCCAATAGTAAATGGGGGTATTGTATCGAAAAGATCTTTTGGATAAATAAAATAATCTATGCCTGTTGGCGGATGTAGCTTCCCATTTTTTATAACCTCTTCAAATAATTTATCAAAATAATTTTTATCAGAAAAATCTATATCAAAATTTAAATCAAAGTCATATCTTTGACCAATGAGAAGAAAGTTTTTGTATTTACTTAAAACAAAATCTAAAATTTTAGGTAATTTTGGATTTAAAATTATATCCGTATTTATAAAGCAAAGAGTATTAAAAGAAGCATTTGTTTTAGCTTTTGAAAAAACATCGTTTAAAAGCGGGGTGTCATATTCATTCCTTAAAATATCAGAAAAGTGTTTGATTTTATATTTTTCGCAAATCTCTTTAGTGCCGCTTTCGTCGCCAAAAAGAATAATTTCTGGTTTTGGTTCTAAAAGAAGCCAGCTTCTGATAGCATTCTCCTGAATTCTGCCAAAATTATTATCAAATGGTTTTGGTATAGAGAAAATGGTAATCATTTTTTAAAAAGAAAATTATCCCAAACTATATCAAGATTATTTTTTATAAAATTTTCTAAATCCTCGTAAGATATCAATTTTACGTTTCCACTAAGATCGTCAATTTTATAAACTTTATAGCCTAAATTTTCTAATTTTTTAGCTGCTTTTAAAGAATAATTAATGCCTATATCGCCAGTAACTATTTCCATGATAATAATTGGCGAAGAAGTATTTAAAGTTTCTTTTCCTCCTTCAATAACAAATTGTTCTGATCCTTCTACATCCAATTTAATATAAGTTGGCGGTTTATGAGTTTTGCAATATTCGTCTAAAGTAATACATTTGGCTTTAACTTTTATATAATTATTTCCTAAAAATTTTTTTGAAAAATCGTCAATTATAGTAACAGATCCTAATAAAAATTTATTTTTCGGAACCTTAAAATTTATTTCTCCTATATAATCACTTAAGGCAATCATATTAAGAAATAAATTTTTGTATTTATTTAAATTCTTGGTTAATTCATTAAAGTTATCTTTTATCGGCTCAAAAGAGTGAACTTCTACTTCATCACCAAAGGCTTCTTTAATTAATAAAGAAAAAAATCCTTGATTTGCACCAATGTCATAAAATACATCTCCTGATTTCATATTTTTAACAAAAAACTCTGCTGTTTTTATTTCTCTTAAGCCCATATTTAAAATACCGAAATATGATAAAAAGCTAAATTTTTTGTTAATACCTAATTTTGCAAGTGCGTACTCTAAATATTTGCCCTTATATTTTAAAAGTCTTTTGATTTTTTTACACAAACCACCACCTTGATATTTCTGCTCAAATTCTATACAATTTTTTCTTGCTTTTTGTAATAAATTTAAAATATATTCTTTATTCATTTTTTAGTATTAACTTCTGATACTTTTATAATATCTAAGCTTTCAAGTACTTCTAATTTTAAATTTGGTTTTATTTTTACAACCAATGATTTAATATCTTCTATCTCAGGCCAATTATTTTCTTTCTTAAACAATCTAGCATCATCAATTAATATCACGCTTCCACCAACCCACTGATTTAATATTGTTTGCAATTCATCTAATATTGGATTTTCTTTTTCTCCTTTAGCTGTAATTCCTCCTGAATAATGGGCATCCAACCAAAATAAAGTTGGTTTTTTGATATTTTCCAAAATTGCTGGCAGAATTTTGGCACTGTCGCCTTGTAAAATATGAATATGTTTGTAATTTTTAAAAATATTTTTGGCTCTTTGGGCTAATTTTTCATCTAACTCAATAGAGTAAATTTCTCGAAAAGAATATCTTAAAGCACTTACAGTATCGCCTAAATATGTTCTGGTTTCAATAAATACTGGAGTTTTATTTTCTTTGGCCATTTTAAGAATAAATAATCTTTTATTATAAGATGCAGAAGGAGACATTTCAGGAGGTAAAAATTTTCTTGAATAAATAAACTGAAATTTTAAAATTATAGGGTATAAAGGAGTTTTCTTAATAAATTGTTTAATTTGTTTTGATATCATTTTTTAGTTTTTACCACCACTAAAGTATACCGACCAAAACGTTTTTCTAACAAATGAAAGGAATTTTGGTATTTTTATTATTTATTTTCATATCCTTCCTTGTTTTTTAAGCTCAGATTTAATCCAATGATAAGTTTTTTCAATGCCTTCACGAAGGGGTTTAGATGGCGCCCAGCCTAATTTTTCCTTTATTAAAGTATTATCTGAATTTCTACCGCGAACACCTAAGGGTCCGGGGACATGTTTTATTTTTAAATTCTTTCCTGCAATTTCCATAATCATTTTTGCCAAATTGTTAATTGAAATCATTTCATCTGAACCAATATTTACTGGACCCAGAAAATCAGAATTCATTAAGCGTAAAACTCCTTCTATACATTCATCAATATAAAGAAAAGAGCGTGTTTGTTCTCCATCTCCCCAAATTTCAATTTCTCCACCATCAGGGGTCAAAGCAACTTTTCGACACAATGCTGCAGGTGCTTTTTCTCTACCGCCTTCATAAGTTCCTTCTGGGCCAAAAATATTATGAAACCTTGCAATCCTTACACTAATTCCATAATTACGATGAAAAGCCAAATACATTCTTTCGGAAAATAATTTTTCCCAACCATATTCAGAATCAGGCTTAGCCGGATAAGCATCTTCTTCTTTTAAGCCAGGATTATTTGGATCTGTTTGGCGATATTCTGGATAAACACAGGCTGAAGAACTATAGAATACTTTACCTTTAAAATTTGTTTCTTTTAAATAATAAAGACAGTTTAAATTGATTAATGCGGAATTATGCATAATATCGGCATCGTTTTCTCCAGTAAAAACAAATCCTGCTCCACCCATATCAGCTGCAAATTGATAAACCTCATCAAAATCTCTATCTAAAATTTTTTTCCAAACTTCAGGATCGCGCAAATCTCCAATGACAAAATCATCAACTTCATCTTTTGGAGAAAATTCAGGATATTTTAAATCAACCGACCTTACCCAATAACCAAGGGCTTTTAATTTTCTTGCCATATGGTGGCCTATAAACCCACCACCTCCACAAACTAATGCTTGTTTCATAAATTTAAAAAAAATAATAGACCTTTAATTTTTATTATACCAGTCTAAAGATCTTTTAATTCCTTCTATAATATCAATTTTAGGCTCATAATTTAGCAACTTTTTTGCCTTTGAAATATCAGCAATGTATCTAATGACTTCACCAGACCTATTTTTTTTAACAATAATTTTAGATTTGGAATTTAGAAATTTTTTAATTAATTGAGCAACATATAAAATCTTTGTTCCTTTTCCTGTCGCTATATTCAAAGTCTGATTTTTAACTAAATTAAACTTTTCAATAATTTTAACCACACCGTCAATTGTATCATCGATATAGGTGAAATCTAACACTTTATCTTTGCCAAAAACTATTAAGGGTTTATTCTCTTTAGCATCTCGAATAAATAAAGGAATAACTCTCTCGCTATCATCATACATTCCATAAACATTGGAAAATCTTAAAATCACATAATTGATTCCAAAACATTTATAATATGCGTGAATTAAGGTTTCTCCTGAAATTTTTGAAGCCGAATAAGGGCTTTCGCAATTTTCTATTTTCACCTCTTCTTCTTTATATTTAATTTTGTTTGTGTTTCCATAAACTTCTCTAGAAGAAGCAAAAATAATATTCTTTATTTTATTAATTCTCGCATATTCTAAAATGTTATAGGTTGTTATCATATTGTCTCTGGCTAAATCTGGATTTTTAACTAATTCGTAAACCCTAGCATTAGCTGCTAAATGGATTATTAAATCAACATCTTTAGGAATCTTTTCCAAAATTAATTTTTTATTTCTTAAATCTATATGGATTGTTTTTGCTTCTAACTCTTTTATCCATTTATTTTTCTTCCAATCAGCGCCAACAATTTGATATTTAGAATTTAATAATTTTTCTCCTAATCTTGTTCCAATTGTTCCACTACTACCTGTAATTAAAATTTTTTTCATATTTACTTTTTATTATTTAACCAATCTTTATATAACCTTTTTAATAATTTTTGTTTTTTTAAATATTGAAAATTTATTTTCCAGATAGTTTCAAAAAATTCTGGATTTAGATTTAAATCTTTATAATAAGAAATTAAAGCATTAAGGTCCTTTGGAAGACACTTTCCTCCAAATCCTCTGTACCCTCCGTGCAAAACATCAAAATGGCTCTTACCCAATCTTGATTCACTTTCTAACCCTTTTTTAACAAAATTATAATCTCTTCTTAGTTTTTTAGTAAGCTCATAAATTTGATTAGCAAAAATAACTTTCATTGCTAAGAATGAATTAACTGCTTGCTTTACTATTTCTGCTTCAGTAGCTGGCATTATGCCAGTAAAGTTTTTACCTTGGGGAAGAAATTCAAGAATTTCAGTTGCGATATTTTTCGACTTTTGAGTATAGCCTACTATTTGGAGGTCAGTATTAATAAAAGTTTCCCAAGGTTCTGCTTCTCTTAGAAATTCTGGATTAAATAAAAATTTATGCTTTTTGTATTTTTTTTGAAATTTTTCTGTTGTCCCTGGCAAAACTGTTGAGCGAAGGACAAAAATTTTCGGATCTTTAAAAAATTCAATGTTTTCAATTAAAGCAGAAAGATCATAACCCGTTTTTGATTTATAAGGAGTAGGTAAACAAAGAAAAATAATTTCTCGGCCCTCAAGCAGTTCCCGTTTTCCTATATTTTTAAATTTATCATAACCTATAACATCAAAATTCTTTTCTTTAAACCAATCAAACAAAGTTTGACCTACCATCCCTAAACCAATGATAGCAAGTTTTTTCATAAAAATTTTTAAATTATTTAAATTATTTTATATTTAAGCTAATCTTCCTTGTATTATCAAAAATGATATAATATTATTCAATAAATCAACTTGTCTAATTTCTTAGCCTTTAAATGTATTTTTGACCTTTTTTTACCAAATTTTATTTTATTTTTTGTTTGTTAAAAATTTTTCTAGAAAATTATCTTAAAACTAAGTTTTGAATTTTAAAGGCGATTTAATTTTAACTCATTTTTTTGTTTTTTTAATAATTTTTAACTCTTTTATTTTATTAACCTTGAGCGAGTTGATATTTTCTCACGGCATCGATAATCTCTTTTTTTATTTTGTCCCAGGTGATTTTTTTATCAATAATCTGAATGTTTCTTATAGACTCTTTTTCTACGTCTTCAAAATAAGTTAGTCCTTTGAGAAAAATCATTTCTGAATATTCTGGGTATTTTTTCTTTGTCCAAAAAATAATTTTCTTTAATCCAAAATTTCTTATTAAGTAATAAATATCAATGAAATCTCTCTTTGTACCTCGTTGACCTATTGCTAAGGCTTTCATAGCAGCAAGATCTTGGAGTGAAGCAATAAAAATTCCATCAAGTATGTTAATTTTGCCAATTAGAGGATAAAAATAATAAAAACAAGATACCCGGACATTATTAATAATAAACTCACAGGTATTTTTTAAATCTCTTAAAATTTTAATCTTTTTATCTCCAAAATTTAATTCGTCTTTAAAAATTTTAATAAACTCTCCTTTACTAAATTCTTTTTTGCTATAAAAGTCAAAGTCAACTGAAGTTCTGTGGCCTAAATAAAACATTAATGCAGTCCCGCCTGCTAAATAAAGATTATGTTTTGAAGTAAAAGAAAGACTTTTAAAAACAATTTTTTGATCTGGGGTTAAAAGATTAATATATTCTCTCTTTGGGATAAATATTTTTAATTGCTTTTTCATAAGTATTTCTTTTTAATTTCAAGCCAAAAATTTTTAGCCAATAGGTTAATGATTCTGGATACCAAAAACCACGACTTGGATTTTTTAGAGCTTTTTTGATTTCATTTAATGAAAAATTTTTCAAAAGCCATTTTACTGCTTTTTCATCGCCATAATTTAAAATTTGTTGAATAATCAATTGCCTCTGAGCTTGATTGTCTAAATCTAAAAAATCCAAATTGTAAAACCAAAGAAAAGGTTGAAGAAAATTGGGTATTTTTTTCTTTTTCATTATTTGGTTATAATATATAACAAAAAATAAAAAATCGCAATTTTTTGCTTAAAACTAAAAATTTCAAAAAAAATATTTTTTATTTTAATTGAGTTTAATTTTTATTTTCTTTTTATTTTTAAGAAGCTAAAATAATTTTACCTTAAATAATCTGTTTCATTTCTTTTAAAATTAAATCTTCAAAAATATCTAAATAATAAACTTTTTTTCATTGATTTAAAAATTGGCTAAACGTAAGCGTTTCTTTTAATCACATTTTTTTATTATTATCGGAAATGATTCTTTTGTTAAATTTCAAACGTCCATTTTATTGTCTTTTTTAGCCCATTCTCCAAATTATATTTTGGCTTCCATTTTAGTTCTTTTTTTGCTAAAGAAATGTCTAAACAACTTCTTTTTAGGTCGCCAGGTTTTGCAGGTTCAAATTTTGGCTGAATTTTTTTATCTATAATTTTTGAAATGAGTTCTTCAAGCTCATTAATTGAAGTTTCAATTCCTGTACCTATATTAAAAACTTCTTTATTTCCTTGGTATTCTATTGCTTTTAAAAGAGCAGAAACTACATCTTCGACAAAAACAAAATCCCTGGTTTGATTACCAGAGCCAAAAATTATTGGCCTTTCTCTTTTTAAAATTTTATCTATAAAAATTGACACTACTCCTGCCTCTCCTTTAGGATCTTGCCTTGGGCCATAAACATTAGCAAATCTTAAAGAAATAAAATTTAAACCAAAAGTTTCTTTATAAAATTTTAAATATCTTTCAATGGTTAATTTTGCAATTCCATAAGGGGAAATTGGATTAGGCAAATAATTTTCTGGAGTTGGAATTTTTTGTACTTTACCATAAATTGCGCCACCTGAAGAAGCAAAGATGAATTTTGAATTTCGCGAATGTTCAAGAGATTGGACACCAATTTCACGAATAAAACTTTTAATAATATTTAAAGAACCAAGAATATTGGTTTTAGCATCACTAATTGGGTCTTCTACAGATTTTCTAACATTAATCTGAGCTGCTAAATGGAAAACGATTTCTGGTTTTTCTTTTTCAAAAATTTCGCTAACTTTTGGAGAGCAAATATCAACTTTGTAAAATTTTGCCTTAGCACTAACTTTGCTTTTTTTGAAAAATTCAGGATTAAGATTTTCTTTTTTTCCTGTGGATAAATTATCAATCACAACCACTTTGTAGCCTCTTTCAATTAAAGCATCAACTAAATGACTGCCAATAAATCCGGCTCCTCCTGTAACTAAAATTTTTTTTGACATATTTTAATTATAATTAAATTCTTGCCATTTTAAAACAAAACTCACTCTGAAAAAATTTTAATCTTTTGAAAAAATTTATAAAAGAGATAAAAGAAAAGAAAGTAAGAAACGGCTCCTAAAGAAACTAAAATTAAAATATGGCGACTTAAAATTATTTTTTGAGAAATTATTGCCACCATTACTGTAGCAGCTAATAAAGAAGCAAAAAAAGTAGAATCTAATTTAAAATCTAATTGGCAATATTTTTTGAAAAGATAAACCATTAAAATAGCATTTAAAATAACTGAAGCTAAAGTAGTTAAAGAAGCGCCAACAAAAGAATATTTTGGGATTAAGAGAAAATTTAAAATAATATTTAAAATTGCCGTCAATAAAATAACGAAAAATATCTTTTTTTGAT